>Ga0209515_10002136_pt1 | contig 31111 bp, 28 predicted proteins | sample Subgroupgradi54m_FD_187454 | JGI IMG/M metagenome (GOLD analysis project Ga0209515, IMG submission 187454) | Subsurface groundwater microbial communities from S. Glens Falls, New York, USA - GMW60B uncontaminated upgradient, 5.4 m (SPAdes)... ... | reverse complement strand
CTGGTCGCGGCGTGCTGGCCTGTCTGCGCGTTGTCGTCCGAGACGCTCAGCGGTCCTTATGACGCGTGGATTCTGCGGGTGATCGACGGCGACACCGTCGAGGCGCGCGTGCGCATCTGGCTTGGTCAGGATCTGACTATTCTGGTCCGGCTGCGCGACATCAATACGCCCGAACTGCGCGGGCGTTGTCCCGGAGACCGCGCCGCCGCCGAGGCCGCCCGCGCCTTCGTTGTCGGCCTGCTCCCGAAGCAAAGCCCGGTGCGTCTGACCGCTGTCCGTCATGACAAATATCACGGCCGCATTGATGCCGCGATCGAACTGCCGTCCGGCCAGGATCTGGCCGCCGCCCTGCGCACCGCCGGCCACACCCGCCCCTCCGCCTGCCCCCGCCTTCCGCGGGAGCCGGTTAAGTCCCATCAATGAAAACCCTCCCCCTTGATGGGGGCTACGGGATGCACACATTTTGCAGATGCGAATTACAGAATAACTCGTCATCCCAGCGAAAGCTGGGATCCATGCGGCGTTGACGTCTGATCCGCCGGAATAGAAGGCCCCGACTGGCTTCGCCATCGCAGCATCTCGCCCAGCCTGGAACTGGCACGAAAGCCGGCTGGGCCCCAGCCTTCGCTGGGGTGACGAGTGAGGGGATGGCAAAGTGGGGGTGCTGCGTCGCAATATGTGTGTCCACGCAGCCCTTGATGGGGGAGGGTTGGGTGGGGGTGATGCTTCAGCACAGGAAACAGGGGTCTGACCCCGGTTTTCTTGCCGCAGCCTCACCTGTGCGACAGCGCGAAATAATCGAAGTTGAACTCGGCAACGCGCCACCATGACAGCATGTCGGTGCGGAACTGCATCCAATTGTGGTAGATGTTGGCGAATTTGGCATTGGTCTCAGCGGTTTCTTTGTACAGATCAAACGCCACCTTGTAGGCGGCTTCCATCACTTCGGCCGGGAAGGGGCGGAACTGGGCGCCGGCGGCAATCAACCGCTTGGCGGCCGGCGGATTGAGCACATCGTATTTGGCGGTCGATGACAGATTGGCGGCGGCGGCCGATTGTTCGAGAATCGCCTGATAGCGCTTCGGCAGCCGGTTCCACTCGTCCAGATTGACCAGCAGCGAGACATTGGCCGTCCCTTCCCACCATCCGGGATAGTAGTAATGGGGGGCGACCTTGTAGAAGCCAAGCTTCTCGTCATCATAGGGGCCGGACCACTCGACGGCATCAATGGCCCCCTTGTCCAGCGCCGGATAGATATCGCCGCCGGCAATCTGCTGCGGAATGACCCCCAGCTTCGACACCACCTGACCGGCCAAGCCGCCGATGCGCATTTTCAGGCCTTGCAGGTCGTCGACGCTGCGGATTTCCTTGCGATACCAGCCGCCCATCTGGGTGCCGGTGTTGGCTGCCGGGAAATTGACCACGTTGTAGGTCTTGAAGAAGGCGCGCAGCAGCGGGAGCCCACCGCCGTGATAGAGCCAGGCATTCTGCTGGCGGGTATTGAGTCCAAACGGTATGGCGGTGTCGAAGGCGAAGGTCGGATCCTTACCGACATAGAAATAGCTGGCCGAATGGCCGCATTGCACGGTGCCGTTCTGTACCGCGTCCAGCACCTGCAATCCCGGCACGATTTCCCCACCGGCGTAGACGCGAATCTCGAACCGGTGGTCGGAGGCTTCGGCCACCCGTCTGGCGATTTCGACACTGGCGCCGTACAGGGTATCGAGGCTTTTCGGGTAGCTGGAGGCCAGCCGCCACTGGATCCTGGGAGTGCTCTGGGCAATGGCCGGAGCCGGGAAGGAGGCGGCGGCCGCTCCGGCCAAAGCCACTCCGCGCAATACGTCACGACGCTTCATGGCTGTGGTCCTTCAAGCCGGCGTTCTTACAGTTCCCTCTCCCGCTGGCGGGAGAGGGAACATCAGGGCCCTTATTTCTGATGCGTCAGCACAAAGAAATCGTACTGGAATTCAGCAATCCGCCACCAGAGCTGTTCATCGGCGCGGAACTTGTTCCACTCGTCATAGACTTTCTTGAACTTCGGATTTTTGGCCGAGGTCTCGTCATAAAGTTCCAGGGCGGCCTTGTAGCAGGCTTCCATGATCTCCTTCGAGAACGGACGGAGCTGGGTACCGGAACTCATCAGGCGCTTGATCGCCCCGACGTTCTGCACGTCGTATTTGGCGGTCATCGAGATGTTGGCGGCCATGGTCGCGTTCTCGAGGGAGACGCGGTAATGCTTGGGCAGCTTTTCCCATTCGCCGGCATTGACCAGCAGGGACACGTTGGGGCCGCCTTCCCACCAGCCGGGATAGTAGTAGTACGGCGCCACCTTGTTGAAGCCGAGCTTTTCGTCGTCATAGGGGCCGACCCATTCGGCGGCGTCGATGGTGCCCTTTTCCAGGGCCGGATAGATATCGCCGCCGGCGATCTGCTGGGCGACCACGCCAAGCTTGGCCATGACCTGCCCGGCAAAGCCGCCGATGCGGTACTTCAGGCCCTTCAGGTCGTCGACGGTCTTGATTTCCTTGCGGAACCAGCCGCCCATCTGGGTGCCGGTGTTGCCGCAGGGGAAATTGACCACATTGTACTCGGCGAAGAACTCGCGCATCAGCTCCATGCCGCCGCCATGATAGAGCCAGGCATTCTGCTGGCGGGCGTTGAGACCGAACGGAACCGCGGCGTCGAAGGCGAAGGTCGGATCTTTGCCGACATAGTAGTAGCTGACGGTATGGCCACACTGGACGGTGTTGTTCTGGACGGCGTCCAGCACTTGCAGACCGGGAACGATTTCGCCGCCGGCATAGACGCGGATCGAGAAATTGCCATCGGTCGCCTCGCTGACCCGGCGGGCCACCTCGTCACCACCGCCGTAGATGGTGTCCAGGCTTTTGGGGAAGCTGGAGGCCATGCGCCATTGGATCTTCGGGGCGGTCTGGGCGATCGCGGGGGCGGGGAAGCTGGACGCGGCGGCGGCGGCGCCGACCGCGGCACCGCTCAGAAAGTCACGACGTTTCATCGCTGGGTGTCCTCCCACTATTTCCACAGTATTTCTGCCCGGCGGCCGCAATTGACCCCCGGCGCACCCGCCTTTTGGCCGGGGCCGGACGTGGCAGTACCGCGAATTATAGAGGGAATTTGGACGACCGCAACACCTGCTCCCCTTGACCAGTGTCCAGGTCTTTGTTTTCACCTGAATTTTCGATCGCCAAGGGGCGCCAGCCGCCGGGTCCGAAGGCTTCCAGCGGCGCGAAGCGGGCCTTGTAGGCCATTTTGCGACTCTCGCCGATCCAATAGCCGAGATAGACATAGGGTAGCTGCATTTCCCGGGCCCGGTCCACCAGCCACAGAATCACATAGGTTCCGAACGAGCGGGTATTCTGCTCGGGATCATAGAAGCTGTAGACCGCCGACAGGCCGTCGCTGATCCGGTCAGTCAGGCATGTGGCCCGCAGCACACCGTCCGGGTCGCGGAACTCGACCAGATAGGTGTCGATCGGGCTGTCTTCGACCATTGATCGGTAATCGTAGAAGCCCATCAGCGCCATGTCGCCGCCGGCATGGCGCGAATCCTGATACCGTGAGAACAGCCGGTACTGCTCGGCGGTGGCCCGGGCCGGAACCTCGCGCGGGATCAGGTCGGCATTGCCGCGCGCGATCTTGCGGAAGGTGCGATCGGGCTTGAAGCCGTCGACGACGATGCGTACGGGAATGCACGCATTGCAGCCCGGACAGGCCGGCGTATAGGCGATCGAATGGCTCCGACGGAAGCCGGCACGGGATAACGCCTCGTGCAGCGCCTCGGCATCGGGGCCACTCAGCTCGGTGACGATCTTGCGCTCCAGTCGCCCCGGCAGGTACGGACAGGGAAGCGGTGCCGTCGTAAAGAAAAAGTGCGGCCTTTTAAGCGGGATATGGTCCATGGCTCCTGGCTTCGCTGTTTACCTCGGCCAAGGGCGCGCGTTTCGGCGCCTCGTTTCCCCGAACATATGGTGCACCGTGCCGCCTGTGAACAGCAACCCTCTCAAGAAGCAGAGCGAACCCTGACTTCGTACCACGATCGCGCGCGAAACGGTATCACGAAGAGCGGCCCGACGGCCGCCCGGGGTGGGTGGAGAAAGGTGCCTGTGGGGAGCCACCCCACCCCCCTTACGGCTTCAGCGGCTGGGTTTCGTCGGCGGTTTTCAGGTCGTGGTCGCGCAACAGGATGATGCTGATGCGTCGATTGCTTTCGTGCGAGGGACTGTCGGTCAGCAGCGGATCGGTGGCCGCCTTGCCCACCACCTTGGCGACTCGGTCGTCCGGCACGCCGGCCAGCTTGAGCACGCGGCGGCTGGCCAGGGCGCGGTCGGCCGACAATTCCCAGTTGGTGTAGTTGCCCTCGGCATTGCGGAACGGCACCGCGTCGGTATGCCCGGTGATCGACACCTTCTGCGGCAACTGCTTGACCAGTTCGCCGACCACCGTCAACAGATCGCGGGTATGCTGGAGCATGTTGGCGCTGCCCGAGCCGAACATGCCGACTCCGCCGGAATCAATCAGTTGGATGCGCAGCCCTTCGGCGGTCATGTCGACCAGCAGATGATCCTTGAGCTTGGCCAGTTCGGGAATCGATTGGATCTTCTCCTCCAGCGCCTCGGCCGCCTTCTTGAACTGGCGTTCCTCGCGCTTGGCCATCAGCTTGTTGAAGCTGGCCTCGTCGACCGGCTCGTCGGCCGGATCGGTTTCGTCGGGGTTGTCGGGCGAATAGGTGATCTGGGGAATCGCCATGGCGACGACGGCGGGTTCGGCAAAGCCGCCACCCACCGGCTTGCCGGTGCCCTTGGTGGTGACCGCCGCCGACATGGGCGCAAAATAGTCGGCGACACCGTGCAACTGTTCCTCGGTCACCGCGTTGAGCAGCCATAGCAGCAGGAAGAACGCCATCATCGCCGTTACGAAATCGGCATAGGCCACCTTCCAGGCGCCGCCGTGATGGCCATGCGCCTGCTTCTTGACGACGCGGGTGACGACATTGGGTTTGGCTAGACCGCCCTCGGCCATGCGAGTCTCCGCTGTCTAGGGGGTGGCCGGTGGGGTGGTGCCGCCGTGTTCCCGCAGCAGGATGATGCTGATCCGGCGGTTGCGCGGGTCTTTCGGATTGTCGCCGACCAGCGGCTCGCCATCGGCCTTGCCCTCCACCTGGGCGAAGCGGTTTTCCGGTACGCCGGCACCGCGCAGCACCCGGCGGCTGGTCAAGGCGCGGTCGGCCGACAGTTCCCAGTTGCTGTAGCCGGTGTCGCCGCCGCGGAATGGCGTGGCGTCGGTATGGCCGGAGATCGCCACCTTCTGCGGCATCTGCATCACCACCTTGGCCACCATGGTCAGCATGGCGCGGGCCGGGCCGAACGGGTTGGCGCTGCCGGTCGGGAACATGGACACGCCTTCCCGGTCGATGAGCTGGATGCGCAGACCGTCGGGGGTGTTGTCGACCAGCAGGCTTTCCTTCATGCCGCCCAGTTCAGGGATCGATTCGACGGCGCCTTGCAGCATCTGCTTGGCCTTGTCGAACTGCTGTTCTTCGCGCTCGGAGGCGATCCGTTCGATTTCCGCGTCGCCGACCTTGCGCTCCTCGGGGGTCTGGTCGCCTTCCAATTCCTCTTCGTCCAGTTCGACCAGGGTGCTGCCGTCCGGGTTCAGGGTGGCCGGCGGCAGCGGCATCTGGACCTGCGAGGCGTTGGCCGAATCGCCTTTGAGCGGCTGGCCGTTGCCGGATTGGCTTTTGCTGACGGTGGTCGGGCTGAAATAGTCGGCGATGCCGTGCATCTGCTCCTCGGTGACCGCGTTGAGCAGCCACAGCAGCAGAAAAAAGGCCATCATCGCCGTCACGAAATCGGCATAAGCCACCTTCCAGGCGCCACCGTGATGGCCGGCCGGCATTTTCCTGATTTTGGTGCGGAATACCGTCTGGGCTTCAGCCATGCAGCGCCCTCGCTAGTCCGGCGGCAGGTTGGTGACGGTTTCTTCCACCTCGGTGAAGCTGGGGCGAAGGTCGCTGGGCAGGATCTTGCGGCCGAACTCGATCGAGATCTGCGGCGCATAGCCCTGCATATGGGCCAGCAGCGACGCCTTGATGACCTGAAGATACTTGGTTTCGGCGGCGAACACGGCTTCCAGGTTGCGGCCCATCGGACCGACGAAGCCATAGGCCAGCAACACGCCCAGGAAGGTACCGACCAGCGCCGCGCCGATCAGATGGCCCAGCACCTCGGGCGGCTCGGTGATCGAGCCCATGGTGTGAATCACGCCCAGCACCGCGGCGACGATACCCAGCGCCGGCATACCGTCGGACATGGTGATCAGCGCGTTGGAGATGGAGTGCAGTTCCTCGTGATGCTGCTCGATCTCCATGTCGATCACCGATTCCAGCTCATGGGCGTTGTTGGTGCCCAGGGTGAGCAGGCGCAGATAATCGCACAGGAAGTCGCGGGTATGATGATCTTTTGAAAAATTAGGGAACTTACCGAACAGCGGACTTTCGTCAGGCCGCTCCACATGACTTTCCAGAGCCAGGTCGCCCTTGGTCTTGGCCAGCTTGAAGATGGCGTAGAGCAGCGACAGCAGTTCCAGATAGGTTTTCTTGTTGTGCCGTGATCCCTTGATCAGCAGTCCCATGGACTTGGCGACGCCCAGGATGACCGTCTTCGGACTGCCCACGATAAAAGAGCCGACCGCGGCGCCGAAGATGATCAGCAATTCGAAGGGCTGCCACAGCACGCCCAGATGGCCGCCGTTGGCCATATAGCCGCCGATGACGGAGCCGATGACCACGACGATGCCGACAATGAAAAACATTCAGACTTCCCCGTTGGCCCGCCAGCGAACCCGAAAGCGTTTCCCCCTTCGGACCATGCTATATTTCCGCCGTGTTGTCGTGAGTCAACAACGAGATGCATGAAAAAAACCTTTACGGTTGCCTGATTGCGGTGGCATGGCTGCCATGCCCGCCGTATGTTCTGCTGACGGAACACCGCCTGAACCCGTCCGTGAGGTCTTCGATGAGCATCGACTCCCGCACTTTCCGCAAGGCCATGGGGGTATTTCCCACCGGCGTAACGGTGGTGACCACCAAGGGGGCTGGTGACCGGCCGCCGATTGGCGTGACTATCAGTTCGTTCACGTCGGTGTCGCTGGAACCGCCGCTGGTGCTGTTCTGCCTGGATCTCAAAAACAGCGAGCTGGCCACCTTCGTCGCCAATGGCAGCTTCGCCGTCAATATGCTGCGCGAGGACCAGCGTGAGCTGTCGATCCGCTTCGCGGCACGGGCCGAAGACAACAGATTCGCCGATCTCGACTATGCCATCTGGGACAGCGGCGCCCCGATTCTCGGCGGCTGCCTGGCCAACCTGGAATGCCGCGTCGTCCGCACCCACGAGGAAGGCGACCACATGCTGTTCATCGGCGAGGTCACCCGCCTGGAATACAGCCAGGCCGGCCAGCCGCTCGCCTATTGGCGTGGCGCCTATGCCCGGCTCGGTGACGGGATGCCGTAAGCGCAGGGGGAGGCTGAAGCCCGATTCGGTGGAGGAAATAGTGGTGTCTGAAAATATTCTTCATGTCCAGTTGATAGACCAGCGTATAAATCACCTGGCAAGCGAGCTTGGGCCTCGCTTTTCTGATGAAATCTTAATCAAGAATGATGAAAATAAACTGAAGTCGGCGGTTTTTGTATTTCTTGTGGCGAGAACTCTACTTGATCTCGATGATGATGAAGTTATCGAAGGTGTGGTGGAAGGAGGGGGGGATTTCGGTGTTGATGCGGTGTATTTTTCCGCCCCATCCGATGGAGAATTTTCAGTTACGTTGATTCAGGGGAAATACAAACGAAACCTTGACGGTGTTTCCCAGTTTCCGGAAACAGGCGTCGTCAAGATGTTTGACGCGATTCGTACAATTTTTAATCCGTCGATCACTTATGCGGCCAATCAGCGACTTACCAAGCGAATCGAAGATGTCCGCTCTCTGATCGCGGAAGGTCTGATACCGCAGGTTCGAGTTGTCTTTTGTAACAACGGGCCGCGCTGGAACGATGCTGTCGACCAGCGAATCAAGAATTCCGGGTTTGGTGATCTTGTGACCTGGGAGCATGCGGGGCCTTCGGCACTGGTCACGATGATGCGGGCCCGAAAGCCTGTGGAGGTCAAGCTTCAACTGGCGGGAAAAGCGCTGGTGGAAGATCATCCGTACATGCGGGCGATGGTCGGTCGCATGTCTGTTTTGCAACTCGCGCAGCTATTCGAGAATTTCGGCGACACTCTTCTTGAGCGGAACATTCGACGCTATCTTGGTTTGTCCGGTCGTGTAAACGAAGAAATTGCACACACACTCAGAGATAAGGCACAGCGAGAGAGATTCTATTTTTTCAATAATGGCATAACAATGATTTGCAGTAAATTCGGTTACAACCCTTTTTCCGAAAAGGACTGGATCGTTCAGGTCAGCGGGTTGCAGATCGTGAATGGTGGGCAGACATCGAAGACGGTACAATATGTTCTGAAGGATCTCGGTCCAGAGATTGCGTCGGCGCATGTTCTGGTTCGAATCTATGAGCTTCCAGAAGATGACGAGGATCTTGTTCAGCGTATTACCAGAGCGACCAACAGCCAAAACCCTGTCGATCTGCGGGATTTGCGTTCGAATGATCAGCGCCAGCGGCAGCTCGGCGAAATGATCAAGGAGTTGGGGTATACATATCGTCGCCAGCGCTCGGATTCATCTCCAGCGCCAACAGATCTTACCAATGCAACGGTGGCTGAAGCAGTATTGGCCGTGTGGAGGCGCCGCCCTCATCTGGCTCGCTTCATGACAACGGAGCATTTCGGCAAGCTCTACGACACGATTTTCACATTTGACCTTAACGGCGCCCAAGCTGTTATTGCCGTGCTGCTGCTCAGGTTGGCTGAAAACAAACGGAAGCGCCCGCCGCCGGATGCCCCGGAATTCTTGCAGTATGGGTCGCGCTTCATAGCGATGCTGATGGGTGTATTCCTATTGGATGAGCTGAAGATTAAATTGAATGAACTGACATATAAGAAATTTGCTGAGGCTAAGGCTGTTATTGACGCAAAAGGTGAGGAGTATTTTGCGCGTTCCCTGCTGGATATAGCAAAGGTTATTGCCGACCTTCATGGTGAGCGACAGATAAGCCTGCAAAAGCTTTCAGCAACATTCCGGCGGGCTGATCTAGTGCAGGCGTTACTGGGAGAACCTCTCGCCGTGCAATTGGATTGGTTGGAACCTTGATCGCGCGAACGCCTCAATCTCCCTCCGCCAGACTCCCCAGCGCCCGAGTCGGAAAGCCGGCGGCGCGCAGGCGTTCGATCAGGTCGGCGACATGGGCGTTGCCGGTGGTTTCCACCATCACGTCGATCTCGGCGAATTTGACCGGGACGTCGCTGAACAGGCGCTGATGCGCCACCTCGATGATATTGCCGCCCGACTCGCCGATCAGCGCCGCCACCTTGGCCAGGGCGCCGGGGGTATCGGTCAGCTCGACGCGCAGGCGGGCGATGCGGCCGGCGCGCATCAGGCCGCGCATCAGGATCGAGGCGATCAGGCGCGGGTCCATATTGCCGCCCGACACCACCAGGCCGACCCGCTTGCCGGCGAAGCGCTGGCGATGGCTGAGCAGCGCCGCCAGGGCCGCCGCGCCAGCCCCCTCGGCGATGACCTTCTGCACCTCGAGCAGCATCTGCACCGATTTTTCCAGCGCCGATTCGCCCACCAGCAGGATATCGGCGACATGGTCGCGAATCAGCGGCAGGGTGAGCCGGCCGGGGATCTTGACGGCGATGCCCTCGGCTAATGTGCTGCCCGAGACCCGTGGCGACTGGCCGCGCAGGGCTTGCAGCATGGAGGGATACAGCTCGGCCTGGACGCCGAACACTTCGAGGCTCGGCCGAATCGCCTTGGCTGCCACCGCCATGCCGGCAATCAGGCCGCCGCCGCCGACCGGCACCACCAGCGCCTCGAGATCAGGCCGCTCGGCCAGCATTTCCAGCGCCACCGTGCCCTGACCGGCGATGATCAGCGGGTCGTCATAGGGATGCACGAAGGTCAGATGCTCGCGTTCGGCCAGTTGTTCGGCATGGGCCTGGGAATCGGCCAGGGTCTCGCCTTCCAGCACAACCCGGGCATTCATCGCCCGGGTCCGCTCGACCTTGGTGAACGGAGTGAAGCGCGGCATGACGATGGTTGCCGGGAGTCCCAGCCGGCGGGCGTGATAGGCCACGCCCTGGGCGTGATTGCCGGCCGACATGGCCACCACGCCGATGCGGCGCTGTTCGGACGACAGGGACAGCAGCTTGACCAGGGCGCCGCGGGTCTTGAACGAACCGGCGCGTTGCAGGTTTTCCAGCTTCAGGAACACGGTGGCGCCGCTCAACGCCGACAGTTCCGGCGCCTCGATCAAGGGGGTGCGGAGCACCGCTCCGGCGATCTGGTCGGCGGCGGACTCGATGTCGGACAGATGCACGGTCATCGCGGCTCCAGGGTCAGGACGGCGACGACGGAAGCCGCCGCGCCGATGGGAAAGGTATCGCCGTCGCGCCAGGGGCGCAGCAGATCGCCGTAATGGCCGGACAGCGGATTGCCCGACTGGCCGGTGGCGATGACGAAGCGGCTGTTATCCAGATTGGCGAGATCGTAGACCGCGCGCAAGCCCGCGCCGTGACTGTGGCTGAAGCCTTCGCCGGGTGCGAAGGTGCCGCGGTTGACGGTGAAGTCACCGCCATCGGTGGGGATGGTCAGAGTGGACAGCCAGCCGAGCACCGGCACCTGACTGAGCATCCGATGGGCGAACACCGCCTGATGGGCGTCACCCCAGCGCCATTGCGTCATATCGGTGCCGTACCGTTCGCCAAGGGTCGCCACAGCGTCCTCAAGGGCCCGGCTGGCGATATCCGGGCAGGTTTCCGCCGTGGGGGTGCGCTGGTCATCGCACCAGCCGCCCTGACCGGCCATCGCCAGGTCGAGGAACAGGGGGCGCACCAGGGTGAAGCTGGCGGTCAGCGGCCCCAGGTCGTCCTCGATCAGGCGGCGCTGCAAGATCTGCATCCAGGTCTCGAACAGCAGCGGCTCGGGCCGGTTGCTGTCCATCACCCCGTCCCAGGTGCGCAGCCGGTCGAGCGCATGGCGCGCCGCGTCGCTGGCCGGAGTCAGGCCGCCGAGCCTCTGCCGGGCGCGCGTCGCCACCAGTGACAGCGTGTCGTATTGCAGCGCCTTGGCCTGTGCCGGGCCATGGTGCCGGGGCTCGCCCAGCACCTGGAGAATGCGCTCGGCGCGGACCGGCTCGGGCCAGGTGGCGGCGATCAGATAGGGGTAGCCGTCGGGCACCACCTTGTTGTTGGCGTTGACGATGCGGCCCTGCGGCGGGTTGTACAGGCGGGGCAGGGCGTCGCGGGGCACCCAGCCGGTCCAGTCGCGTTCACCGGTCCAGCCGGGACTCGGCGTCAGGCCGTCGCCGGCCTTGCGCAGCGGTACGCGGCCGGGCACCAGGAAGCCGATATTACCGGTCACATCGGCATAGCCGACATTCTGCTGCGGCGAGTCGTAGTCGTCCAGAGCGGCGACGAAGCCCGCCCAATCATGGGCCCGGTTCAGCCGATAGATGCCCTGGGCGGTGCGGTCATTGGGGTGCAGGGTGGCCGAGGACAGGGCCAGCACCATGCCCTCGGCGCGATCGCCCAGCAGGTCCGAGATGATCGGCCCATGCACCGTGGAGCGCACCGTCAGGGTAACCGGCGCGGCGCCTCTGACGGCGATGACCTCGTCGCGGGTCTCGAACGCCTGCGGCCCCTCGGGACTCAGATAGCGGTCGCCCTGGTCCTTCTCGACGAACAGGTCCATCAGGTCGCTGTGGGTGGTGGTCATACCCCAGGCGATCTGCCGATTGTGGCCGAGAAGATGGAACGGCACCCCCGGCACGGTGGCCCCGGACACATACAGGCCGGGTGCCTCGAGGGTGGCGAGATACCACAGGATCGGTGCGGTAAAGCCGAGATGCGGATCGTTGGCCAGCACCGGCTTGCCCGAGGCGGTGTGCGTCCCCGACACCGCCCAGACATTCGAGGCGAGATGCGGTTGCAGCAGATCGGGAATGGCCGCCAGCATGCTGTCGAGTGCCCCTTGCGCCAGGGTCACGGTGGTCGGCGCGCCGGACGGGTAGGGCGCCCACAGCATGGCGGTGCGGTCGGCCGGCAGCACCGCCGCCACCCGCTGGCGCAACAGCTCGTCCCGCCAGTTGCCGGCCAGCTGCAAGCCCATCAGCCGGCCCCAGACCAGCGAGTCGGCCGGAGTCCACGGCTCGGGCTGATAGCGCAGCAGCACGAATTCCGGCGGCAAGGCGCCGTCACGGCTGCGCAGCCAGCCGTTGACGCCATCGGCATAGGCCTGCAACGCCTCGCGCACCTCCGGCCGCAGATAGCCCAGGCTGGCCTCGGCCAGACGGTAGAGCCCCAGGGTGCGCAGGAATCTGTCGGTCTCCAGGGCCGCCACGCCGAGTACCTCGGACATCCGGCCGGCGCCGGCGCGACGGTTCATTTCCATCTGCCAGAACCGATCCTGAGCATGCACATAGCCCAGCGCCGCATAGGCGTCGTGGTCGCTGGCCGCCTTGATATGCGGCACGCCATGGACATCGCGGCGGACCACGACCCGCTCCTGGAGGCCCGGCAGCACCGCCTCGCCGTCGGCGCGCGGCAGGCTGGTCGACAGATACCAGCCGAGCACCCCGGCAACGGTCAGCACGGCGGCGATCAGGGTGATGAACAGATGTCTCATGGTCAGGCTTCCGACATGGCGGCGGATTGATTACCGCTCCATATAGGGGAAGCGAGGGGAGATGCGCAGGGGGTATACGACAGTGCCAGGACATCCGGCATGGCGGACCATGGCCTGTTGCCGTTGCCTGGATCTTGTCATGGTCGGGTAAGCTGTGCCCGCTATTGGTTGTCTCACGGGACCAAACGCTTGAGGTAACCTTACCATGAAAACCATCACCTTCTCCGCCGTCCTGGCGCTCGCCCTTGGTTTCTCCCTGTCCGCTCAGGCGGCGGTCGGTATGCCCGGGGTGAAGGCGACCGCGGTGCAGTCTTCGGTGATCCATGTGTCCAACGACGGTGACAGCGACAACGACAGCGACCACGGCAGCGATAGCGACAACGACGACGGCAAGAGCAGCACGTCGACCGGCTCCACCACCACCAGCACCGCGACCACGACCCGCGGTCGCGGCAGCCGCGGCGGCCGCGGCGGCCGGCGTTAGAACGATTTCGTACATCCCGGCTCAGGTGGTCGGAGTGCCCGTGCAGGGCGCCCGCCACCTGCTGGACCGGCCCGGCGGCGCGGTCGAAATCGCTGGTCATTCGGGCGTCTCCAGGTAACCTTGTCACTCCTGGATCGTGACCCGAACGGTTTGTGGCCGCTGTGGTGAACGTCGACAAACGCACTCACCTGTTCGTCAGTATGACTCCGCATGGCTACGGCCATGTGGCCATGACCGCGCCGGTGATTGCGGAACTGCGCCGGCGCCGGCCTGATCTGCGGCTGACGGTCCAGACCACGCTGCCGGAAGACTGGTTACGCAGCCGAATTGATCCTCCTTTCACCCTCTGCTCCGATACTCCCGACTTCGGTGCGCGCATGGTCGATGCGCTTCAGGTCGACATGGCACGGACCCTGGCCGACTACACCGCGCTGCATGGCGATCTGGCGGCGGAGGTGTCGCGTCAGGCCGAGCGATTGCGCGGGTTGCAGCCCGATCTGGTGCTGTCCAATATCTCCTATGTGGCGCTGGCGGCGGCGGCCGAGGCGGGCATTCCGGGTATCGGCCTGTCCTGTTTCACCTGGGCGGATATCCTGGCCGGCTGCGGCGGCGGGCCGGGGCCGGTGGACGATCTGGTGGCGCAGATGAATGCCTGTTACGGCCGGGCGACGCTGCTGCTGCGGGCCACGCCGGGCATGGCTATGGGCGGTCTGGCGGGCGTCCGCGAGATCGGCCCGATGGCGGTACGGACAGCGAAACGACGGGATCACCTGATCGAACGATTGCCGGTGGGGCAGGGCGGGCGCATCGGTCTGGTCGGCTTTGGCGGCGTCAGCCTGCCCTTGCCGCTGGCCGATTGGGCCCGGCTGGACGGCTGGCATTGGCTGGTTGCCGAGCCCGGTCTCGACCGTGCCGACATGACTCTGTGGAGCGACACCGGCCTGAGCTTTTCGCAGTTGCTGGCCTCGGTCGACGTGGTGGTGACCAAGCCGGGCTATGGCACCTTTACGGAATGCGCGGTCAACGGCACGCCGGTTCTCTATCTCGGACGGCCGGGCTGGCCGGAGACTCCGTATCTCACCGACTGGCTGCAACGCCACGCCCGCGCCCTTGAGGTCGATGTCGAGACCCTGTGCTCAAGTCGCCTCGGCGAGCAACTGCAAAAGTTGTTTATGTTGCCCGCCAAGCCCTTGCCGGAACCAACGGGAGTCTTCGATGCGGCCGAGGCGATATGCGCGATTCTCGACTCGCAGCAGGGCAACGCCAGATGCAGTTGATGGCTTGGTGATTCATTTCGCCATGATATCGAACTGCGGTGCCGGTATCGAGCGGCCATTGAGGCCGCGGCCAAGCGCGGAGCGCGCCCGGCGAGGGCGTTGATGAGCCTTCAGGCGAAAGGGAGGAGAGATGGACCGGACTCTGATCTACATCACCGCATCCAGCCGGGACGAGGCGCTCATGCTGGCGCGACGTCTGGTGGAGGAACGTCTGGTCGCCTGCGCCAACGTGCTGGACGGCGCCACCTCGCTGTATTGGTGGGAGGGCAAGGTGCAGGAGGAGCGCGAGGCGGTGCTGATCGCCAAGACCCGGGCGCCCCTGGTCGAGGCGGTGGTGGCACGGGTCAAGGAGCTGCACTCCTATAGCTGTCCCTGCGTCGTCGCGGTGCCGATCGCGGACGGAAATCCGGCGTTCCTGGCGTGGGTGGATGGGGAGACGGGGTGAGTAAAAGGATTTTGTTCACCACGAAGGCACGAAGGACACGAAGGGATTCAGAGCCTGTCTGGAAATGAATGAAGCATTTCAATGCGTGATATTCATTACCCGTCATTCCCGCGAAAGCGGGAATCCATGTCGGCCGCGGAGTCCAGGCGGCGCCATGGCCCCCCGCTTTCGCGCTACGGTATGTACATATGTTGCAATGCGATCAGGTTCCCCCTCGGGGCAGCCGCTCCCCTCGCTCGTCATCCTCGCGAAAGCGGGGATCCATGCGACCTTGACATCTGGCACGGTGGTAAAGAAAGCGTCCCATGTTTTTGCACCGCATCACGATAGGGGCCGCTTATTCTGACGGTCAGGCCGCATGGATTCCCGCCTTCGCGGGAATGACGATCTGCCTTGTGTGTGCGACTGCAACATATGTACATACCGTAGCGCTTTCGCGGGGGTGACGAACAATGCGTTTGAATCACTTATTTTATTTCCGGACAGCCTTTCAGATTTTCACTGTTCTTTCTTCCTGTCCTTCGTGCCTTCGTGGTGAATTCTATCCCTACCGCGGCAGCCGCACCGTCGCCACCGCCTGCGCGGCGATGCCTTCGCGGCGGCCGGTGAAGCCCAGGCCTTCGGTGGTGGTCGCCTTGATGCTGACCCGCGCGGCCGGAATGCCGAGGATTTCCGCCACTCGTGCGGTCATGGCCGGGCGGTGCGGGCCGATCTTGGGGCGTTCACAGATGATGGTGACATCGACTCCGGTGATGTCGCCTCCCAGGCCACGCACCAGGGCGGCGGCATGGGCGAGGAAGCGGTGCGAGGCGGCGCCTTTCCAGCGGGCGTCGCTGGGCGGGAAATGATGGCCGATATCGCCGGCGGCGATGGCCCCCAGGACGGCGTCGGTCAGGGCATGCAGGGCGACGTCGGCGTCGGAATGGCCGTCCAGAGTGGCGTCATGCGGCACCGAAACCCCGCACAGCCATACGGCGGTGCCGGCGGCGAAGCGATGGACGTCGTAGCCCGAGCCCATGCGGACCTCACCGCCCGGCGGGAACAGGCGGGCGGCGCGGGCGATGTCTTCGGCGGAGGTGACTTTCAGATTGTCCTCGGAGCCGGCCACCAGGGCGACGGCCAGACCGGCATCTTCGGCAACGGCGGCGTCGTCGGTCAGCTCCAGGCCGGCGACGCGCTCATGGGCCGCCAGAATCCCGGCATAGCGGAAACCCTGCGGAGTCTGGGCCCGCCAGAGCTGGGCACGGTCGACGGTGCCGGCGACCACACCGTCGACACCGCGCTTGATGGTATCGCTGACCGGCATGGCCGGGATGGCGCCGGGATGGGTCTCCAGGGCGGCGATGACCCGGCTGATGACCCCGGCATCGACCAGCGGCCGGGCACCGTCATGGATCAGCACCCGGTCGGGCTGAAGCTCGGCCAGACTTTGCAGCCCCAGCCGCACCGAATCCTGACGCTGCGCCCCGCCCGGCACCGGCTCGAGCAGGCCGAGTCCCTGGGCGGCCAAGTCGTAGAGCTGGCGGTCGTCGGGATGAATGACCACCCGCACCGCGTCCACCTCGGGATGAGCGGCAAAGGTGGCAAGGCTGTGGCGCAGCACCATGCGGCCGGCCAGGTCATGGTATTGCTTGGGCAGATCGCCGCCGAACCGCCGCCCCCGTCCCGCTGCCACCACCAGAACCACGCATTTCGCCATTGTTGCCCTCCCACCTCAGAGTGAGGCGACACTATGCGGTGGAGGTGGGAAAGACAATCGCAAGACCATGTCCGCCGGGCGAGCGCTGCCACTTCCCCTCGTCGCCAGCCGTGCTATAGTCCGCCACATGTCGAACCCGGCTTTCTTCAACTTCGTCGCCCTGGCATCGCTGGTGCCGGCTGCCCTGGTCTCGTTGCGCCGCGATCAGCAGGGCAAGGATGGGCTGTTCTTCGCCGTCCTGGGCGTGGCTATCGCCGGCCCGCTGATCTGGGCAGCGGTACAACTGTCGGACCAGTGGCGCACCGGCCTGTCGACCACCCTGTGGGTGATCATCGCCGGTAGTCTGGTGCTGTTCGGCCTGCTGGTGGCAACGGTCCGTCAGGCGTGGCGGCTGACGCCCTTGCTGCTGCCTTACCTGATGCTGCTGGGGGTGCTGGCCGCCCTGTTCGATCAGGTGCAGGGCCGCAGCCTTGCCCCCGAGGCGCCGCTGGCCTGGCGGGAGGCGCATATCCTGGTGGCGGTGGCCACCTTCGGATTCTTCACCATGGCCGCAGTCGCGGCGCTGGCCGGGTTCCTTCAGGAACGCGCGCTCAAGACCAAGCGGCCGACCAGCCTGACCCGGGCGCTGCCCTCGGTGGCCGACAGCGAGACTCTGGCCAACCGCCTGCTCGCCGCGTCGGAACTGGTGCTGGGCATCGGGCTGGTGACCGGCATGACGACGCTTTATCTCGAAACCGGTTCGATGCTGGTGTTCAGCCACAAGATCGTGCTGTCGATTCTCGTCTTCGTGATGATCGGCGCCCTGCTGATCGGCCATCAGGTGTGCGGCGTGCGGGGCCGTTGGGCGGCGCGACTGGTGATGGTCGCCTATCTGTTGCTCATGCTGGCGCTGCCCGGAGTAAAATTCGTGCGCGACGTGCTGCTCTCATAGGCAGTTTGTCACATCTCGGACATTTTGGCGCTTGCATTTTGCGCAGATGCATAATCATTATGCATCTGCCTGGAGCTGTTGTGTCATGAGCATATCAATCGGACCCATAACCCTCGACAACCCGGTTATTCTTGCCCCCATGTCGGGCGTCACCGATCTGGCCTTCCGTCGTCTGGTCAAGGCGCATGGCGCCGGTCTGGTGGTGTCCGAGATGATCGCCTCCGAGGCGATGATCCGGCAGAATCGCCAGACCCTGCGGATGGTCGCCACCGAGGCCGAGGAATTCCCCATGGCGGTGCAACTGGCCGGCTGCGAGCCCGAGGTGATGGCCGAAGCGGCCAAGCTGAACGAGGACAACGGCGCGGCGATCATCGACATCAACATGGGCTGCCCGGTCAAGAAGGTGGTGCGTGGCGATGCCGGCTCGGCGCTGATGCGCGACGAGGTGCTGGCCGGGCGGATTCTCGAGGCAGTGGTCAAGGCGGTGCGGCTGCCGGTGACCCTGAAGATGCGCACCGGCTGGGATGGCGGCAATCGCAACGCGCCCAAGCTGGCCAGGATCGCCGAGGACTGCGGCGTCAAGATGGTCACGGTGCATGGCCGCACCCGCAATCAGCTTTACACCGGCCGCGCCGATTGGGCCTTCATCGGCGAGGTCAAGCGCGCCGTCAGCATTCCGGTGGTCGGCAACGGCGATGTCAATTCGCTCGACGACGCGGCCGAGATGCTGCGCCTGTCGTCGGCCGACGGGGTGATGGTCGGCCGCGGCGCCTATGGCCGGCCATGGTTCCCGGGGCAGGTGGCCCATTTCCTGAAAACCGGCGAGCGCCGGCCCGATCCGTCGCTGGCCGGGCAACTGGCCATTCTGCTGGATCATTACGACGCCATGCTCAGCCTGTACGGCCGCGAGCATGGTGTTCGTCTGGCCCGCAAGCATGTCGGCTGGTACACCAAGGGCCTGCCCAGTTCCACCGAGTTCCGTGCCGCCCTGAATCAGGTTGCCGACGCAGAACACGTTCTTCGCATGGTTCTGGATTTCTACTCTCCGCTGATTGATCGGATGGCCGCGTGATGAACAAGGATGTCGCCGTGCTGCGCCGCCGCCCCCCGATGCCCGAGGTCGATCCGACCTCGGTTCTCAACGCCATCGCCAATGCCATTCTGGTGGTCGATGGCGAGGGCTATGTGCGTTACGTCAACGCCTCGGCGGAGCAGCTTTTCGAATCGGGCTCGCCCTATCTGTGTCAGCAGGCGCTGAAGGAGCTGGTGCCGCCCGACAGCCCGGTGTTTTCGCTGATCGCCCAGGCTCGTGCCGATCAGGCCTGCGTCTCCGAATACGGCATCATGCTGGACACGCCGCGTACCGGTGCCCGCACCATGACCATCCAGGTCTCGCCGCTGGCCGATCAGGAGGATTGGGTGGTGATCTCGATGAACGAGCATTCCATCGCCCTGAAGATCGGCGCCCAGTTGACTCACCGCAACGCCGCCCGCTCGGTCACCGCCATGGCGGCGATCCTGGCCCATGAGGTGAAGAATCCGCTGTCGGGCATTCGCGGCGCGGCGCAGTTGCTGGAGCAGAACGCCAGCGACGACGACCGCGTGCTGACCCGGCTGATCTGCGACGAGGCCGACCGCATCGTCGCTCTGGTCGACCGCATGGAAGTGTTTTCCGACAAGCGGCCGATTGATCGGGCGCCGGTCAATATCCATCGGGTGCTGGAGCATGTCCGGCGCGTCGCCGAAAACGGCTTCGCCCGCAATGTCCGCTTCATCGAGCAGTATGACCCATCCTTGCCGCGGGTGCTGGGCAATCGCGACCAGTTGATCCAGGTGTTCCTCAATCTGGTCAAGAATGCCGCCGAGGCGGCGCCCTCCGACAACGGCGAAATCCTGCTGTCGACCAGCTATCAGCACGGTGTGCGTCTGGCGGTGCCGGGCAGCGACAGCCGGCTGTCGCTGCCGTTGGTGGTGTCGGTTCAGGACAACGGTCCCGGCATTCCCGACGACCTGCGGCCGCATCTGTTCGATGCCTTCGTTACCACCAAGCCGACCGGCACCGGCCTGGGGCTGGCGCTGGTGGCCAAGATCATCAATGACCACGGTGGTGTCATCGAGGTCGACAGCATGCCGCGGCGCACCGTGTTCAAGGTGATGCTGCCCATCGCTCCGGACGAGGACGCCTAGACCGCCATGTCGCCATCAACCATCCTGGTCGCCGACGACGATCGCGGCATCCGTACCGTTCTCACCCAGGCGCTGGGCCGCGCCGGCTATGAAGTGCGCTGCACCGGCAATGCTTCGACGCTGTGGCGCTGGGTCGCCGACGGCGAGGGCGATCTGGTGATTACCGATGTGGTGATGCCGGACGAGAACGGGCTCGACCTGCTGCCGCGTATCAAGAAGATCCGCCCCGACCTGCGCATCATCGTCATGAGTGCGCAGAACACCTTGCTGACCGCGGTCAAGGCGGCGCAGCGCGGGGCTTTCGAGTACCTGCCCAAGCCGTTCGACATCAAAGAACTGGTGGGCGTGGTCCAGCGCGCCCTGTCGGCGCCGCGCAAGCCGACCGATACCACCGCGCAGGACGCCGAGGACGAAAAGCTGCCGCTGATCGGCCGCTCGGCGGCCATGCAGGAAATCTATCGCACCCTGGCGCGGCTGATGGGCACCGACCTGTCGGTGATGATCAACGGCGAGTCGGGGACCGGCAAGGAACTGGTGGCGCGGGCCCTGCACAATTACGGCAAGCGTCGCAACGGCCCCTTCGTCGCCCTCAATATGGCGGCGATCCCGCGCGAGCTGATCGAGTCCGAACTGTTCGGCCATGAAAAGGGCGCGTTCACCGGCGCCACCCAGCGGGCTTCGGGTCGCTTCGAGCAGGCCGAGGGCGGCACCCTGTTCCTCGACGAGATCGGCGATATGCCGCCCGAGGCTCAGACCCGGCTGCTGCGTGTGCTTCAGGAAGGCGAGTACACCACCGTCGGCGGCCGGACACCGATCCGCGCCAATGTGCGCATCGTCGCCGCGACCCATCGCGACCTGACCCAGCTCATTCGCCAGGGTCTGTTCCGCGAGGATCTGTATTACCGGCTCAACGTGGTGCCGATCCGCCTGCCGCCGTTGCGCGAGCGCACCGAGGACATTCCCGAGCTGATCCGCCATTTCCTGTCGCTGGCGATTCAGGAGGGCCTGCCCTCCAAGTCGATCGACCCGGCGGCGATGGAGCGGCTGAAGAAACATCGCTGGCCCGGCAATGTGCGCGAACTGGAAAACCTCGTCCGCCGTCTGGCCGCCCTGTATTCGCAGGAGGTGATCGGTCTGGATGTGGTCGAGGCCGAACTGGCCGGCGGCGTTCTCCCCACCGAGACGGCGGCGGCGGTCGAGGGCGAGGGCCTGTCGACCATGGTCGAGCGTCATCTGCGCGGCTATTTCACCGCCCATGACGACGGCTTGCCGGCCAATGGTCTGTATGATCGGGTGTTGCGCGAGATCGAACGGCCGCTGATCACCCTGACCCTGGAGGCCACGCGCGGCAACCAGATCAAGGCGGCGCAGGTGCTCGGCCTCAACCGGAATACCCTGCGCAAGAAGATTCGCGACCTGGATATCAATGTGGTGCGGGGGTTGAAGTAGGGCTATGGGTCGACGTTCCAACTTAAACCCCCTCTCCCGCTGGCGGGAGAGGGTTGGGGTGAGGGTGGCGCCGCCGAAGGCGCTTGATGAACGGAGATGGCGGACCACCCTCACCCTCCCAGCCTGCGGCTGGGCCCCCCCCTCTCCCGCTTGCGGGAGAGGGGAATTTTCCCCATGACTGACACCCTGCACCAATGGCTCGACTGGGCGCGCCGGCTCGGGCTGGCGCGTAAGCTGGCGATTGCTCTGGCCATTGCCGCGCTGCTGTCGGGCACGGCGACCTATATGGGGTTGCAGGAAGGGCTGGACGGCGAGTTCAGCCTGAGTTCCATCCGCAGCCTGCTCATTCTCGACGCGGCGCTGGTGCTGCTGCTCGGCGTGGTGGTGGCGCGGCGCATCCTGCTGCTGTGGGCCGAGCGCCGCTCGGGCGGGGCCGGCTCGCGTCTGCATGGCCGGCTGGTCATGCTGTTCAGTCTGGTGGCGGTCAGCCCGACCATTCTGGTGGCGATCTTTTCCGGCCTGTTCCTGCATCTCGGGGTCGAGGCGTGGTTCACCGAGCGGGTGCGCACGGTGCTGCACGAATCCATCTCGGTGGCCAGCGCCTATCTGAAGGAGCACCAGGAGCGGATTCAGCAGGAGGCCTATGTGATGGGCCGCTCGCTGGACATGGAGGCGTTCAATCTGGCGCGTAATCCGCAGTTGCTGGCCCAGGCGGTATCGGCGCAGGCGCGGGTGCGCCGTTTCGACGAAGCCCTGGTGTTCGAGCGCTCGGAAGACATGATGCGGGTGGTCGCGCAGTCGCAATTCGCCCTGCTGCTCGAGCTGTCGGTCCCCAGCATTCCGATCGGCGCGCTGGAAACCGCGGCCAACGGCGACGTCGCTCTGTTGAGTTCGGAAAACGACGATCGGGTGCGGGCCCTGGTGCGGCTCAACGCCTTTCCCGACTCTTATCTGTATGTGGGCTATTACGTCGATCCCAAGGTCATCCAGCACCAGCAGGAGACCAGTGAGGCGGTGGCCGAGCTGGAGCGCCTGGAAGGGCGCAGCTCCGGCCTGGAAATCACCTTTTCGATCATTTTCATCATGGTGGCGTCGCTGCTGCTGCTGGCGGCGATCTGGGTCGGCCTGAGTCTGGCGACCCGGCTGGCGCGGCCGATCATGCAACTGATTGATGCCGCGGAAAAAGTCGGCGCCGGCGATCTGGCGGCCCGAGTGCCCGAACCGGAGGCGGTGGATGAACTGTCTTCCCTGTCACGCGCCTTCAATCGCATGACCCTGGAGCTGCAAAGCCAGCAGTTCGCCCTGATCGAGGCCAATCGCCAACTGGACGAACGCCGCCGTTTTACCGAAACGGTTCTGTCCGGCGTGTCGGCCGGCGTGATCGGTCTGGACGGGCAGGGCAACATCAACCTGCCCAATCGGTCCGCTTCCGAACTGCTCGGTCTCGAACTGGAGCCGCTGATCGGCCTGCCGCTGGGCGAGGCGGTGGCGGAGATGGCCGACCTGTTCGAAGCGGCGCAGCGCCGGCCGGATCGGCTGGCCCAGGGCGAGATTCGCCTGATGCGCGACCACGGGATGCGCACCCTGCTGGTACGCATCGCCCCGGAGCGGCTCGACGACGAGGTGATCGGCTATGTGGTCACCTTCGACGACGTTACCCAGTTGCTGTCGGCCCAGCGCAAGGCCGCCTGGGCCGATGTGGCGCGGCGCATCGCGCATGAGATCAAGAACCCGCTGACACCGATCCAGTTGTCGGCCGAGCGGCTGAAGCGCAAATACCTGAAGGAGATCACCTCCGACAAGGATACCTTCGTCATCTGCACCGATACCATCATCCGTCAGGTGGGGGATATCGGCCGCATGGTCGACGAGTTCTCGGCCTTTGCCCGCATGCCGGCACCGGTGATGGACCGGCACGACCTGCGCGAACTGGTGCGGCAGGCTCTGTTCCTGCAACGCAACGGGGCGCCGGACATCACCTTTGACGCCGACATTCCCACCGAGCCGCTGTCGCTGTACTGCGATTCCCGTCAGGTCAGCCAGGCGCTGACCAATATTCTGAAGAACGCGGCCGAGTCGATCCAGGGACGCGACGGCGGCGCCGCCGAGCCCGGCCGTATCCGGTTGCGGCTGTACGAGGACGGGGCGCATGTGGTCATCGAGATCAGTGACAACGGCCGGGGCCTGCCGTTGGAGCTGCGCGACCGCCTGACGGAGCCTTATGTGACGACCAGGGCCAAGGGAACCGGCTTGGGCCTTGCCATCGTCAAGAAAATCATGGAAGACCATAACGGCGACCTGAAGCTGGATGATCTGGCCGGCAAGGGCGCTCGTGTAAGGCTCATTTTCGACGCGGCCGCCCATCCGGCGGCCGATGCTCCTATAGAAGCGACCCATGGCGCATGACATTCTGATCGTCGACGACGAAGCCGACATTCGCATGATGATTGCCGGCATCCTTGAAGATGAAGGTTATTCGACGCGCGAGGCCTCGAACTCGGATACCGCATTCGACGCCATCCAGCGCCGCCGACCCAGTCTGGTTATCCAGGACATCTGGATGACCGGCAGCCGTCTCGATGGCCTGGGCGTGCTCGAGGTGATCAAGCGCGACCACCCGCTGGTGCCGGTGCTGATGATCAGCGGCCATGGCACCATCGAAACGGCGGTCTCGGCCATCAAATACGGCGCCTACGACTTCATCGAAAAGCCGTTCAAGACCGACCGCCTGCTGCTGATGGTCGAGCGCGCCATCGAGGCGGCCCGGCTGCGCCGCGAGAACGAGGAACTGCGGCTGCGTGTCGGCACGGTGACCGAACTGCTCGGTCCGTCGACTGCGGTGATCCAGTTGCGCGCCAGCATCGACAAGGTGGCGCCGACCGGCTCGCGGGTGCTGATCACCGGCCCGGCCGGTACCGGCAAGGAGGTGGTGGCGCGGATGATCCATGCCCGCTCACGCCGCGATACCGGGCCGTTCGTCGTGCTGAACTGCGCCACCATGCATCCCGACCGGGTCGAGATCGAACTGTTCGGCACCGAGCACGGCGAGACGGTGGACAACCCGCGCAAGATCGGCGTGCTGGAACAGGCCCATGGCGGCACTCTGCTGCTCGACGAAGTGGCCGACATGCCGCTGGAGACCCAGGGCAAGATCGTGCGCGCCTTGCAGGAACAGTCGTTCGAGCGGGTCGGCGGCAGCCGTCGGGTCGAGGTCGATGTGCGGGTCATCGCCTCAACCAATCGCGAGTTGCAGACGGAAATGGCCCTGGGGCGATTCCGCGAGGATCTGTACTACCGGCTCAATGTGGTGCCGGTGAAGGTGCCGGCCTTGCGGGAACGCCGCGAGGATATTCCGGCCCTGTCCCGCTATTTCATGGAACACGCCGCCCAACTGGCCGGTCTGGCGCCGCGCCGGCTCGGCGAGGATGCCCTGGCGGCGTTGCAGGCCTATGACTGGCCCGGCAATGTGCGCCAGTTGCGCAATGTCATGGACTGGGTGCTGATCATGGCCCCCGGCGATGTCCGCGACGTGGTGCGCGCCGACATGCTGCCGCCCGAGATCGGCGCCATCACCCCGGAAGTCCTGCGCTGGGAGAAATCCAGCGAGATCATGACCTTGCCGCTGCGCGAGGCGCGTGAACTGTTCGAACGGGAATATCTGATCGCCCAGGTCAATCGTTTCGCCGGCAACATCTCGCGGACTGCCGCCTTCGTCGGCATGGAACGATCGGCCTTGCATCGTAAGCTGAAATCTCTGGGCATCAATACCACCGACGACCCCAAGAAATAGGACCGACCCCATGAAGGTGATCATCTGCGGCGCCGGGCAGGTCGGCTTCAACATCGCCCGCTATCTGGCCGAGGAGAACAACGACGTCACCGTCATCGACCAGCGCGCCGACCTGATCCGCAAGATCAGTGACAGCCTGGACGTGCGGGCCATCGTCGGCTTCGCCTCGCATCCGCCGGTGCTGGAACAGGCCGGTGCCGCCGATGCCGACATGCTGATCGCCGTGACCCATGCCGACGAAGTCAACATGGTCGCCTGTCAGGTGGCGCATTCCCTGTTCAATGTGCCGACCAAGGTCGCCCGGGTGCGCAACCAGAGCTATCTGCAACCCGAATATGCCGGCCTGTTCGCTCGCGACAACCTGCCCATCGACGTGATCATCTCGCCGGAAATCGAGATCGCCCGCGCCATCATCCGCCGCTTGCAGGTGCCCGGGGCGCTGGACGTGATCCCCCTGGCCAATGACCGGGTGCGGCTGATCGGTGTGCGCTGCACCGAGAACACGCCGCTGATCAACACGCCGATCCGTCAGTTGTCGGTGCTGTTTCCCGATCTGCACATCGTCATCGTCGGCATCATCCGCGCCGGCCGCGCCGTGGTGCCGACGCCCGAGGATCAGATGCTGGTGGGGGACGAGGTCTATTTCGTCGTCGATACCCAGCATATCGGCCGCGCCATGGTCGCCTTCGGTCTGGAGGAGCAGGAAACCCGCCGCATGGTCATTTTCGGCGGTGGCAATATCGGCCTGTTCCTGGCCCAGGAGCTGGAGCGCAACCATCCCGGCGTGTCGGCCAAGATCATCGAAATGGACCCGGAACGCGCCGAGCTGGCCGCCAAATCGCTCAGCCGCACCGTGGTGCTCAACGGCGACGCCCTGGACGCCGAGATTCTGGAAGAAGCCAACGTGGCCAGCGCCGAAACGGTGGTCACCGTCACCAATGATGACGAAACCAACATCCTGTCGGCCCTGCTCGCCAAACGCTTCGGCGCCAAGCGGGCCATGGCCCTGATCAACAAGAACACCTATGGCCCGCTGGTCAGTACCCTGGGTGTCGACGTGGTGATTTCCCCCCGCGAAATCACCGTGTCCAACATTCTCCAGCATGTCCGCCGCGGCCGCATCCATGCGGTCCACTCGCTGCACGAAGGCTTCGGCGAACTGATCGAGGCCGACGCCATGGAAACCTCGGGCTTGGTCGGCAAGCCTCTGCGCGAGATCAAGCTGCCCAACGGCGTGCTGGTCGGCGCCATCGTCCGCGACGGCAAGGTCATCAGCCCGCGCGGCGCCACCGTGATGCAGGCCGGCGACCGCGTCATTCTGTTCGCCGCCTCGGCCGCGGTGAAGAAGGTGGAGAAGATGTTCTCGGTGCGGCTGGAGTTCTTTTGATCCGCCGACCCGACGGATGCTTTCAGTTTACCAGCCCCACCCACGGGTTCACCACCGCCACCCCGGCCGCCTCGAACGGCGCCGTATCCCGCGTTGCCACGATGAGCCCGCATGCTGCCGCGATGGCGGCGATCTGGCCGTCGGCGACACCGATGGCGCGGCCGGCGGTGCGGGCGCGGCTGATGATGTCGGCATAGGCGCGGGCGGCGGCTGTGTCGAAGGGCAGCAGGCGCGGGCCGAACAAGGCGGCAGCCTTATCCTCGAGGCCCAACTCCAACTGGGTCTTGCGCCGCCCGTCCGGCAGCACTGCGATGCCCAGCAGAAGTTCGGCGAGGCTGATCGTCGACAGGTACAGCGTCTCGACCGCTTGAGCGTCCAGCCAAGCGATGACCCGCGGTTCGGGAACCGCACGCATCGTCTCGGAAATGACGTTGGTGTCCAGCAGGATCACGGATCGAACCGTTCCGGCTCGGCCGGGGTCTGATCCCGTTGCACGTCGAGATCGACACCGCCCAAGGGGCGGAACAGCTCGACCAGTGCCGATCCCAGCCGTGCCCGCTCAGCCGGCCTCAGTGTCTCGTCAAGGATGGCGCGCGCCTCAGCCTCCATGCTCCGCCCATTCTGCGCGGCGCGGACGCGAAGCGCCCGATGGGTTTCGTCGGGCAGATTGCGGATGTTGATGGCTGGCATGTGCTGGCGGTCCCATTGATCTGGGGGCAATGATAGCATGGGCGGAAAAATGATAGCAAGGACGGTGCCGCATCATTTCCCTCTCCCGGTCCGCGCCGCCTGTGCCATAATCGCCGCCGCGACAGGTCGAGACCACCATGGGCAGCACGCAGCACGATACGGATTTCTACCGGTGGACGGCGGAGCAGGCCGCTCTGTTGCGGTCCATGCCGGAGGAGCGGTGCCCGTTCGATCGGGATGCCCTGGCGGAGGAACTTGAAGACATGGGGCGCGACGAGATCCGGGAGGTCTCCAGCCTGTTGCGCCAGACTCTCGTTCACCTGCTGAAAATCGTCCTTGATCCACATGCCCCGGCGGTTGACCACTGGTTCGATGAGGTTCTCACGTTTCAAGGCGACGCCGTGCTGGCGTTTTCCCCGGGTCTGCGGCAACGGCTGGATCTGGAAAAGATATGGCGGGTGGCCTGCAACGGTGCCACCCGTTCGCTGGCCAAGCACGGCGTGATCGTGCCATCCTTGCCGACGGTCTGCCCTCTCGACCTGGATACCCTTCTGAGCCCTGAGTTCGACCCTGACGCCGCGGTCACAGCCCTCGGCACCGCGCTCGGTGTCCGCGCGTAACGGAGTTGCCCCTTGTCCCGTATCGCCTATGTCAACGGTTCGTACCGTCCGCTCCGCGACGCCGCCGTGCATATCGAGGATCGCGGCTATCAGTTCGCCGACGGGGTCTATGAGGTGGTCGCCATCGCCGACGGTCAGATGATCGACGAGCGGCGCCATTTCGAGCGCCTGCAACGATCCCTGGCCGAATTGCGCATTCGTCCGCCGATGGCCGAGGCGCCGTTGCGGCATGTGATGCGCGAGGTGATCCGCCGGAACGGCATCCGCCGCGGCAGCCTGTATCTACAGATCACCCGCGGTGTTGCCCGGCGCGACCATGCCTTTCCCGCTGGTGCGGCGCCGACCCTGGTCATTACCGCCAAATCGACCCGGCCGCAGCCGGCGGCGCTGGTCGAAGAGGGGGTGGCGGTCATCACGCTGCCGGATCTGCGCTGGAAGCGCTGCGATATCAAGACCATCGCCCTGTTGCCGAACGTACTGGCCAAGCAGCAGGCGAAGGAGGCCGGCTGTTACGAGGCGTTGCTGGTGGATGCCGAGGGCCGGATCACCGAGGGCACCGCCACCAATGCCTGGATCGTCACCGCCGCTGGCGATCTGGTCACCCGTCCGCTGACCACCGCCATATTGTCGGGCGTCACCCGCCTGACCATCCTCGACATGGCGCGGGGGCTGGGTCTGACTCCGGTCGAACGGTCATTCAGCGTCGCCGAGGCCAAGGCGGCGCGCGAGGTGTTCCTGACCGGAACCAACAGCATGCTGCTGCCGGTGGTCCGCATTGATGGCGAGGCGATCGGTGACGGCCGGCCGGGGCCCTTGACCCGGGCGCTGCGTACCGCCTATGAACGGGCCATCGCCGAGGGCCATATCCGATGACCAGTATCTCCAATGTCTCCGCCGTTCCCCTGTCCCGTCCCCGCGCCATCCTGTTCGACTGGGACAACACCCTGATCGACAGCTGGGCCTGTATCCGTACCGCCACCAACGCCACTCTGCGCCATATGGGCCATCAGGAATGGACCATGGCCGAGACGCAGCGCAATGTCGCCAGGTCGATGCGGGATTCCTTTCCCGCGATGTTCGGCGACCGCTGGGAAGAGGCGCGAGACTTCTTCTATGCCACTTTCCGCGCCATTCATCTTGACCATCTCGATCCGCTGCCGGGGGTCGAAGCGCTGCTGGCCGATCTGGCCGAGCGGGATATCTGGCTGGCGGTGGTCAGCAACAAGAACGGAACATTTCTGCGCAAGGAAGCCGACCGGCTGGGCTGGACCCGTTATTTCGGCCGTCTGGTCGGCGCCACCGATGCCGCCGAGGACAAGCCGTCGGTGGCGCCGGTGCGCATGGCCCTGGAGGGGAGCGGCCTTGAACCCGGTGATCAGGTGTGGTTCGTCGGTGACTCGCCCATTGATATGCACTGCGCGCTGAACGCCGGATGCGTGCCTCTGCTGGTGCGCGAAACGGCTCCAGAACCCGGCGAATTCGAGGCTCATCCCCCCCGGCGGCACCTTGTGGGATGCGACGATCTGGCCTGTCTTGTCCGTGAACTATTGGTTCCCATATGGCCGGAATGATGCTAACGAAGGGTGGATCAAGGGGAACGCTACCCTGCGTCGCCCAGGGGCAACAATAAGAACGGGACCTACCCATGTCGTCGGAAAAATCACAAAACGTGCAGGATGTGTTTCTTAATCACATCCGCAAGAACAAGACTCCGGTGACGATCTTCCTGGTCAATGGCGTGAAGCTCCAGGGGATTGTGACGTGGTTCGACAACTTTTCCGTACTGCTGCGTCGTGACGGGCATACCCAGCTCGTCTACAAGCATGCCATTTCAACCGTAATGCCGTCGGCGCCGATCCAGCTATTCGAACCGACGGCCAAAGAGGCGGCCGAAGAGTAGGCGTTGGTAGAAAACACTTCAGACTCATCCGTTTCGACGCGATGCCTGGTCGTCCGCCCGGTGCTCAAGGCGCCGGGCGATATCGGCCGTCTCCCCGAGGCCCAACTCGACGAAGGCGTCGGCTTGGCCAAGGCCATCCACCTTGACGTGGTCCACGCCGAAATCATTTCGCTGAACAAACCCCGTCCGGCGACGCTGCTGGGCGAGGGCACGGTCGAGCGCCTGGGACAGATCGTCGAGGAGGGCGAGATTCAGGTGGCCATTGTCGACGGCCATCTGTCGCCGGTCCAGCAGCGCAATCTCGAACGCGCCTGGGAATGCAAGGTTATCGACCGCACCGGCCTCATCCTGGAAATCTTCGGCGCCCGAGCGCGCACGCGGGAAGGCCGGTTGCAGGTCGAACTGGCGGCGCTGTCCTATCAGGCAAGCCGGCTGGTGCGATCCTGGACTCACCTGGAGCGCCAGCGCGGCGGCTTCGGCTTCCTGGGCGGCCCGGGCGAAACCCAGATCGAGGCCGACCGTCGCATGATCCGTGATCGCATGGCCAAGCTGCGCAAGGAACTGGAAGACGTCAAGCGCACCCGCGAGTTGCACCGCAAGGCGCGCCGCCGTGTGCCCTATCCGGTGATCGCTCTGGTCGGCTATACCAATGCCGGCAAGTCGACTTTGTTCAACACCCTGACCCGCGCCGATGTGGTGGCGCGCGACCAGTTGTTCGCCACCCTCGACCCGACCATGCGCGGCCTGATTCTGCCGTCCGGCCGCAAGGCCATTCTGTCGGACACGGTGGGGTTCGTTTCCGATCTGCCGCATGAACTGGTGCTGGCCTTCCGCGCGACCCTTGAAGAGGTGCTGGAAGCCGAGATCATCATTCATGTGCGCGATGTCCATCATCCCGACAGCGCCGAACAGAAGCAGGATGTGGAATCGGTGCTGCGCGAGATCGGCATGCCCGAGCATCTGCGGCCGATCGAGGTGCTCAACAAGATCGACCTGCTGCCCGACGGCACGCGTACCGAGGTGCTCAACCAGGCCGCCCGCGATCCGCTGATGGTGCCGCTATCGGCGCTCACCGGCGAGGGCTGCGAGCAATTGCTGGCCGACATTGATGCCGCCCTGGCCGCCGAGCGGCTGATCATCACGGTGGACCTGCCGCTGTCCGACGGCGCGGCAATCGCCTGGCTGTATCAGCATGGCGAGGTGCTGGAGCGCAGCGACGACGAGGCCGAGGCCCATCTGCGGGTCCGCATTGCCGCCGCCGATGCCGCGCGGTTCGAAAGGCGGTCCTGATGGGCGGCTGGAGCATCGAGGCGGTCGCGGCGATCATTCGCCACACCGCCGAAACCGAAATCCTGCCGCGCTGGCGCTGTCTGGAAAAGCACCAGATCCGTGAAAAAGGTCCGGGCAATCTGGTCACCGAAGCCGATGTGGAAGCG
>Ga0209515_10002135_pt1 | contig 31115 bp, 33 predicted proteins | sample Subgroupgradi54m_FD_187454 | JGI IMG/M metagenome (GOLD analysis project Ga0209515, IMG submission 187454) | Subsurface groundwater microbial communities from S. Glens Falls, New York, USA - GMW60B uncontaminated upgradient, 5.4 m (SPAdes)... ... | reverse complement strand
AATCCCAGAAAGGAAAGGGCAATCCCGCAGTTGCGGGACGCCGACTCTATCCCTAAGGATAGGGTTCGGCGTGCCTTGACTTTTACTGGGGTTTTTTGATAGGGTGGGTCAAAAGTTCTTTTACAACCAAAAAGGAGAACTATCGTGAAGCTAATAGTGTTTTTGAGTATGGTTTTGGCTGTGTCATTATTCACCGTTGATGCTAAGGCGTTAGATGTTAATGGGACATATAAAGAACTTACGGCTGCGGGATTTTCGGATGATGTTGTAAAAGAAATCTCGAAAATTCCTGATAAACCCCATTTTCTACTGGGGCTTGAAAGAAAATATACCCATTGGGATAAGTTCCAGGAATTAAGGAAGATGTTTCGCACGGTTGGCAATTATTATCAGCCGGGTGGCGGTACGCTTATTGACAGGCAGGCATTAGAATACAACACGGATAACACTCTTCAGGAAACTGTAACCATTGAGGGCAAAAAAGTACAAGTAGTGTATCTCGGATATCATGAGATTAATGGCATGACGGTCATTTGGACCAAATTAGGCGAAAAGAATCTAGCTGAATTTTCACCGGTTTATGAAAAATACAAAGCCAAATGGGCGCTCGGTGCAATTAACGATTTGCAGTGGTCGCTTATCCAAAAATTAATGGGATGGGCGCAGTTTGAGGCGGTAAAGAGTCACATTCATAATACCGTCAGTGAATCCGCTAAAGAAAATGCCGTTTATTACAAAAGTTTTGATTTCGTTAAGCGCGTAATGGAAGCTCGGGCAAAAATGCTTGACGACCCTGATTATATTAACCATCTTAATGACAAGGTAAATGGCAACGATATTAAGGTTGACGATATTATATCTGCTCCCCGCGTTAATATTGCCGATTTTCTTCCAGACCTTTTCTTTGTCGGCCTAGGGAAATTTGACGGCGGATTGGCTTATTGGAAAGTTAACGGCTCGGAACAAATTGTTTATGTTAGTCTGCAATCTTTAATGTATCAATACATTAAAGGCAATAACTATATTGTCAGACACGAGCTTACTCATACCAATTCTTATCTCCAAAGTTTTGTGTGGGGCATGTATTTTGATGTTGAAACTTGGGCAGAAACGGCCTCGGGATTTTTGGAAGGCGATCCACTAGATTTTCTTTTTCACCCATATTATGCACATTGGCGTGATTTGGCCAAAATTTATTTTGGGTATGATTCAGATGAAATTATGCTTAAAGTTTTTCCTGGCAGATTATCCGGTGTCGGAATAAGGGACGTTAATAGGCAAGAATTTGAAGCCAATGCCAAGAAGGTTGAGATAATTTCTAATGAGATTAATAAATTTTTTGAAGATTTTCTGGTTGATTTCTACGCGGAACCGTTTTTCTGGACCGCGGTAAATACCAAGTTTTGCGATAATGCGGCTGCTGTAAGAATAAGATTTGCCTTACAATACGAACCGGCCGGTCTTTTTGATCCAAATAAAAAAGATAAAGATGGCAAAGTAATTTCGCCTTCGGTTCAGACAAAACTATGGCTACTTCGGGAAGAAGAGTCTGGTAAATTAGATCGGCTGGCTGAATACGCGATGAAAAATACCGGTACTAAATCAAAACTTAGTAAAGAATTTTCGAAATTTTCCGATGGCGGAAATAACTTAAAGTGTCCAGTGAACAGTATGGCATTTTTAATGTCTAGTAGGGAAAGAGAACAAGTTAGTGACGCTTTGGAACTTCTCATAAGCCAAGCAAAGGCCGGTAACGGTTTAGCTAGGCATATGCTTATACGTATTTTCGGCAACACAGATTTTCTGCCATTATTAAATCAGAATAGAAAAGAGGGCGGGTAAATGAAACACAAAACAGCTTTAATTTTGACGGTAGCTCTTTTAGCATCGGCCTGTGCTACTCCTACGTGGAAAGCCTGTAGAGATGGCGCCGTCAGTCAGACGGAAGAGTGGAAGTATACCCAGGTTCAGGCCGCAGTAGCCTGCGAGCGGGTGGTTTTGAAGAAATCGGCTAAGTTCAATAAAGAGAAAGAAGTTTGGGAAATTAATCCTGCCGCGGTAAGCGTAGAAGACGCAAAAAAAGTGCTTGAAGACAAGGCTAAATCTCTTGACGAAATTTTAAGTTATAGAGATAAAGAACTTTCGGACTTTATCGATTGGTTTAAAGGCATGAGGCAAGGTTTGGAAAAAGAAGAGAAAATAGCACTCTGGCTTTTGCGAAGAATTCAGTTTGTCCATACATTTAATGAGTTTACCAATCTTGTCGGCGAACTTCCCAAGGAAATGCTTGGGAAAGAAGCCGAATATTTTATGCCGTATGGCCGGAACACTTACTCATTAAGGATGCTGTATCCTTCTCGCGATTTATATAAAATTCCGTTTACGGCGTTATATCTTGAGAACGCCAAAAAAGAGGGAGTTCTTTCCAAGATTGATTCTTTTTATGTATTAGACGATCAGAAATACGCGAAAAAATTGGAAAATCTTCGCGATCCAAACGAATTTTCCTGGGAAAAACGCCAGCGCGGCTGGAAAGTTGACTCCTATATGATTATACCGGCGTCAGATATCAAGCCTGCTAATAACGTGGTTCAGTATATTGAAATTTACAGAGTGGAAAATATGGGCGGCATTTATGGAAAATTGGAATCGCTTCCGGCGGTGCGCGGTTTTCTGGCTGCGGGAGCCCAGAACGTAACCGTATTTGTTATAGACTACAATAAAGAAGGTGAAGATGGTTTTGGAAGTCCCGATGCGGTTAAAAATATCTTTGGTTCTATCGTAACCGGAAGAGATCTTTATTTTGACTCTACAAACAGGGAAAATCTTTTTGAAGCTTTGTATGATAATTCTCGTGCTATCAATTTGAAAAGACCCGAAAGACAAAAACCCGATGAAAAGCCTCTTTACGTAGAAGTAGTGCCAATGGGCAAAAAAATAGACATTGACATATGGGAAACTGGTAACTGGACCGTACCAATTGAGTACCTTACCCTAAATAAGGGTTTGGAAATTGTGTACGATTCCCCTAAAACACCAGAAGACAAGCGTTTAGATGAAAAACAAGGCGTAAAGAAGATTCTCGCATTTAAGAGAGAATTTACGCGGGACGGAAAAAAAGTTGTCGTTGAAATTTGGATTCCTAAAAAGGAATATTCAGGGCGTAATATTGCAGAAGCTAGCGCCAATAATATTTTCAAAGTCCGCATTAAAGGCGGTGAAGAAAAGAGCGGTGATATAGAATATTTTGCGGAACGTATAAAAACAATTATATACCAATTTGGCGGAAGGTGGTTTCAGATAGTTGATAATGATGGTGACGGAATTTTTGAGAAAAAGAAAGAAATTGGCGATCCCACGGTTACGGATAAATCAACCGCAGATCGGTCCTTTTTTAATAATTAGTTTAAATTTTTTTGAGGGCGTAAAAACAACGCCCTTTTTGTTTTTTGACATAGTAGTATTTTTGTTTATAGTTAAGGCAATCAGATGTTTTTTAAAAATTTAAAGAGGCGAGAGACAATGAAAGGGAAGATCAGAATAGTTTTCTTAGCGTTTTGCGCCTTTTTCGTCCCTATTATGGCAGTTGCCAGTGAAAGCTTGATTGAGCAGATTGCGCGGGAAGAAAACGCTTTTCGCAGGAGCATTTTTGATAAGCAAGTTAAAGTATCTGCGACGAAAATTGTTCGTGGCGACCTTAAAAAATCCACCGGTGGTACCGGCGTTATTGTTGGTCGTGAAAGTCAAAACGATAAAGAAATTTTTTATATTATTACCGCCGCCCATGTTTTGGGTGAAGACGAAAAAACTCTTAAAGAGGCTAGTCTACAAGTTATTTTCCCAACCAAAGAATCATTTGCTACTGGTAGCTCTTCTCATTACCCGGCTGAACTTTTATTTTTCAACTGGTTTCTTGAATATGCTTTTTTGAAAGTTGAAGTTCCTTTAAGCGATAAAGATAATTTAGATGTTCAAGTGGCTACTATTTATCAAAAAATACCAGAGTTTCTTCATGAATTCTGGGTTTCTGGTTTTTATAAAGGCAAATATCTTGTGGCGAATAAATCATATTTGTCTAGGATGTTTACAAATGAAACAGGCACTTATAGTAATGACGTGCCCTATCTTATAGCTCTTAATCTTTATTTTATTGCGAGTGGCGTCAATGGTCCCGGAATGTCGGGCGGCGGTATTTTTAATCTTAAAGGAGAATTAGTAGCACTTATTTGGGCAGTTGAAGGCCAAAATATTATAGTGGCTATACCGGCTTTACTAATCAAAGAAGATTTTACCAAAAAACTCAAAAGTTTAGATCAGAAACAAGAAAAACAGGAATCACAAAAATAAAAAGTATTTTACATTAAAGCTGTTTCCAGCCTGGAAATAGCTTTTTTCATTGTTTGGTTCAGGATTTTTGTTTCAGCCGGCGTAAATTTTTTTAATATAATTTTATCCGCCGATATATGTTTTTTTAATGAAGGTTGTATGCCAATACGTATCCGCCAAAAATTTTTTGTTTTAAGCGCTTTTATTACAGACTCAACTCCCTTATGGCCCGCCGAAGACCGGCCGAAAGAAAATTTAAATTTGCCCCATAAAATATCAATATCGTCGTGGACTATCAAAGTATTTTCCGGCTTTATTTTATAAAATTTTATTAAATCAGCGACCGCTTTGCCGGATTCATTCATAAAACTTTGTGATTTAGCCAGTGTAATTTTGATTTTTAAACGCTCTAATTCTTCAATAAATAAAAAGCCCGCGTTGTGTCTGGTATTTTCGTACTCTTTACCGGGATTTCCTAAACCGATGATAAGCTTGATTTTATCCATTTTTTAGGTTAAGATAACATAAAACATGAATTTTTTAAAGTTATTCTTTCAATTTTCTTGGGATCTTGTAAAAGTAGCGGTAATTGCCCTTCTTTTGGCTGGAATTGTCAGATATTTTTTAGTCCAGCCATTTTTTGTTGAAGGCGCTTCAATGGAGCCGAATTTTGAAAATGGCGAGTATCTTCTGGTTGACGAATTAAGTTATTACTTTAGAGAAATTAAAAGAGGCGAAGTTGTCGTTTTTCATTATCCGCTCGATACTTCAAAATATTATATAAAGAGAGTTATGGGACTTCCCAATGAAACCGTGGAAATTAAAAACGGGCAGATTACTATTTATAGTATTAGCAGTCAGGAAGGATTTTTAGTATCCGAGAATTATATTCCGTCAAGTTTTAAGACAGATGGAAACATCAAAAAAAAGTTAGGCAAAGATGAGTATTTTGTCTTGGGCGACAACCGCTTACATTCTTCCGATTCGCGGCGTTGGGGCGTTTTACCAAAAAACGACGTTGTCGGCCGTGTTTGGGTCAGAGCTTGGCCGGTTGCCAAAGCCAGTGTTTTTGAAGCGCCAAATTACTAATAATAAGCCATGTCACGAAAACCAAAAATAAAAACATTTCAAGTATTGAAAGGAATGAACGACATTCTCCCCAGTGTCCAAAAATATTGGGATAAATTTTTCAAAATTGCCAAAGAATTGGTTGTTTTTTACGGTTTTGAAACTATTGAAACTCCTATTTTAGAATACGCGGATTTGTTCAAAAAGGGGTCGGGTCCCAGTACCGACATTATTGAACATGAAATGTATGTTCTTAAAACTAAAGGAGGCGATCTTTTGGCTTTGCGGCCGGAACTTACTCCTGGCGTCGTAAGGGCATATCTTGAAAACGGATTTGCGAACCAGCCCCAGCCGGTTAAATTTTTCCATTTCGGTCCGGTTTTCAGGCATGAATCGCCGCAAGCCGGCCGTTATCGCGCATTTCACCAAGCCGATTTTGATATTTTCGGCGAAGAGGATGCCGTAGTTGATGCGCAGGTTATTCAATTGATCTACTCGATTCTTATGGAACTCGGGTTAAAAAACCTTTCCATTCAGATAAACAGCATTGGCGACAAAAACTGCTGGTTAAGATTCCGTGAGGAGTTAAAGATGTATTACCGGAATAAAGTTTTGCGGCTTTGTAAGAATTGCAAAAGGAGATTTAAGGAAAATCCTTTAAGAATGCTTGATTGCAAAGAAGAAGAATGCATTTCGTTAAAATCCTCGGCCCCGAACTCCATTGATTATCTTGACAAGGCCTGCCACGATCACTTTAAATTGGTCTTAGAATTTTTAGACGAAATTGGACTTCCTTATAATTTGAATCCGTATCTTGTTCGCGGCCTTGATTATTATACTCGGACGGTTTTTGAAATAGTTTCGGAAAACACTAACGGCTCGCCAGTGGCTTTAGCCGGGGGCGGCCGTTATGATTATTTAGTGTCCCAATTAGGAGGCAGGCCGACGCCGGCAATGGGCGGTTCAATCGGTATTGAAAGAGTGATTACAGAAATACAGCGACAGGAAGTGAAAGTGGGTGCGGCCAAGCCGAAAACCCGGGTATTTTTAGCGCAGCTCGGCGATTTGGCAAAGAAAAAAAGCCTAAAGCTTTTTGAAGAATTTCGGAAAAACAATATTAATGTATCAGAATCTTTCGGCAGAGATTCTATCAAGGCGCAGTTAAGAGTAGCCGACCGCCTTGGCGCCGATGTAGCCCTTATAATTGGGCAAAAAGAGGCACTGGATGAAACTGTTATTTTAAGAGAAATGCAATCCGGCGTTCAAGAAATAATTCCTTTGGAAAAAATCATTGATGAAGTTAAAAAGCGTCTTAAAAGAATAACGCCAAGGATTCCGGGTTTTGCGGGAGAAAATTTGACTGACGGGGAAAAATAACATATAAGTATGGAATCTTGCATCTTTTGTAAAATTGTAAAAAAAGAAATCCCGGCGGACATAATTTTGGAAGACGATAAAACGATGGTTTTTAAAGATATTCGGCCAAAAGCGCCTGTTCATCTGCTGATTGTTCCAAAAAAACATATTAGTCCGATAAGCGAACTTGACCGGGAAGACGGAAACACCGTCGGCTATTTAATTTTTAAAGCGAAAGAAGCGGCGGAAAAAGCGGGAGTTTCACAGAACGGTTACCGCTTGGTATTTAATGTCGGTAAAGATGCGGGCATGGAAGTTGATCATTTGCATCTGCATATGCTAGGAGGTAAGCCATTAAAATTTGAGTTTTAAAAATAAGCATGCCTATTGAAGTGAAAAAAAAAGAAGGAGAAAGCACCCCAAACCTTTTGAGGCGCTTCTCAAAACGCGTCCAGCAAAGCGGCGTTTTAATTAGGGCTCGCAAGGGCCGTTTTTATCTATCAAGTCCGACTAAACGCCAAAAAAAGCTGGGCGCCCTGCGGCGGCTTGAGAACCAGAAGGAAAGAGAAAGGCTATATAAGTTAGGAAAACTGCCGCCGGAAAAGAAATTTAGGCGTTAATAAGCATATGAATTTAAAAGAAAGAATAAACGAAGATCTCAAAACCGCTCTTAAAAGCGGTTCTAATGACACGGTTTCCACTTTAAGGTTTTTATCAAGTGTAATTAAAAATAAAGAACTTGAAAAAAGAACTAAACTTTCTAAAGAGAGCAAGCCCGTTGCTGAACTTGAAAAACTTTCGGAACTTAATGATGATGAAACGATAAACGTAATTTTAGGCGAGATTAAAAAAAGAAAAGAATCAATAGCCCAATATGAAAAAGGCGGTCGCGCTGATTTGGTGGAAAAAGAAACTAAAGAGCTTGAAATTATTAAAAAGTACGCTCCGGAGGAAATGTCCGAAGAAGAATTAAGAACTGTAATTAAAAGAAAAATTGATGAAATAGGTAGTGCGACAATGAAGGACTTCGGGCGCTTGATAGGTTCGGTAATGGCGGAAGTCAAAGGCCAAGCCGGCGGCGATATCGTTAAAAAAATAATTGAGGAAGAATTGAAATAGGAAAATAAAATTACCCCTGGGAAAGGGTTGGGGATCGCAGGCGGTCGGGTTTTCACCCAAGCCCTACTCCCAACACTTCCCAGAGGCATATTTATATGATAGCAAAAATAGTGTCTACTTGTCAAGAGGCCGCACGTGGCAGGCAAAAACATAATGAAACACGAAATTCTTATTTACAATAAAACGAAGCGCCGAATTCCGGAAAAATTAATAAAATTAATTATATCCGGAGCTCTAGAGTTTTTAAAACTAAAACAGCCAGTGGAATTGGCTGTTTTAGTTTTAAATGGGGTGGAAATAAAGAAATTAAACAAAGTTTGGCGCGGAAAAAATGATATCCCAGATGAACTATCTTTTGGCTATAACAGCCATAAGATGGCTGAGTTTGCTAGAATAAATTCTAATATGTTAAGCTTAGGAGAGATAGCGATAAATATTGCCTGTCTGCCGGTAGGCAAGAATAGGATTTCAGACAGAAAACATTTATCAAAAATTTTAATTCACGCTCTACTTCATCTTTTGGGTTATCACCATGAAAAATCGGCTGCTGAAGCCAAAAAAACTGAACATCTAGAAGAACAAATTTTAAATAATTTAGAAAAAGTTTAGAAATTAGAAATTAGAAATTTTCGTTATATGTCTCGAGAAGATATAATCATAGGTCTTGATGTAGGCACCACCTCAATTCAAGCGGTAGTGGCTACAAAAAAGAAAACGCAGGAAATTCCTCAAGTTATAGGCTGGGGCGAATCGGTGGCTAAGGGAGTGCGCCGCGGCATTGTTGTTGATATTGAAGATGCGGCCTCGGCTATCAGAGAAGCGTTTCAAAAAGCGATAAATCACGCCGGCATCAAACACAATGAAGCGGTTGTAAGCGTTGGGGGCAATCATATTTTTGTAAGACCCTCAAAGGGCGTTGTTATTGTTTCTCGCGCCGATAGAGAAATTAGTAGAGAGGACATACAAAGAGCGCTGATTCAGGCCGAGGCCATACCGGCCAGTCCGAACCGTGAAATATTGCATAATTTAGCGCGAGAATGGTCTGTCGATGGCGAAGAGGGTATTAAAGATCCCTTAGGAATGACCGGCATTAAACTTGAAGTTGACACATTAATAGTTGAAGGCGGACTTCCGGCCTTAAAAAATCTTAGAAAAGCCGTAAATTTAGCCGGAATAAAAATTAAAGAGTTGGTTTTAGCACCCTTAGCGGCCAGTTACGCTGTATTAAGTCCTCGCCAAAAAGAGTTGGGAACTCTAGTCTTAGATATCGGCGGAAGCACTACCGGTTTAATTGTTTTTGAAGAAGGTGATATTTTTCACGCTGCCGTTTTAAAATTCGGTTCGGCTCACGCTACTCGCGATCTTGTTTATGGCCTTCAGGTTGATATAGATACGGCCGAAAAAATTAAAAGATTGCACGGCTCGGCTTTAACGGAAAGCACGAGTTCTAGAGATATCGTTGATTTAAAAAAACTGGGAGGCGACAGTTCCATTTTAAGAAAAGAAATAGCCACAATTTGCGAAGCGCGATTTTTAGATATATTTGAAGCGGCCCAAAAGGAACTTAAGAAAGTCGGCCGAGCCGCCATGTTGCCCGGCGGGATAGTTTTGACCGGCGGTGGATCAAAAATTTCGCGGCTTGATAAATTGGCAAAAAAAGAATTAAGCCTGCCCTGTTTTAGGGGGGTATCTCAAGGAATTTTAGGGCCGGAAGAAATTACCCAAGATCCCGTTTTTGCTACGGCTTTAGGGCTTGCGATCTGGGCTTTTAATGGACACATCTCCGAAAGAGAGCCGATAGAATCAGGCGGTGGCTTTATTAAGTGGCTGGGAAATATTTTTATTCCCTAAATTATCATTCCTAATTCATAGCCAAAAAGTTGTTAATTAATAATGGCAGTGATATATTAGTTTAAAATTACAATACATGGCTCGCATCAAAACCGATATTGAAACATTTGCGCGCATCAAAGTGGTGGGCGTTGGCGGCGGCGGCGGCAACGCCGTTACCAGAATGTTTAACGCTCAAATAAAAGGCGTTGATTTTATCGCGATAAACACCGATGCCCAAGATCTTCATAATGCTAAAGCCAATATAAAAATTCATATCGGAAAAAATCTTACTAGAGGGCTCGGTGCCGGCATGAATCCCGATATCGGAAAACAAGCGGCCGAAGAAAACCGCGATGAAATTGCCAACGCTCTAAAAGGCGCCGATCTGGTTTTCATAACTTGCGGCTTGGGAGGGGGCACCGGCAGCGGCGCTTCGCCTATTATTGCCGATGCCGCTCATGATATCGGCGCTCTAGCGGTAGCGGTAGTTACCAAGCCGTTTTCTTTTGAAGGGAAAAAAAGAGCGTCAATTGCCGAAGAGGCGATTTTAGCGCTTCGTGACCGAGTGGATACTCTGATTACAATTCCCAATGATAAGGTTTTAAACCTTATAGATAAAAATACTTCTCTTATTGAGGCGTTTAATATTATTGATGATATTTTGCGGCAAGGCGTTGCCGGTATTGCCGATTTAATAACCTATCCAGGTATTGTTAATGTTGATTTTACCGATATTAAAGCTATTATGTCTGAAGCTGGCCCGGCGCTAATGGGCATTGGGAAAGGCCGTGGTGAAGATAGGGCGATTTCGGCGGCTAAATCAGCAATTAATTCGCCGCTTCTTGATATTTCAATAGACGGAGCGCGCGGCGTTTTATTTAATGTTTCGGGAGGAGCCGACTTGGGAATGAGTGATATTAATGATGCGGCAAAAGTTATAACCGAATCTATTGATTCCGAAGCCAAAGTTATCTTTGGCGCGACGTATGACCAGCGCCTTAAAAAGGGAGAGGTAAAAGTAACGGTAATCGCCACCGGTTTTGGTATGGGCAAGCGCAATGGAAATGGCAGTCCGGCGATTTTTAAACCGGAAATAAATTTGAATTTGACGACAAAAAAACCGGTTATTGAAGTTATTGACGACGAAGAGGAATGGGACGCGCCGGCCTATTTAAGGCGCAAAAAAGGGCATGATGACAAGAAGTAAGGTTTTTCTTTTTCTTTTGATAAGTTTTATCGGAGGCATATTTTGGTACTCGTTTGTAAACTCCGCCCCGCAGTTGCGGGGCGGAAGTTTTGTTTTGGGAATTTTTGTTTTAATTTGGAATTATTATAAATGGCGGCAAAGAAAAATAAAAGTCGCAGGTTTAGTTTTGGCGTTTTGTATCTTGGCTTTTGGGGCTGGCATTTGGCGCGCCTCAAGCGCTTTTGATAACGGAGATAATTCTGTGCTCGGGAATTTTAATAGCAAAGAAGAGACAGTTTTATCGGGGAAAATCTCGTCAGAACCGGATATTCGTTCCGATTTTTCACAATATGTTTTGGAAATTTCATCAAATAAAAAATTACTTATAAAAACAGGTCTTTATCCCGAATATTTTTACGGCGATATTATAAAAATAACAGGTAAAATTGAAAGACCGGAAAATTTCGGCGATTTTGACTATAAAAATTATCTGGCTAAAGATAACATCTTTTTTATCAGTCGATATCCTCAAATCGCGCTAATAAAAAGAGAAGACAAAAAAGATTTTTATGGATATCTATTAGTTTTAAAAAAATCCTTTACCGACCAAATAAATAAAATTCTACCCGAACCGCAAGCCTCTTTTTTATCGGCCCTTCTCGTTGGCGCCAAGCGTTCTCTGCCGGATGATTTGATTAAAGCGTTTAACGCAACGGGCACGAGTCATATAATCGCGATTTCTGGCTACAATATTTCCATTATTGCCGTATTGGCATTTAACTTTTTGGGCTTTTTGCTTGTGCCTCGCCGGATGATTTTCTGGCTGGTCGGTTTTCTGATTATAATATTTACTTTGATTGCCGGCGCCGGCGCTTCGGTGGTGCGGGCGGCTGTTATGGGTGGTCTTATTCTTTTAGCCAAGCGCGAGGGCCGTTTTTATGATATGAGGGTCGCCATTGTTCTAGCGGCGGCCCTGATGCTGACTTTTAATCCTTATTTATTAAGATATGACGCCGGTTTTAAACTTTCGTTTTTGGCCACTTTAGGGTTAATATATTTATCTCCTTATTTTGAAAAGTGGTTTACTAAAGTGCCGGAATTTTTTTCTTTAAAAAGTAATTTAGTAGCCACTTTATCAGCTCAAATTGCCACTCTGCCGGTTTTATTGTTTGATTTTGGTAGGTTTTCTTTAATTAGTATCCCGGCTAATATTTTAATTCTTCCTTCGGTTCCTCCCGCTATGCTTTTTGGATTTTTGACGACTATTTTGAGTTTTTTATCTCTTAAAGTCGGTGGTGTCGTTGCTATAATAAGCTGGTTTTTGCTTTCGTATCAAATTCGAGTCGCAGAATTATTAAGTATTTTTGCCCCGTGATTAAGAAATTATTTTTAATTTTAACGGCTGCTTCCATTGCTGTTTGGTTTTTGGTTTTAATTCCTATCGAGGGTAAGGTGTTAGAGGTAAATTTTTTTGATATAGGACAAGGCGATGCGATTTTAATTAAAACCCCCAAGAATCAAACCATGTTGATTGATGGCGGCCCCAACAATAGGGTTTTGGAAAAACTAGGAAAAAATCTGCCGCCATTTCAAAAAAAAATTAACATTGTTATTCTCACCCATCCTCACGCCGACCATGTTTTGGGTCTGGTAGAGGTTTTGAGAAGATATGAGGTCGAACTTTTAATTTTAAACGGTGACGAATTAAAAACCGAAATTTATTCCGAATTTTTAAAGGTGACCAAGGAAAAGAATATTAAAGTTATAATCGCCAAAGAAGGTATGGCAGTTCATTTTAGCGACGATTTGGAGTTTGATATTATTTCGCCGAGCAAAGATTCTGGCGACTTAGTTTTTGGTAAAAAAAGCGAGAGTTTCGGCGTAGGCGGCAATGACGTTAACGATTCTTCTATCGTCGGCAAATTAATTTTCAATAATTTTTCTGTAATGTTTATGGGTGACGCGACTTCAAAGATTGAAAATAAACTTTTAGCTTACGGAAACGGCTTAAAATCTGATATTTTAAAAGTCGGACATCATGGTTCAAAATATTCTTCATCTTTTAATTTTCTTAATGCCGTGTCTCCTAAAGCCGCCATTATTGAAGTCGGCGCTAAAAATCGCTACGGCCATCCCTCCCCGGCGACTTTAAGCCGTCTTAAAATGTTTGATATTAATATTTTTCGTACTGATGAAAATGGCGATATAAAAGTTATAAGCAACGGCTTTACAACGAATATCTACAAGGAAAAATGAAATTACTAATATTTTAACGATCGTTTTAAAATCCGTAATTTGTTTTTATTTATAAAGGACATAAAGAAAAATAAATTATGGTATCATAAGAATCCTATAGGGAGCTTATGATACAAAATATAAAAAATAAAAACCCGTATTTAACAGGGGTTTTATTTATGTTTCATTATAATACAAAGAATACTGCGGTTCCATTTAGTTCCATCCATAATGTCTTGGAATCTGAACTTTTCTAAAGCGACTACTTCAAAAAAGCTAAAAATCTTTACAATATCATCCGCCGAATAAATTTTAAAGGGAATACCGGCCGGAGTATAAATTATGCCCCTATTTCTATCAGATGACTTAGCCAAGAGATCTAGAGAGTAAGGATCGTCTTCGGCCATGTCGTAATAAAGAAAGTAGCCGTTATTTTTCAGTACGCGCGCCACTTCGTTTTTATGACAGCGGATCTCCTCATTGTTTATTAAGATATCAAAAGAGGTGATATCCATAACAACATCGAATTCTTGGTCTTCAAAAGGAAATAGTTGACCCATGGAACCAAGAACAAATCGAACTCTCTCCTGAACCTCTGTATTCTCTGTTTTTAAGTTCTCAGCTGCCTGATACAAAGCTACTTTAGAAACATCTATGCCGGTTACTTTGTATCCCATTCTGGCTAATGGTATAGAGTTTCTTCCGTTTCCGCATCCCAAATCAAGAAAACTTTTTGGAAAAAATTCCAGCAGAAACTTTACAGAATGAGATAATGTTCCCTTAAAAGACGAGGCAATATTATGTTTTGTATATTCTTGGTCCCAGAGTTCTTTGCTCATTTTCATACCTCTTGGTCTTTATTAAGGTGTTTTATCATAATCTTTAACCCAAGCTTCTATTTCAGAAAAATCTTTGTGTTCAACCGGAACTCCATTTTCTTCCGCGATTTCCATATCACTAACCATTTCTGCAGAAGGTGACTCGCCTTCGTCCAATATAGACCACAATAAATTGCAGTTAGTCAGCCGGACTTGGCATATTTTTCTTTCCAAATCCCATTCGGTTTGAGAAACATCACTTAAAAACCAATATGATAGGTGAAACATGATTTCAGGATCATAGCCGTTTAAAACAGCATATCTGGCGGTGATCATCGCGCGAATTATGTTATCTTCCAGTTCCTTTTCGGCTTCTTCAGGGTCTTGTTTTTTTGGTTTTAGCCGGATACAAATGAAAACCTTGGTAATTCTGTTACTTAAGTGGCGCATTCCAGAAAGTAATCCTAGGGGATTACTCAAATTGATCTTTAGAATTTCTTCAGCAGATCGGCCTTTTATCATAACCGTCTCTCTCTCTCTCTCTCTCTCTCTCTCTCTCTCTCTCTTAGCCTTTCCTATATCTTTTTTCAAAAGCCAAGACAATATTTTCAAAGCTTTTGTGGGAAGTCGGCTCAATGTCGTCTCTGTTAATAATCACGAATTTTTTGAATACTTGTGTTCGCACTAGAGCAAAAAACATTCCTAAATCAAAAATAGAACCAGTACTATCCTTATCGTACCAAATATGAATTTCATCAGCCCCAACCATTTTTTCTCGATTACATAGGATGATTTCTAAACCAATCGGATCGGTTTTTTGATAAGGATTGTCGCGATGCGGCCAATAAACTTCGTATCCTTCGGATTCTAATTTAGCGACATAAGCGGCGATTTTATCGTTTGTTTCTGGTTTAGCATTTCTTACAGGACACATAATAAAAATTCGCATGTGGTTTCCCATCTCTCTCGTCTCCCTTAGTTTTTTAAAGTTCTAAATAATAGGTTCACTTTAAAGAAGTCGCTCTTTATTGTCAATAATAAATTTTTTGTTTTTTGTGTTATTATTAATTCGGCTGGAGAAAGTTGTTTTATAAGATTTTGGCCTAAATAATTATATTAGGGAGTCTTATATCGTCCCGACCCGTGGGTCGCGGATTGCGGACACCCACTTGGCGAAATGCCAAATTTATCTTAGAGACAATTTTCCTGGCCGCTAAAAAACTCCCCGCAACGATGGGGGAGTTTTTTAGTTTAACTTTTTATTCTTTTATTAGTATCATTTTCGCTTCTTCAATCAATTTTTTTATAACATCCGGGGACAACTTCAAAGATTCTTGTAGTTCTTCCGGCGATATTTTAACCAAATCGCGCAGAAGCAGGATGTTGGCTTCACTAAAAGATTTGAGTATTGACGGACCAATGCTCTTCAATATTGTGACCGGATATAAACTGACATCATCAATCCATATTGGAAGCGGCCTTTCTCTTGGGTGGTCCCAGGAAAGCATAACCATATTTTTGCAATGGCCGAATTTAATGGAATCGGTTGAAAAGCGGCTGTTTGTAACCAGCCAGCATTCATCAAGATGCGGCGCTTTGCCAATTTTTGCCGAATCAACAAGGTCTAAAAATCTCGCCCAGGTGGACATCGTGTCTTTTATGGTGATGAAAACTCCAAGCTCTTGCCTTAACTTGGCTTCAATCATGGAGGTGCGACCCTCTTTAGTCGCCAAGACATCAACTTCGTGGGTGACACAAGCACCTTCAAGGATTGGTGGCAATTCTGTCTTGTAGCCATAAGCGGCCAGAAGTTCGGCAATATATTTTTCAAAATCAAAACCGGCGGGGCCCAGACGAATTATGGCGTTTTTTAAATCATAACGGCGGGAAACGGCCGGCGCTTTTTGCTCAAGCAGGGCGATTACCATATCGTAAATTTCTCTGGTTCTCATTCCATCGCGGACTTTTTTTTCAACTTCGCTAGCAATCCGATCAATCGTTTCTTTGCTGGCTCCGGAATGTAAAATCGTCCGTTTGATTTTCTCAATATCAAACGGCTGTGACTCGCCATCGGATTTTATGATGTTGATTGCCATTGTAGTAAGTCTTTTATGTTTTTACTAACATATAAAATATAACAGAAATAAAAAAGGGTTGCCATCTTTCGATGCCAACCCTATTGATTTTTAATTTTTTATCCCTAACTTATCTACAGTCGTACATATCTCTTATCGAGGTTCGTTAGTGCCCAGTCCGGTGGGCTATGCTCGCCTGAAAGGACAAGGAATTCGCTGAACTGCTCCTGCAACTTCAGGAACGCGTGGACATTGTTAATGGCATTGTCTCCTGCTGGACTCCGCGCTAGGAGATCGAGACGACTCTGGGCGCGGCTGACCTTAGGTCTGTAGATCAAAAACTTGAGAACGAAGCCGATGAGGACAGCCACGACAGCGATGCTCCCGAGGCTGATTAAAATCACTAGGAGAATTTCGCCGATTTCCGTTTCGGCTCCTCCTATCGGCCTGAAGATTCCGCTGTCTAACTTGACTTTGTAGTAGGCAGTCGAGAAGCCCAGGATTATAATACTGAGTAACGAAATAAGGAGTCCTAATAGCCACGGCATCGGCTTCCAAACCTCAATTTTCTTGACCAACTCGGTCATCTCCTTCAATACTTGTCGTCCCGCTTCGGTGAGTGTCAGTTTCAGCTCGATCATGTTGTTTCTCCTCTCTCTGGTTATGCATGAATGTACGGTTACAGCTAATTTAGTTTGATTTCATACTCCTGACACAGTTGCTGAATTGAAATTGAAATTAGCTGGTCGTTGGCCATGCCAAGCTCGAGAGCGATCTTGAGTTCTCTCTTTATCTCGTCTTCAACTTTCTTAAGCTTTTGGCGCGGTCCCATGGAAATGACACGCGCATCATCTTCGGTCTCGCATGGGGTGATGCCTATCCCATCAGGTGAGTAAACGCCATGCCTTATTGATTCAAAGATGCTCGCGATTCTCCGCTTGAGTTGGTCGCGCTTTTTGACGATCTCGGTTAGTTGTTTGGCGACCACTTCACGCCGTCGCTGAAGTTCTGCCAACAATTCCGGAGGTTCGGCTATTGGCCGACCAAGAAGTTGTGCCATTTTTTGAAAGATCATGAGATAATATTTACCTCGTTGTTTCTCAAACCACGCTTTGACTTCCGAGTCTCCGATCTTGACCTCGAGTTCAAGATCCGGATCGTCTCCACGCATTCGGAAGCGTGCTATCGGATTTCTGCGATTGAGCGGCTTATTTAGATTAAAACCAAAATCGTTGGACCAGTGCGAGGCGAGATTGCCATCGACGAGTTCTGTATTCTCGCGCCACGGGTCCCAACAGCGCGCATAGTTGCTGGTTAGAAATTCACATTTATTATCAGCTGGGTTTAACACAAGCGAACCGTGCTTAAGTACCCCGAGGTATATGTGCTCATCAAGCTCATAGTCCTCAGGTTTTGGTTCGTAACCAAGTCCGCTACAACCGTGGAAACTCTCCCTCTTAACGATCATTAGAACGAACTCGCCAACGTGTTGCTGAACACGAGTCTCAAGATCTCGGTAAATCGCTTCAATCTCATCATTGAGGAAGCCGTAGCGGGCGATGACAAAGTCTTTGATTTTGTCTCCAGTCGTCTCGCCACTCTTGATTCGTTCTCGGAGTTGCTTCATCTTTTCATTTGCCTGAGCAGAAACACTCTGGGCGTTTGTTTGGATACGGCCTACTTTAACCTGAAGCTCAATGATGTCTTTAATTTCTTGGCTAACACTGTCCATGAGAGGGTTCTCCTTTTTAAGTTTTCAGAGTGCTATGATTAGCACTAAAATAACAAAAAAGGTTTTGTTCGTCAAATAAAAAAAAGAAACCTACAAAGTTTCATATATGTCGGGGCGCGGGGAATCGAACCCCGCCTACAAGACCCCCAGCCTTGCGTACTGCCGATATACGACGCCCCGTATTTTTATTTTTTCTTGGGCTTGGTAAGAGTTTTAATACACTTGACGCAGGCCCTGGTTCTTTCGCCCGAAGACAAAAGCACCCATTGAAGATTGGGATATTTTCTTTTTTTATCGGCGGGGTTATACTTACCGCGTAGTTTATTCCGCGGCGTTAAAAGCATTGAGCCCTTGCCGCAAATTTCACATAACTTAGCCATATTGTTAGTTGTTTATTTTAATATAAACTTATTTAACACAAAAATCGATGTTTGATCAAGTTATATTTTTTATCTACCCTCTTATAATTTTGTTATTTTCTGCCATTCTTCACGAGGTAAGCCATGGTTTTTCAGCAAAACTTCAAGGTGATGATACCGCCGAAGCGGCCGGCCGGCTTACTTTAAATCCTTTACCACATCTTGATCCTTTCGGTTCTATCATCCTGCCCCTTCTTTTGGCAATTCCGGCGTTTTTTGGGGCGCCGGCGGTTATTATTGGTTGGGCCAAGCCCGTGCCCTTTAATCCGAATAATTTAAAAAATAAAAGATGGGGGCTGGCGCTGGTGGCTTTAGCCGGCCCATTGACTAACATTTTTCTGGCAACCATCTTCGGACTGTTTATAAGATTTTCTTATCTTATTCCGACTTTACCGCCATCGCTTAACATATTCCTAATGATTATCGTTTGGATTAATTTGCTTTTAGCCGTTTTTAACTTGATGCCAATTCCGCCACTTGACGGTTCAAAAATTTTGTTTTCGGTTTTGCCTTACTCTTGGCATAATTTTGAGACTCTGCTTGAACGCCAGGGATTTATTCTAATTTTGATTTTTGTCTTTTTTGGTTTTAATTTGATTTTACCGATTATTTCCCTCCTGTTTAAGCTAATTGCCGGCCGCCCGTTCGGGTTTTAAGAGCTTTTTCAAAACTTGACTTAAAGGCTGATTTCGGTTAACATATAGGGCACAACACGGAATCTCTGCTAAAGCGGGGATTTTTTGTTTGCCTTATATGTATAAAATACTAAAATTAAGCCGTTTTTGCTTTATTAGAGCCAAAATATTAGTGGTTATTCTAGTTTTAACTCTGAATATTCCCGCCCATAGCGTTTCTGCGGCTTGGGATTTTAAAGATGTGATGACGGCTATTAATACCATAAATGGCGAACATTTTAGCGCCTTTGTGGTTACCGGTGATTCGGTTATGGCGCTAAACATGTCAAAGGTGCCTAATACGATAAGAACAACCTTGACCGCCTATTCTTCCACTCCTGACCAGACCGATAGTACGCCCTTTACTACCGCCTCAAACACAACGGTTCACGACGGCGTGATAGCTTCAAACTTTTTGGCATTCGGCACTAAAGTGCAGATCCCTTCGCTTTTTGGCGACAAGGTCTTTACCGTTGAAGATCGCATGGCAAAAAAGCACGATGACAAAATTGATATTTGGTTTCTTGAAAGACATTCGGCAAAAAAATTCGGTATAGTCAAAGACGTTGAAGTAGTCATCTTGGATTAAAAAAGACAGATACAAAAAACAACCCCGCAACTGCGGGGTTGTTTTTTTGTGGGCGAGGAGAGAGTCGAACTCTCACGAGGAATTACCCTCAAAGGATTTTAAGTCCTTCGTGTCTGCCATTCCACCACTCGCCCAAGGCCTGGGGGAGAATCGAACTCCCGTGTAGTTCTTTTGCAGAGAACTGCCTTACCACTTGGCTACCAGGCCATCTGTTAAAACGTATCATTTTTCTTCTATTTCTTTTAGTATATTTTCTATCTTTGACGCTTCTTCGGGATTTTTGTCGTATTTGAATATTATTTTTGGCACCGGTCTTACTTTTAGTTTTCTATTTAACAATTGCTGAACCTCATAAATTAAACGTTCTAATTTTTTCAAAACTTCGGGTGCTTTTTCGGAAGGGTAGATGCTTACAAAAACCTCGGCGGTAAAAAGATTTGAATTTGTCATAACACGGGTGACGGTAACCAAAACACCCGGTCTGGTGTCTAATAGATGAAAAATGATTTTTCCAACCTCTTTTTTTATAAGCTCGTCAAATTTTAAAGCTCGTTCCTGGGCCATTATAATTTTCTAAAGAGTACTAAAATGTCGCCGACAGCGATTTTCGGATCCCCGAAATCAACGGCGATGCCGGCTTCACGACCCGCTTCAACCTTGCCAGTCTCTTTTTTCTCTGACTGAACGCTAATGATGCGGCCCTGACCGATAACGGTGTCATTTCTCATAACTTCAATTCTCGCATTTTTAACAATTTCTCCGCTAATAACCTTGCCGCCGACAACCTGCCGACTTTTTTCATGCCTGAAAATCGCGAGGACTTGCAAGCGGCCGATTTCTTCTCTTTCGGGCTTGGGTTTCAAGCTTGTTTCAATAAGCTCTTTAGCTTTGTCTAAAACGTTGTAAATAATGTTTCCGGAAATTATTTTTTCTTTTCGTTTGCCGTAAAGCGAGAGAGTAGTATCAATTTTTACGTTAAAAGCAATGATAACGGCATCGCTTAAATCCGCCAGTTTAAAATCACTATCGTTAACGTTTCCTGTTTCGGATCTAAGAATTTTAATATTGCTATTCTCAAGCGTCATTTTTTCAAAACTTTCCTTGACGGCCTCGGCCGAACTTTGAACATCGCTTTTTATTATTATGTTAATCGTGTTTTTTATGATTTCTTCCGTTTCTACGGTTCGATCGGACTCACCATAAACAGATTTTTCAATAAATTCACCGATTTTTTTGGCGATCTTTAAAGCCATTGTAAAGGGGATTTTGTCGGTAGTAAATTTTTCTCCTACTTGAGGAGGTTTGGTAAAGCCAATAACCAGAACAGGTGATGAAAAAGACGCTTGTTTGATTGAATTTCCCAAAAAATTTTCGATCATTTTTATTTTTCCCGTTGTCGTGCCGCTTGAGATATAATCACTGGTTTTAATTGTTCCGTTTAAAATAAGCAAGGATGCGACTATACCTCGACGCGGATCAAGATTGGTTTCAATAACCAGTCCTTCGCCCTGTTTTTCTGGGCTAGCTTTAAGTTCGCTTAAATCTGCTAAAAGCAAAACCAGATCCAAAAGTTCGTTTATGTTTTGGCCTTGTTTGGCGGAAATTTCAACTGACGGTACTTGACCGCTCCATGATTCAACTAAAACGTTGTTTTCAGCGAGTTCTTTTTTCACCTTTTCCGGATTAGCCTCGGGCTTGTCAATTTTATTTATAGCGACAATAAAGGGCAATTCAGCCTTTTTAATATGGTCTATAGCTTCAATGGTTTGGGCCTTAACGCCGTCATCGGCGGCTACGACAAGGATGGCTATATCTGCAGCTTTGGCACCGCGGGCTCGGAGTTTTGAAAACGCTTCATGGCCTGGAGTATCAAGAAAAGTTATCTTCCGGGTTTTATGAATTATTTCATAAGCGCCGATGTGCTGGGTGATTCCGCCGGCTTCTTTTTCGGCTATATTAGTTTTTCTAATGTAGTCCAAAAGTTTGGTTTTTCCGTGGTCAACGTGGCCCATTACAACGACAACCGGCGGCCGGGGGATTAAATTGTTTTTTTCAGTGTTAATCATAACCGTAATATTTTACAACAAAAAAGCAACTTCGTAAAGTTGCTTTTTTGTTGTTATTTTTAATTACCTAAATTCTTCTCGCGGTTTGGTTTTTTTTATAATATCAAACGCCTCTTTAGCCGTATTAACAATGGTATAAATTTTCAGATCTTCCGGGTCAATTGTTTGGTATTCTTTTAGAAGAGTTTTTCTAAGCCAGTTGTCCATATCGCACCAAAATTCTTTTCCCACTAAAATTACGGGAATTTTTCCAGAAATCTTTTTTGTTTGAATTAGCGTCAGAAGTTCAAAAGCCTCATCAAGCGTGCCGTAGCCGCCGGGAAAAAACACATAGGCCTGGGCCGAAAAAGAAAGCATTACTTTTCTGGTGAAGAAATAGTAAAAGCCATGGCCCTTTTTAACATATTTATTTACTCTTTGTTCATCTGGCAACTGAATGTTTAAACCAATGGAGTCGCCATTTTTTCCTTCAACTGCGCCGCGATTGCCGGCTTCCATTATTCCAGGGCCGCCGCCGGTAACAACTGAATAGCCGGCTTGGCTTAACATTTTCGCCAAGTCATGCGCTACCTTATACCAATGGTTGGTTTCATTAAATGTGGCGGAACCGAATAAAGTTACTGTTTTTTTAAAATCCGATAAGAATTGAAAACCGTCAACGAATTCAGCCATTATTCTAAAAATTCTCCAGTGGAAAGAATGCCGCCAATCGCGCGGATGGGGAATTACAGGCAGTTTTTTTGCCGGAACGAGCATTTTTTCATGGTTAGTTGAATTGTTGTTTTTTGCCATATAGATTTTATTGTACCTCGATTAATTTAAAAAACAAGAGGGTAAAAACAAAACCCCGCCCTTCAGCTGAAGGGCGGGGTTTTTCGTCTCGAATCTTCTTACTGTCGCGGTTCAAGCGGCCGGGCTTCGTTGACCACAAGCTTGCGATCTTGGAAGTCCTTGCCGTTTAAATCGGCGACAGCTTTTTCTGCCTCTTCGTCTGTTGACATTTCCACGAAACCAAAGCCTCTTGATCGGCCGGTCATTTTGTCGCGAATAATTGTCGCGGACTCAACGGCACCGGCTTGTGAGAAGAATTCTTTCAATTCTTCATCAGAAGCGTTGTAAGGAAGATTGCTGACGTATAGTTTCTTTGCCATTTTAATAGTTTCTTTTTTAGCGTAAGGCGACCTTCTCTAAAATCTCATCCTTACGCTCAAAGCACAAGGATTGAAAACTTACCGAGAAAACTTACTATAAGAGTATATATGAAAACACGGAAAATGTCAAACTGGCGGAGGGTGCAGGATTCGAACCTGCGAGGGCTTTCGCCCACTAGTTTTCAAGACTAGCGCCATAAACCGCTCGGCCAACCCTCCCTGTGGTCAATTTTAGGCAATTCGATTTCGGAGTTATTATATGACTTTTTAGCGGATTCGGAAAGGGCTGATTTTGGAGAAATTAAAAAACAAAAAACCCGATGTTCGGGTTTTCAATTTATAAATTTTTTATATACTTAATTCGTAAATTGGAGAAACTGCAGTGGGAAGATCGGATAATCTCTCAATAATCGGCGGAAGTTCCGGAGGAACTATGCCCCAATGTTCCATAAATGCTTTGGCTTTATCGTAATCGCCCGCGGCCTGCAATTTCAGAAATTCGGTGCTTAAGAGTTTCATTGCTTCAAGTGTTCGTTCAGGCTCGATATCAAAAACCTTATTTACTGAATCATAACGTACTGCTCTATGATGGCATAACCAGTTGTATTCTATTAGACCGCCGCGCGAGTGCGATTCGGTAAAGCCATGTCTCCAACCCTGGAAATTTGCGGCTACTTCTGATATGACAGCACCGTAAATCGTTTCATCATCAAGATGGCCGCGCTGGCGGAAATAGTCCAATAATCTCGTGCCCAACATATCCGCTTTAGCTTCCTCAAGGCATGAATGTAAATCTCGCAATTTCACTTCAAATGGAACTTCGCGATCGCCATCTTTCACCTTGCTTGGGCCAAGGCCGTGGGCTAATTCATGTCCAAGTACAAATAACAATCTGTTATCGAAATTGTAGTACTCTAGGTCTCTGCTTGATAAAATCCTTTCAGCAACCGGTCGTGACAGGGTATCAAATTTCGCCTGCATCATAGTTCGCGAAAATACTTTCTTAGAACCCTTGAGGTTGTGAACGCGGCGATCGTTGGGTAGATTATACGCCACAAACATATATCCAAAAGCGGCTTCGCCTCCGCGTATCACATCCGCGACTACTTCCAGAGGAATGGCCGCACCCTTTGGATGGAAGTTGAATTCCGAGCTTAACATCATATCGAAATCAGGGACAAGCGGCGAAAATCGCTTGAGAGCGGTTGTTGCGTCCTTGTCAGGTATACCGATGAATGTCTCAAAAGAGGCTTTAAGACCAAGTAATTCATCGAAATATGTTTCATATGGGCCGATGGTTACTTCAAATGGATTTCCGTCCGTATCTACCCACGCCACATCGCTATCAAAATAGTTGTTTGATTGGAATGCATCCGCGCGAAGATACAAGAACGAACGAAGCGGGCTTTTGGGTAGCCACGAAGCCGCGACTCTCAACTGGCTCGCCGTGTCAGCTAACTGAGCGGTATATTCTTTTGAATATGGTACCGCGATTAATCCATCTTTGCTCCGTTTGATAACGGTATAGTTACTTTCAAATTTTTCGCGATCTCCGGGATGCGTACCAAGCCATGTATCCCATTCCTCTTTTGTGAAACCGGGAGGATAGAAAGAACCAAATTTCGGTTTCTCTCCAAATCCCGAAATAAACGGCTTATTATGGTCATATTCGTCCCACGGAGAACCATGGATATTAAAATACCGAAGTAGATCAACTCCTTCCTCGTCGCTACGTGCTTGAAGCGCCCTGTACAGTTCAAGATTTCCGTGGGCCACCTGTTCCATATAGATATTGGTCGTAATTTTAGCTGCCTGTACGCAGTGCGAAAGAGCTTGCAGTTCGTTATCTTTTAAGGCAGATAAATCGGTGTTCACTTTAAAGAAACGAATCTTCGCCAGACGTTCCTGAATTGTCATTTTCTCCCCTTTGTTTTGTAAAGAACCGATTTTTAACTTTCCCAAAGAGGTTATCACTTTTAAATCAGCAAGTCAAAAATAACCCCGCAATTGGTGAAGGATGTGGCGGCAGTGTTGAAAATTACAATCTCAAATAGAAAACAGGAGCACATGCCGCAAGCGCGGCAATAATTTGGATTGCCAAAATAATAAGTGCATCCTTGGGTCTTTGTGGTAACCACTTAACTGCAAAAAATCCTACCATCAGCACTTCTAGAACTAACCAAATTTGAAAAAGATGCGCGGCCGTTCCTTCGTCTGGCTGACGTGTAGGAGCACCGGTAGTTGCAAAGATGATGCCCCATGCCACCAACCAGACCAGCGACAGCACTATTGGAATCCAAGCACTTGGCTTTTTTATTATTGAATTCATAAATTTATTTTACCAAATCTTCCATTGAAACGCTTAACGCTTTGGCGAGCCAATGACTTCATTTCCTAACTGGCGGAGGCGGAAGGATTCGAACCTTCGGACCGGTTTCCCGGTCGACATCTTAGCAGGATGCCGCTTTAAGCCGCTCAGCCACGCCTCCAATAATGCAGGGATTATACATAAAAACCGATGTTTTGTAAATTGATGTTTTTAATAAAAAAAGCCCCACCGAAGCGCTATATAGCGCTTCGGTGAGAAGACGAGTTTAATAGTTGTCAAAAACAAAAAACATTGGAATAAAAAGCGGATTTATGCTATAATAAATAAAAATGTGGGACTATACTAAAACCGAATATGAAAAACAAGCGGCGGCTGATCCGATATGGAAATTAGAGAGGCTTATTAACTATGGATTGGGGGAAGAAAAAATTGATCGGGAACTTTTGAAACAACTTTTGCCAAAGCTCCGCATTCCGGAAAACCGTCGGGATTTTTTAGCATTGCTTTTATGGAACAAACCATTTTAAAACCGTGGCAGGAAAAAGTCATTGTGCTTGTCGCCAGTGAACAAAAAATGACTAACTTTTACCTTTCACCATTGCCGAGTTGAAGCGATTTTTTAGCGATCAGGCGTGCGAACTCGCGCCGGAGATTTTTCAATAAAAATTGTAAATTACGGATATTTTTCCGATCGGAAAAATATCCGTAATTTGGGTTTTAGTTTGCAAATTTGCAGGTTAATAAACGATCGTCTGTAAACATGCAAATTTGAAAGTTTAGAAAATCAGATAAAAGTAAAAAATCAAAAATAAAAAAAGTCCCCGCCGGAAACGCTTGGTAGCGTTCCCGACGGGGGTCGTCGCATTGCGCGACACCTACATCCAGACCTTCTCCGGCTGGAAGACCGGTTCCGTCATCCCGGGCTTCCATTCGAACTGGCCCTTCCGGTCACCAGTCGACCACTTGATTGAGTCGACCCCGGACCCGGCAACTTCCGCTGCCCAGATATCCAGCGTCCGTCCTTTGATGGAGTGGACGAACTGCTGGATTTTGGTGAGAGGCAGGGTGATGAGACCGTTGACAGCCGGTCCACCGGAGATGATGGACATGTAGTAGGTGTCGTCCTTGTCTCTGGTCAGGTGTCCGAAGACGGGAGGTAGAACCCAGAGAAGTCGAGCGGATACGGGCAGGTTTCCGAACTGGTCGGTCGGCGCCGCGGTTTGCGGCGTGATGTTGAGGTAGCCGTTCTCCCACATCATGTCCACCGAGAAGGACACGATCGAACGCTTCTCGGGAGTGAGCCGGATGTTGTAATAGTAGGTTACCGACTCGTTGAGCTCATCACTCCGGTGGGTGATGGTCAGGAAACCTCCGTCCCGGGAGTTCTTGGAGAGTTCGTCGTTGTAGATCGAGATCGTGACCCTGGAAATGGGCCACGACATGGCCTTGAGGACCAGGTTGCCGGGCCGGTTCCAGATGTCCTGCTCTTCCGGCGCGTTGAGCGCCGTCCATACGTTGGCCTCCGGAAAGTCGCTGATGTCCGCGCCGAATGCGAAGATCGGAACGGAGAAAGCGACGGCGACAGCGAACAGACTCAATAGGAAAGCGGTGGGCGTCATCTGGTTCTTCATGGCTCTTTCTCCCTTGTGCCCTTTTGGGGCGGTTGTTTTGTTGTTGTTTAGGAACCGGTTTCCCCTTGTTTCAGCCAAATTAAGCCGATTCTGATAACTTCATTATACACTAAAAAACACATTTTGTCAACATTGATTGAGAACCGAATATCTATTACGCTAATTAAATATAATATCACGCTCTTTTAAACTTAGCGAGGAGAAGTCCTAATGTCTGATAAACTAGGTATTTTAACCAAAAAAGTTTTTTGGCCTTATGTAACTCAAGAAGACAAAAAAGCAGTAATGAATGTTTTAGAACGCGGAATTCTATTTGGTCATACCGAGGCCGATGGTAGAGTATTTGCCCCAGAAACAGATTCACTTCAGAAAGAATACGCCGATTATATCGGTGTTACGTATTGTCTTGCGGTTAACTCTGGAACAGCGGCGCTTCATATTGCTTTGGCCGGCTGTGGCATTGGACCGGGAGACGAAGTTATTACTTCAGCTTTTTCTTATGTTGCTACTCCGATGGCAATTCTTCATGCGCATGCTATCCCGGTTTTTGTGGATATAGACATTAATACCCACAACATTGATGTTTCCAAAATAGAAGAAAAAATTACTTCACGAACCAGAGCGATAATGCCGGTTCACATGAATGGGCTTCCATGCGATATGGATGCTATTACGGAAATCGCCAAAAGGCATAATCTTTTTGTAATTGAAGATGCCGCTCAAGCCGGGGGATCATTTTATAAAGATAAAAGAGCCGGAAGTATTGGCCATGCCGCTGGTTTCAGTTTGAACGGAACAAAAAATTTCAGCGTTGGAGAAGGCGGTCTTTTTGTGACCAGTGATTTCAATATATATGAGCGGGCAAAAGCCGTTGCCACAATGGCCGTTGGGACCGATGAAATTTTTGACCAGGATTATTCCGATAAAAGATTTTGGCATCTGATTGGTTATAATTATAAGGTTCAAGAACTAACTTCGGCTCTAGCTCGATCACGTCTTCGGTCGTTGGATGCCGTTAATGACTGCGGCGTTTCTAATGCCGCAGTTTTGGATCGCATTCTCGGCGATATTCCCGAAGTAGTGATTCAAAAGATTCCGCTCGGATACACCTCAACGTATTATAAGTACCGGTTTTGGATTAATTTGCCTCAAGCCGGTATAAAGCTTCGAGACGCAGTTTTTCAAGCTTTGCGCGCTGAAGATGTTGATGTGACAATGTGGCAACGAGATCCCTTGCCGGCTCTGCCAGCTTTTCAGCTCAAGAGAGGCTATGGGTATAGCTGCCCCTGGGTTCATGGCCGGAAACAGAATTATTCTATTAAGGATTATCCGGCAACGCAGAAACTTCTGGATACATCTATAATCGTTTGTTCCGAGTCATATCCGATTTTCTGTCAGCCGCCTGAAGTGGTTGAATACTATGGTCTGGCAATCAAGAGGGTTTTTGAAAATATTGATGAAATTTTAAACCGGCTATAAACCGGTTTATATTTTTATCTCGGAAATTAAAATCTTACTTTTTCCGTTACTTAAAAGTTCTATTTTATCTAATGATTGAATGTCAACATCAAAATCATTACCGGCTACTTTTTGAATTTCCTCCAGAATTTTCAACCGTGTTTCGTTTTTATAATTTGGACCGGCCACGATTCTTACCGTTAAACCGGAAGAAGTTTTTTGGAAAAACTGATATGCTTTAATTTCACTTGGAATATTTACAGTGTAAAGGAAAAGAGCCAAGGGCAATTTTTCGCCACTTGGTAAATAAATGAAATCACAAGAGCGGCCTTCAAAAATAATTTTTTTCGTTTTAAGACCACAGTCGCAAGGTTCGGGTACAAAATGACCAAGATCGCCTATCTCATAGCGGATAAAAGGCATAACTTTGTTATCAAAAGAAGTAATCAGAATTCTTCCGGTGGCTTTGTCTTTAACGTCATTGCCGTTTATATCAACAACTTCAAATAAGAATTTGTCTTCATTCAGATGGAAGCCGTCTCTCAAGAGGCATTCCTGCGCCAAAGGGCCGAATTCTCTTGAGGCGTAAATATTAAAAACCTTACAACCGAAAACGGACTCTAGATACTCTCGATTTTCGGAAGACAGATATTCACTGCGGCTAACCGCACATTTAATGGTGTGATTAAACGGTTTTGATTTTATTAACTCGGCAAGCCACAAAAGGTGGCTTGCCGTTCCATAAAAAATTTCGAGTTTATATTCTTCGATTTTTTCATATAATCCTTCCGGATCCTTTTGTTCGATTGAAAGATCAAAATAACGACCTTGATAAGTACACCAGGGCATATCATTGTAGTTTAAGCGGAGGATGCGAGCAAAAGGATTATGACCAAAAACTTTTAAGGCATATCGCATTGCGAAAGCCCTTCTATAGAGCAAATTGCGGTCAATGTAAAAGCGCATCGGAATATTGGTTGAACCGGAAGTTGATAAACAATATGCGGAGGCCTGACCTGTGCTATTCGCCAAAAAAGCTGAAGAATGTGAATTTATGTTGCTTCTCGTCAGAATAGGAATTTTTTTAATGTCGGATAAATCGTTTATTCTGATTTTCTGAGATTTTTCCAGATTTTGCCAATAAGGTATATTGTTTGCGGCAAAATCAAAAATTGATTTTAACCGACGCAATTGCAATAATTGGATTTTTTTCCGAGGTAGTTTTTGAACTGTTTCCGTAGCCCAAATTTCCATTCGGCCGATTAAAGGCAGGGCGGCATTGCCGAATAATTTTTTTAACCGAACCGAAAAACTGGGATTGGATAATATTATTTTAATTAAATAAAGTTTTAATCTGGTCATAGCTTTTTGCAATTATTGCAAGCAAAAGATACATTTAAAATACTATGGATTTGCAATCTGTTTCAATAAAATATCTTTTTGATTTCATCCAAAGCGGACTTTTTCATGTTTTAGAACGCGCCCCAAGGCGACTTTTAAAAGTATGGCAGTTTTTACTGTTTAAAAAATTCTATCGACTGGCTTTTAAAAATACGCAATTTTATCAGCAATTATATCAAAAAAAGGGTCTTACGTCAGATTCAATTAAAACTGTTTCCGACATTTGCCGCATTCCCGTAATTTATAAAAAAGACATTCAGAACTTTCCAGAATCAGCTTTTTTAAACAGTAAGATTGATTATAGCCGATTTTATAGAAGAAAAACTTCCGGCTCAACCGGTCAGCCCATTGAATTTGTAAGAGACAGAAAATATCTGCCCCAGACTAAGGCATTTTATTACTTAAATTATAAATGGTTTGGTGTTTCTACTGATACCCCGAGAGTTTGTTTAAAATCGCCGAACGGCTCTAAAAGATTTTGGGAATCCCAAAATACTTTATACATTTATTTCAATGATTTCCAAAACAATATTGAAAAATACGTCAATAAGATTGAAAGTTTTAAACCAATTTCAATTGAGGCCCACCCATCGTATTTGGTTTTTCTTGCCAGCGCTTTAAGAGAGGCCGGAAAAAAACTATGCGTTCCACTTGTAATCTCTTACGGCGAACAAATGCTTGAAGAAGATCGTCGTCTTTTGAAAGAAACCTTTGATGCCGAAGTTACAAGTTTTTACGGATTGAATGAAGTGGGGGATTTAGGCATTGAATGTGAGCTCCATAATGGCTTTCATATTAATGAAGCTAATTTCCTAGTTGAAATTGTCGACGAAACAGGGCGGCCGGTAAGCGGCGCAGACGAAGGCGATATTATTGTGACTAGTTTTATTAATGAAGCCGCGCCGCTTATTCGCTATAACACCGGTGATCGCGGCCGGTGGATTTCAGAGCCCTGTTCCTGCGGCCGAACCTGGAGAAGAATCCGCCTTTTAGGTAGAAAAAACGACACGCTTATTACTCCAGAAGGCAAAATAATATTCAGCTTTTATTTTAATCCTATTTTTGATGCTTATATTGATGAGATAAAACAATATCAGCTGATTCAGCGGGCCACGGATACGTTTTTACTAACAGTTGTTCCGTCGGCTTTATTTAAAGAAGAAACCGAAGTAAAGTTAATCGGATCGTTAAAATCTCTGCTTGGCACAAAAGCCAAAATAACGCTCAAGAAAGTTGAACTTATTCCATGGGGCAAGAGTGGTAAAAGGAAATTTATTATTAATGAAATCTAAAATCCTGATTAAAAAACTTTACGGAGGCGACGACAGTGACGTCTTTTTGTTTAATATCGATCCCCACAAATACGTTTTTAAAATTTACACTAAGTTTATTCTAAAAGATGTTCTGGCTGAAATTAAAGCGATGAATCTTTTGGCAAAACGATTTTTTCCTACGCCTCGACCAATTAAATTCAAAAATGGTCGTCAGTATTTCTTGTGTGACGACAAGCCTATGATAGTTTATCCTTACTTAGAAGGACGTATTGCTGGAAAATTTAAAATTACTTCGCGCATTGTTAGAGAGATTGGTTCTTTAGCCGCAAAGATTGACCTATCTCTTAAACGCGCCGACATTAAATCAATCAGAAA
>Ga0209515_10002134_pt1 | contig 31115 bp, 28 predicted proteins | sample Subgroupgradi54m_FD_187454 | JGI IMG/M metagenome (GOLD analysis project Ga0209515, IMG submission 187454) | Subsurface groundwater microbial communities from S. Glens Falls, New York, USA - GMW60B uncontaminated upgradient, 5.4 m (SPAdes)... ... | reverse complement strand
TGAAGCCTTCATCCCCACCCTCCGCGAAGATCCCAAGGATGCCGAAGCCGTCAGCCACAAGCTGATGGTGCGCGCCGGACTCATCCGCCGCCTGGGCTCGGGCGCGTATTCCTATCTGCCGCTGGGGGTGCGCGTGCTGCACAAGGTCATGACGATCATCCGCCAGGAGATGACGCGCGCCGGCGCGCAGGAGTGCCTGCTGCCGGCGCTGCAGCCGCTGGAGCTGTGGAAGGCGACCGGGCGCGACCGGACGCTGGGGGACGTGCTCATCCGGTTCAAGGACCGCACCGGCAAGGACATGGTCTTGGGGCCCACCCATGAGGAAGTGATCACGAGCCTGGTCGCGGAAGTGACCTCGCACCGGCAGTTGCCGCTGATCCTCTATCAGATCCAGACGAAGTTTCGCGACGAGCCGCGCCCGCGCTCCGGGGTCATCCGCTCCAAAGAGTTTCTGATGAAGGATGCCTACAGCTTTGACTTGGATGTCGAGGGGCTGAATCGCAGCTACCAGCGCATGTTCGAGGCCTACCAGCGCCTCTTCGAGCGCTGCGGCCTCTCGGTCATGGCCTGCGAGGCGGAGACCGGGGCGATGGGCGGGGACGCCTCGCATGAGTTCATGGCCGAGTCGCCAAGCGGCGAGGATCTCGTCGTGCGCTGCGCCTCGTGCGGCTACGCGGCGAACCGGGAGGCGGCGAAGTGTCACCTGTCACCGGTCACCGGTCACCTGTCACCAGAACAACCGAAACCACTTGAAGAGGTCAAGACGCCGGGCAAGCACACCGTCGAGCAGGTGAGCCAATTCCTGAAGGTGCCGCCGTCGGCGCTGATCAAGACGCTGCTCTACGAATCCGATGCAGGGCCGGTGGCAGTCCTCATCCGGGGTGATCATGAGGTCAACGAGGCCAAGCTCACCCGCACGCTGCCCACCGTCTGGCTCAAGCTGGCCGGCGCCGCGACGATTGAGCGGTTAAGCGGTGCGCCCATGGGATTCACCGGCCCGGTGAAGCTGAGCGGCGTTCGGCTGGTTGTGGACCATGCCGTGATGGCCGTCGTCAACGGCGTGACGGGTGCCAACAAAGCCGAGACGCATCTCCTCAACGTCAATCCCGGCCGCGACTTCACCCCAAGCCAGGTGGCCGATGTGCGGTTGGTCACCGCAGAGGACCGCTGCGTGCGCTGCGGGGGCGAGCTGGCGTTCGTGCGGGCGATTGAAGTGGGGCATGTGTTCAAACTGGGCACGAAGTACAGCCAGGCGCTGAGGGCCCTCGTGCAGGATGCGGGCGGAACGCAGCAACCGATGATCATGGGCTGCTACGGCATCGGCGTCAACCGCCTCGTCGCGGCGGTCATCGAGCAGCGCCACGACGCCAGCGGGATTCTCTGGCCGAGCGCCATCGCGCCGTTTGCGGTGCTCATCAGCGTATTGGAGACGGCCAACGACCAGGCCGGGCAAGCCGCCCAGGACGCCGCGCGGCGACTAGAGGACGCGGGGCATGACGTGCTGGTGGATGACCGTGACCAGTCCCCGGGCAGCAAGCTGAAAGACGCCGATCTGATCGGGATCCCGGTGCAGGTCGTGATTGGGAAGGTCTGGCAGGCGCAAGGGTCTCTGGAGATCGTCGAGCGCGCCACGAAGGCCCGCCAGCAGGTGGAGCCGGAGACACTCGTCGTGGCCGTCGAGAAGCTCCTCGCCCAGCCGCCTATCCAGGCTGCTCCTTGAAAGGGGCGGCACCCAACCCCAACTTTCCGCCAGCCCGCCCGCCCCGGCACGCGCTCAAGGCGGGAAACCCGTACCGGGTTCCGAAGGTCGCAGAGGTGAGGAGGTCGGGAGAGGAGACGGAACGCTTAGGCTTTGAGCGGAAGCTGGTGGGAGAGGCTCGAGGCTTCAGCCGTCAAGAAGTCGACGAGCGCCTTGCGGGAGCGAATGGGCGAGAGGAGTCGGCTGAGATCGCTGGAGCGCGTCTCAAAGAATGCGGAGATGAACCACCGTTTCCGGGGACCGGTATACTGCGCCAGTTTCGGATAGTGGAAGCTGAAGTTCGTCACGGTCCATCCGGCGACTTCCAGCGTCTCAGGATCAAGGCGCAGCGTCTCGTCGATTCCCCACACGAAGTTCAAGGTCGCGTGGGAACCGCGCCGGACGGCGTAGAGCGTATCGCGTCGCGTATCGTACGTTATGGTGAGTTGGGCCATCGTGTTTTCCCTTGATACCACCGGGTCGGTTCCGGAATTGCGATGATGGGGTGCGCGGTCGTGACGATCGCCTGTTTCCTTTCAGGATCATACACCCACACGGCCACCTTCTTGAGGTAGTCCTGATAGCGATCCCGTCCTGGGCAGCGATAATAGTATACCAGATTCATCCGCCGCTGCTCGAGATTCTCGTGGATCTCCGTTGGTTTGAGTAACGCCCGCTGCACGTCCTTGAGTCGGCGGCGCAGTTCCGGATGTCCGCGTAAGATATGGCCGTACCAACAGTTTCGCTCAAGCGTGACCATGACCCCCTGGGGGTCGGTGACGGTGAAGAGTGCTTTGGACGGCCGATAGTCAGGGTTTCCATACGCAGCAGGAGCTCGAGGCCGTCGGGAAAGCCTGCACCGGGTTCCGAAGGGACATGCTGCGGTGAGCGAGCGCATCAACGCACCGGAAAAATCGGAGCCCGCCTCCCTCGTCCCGCCTCGCTGATCACGTCGCAGAATTTCTCCACATCCGGCCAGGCTTGCTCCGGCGTCGTCTTGCCGCCAGGCCGATGTTCGATGCGGAGAGCGTGTCGTGCCACGCGGCCGTCCAGGGTCGGCTTTCGCACAGCCGAGAAGGAGGGTTTCATCTGGCCGAACACGAACCTTTCATTTGGCCGGCACCCTGGTGTATACTGTCCCGGATGACCGATGCCGTGCTCTACCCTCGTTTTGCGCTCCCCCGCCTGAAGGAAGCGCTGGCCGATACCCCCGTCGTGCTCGTCCACGGGCCGCGCCAGTGTGGGAAGACCACCCTGGCGCGCCAGGTAGGGGATGCGGCGGGCTACACGTACGTCAGCTTTGATGACGACGTGACATTGGCGGCAGCGCAGGCCGACCCGGTGGGCTTTGTGGCCGATCTGCCGGAGCACACCGTGCTCGATGAGGTGCAGCGAGCGCCCGGTCTCTTTACCGCGATCAAGACGGCCGTGGACCGGAATCGCGCGCCGGGCCGTTTCATCCTGACTGGCTCGGCCAACGTCCTGCTCGTCCCCAGGCTCGCAGACTCGCTCGCCGGCCGGCTGGAGATCCTGCGGCTGCACCCGCTTGCGCAGAGCGAGCTGGCGCGCAAAGCGCCCCGCTTCCTGGAGGCTCTCTTCGGTGCGACGTTCATGGTGCGGCGCGCAGCACGCCTGGGCGCGGAACTCGCTGAACGCATCGTCGCCGGGGGCTACCCTGCGGCGCTGGCGCGCGTCTCGGCGCGGCGCCGCAGGGCCTGGTATCGCGACTACGTGGAGACGTTGATCCAGCGCGACGTGCGCGACTTGGCGAAAATCAGCGCGCTCGACACGCTTCCCCGATTGCTGCAGCTCGCCGCCGGGCAGACCGCGCGCCTCTTGAACGTGGCCGATTTAGCCGCGCCCTTTCAGTTGAGCCGGCCGACCATCCGCGATTACGTGACGCTGCTTGAGCGGATCTTCCTGCTGGAGCGGCTCCCCCCCTGGCACAGCAACCGCTTGAGCCGGCTCGTCAAGACCCCCAAGCTGCATCTTGGCGACACCGGGCTTGCGGCTGCTCTGCACGGCCACGATGCGCAAGCCCTCGTGAAGGACCGGGCGACATTGGGACAATTACTCGAGACGTTCGTGTACCAGGAGCTGCGCCGCCAGGCGAGCTGGCAGGATGACGCCATCGCGTTTCATCACTTTCGCGACAAGGACGGCGCGGAGGTGGACATCGTGCTGGAGCGCGGCGGGCACCAGGTGGCCGGCGTCGAAGTCAAAGCCGCCGCGACGGTCACGCTGGCCGACTTCCGTGGCCTGCGCAAACTCAAGGACGCCACCGGTCAGCGCTTCGCGGGCGGTGTGGTGCTCTACGACGGCCAGACCAGCGCGGGATTTGGCGAGGGGCTCTACGCCGTGCCGATCCGGGCCCTGTGGGAGATGACATGAGCCCGACGAGAAAGATCGCACAGCCTCGCGCAGTTGGCTCCACGCACCACCACGCCGACTTTCAGGAGGAAGGAATTTATAGCACCGGCGGAACGCAGCAGCCGATGATCATGGGCGGCTACGGCATCGGCGTCAACCGCCTCGTCGCGGCGGTCATCGAGCAGCGCCACGAAGGCCCGCCAGCAGGTGGAGCCGGAGACACTCGTCGTGGCCGTCGAGAAGCTCCTTGACAAACGATGAGCCTCTACGTACACTACATCTAATTCGGGTGGTCTGGCGAAAAGTGGGGTGAGCCCACTTTTTTTGTTTGGGGGATTGCGGCGTGACGTTGGACGCGATTCGCGCGCTGGTCGAGCCGGTCCTGGCTGACGCCTCCGCCGAGCTGGTGGAATCCACGCTCCACCGGCAAGGCCGGCAGCTCATCATCCGTCTGCTGGTCGATAAAGTCGGCGGGGTCACGATCCAGGACTGCACCCGGTTGAATCGATCGATCGGGCAGGTGTTGGATGAGGCCGACCTCGTCGATGAGCCGTATACGCTGGAGGTGTCCTCACCGGGTTTGGACCGGCCGCTGGTCTCCAAGCGGGATTTTGAACGGGCTCTCGGTGAAGAACTCGATTTGGAACTGACGGAGGCCATCCACGGACGCAAGCAGCTCACCGGGCAGCTGTTGGCGGTGCAGCCGGAGGCGATTGTCATGATCACGCGAGCCGGCAACGTGACGATTCCATTGGCGCAGATTCAACGCGCCGTGAAAGCTTTACGTTGGTAACGAAGGACGACACACGATGGACGGGGAACTACTTTCCCTCATTGAGGCGATCGTGCGGGACAAGGGGATCGACCGCGAGGTCTTGATCCAGGCCCTGGAATCCGCCATGGCTTCCGCCGCCAAGAAGGGCCTGAAAGACGCCAAGGAAGTCACGGTGACGATCGACCGCACGAAGGGCCACGTCACGGTCCTGTCCGACGGACAGCTGCTCTCCTCGACGGAGTTCAGCCGCATCGGCGCCCAGACGGCCAAGCAGGTCATCATGCAGAAGATCCGCGAGGCCGAGCGGGACGTGATCCTCGGGGAATACCAGGACAAGGTGGGCCGCATCGTCTCCGGCAGCGTGCACCGCTTTGAGCGCGGAGACATCATCGTCGATCTGGGGCGGACGGAGGGATTCCTGCCCAAGCCGGAGCGCATCCCCTACGAAGAATTCCAGCAAGGGGACCAGATCATGGCCTACGTGCTGGAGGTGGGCAAGGGCGCCAAAGGTGCGGCGATCATCCTCTCACGCGCCCACGAGGGGTTCGTGCGCGGGCTGTTCGCGCTCGAGGTCCCGGAGATCGCCGACGGCACCGTCCAGATCAAGGCGATCGCACGCGAGCCGGGCGAGCGCACCAAGATCGCCGTGGCCTCCAAAGACGAGAAGGTCGATTCGCAAGGCGCCTGTATCGGCATGCGCGGCACGCGCGTGAAAAACATCGTGCGCGAGCTGCACGGGGAGCGGGTGGACGTCATCCGCTGGCACGAGGACATCGCCCAGTACATCACCGCGGCCCTCGCCCCGGCGCAGATCGCCGAGCTCAAGCTGGAGCCGGCGGCCCGCCAGGCGCTGGTGCTCGTCGACGATGACCAGCTCTCGCTCGCCATCGGCAAGAAGGGGCAGAACGTGCGCCTGGCCTCCAAGCTCACCGGCTGGCAACTGGAAATCCACGGCAAGAATCAGGCGACCACCGCGGTCAAGGCGCTGCGCGATGTGCGGGGCGTGGGGCCGGCGATGGAAGAACGGTTGGCCTCCGGCGGCATCGCGACCATCGAGCAGCTGGCCTCCTCGACGGTTGAGCAACTGACCGCAATCAAAGGGATCGGCGACAAGACGGCGGAGAAAATCATCCAGGCCGCCAAAGATGCCATGCAGGCGGCGCAGGCCCCCGCACCCCCCGGCTTTCTTGCGAAAGCAAGAAGGGGGGAAGCAGCGGGGGCGCAGGCCGGCCCCGAGGCGGCCTCAGAGTCCTCGGCCTCGACGGAGGAAGCGAGTGAGCCGACACGCACAGGCTCCGAGGCTGCCGAGCCGGAATCGCAGACGCCGACGAGTGAAACGAGTGGGGAAGGGTCCACAGAGCCAACGTCGAGTTAAGCCATGGGTGTGCGGGTTCACGATCTTGCGAAAGAATTAGGCATGTCCTCCAAGGAACTGGTGGATGGCCTGGCCAGGCTCAAGGTCGTCGTCAAAAGCCACATGAGCGTGGTGGACGACGAGATGGTGGCGAAGATCCGCCAAGCCATGGCCAAGGCCAAAGCCCAAGGCGGGCTCGTCAAACCAGCCGCCAAACCTAAACCGGTGGCTGACAAGACCGTCAAGGCCGCGGCCCCGACTCTGGTCGGGGCGCCGGCGAGAAAGTCCGCAGCGGCGCCGGCCAAACCGACGGTGAGTGCCACCAAGCCATCAGTCTCGACGGTGGCTGTGGCTGGTCCGCCAGCCGCTGCAAGGACGCCACTGGTATCCGTGAAGGCGCCGGCGAAGCCAAAAGACCGCGCGCGTGCGGAGCCCGCCCTCACCCCCGCCCCGCCGTCCCCGGTTGCCCCGACTGCGGTCGGGGTCGGGGCGCCCAAGTCGCTCCAGCTGTCGTTTCCCATTACCGTAAAAGATTTGGCGGTGAAGCTCGAGGTGAAAGCAAGCGACCTCATCAAGCACCTGATGAGCAAAGGGATTTTCGCCGCTCTCACGCAGCGGCTGGATGAGCAAGCGGCTGGGCAGGTCGCCGAAGCCTTCGGCTACGAGCTGGCTCCTCAGCCGACGCTGGAGGAGCAACTCATTCAGGGGCTCTCGCCGGACCCGGCCAAATTGGCGCCGCGCGCGCCGGTCGTGACGTTCATGGGTCATGTGGACCATGGCAAGACGAGTTTGCTGGATGCAATCCGCCAATCCAAGGTGGCCGAGGGCGAAGCCGGCGGGATCACCCAGCACATCGGCGCCTACGGGGTCACCCTCCCCAAAGGGCGGGTCACGTTCCTGGACACGCCCGGCCATGAGGCCTTCACCGCCCTGCGGGCGCGCGGAGCCAACGTGACGGACGTCGTGGTGCTGGTCGTGGCTGCGGATGATGGGGTGATGCCGCAGACGATTGAGGCCATGGACCATGCCAAGGCGGCGGGGGTCCCGATCATCGTCGCCATGAACAAGATCGATAAGCCGGACGCGAACCTCGAGCGGGTGAAGCAGCAGCTCGCGCAGCATGAGCTGCTCCCTGAGGACTGGGGCGGTAAGACCATTGTGGTGCCGGTGTCCGCCAAAACCGGACAGGGGATTGATAAGCTTTTGGAAATGCTGCTGCTGGAAGCCGAGCTCCTCGAGTTGAAGGCGGATCCGACCAAGCCGGCTTCCGGCACCGTGATCGAGGCGCGATTGACCAAAGATCGCGGGCCCATGGCCACCTTGCTTATCCAGCAGGGCACGCTGCGCGTGAGGGACCTCGTGGTCGTCGGGGCGTTGGAGGGACGGGTACGCGCCATGCTCGACCATCGCGGCCATCGCGTGAAGGAAGCCCTGCCGGCCAGCCCCGTGGAAGTGCTGGGATTGCCCGGCGTGCCGCAAGCGGGCGAGCGGTTCCTCGTCGTCGCGGATGACAAAGTGGCCCGGCAGCTGGTGGAGCAGCGGCAGGAACGGCGCAGCCGGCAGCTCGTCATCCCCCCCAAGCGCATCACCCTCGACGATCTGCATCAACGCATCGCCGCCGGCCTCCTGAAAGAATTGAAATTGATCGTCAAGGCCGATGTGCAAGGCTCCCTCGAGGCGATTCATCAGAGCCTCTCCAAAATCGACACGCATGAGGTGAAGCTGAACCTCATCCATCTGGGCGTGGGGGACATCTCGGAGTCCGATATCATGCTGGCCGCGGCCTCCGATGCGGTGGTCATCGGCTTTCACGTCGGGGTGGAGCCCCAGGTGCAGGTGGAGGCGATCAACCAAGGCGTGGATGTGCGCATCTTCCAGATCATCTATGAGCTCGTCAACGCAATCCGGGACGCCATCGAAGGGTTGCTGGAGCCCAAGACCGAGGAGCTCTTCCTCGGGCGGGCGGAGGTGCGGCGGCTCTTCCAGATCTCCAAGGTGGGCATCGTCGCCGGCTGCGCCGTGACCAAAGGCTTCATCCGCCGTGACGCGCTCATGCGCGTCATCCGCGGCAAGCAGCGGCTGACGGAAACGAAAATCTCCACCCTCAAGCGGGTCAAGGACGACGTACGGGAAGTGCAGGAGGGGCTGGAGTGCGGCATCGCGCTTGAGGGGAATGCGGACCTCCAGCCCGGCGACCTCCTGGAGGCGTGGGAAATCAAGAAGGTGGCGCGGAAGCTCACCTAAGCGACAACCTATGACGAGTGACAAGTTACAAGTGACATGTGACACGTCGCCGCCAGCCGCACCTGTCACGTGTCACTTGTCACATGTTGCTGGAGTCACTGGTCACTGATGTCGGCGCTCAAGCGGTGCCTCAGCGGCATGCGGCCCACCGGCAAGCTCCATCTGGGCCATTTGGTGGGGGTGCTGGAGAACTGGAAGCAGCTACAGGAGGAGTACGAGTGCTTCTTCATGGTCGCGGACTGGCACGCGCTCATGAGCGAGTACGAGCACCCGCAGGCCCTGCAGGCGAACACCTATGACAACGTGGCGGATTGGCTGGCCGGCGGCATCGATCCCGCGCGCAGCGTGATCTTCCGCCAGTCGGATGTCCCCGAGCATCTGGAGTTGTTCGCGGTCCTCTCGATCCTCACGCCGCTGGGCTGGGTGGAGCGCGTGCCGACGTACAAGGAGCAGTTGCGGGAGCTGGAAGGCCGGGACCTGGCGACCTACGGCTTCCTCGGCTACCCGGTCTTGCAGGCGGCCGATATCCTCGTCTACAAAGCCCACGTGGTGCCGGTCGGTGAGGACCAGCTGCCGCATCTGGAGCTGACGCGCGAGATCGCCCGGCGCTTCCATTTCTTGTATCAGCGCGAGCTGTTTCCGGAGCCGAAAGCGTTGTTGACGCAGGCGGCGAAGCTGCTGGGGACGGACGGGCGCAAGATGTCCAAGAGCTACCGGAATACGATCAATCTCTCCGAGGAGCCTGACGCGATCCGCAAGCTCGCCCAGTCCATGTTCACCGACCCCTTGCGCATCAAGCGCACCGACCCCGGGCATCCACAGGCGTGCAACGTGTGCCACTACTGGCGCGTGTTCGCCCCGCAGCGCGCGGATGCCGCGTGGGAGGAGTGCCGCACCGCCGCCCGCGGCTGCGTGCAGAACAAGCAGGAATTGTCCGACGTCCTGATTCAGGCGACCGAGCCCTTCCGTGCCGCCCGCGTCCCCCCGACTGCGGTCGGGGTCGGGGCCTCGGCCTCCGCGATGCATCGCGAGATCGAGGCAATCCTGAAGGACGGGGCTGAACGCGCCCGTCGTGTCGCCCGGCAGACGATGGACGAAGTCAAGCGCGTGATCGGTCTCGCCAGTTCAGTGACGAGTGACGGGTGACGGGTGTGGAAAAGATTTTTGGCGCTGTTTCGCTTTCACTGGTCACGCATCACTGATCACTCATCACTGTTTTTGAGATGCGATACGATGTGACGCAGGATCTGTTCGAGGGGCCGCTGGGCCTGCTCGTCGAGCTGGCCAAACATAACCTCCTGGACGTGTTCCTCATCAAGCTGCAGGAGCTGGGCGCCCAGTACCTGAGGCTGGTCAAGGTCGGGGGCTGGAGCTTGAATGAGCTGGCAGAGCCGCTGCCGCTGTTGGGACAGCTCCTCGCCCTGAAAGCCCGGCTGCTCCTGCCGCAACCGCCGCCAGTCGAAGACGAGGAGCAGCCGATCAGCCTGGAAGAGTTGCAGGTGCGTCTGGCCGAGTATGAGCGGTTCAAGAGCGTTTCGCAGGTGCTCGCACAGTTGCACACCCTGCAGCATGAGTATTTCACCCGGACCCAGTCGCAGGACGCCGATGCGCCCCGACTGCTGTCGGGGGAGGCGAGTGGCGAGGAGTCCACTTCCCCCGCGCCGCTTGGCAAGGAAGTCGGCTTGATCGACCTGATGACGGCCTTCACCAAGGTCTTGGATCGGGCCCAGGCGCCGATCTACGAGGTGGAGCAGGAGCCCTGGACGGTGGAAATGAAGGTGGAGGAGCTGCGCGTGCTGCTGACGGTGCGCGCGCAGATCGCCTTCACCGACTTGTTCTCGGCGGAGAAAACCAGGCTCGAACTGGTGGTGATGTTCCTGGCGCTGCTGGAGCTGGTGCGCCAACGCCTGTGCCGCGCGGTGCAGGAGCGGCACTTCGGCGACATCCTCATCGTGCGCCGGGAGGCGGCAGCATGAAAATTCTGGCCGAGTCCATAGACCGTAGTCCATAGCCAAAAATGCTTGATCGTCTATGGACTATCGACTATTGACTATGGACTAACCGGTAGGTTTTCCATGGAATTGTCGCAGGCCAAGCGGATCATTGAAGCGCTGCTGTTTGTCAGCGGCCAGCCGGTCTCCCTGAAGCGGCTCAAGGAAATCATCGAAGAGCTGGAGCCTCGGTCGCTGCGCCAACTCATCAGCCAACTGGACGAGGAATACGTGCAGGCCCAGCGCGCCGTCCGGATCCAGGAAGTGGCGGATGGCTTTCAGCTGGTGACGGATCCGGCGCTCTCCCCCTGGATGAAGCGGGCCCTGGCGCTGCCCAGGGAAGAACTGGTCAGCAAAGCGGCGATGGAGACGCTGGCGATCATCGCCTATCGCCAACCGATCACCAAGGCCGAGGTCGAGCTGATCCGCGGGGTGGACGTCACCGCAACCCTCGAGACGCTCCTAGAGCGGCAATTCGTGCGGGTGGCGGGCCGCAAGGACACGCCGGGCCGCCCGCTGTTGTACGGGACGACGGCGGAATTCCTGCGGCATTTCGGCCTGAAGAGCCTCGGGGATCTGCCGCCGATGGGCAAGGAGGCCGGCATGCCGACCTTGTCCGAGCCGGTACCCTTTTCACATGGAAACCCTTCAGCAGTTACGCAAACGCATTGACCGAGTGGATCGCCGCCTGCTGCGCTTGCTCAACCAGCGGGCCAGCTTGGCGCTGCGCGTGGGCCGGCTCAAGAAGCGCCACGGCCGCTCCCTGTTTGATCCCCGGCGCGAGCGGGTCATCTTGCGCCAGCTCACCAGCGCCAACCCTGGTCCGCTTCCCGCGCAAGCGGTGCGCGCGATCTATCGCGAGATCCTGCGCCAGGTCCGCCGCCTGAAACAATCCGTCTAACACGCGCTTCTTCACATGAACTCGATGCCGACCATCGCCTATCTGGGTCCTGAGCACACCAACACGCATGTGGCCGCGCAGGCCAAGTTCGGCCGGCGCAGCACGTATGTGCATGCGCCGACCGTGGATGACGTCTTCGAGCGGGTAGAACGGGAGCAGGTCGACTACGGGGTCGTGCCGATCGAGAATTCGCTCGAGGGGACTGTCACGCATACGTTGGATCGGTTTATCGATTTTAAACACACGCCGGTCAACATTGTCGGTGAAGTCGAACTCCGCATTCAGCACTATCTCATTACTCAGCCGAACGTGAAACTTTCGGAAATACAGGCAGTCTATTCTCATCCACAGGCTCTTGCCCAATGTAGAAAATGGCTAGAGGCACATTTGCCAAAGCATATCCGGCTGTTTGAGACCAACTCCACTTCTGATGCCGTTAACGCGGTTGCTGTGAGAGTGGATCCTGCTCGTGTCACGCAACCTTTGAAGAACCTAGCTGCGATTGGGCGTAAAGAGGCAGCCAAAAAATTCGGTCTCCGAGCGATGCCTATTCAAGATGAGCGAGAGAACAAGACCCGTTTTCTGATCTTAGGATTGGGTGAACCGCGCCGGGGCACACGCAACAAAACCTCCATCCTGTTCGCGCTGAAAGACCGCCCGGGCGCGCTCTACGACTCTTTGACGCCGTTCAAGCGCGAGCGGATCAACCTCACCAAGATCGAATCCAGGCCGTCGAAGCGCAAGGCCTGGGAGTATTCCTTCTTCATCGACCTGGAAGGGCACGACACCGAACCGCGCGTGAAACGCGCGCTGGCGGCGCTGGCGCGCCGCGTTGAGTTCCTGAAGGTCCTCGGCTCCTATCCTGTACGCTGAACGCTATCCGCTAAACGCTAGAACAATATGACGACCGTGATTGATGCGCGGGCCCGCCAGGCCGTCAAGGCGATGGCGACACTGACCTACAAGCCGGGCAAGCCGATTGAGGACGTCCAGCGGGAGTTCAGGCTGACGTCGGTCATCAAGCTGGCCTCAAACGAGAACGCGCTCGGGCCTTCGCCCAAGGCCCTCGCCGCGCTGCGCAAGGAAGCCGCTCAGGTGCACCGCTACCCGGATGCGACGTGTCGGGACCTCAAGCGAAAGCTGGCCGCGCAACTGAAGGTGGACGCGGAGCAGCTGCTCATCGGCAACGGCTCGGACGAGCTCCTCGTGCTCGCCCTACGCGCCTTCGTCGATCCCGGCGATGAGGTCGTCGTGGCGGAACCGACATTTTTAATCTACGCGCTGCAGGCCAGGGCCAGCGGGGCGAAGGTGATCTCGGTGCCGCTCACCAAATTGCGCTATGACCTGGCCAAGATGCGCGCGGCGATCACCGCCGACACGAAGCTCGTCTTCATCGCCAACCCCGACAACCCGACCGGCACCTACGTGACGACGAGAGAGCTGGAGGCGTTTCTCGACGGGCTCCCCGGTCAGGTGATCGTCCTGATGGATGAGGCCTACTACGAGTTTGTGGGGGCGAAGGACTACCCCCAGAGCATCCGATTCCTGGAGCGCGCCCCGGTCATCGTGACGCGCAGCTTCTCCAAAGCCTATGGGCTGGCGGGGCTGCGGGTGGGCTATTGTATCGCCCGGCCGTCGCTGATTGCGGCGATGGAAGCCGTGCGGGAGCCGTTCAACGTCAATCGCCTGGCCCAGACGGCGGCGTGCGCCGCCTTGGATGATCGCGCCTTCCTCGAGCGGACGCGGCGCATGACCGGGGAAGGACGGGCGTATCTGGGCCGGGAGCTGGCGCAACTGGGCTTCAGGGTCGTGCCCAGCGTGGCGAATTTCTTGCTGGTCGAGCTCGGTCCCACGGCCTCCCAGGTGGCGCAGGCGCTCTTGCGGCGCGGGGTGATCGTGCGCGAGATGAGCGCCTGGAAGCTCGACGGATTTGTGCGGGTGACGATCGGGACCATGCCCGAGAATCGGCGCTTCATCCAAGCTCTGAAGGAGGTGGTGGGATGATCATCGTCTTGAAACCTCACGCGACCAAGAAACAGATCACGCACCTGGTCGAGAAGATCAAAGCCCTGGGATTGAAACCCATGGTGTCCGCCGGCGTAGAGCGCACGATCATCGGGGTGATCGGCTCGGAGGATGTCCTGCGCGTGCAGCCGCTGGAGGTGTTTCCCGGCGTCGAGAAAGTCATGCCGGTCCTCAAACCCTACAAGCTGGTCTCGCGGGAGTTCAAACCGGAGTCGAGCGTGATCAGCGTCGGCGGCGTGAAGATCGGCGGCAAGCAGTTGGTGGTGATGGCCGGGCCCTGCTCCGTCGAGAACCGGCAGATGCTCTTCGCCACGGCCAAGGCGGTCAAGCAGGCCGGCGCGCAGGTCCTGCGTGGCGGGGCGTTCAAGCCGCGCACCTCGCCCTACTCGTTCCAGGGGTTAGGGGAGGAGGGCCTGAAGTACTTGCGCGAGGCGGCCGATGCGACCGGCCTGAAAGTCGTCACCGAGCTGATGGACGTGCGGGAGATCGAGCTCGTCGAACAGTACGCGGACATCATCCAGATCGGCGCCCGCAACATGCAGAACTTCGAGTTGTTGAAAGAAGCGGGCCAGTCGCACAAAGCGGTGCTGCTCAAGCGGGGCTTGTCGGCGACGATCACGGAGTTTCTCTTAGCGGCGGAGTACATCGTCAGCCAGGGCAACTTCAACGTGATCCTGTGCGAGCGCGGGATCCGGGCGTTTGAGGATCAGACGCGCTTCACGCTGGACTTGGCGGCGGTGCCGGTGATCGAGCAGCTCTCGCATCTGCCGGTGGTGGTCGATCCCAGCCACGCGACCGGCCACTGGGACCTCGTCGAGCCGATGGCCAAAGCCGCCGTGGCCGGCGGGGCGGACGGGTTGATGATCGAGGTCCACCCCAATCCTGAGGCGGCGCTCTCCGACGGGCCGCAGTCACTCTTGCCGGAGCGCTTCGCGAGTCTGATGAAAGAACTCAAGAAGGTGGCGAAGGCGGTCGGCCGCACCTTATGACGGAAGGGACGATGCGGTAGTAACTGGTGACTCGTGAGATGGCACGGTTGTTTAGGCAGGTCACCATTGTGGGGCGGGGGCTCATCGGCGGGTCGCTGGGGATGGCGATCGCGTGGCGTCATCTGGCTGGACGTGGTTACATACTTGCAAAATAGCATTATAACTTCTATAATACAAGTATGATCAAGCGCGAGGCGGAACGGCGGCTGCTGCGCCTGTGGCGGGAGTTTCCGGTGGTGCTCGTCTCGGGCGCGCGACAGGTGGGGAAAACCACCCTGGTGGACATGCTCTCCGACCGGCTTCGCTTGGGGCAGCGCATCTCCTTCGATCACTCCGGAAGCCGTCAGCGCGCCAACGAGGATCCAGAGCTCTTCATCGAGGGAGCGCAACTCCCCGCCTTCCTTGACGAAGCGCAGAAGAGCCCCGCGGTGTTCGATGCCATCAAGCAGCAGGTGGATCGCCATCGCCGACCCGGGCGCTTCTTGCTCTCCGGCTCCGCCAACTTTTTACTGCTGAAGCGGGTGTCGGAAAGTCTCGCTGGTCGCGCCAGCCGATTGTTTCTCCGGGGCATCTCGCTGCGCGAGCGCATGAGCCGTGTGGGCGACGCCCCGCACCTATTAGAGTGTCTGAAGGCCCGGACGGCGCGCCGGGCGCTTGACCAGTGCCATGCGACGGCGGACCAGGTTCGCCTCACTCCTCGAGACCTCTCACAGCATCTCCTTGAAGGGCGGTTTCCCGAGTTGGTGGTCCGGCGCCGCAGCGAAGCGTTTCGCCTCGCATGGCTCGAAGCCTATGTCGATGCGTTCGTGGAAAAAGACCTGCCGGATTTCGGAGAGATTCGCCATCGTGAGGAGTTCCGTCGCGTCTGGCGGCTCGTGGCGGCGAGTGCGGCGCAACTCCGGGACCTGGCGTCGTTCGGCCAGGCGCTGGGGGTGTCGTATCATACGGTGGACCGGTATATTGGGTTGTTGGAGCAGGGATGCCACCTGTTTCGTCTTGAGCCGTACTATGTCAACATCGGCAAGCGATTGACCAAAACGCCAAAGATCTTCTCAGAGGATACGGGACTCGCGTTGATGCTGGCCGGCATCAGGGGATTGGAGCAGCTCGAGGCGTCGGACCGCCGAGGCGCGTGGTTGGAGAATTTCGCGATCGCCGAGGTGAAGACGCTGACGGAGCTCTTCGATCCGAGCATCCAACTATGGTTTTGGAGAACGCTGGCGGGGGCCGAGGTCGATCTCCTCGTGGAGCGCGGAGCGCGCCTGTTGCCGATCGAGATCAAATGGTCCTCACGACCCACGCGGAGCGAGTGCAAAGGGTTGGAGACGTTTTTGATCGATCTCAAGCCGCGCGCGCCGTTTGGTCTGGTGGCCTGCGGGACGCGCGAGCCTTTTTTAGTTACAGATCGCATCGTGGCTGTTCCGCTGCCGTGGCTGTTGATCTGATGTCCGCCATGTTTAAGCAAGTCACGATCGTGGGGCTGGGGCTCATCGGCGGATCGCTGGGGATGGCGATCCGGCGCCATCGTCTGGCTGAGCGCGTGGTGGGGTTGAGCCGCACCGAGGCGACGCTGCGTGTGGCCCGGCGACGCGGAGCGATCGACACCGGCACCACCGATGAGCAGACGGCTGTGCGCGAGGCCGACCTGGTCGTGCTGGCGACCCCTGTGGATCTGATCGTCCCGCAGGCCAAGCGCTTGAGCCGCCTCATGCGCCGGGGGAGCATCCTGACCGACGTCGGCAGCACCAAAGGCTCGATCGTCAACGCGCTGACCGGCCGGTTGCCCCGCCGTGTGGCATTTGTCGGCGCGCATCCGCTGGCGGGTTCCGAGCAGCGGGGGATCATGGCGGCCCGGGCGGAGGTGTTCCAGGGCTCCACCTGCGTCATCACCAAGACCGCGGCGAGCGATCCGCGCGCCGTGGCGCGGGTGCGAACCTTCTGGAAACGACTCGCGGGCCAGGTGGTGCTCATGTCGCCCGAGCGGCACGACCGGCTGATCGCGCAAGTGAGCCATCTGCCGCACGTCCTGGCGTTCTGTCTGGTGGACGCCACCTCATCCGACGCCTTGGCGATGGCACCGAGAAGTTTTTTGGAAGCGACCCGCGTCGCGAAAAGCGATCCCGCATTGTGGGCTGCGATCCTCCGGGACAACCGCGCCGCGATCCTTCAGGCGCTTGGGGCGTTTGAGCGGCGCTGCCGTCGGATGCGCCAAGCGCTCGATGGCGGTCCATCCCGGCGCCTCGCCCGATTCTTACACCATGCCCAAGCGATCCGCTGCGTACTCCGCGATACTTAAGTCACGACGCTCGCCGCTGATGATCACGATTGACGGCCCCGCGGGGGTGGGCAAGAGCACCGTGGCGAAACTGCTTGCCAAACGCCTCGGCCTCCTGTACCTGGATACCGGCGCCACCTACCGTGCCCTGGCGTATCAAGCCCTCCTGATCGGCGCGGATCCTCGCGATGAGCGCGCCATGGCCCGGCTGGCCCGCTCACTTGGCGTGGTGCTGCGCCAAGGCGCCGATGACGGGCTGCGGGTGATGTTGAAGGGGCACGATGTCACTCGGCAGATTCGCACCGAGCGCGTGACAGAGGCCGCCGCCGCCGTGGCCCAACACCCCCAGGTGCGCCGTGCGCTGGTCCGGCTGCAGCGGCGGCTGGCGCGCCATCACGCCTGCGTCGTGGAGGGGCGCGATACCGGCTCCGTGGTGTTTCCCGCGGCGCGCGACAAGTTCTTCCTCACCGCCGATGTCCGAATCCGGGCGCGACGTCGGCAGATGGAGCTGCAGGGCGTGCAGGGCCGCGCGCCGGACGTCGCGGTCATCGCGCGACAGCTCAAAGTGCGCGACGGCCTGGACCGCCGGCGCACCATTGGGCCGCTCATCAAACCCCCGCACGCCATAGTCATGAACACCTCGCACCTGAAAGCGGAACAAGTCGTCCAGCAGATGCTGCAGCGTCTGGCCGTTCGGGCTGTGAATTCCCGTGCACGAGCGGCTCGTTCGTAGCCTCCGTCTCCTCTTGCGTCCCATCGTCTGGGCCGTGTTGCGCCTCGGATGGGGCTTGGAGGTGTCCGGACGTCACCATCTGCCACGCCGGGGCGGCTTCATCGTCGCCGCCAATCATGTCAGTTTCCTCGATCCGGTGGTGGTGGCCGTCGCCTGTCCCAGGCGGGTGGTGTTTCTGGCGCGGGCGGCGCTGTTTGAGCTTCCGGTGCTGGGCGGCTTCCTGCGATTCGTGCGGGCGATTCCCGTCGATCGCCATCACACCGAGGTGGGGTTGCGCTCGGCGGTCCGGTTGCTGCGTCGCGGGCAGCCCATCGCCATGTTCCCGGAAGGGGGGCGGCAGCTCTCCGGCGCGCTAGGCCAGGCCCGGCCCGGGGTCGCCTTCCTGGCGGCCAGCGCGCAGGTCCCGATCATCCCGCTCGTCTTGGACGGCACGCGTTCGGCCCTCCCGCCGGGGGCTCGGTGGCTGCGACGGGCGAAGATTCGAGTTGCATTCGGACCCCAAATCCGCTATCCTGAACGGCGTTTATCTCCGGAAGCCTGCGCACGTCTTGCCCGGCAGGTGAGTGCCAGTTGGCAACGCTTGCGAGAATCCCAATGGACAAACTCCAGCCCATAACGATGTTTGCCTCAAGTGCTGACGAGGACGCCAGCCCGCGGGAAGGCGCGGCGGAATTGGCCGAGCTCTACATCCAGAGCCTGCGCCAGATCGCCGAGGGCCAGCTCAGCAAGGGCAAGATCATCGCGATCAGCCCCCAGGAAATCCTCATCGACATCGGCTACAAATCCGAGGGGTCCATTCCGCTGTCGGAGTTTCCCAACGCCTCCAGCCTGAAGGTGGGTGATGAGGTCGAGGTGTTCATCGAATCCATTGAAGATGAGCAGGGCATGGTGCAGCTTTCCAAGCAGAAGGCCGACCGGCAGAAGGGTTGGGAGCGCATCATGGCCAGCTTCAAGGAAGGCGACACCATCGACGGCCGTCCGGTGCGCAAGGTCAAGGGCGGGCTGATGGTGGACATCGGCATCGAGGCGTTCATGCCGGCCTCACTGGCCTCCTTCAAGGGGTACACCAACCTCGACACCCTGGTCGGCCAGCCGATGAAGTTCATCATCCTGAAGATCAGCCGCGCCCGCAAGAACATCGTCGTCTCGCACCGCGATTACCTCGTGCGCGAGAAGGACCGCCAGCGCAAGAGCGTGCTGGAGAGCCTCAGCGTCGGGGAGCGCCGCACGGGCAGTGTCAAGAACCTGACCGATTTCGGCGCCTTCGTGGACCTGGGCGGCGTCGACGGACTGCTGCACGTGGGCGACATCTCCTGGGGCCGCATCGCCCACCCCTCGGAGGTCCTGTCGGTCGGCCAGCAGATCGACATCGTCGTGCTGTCCGTGGACAAAGAGAACCACAAGATCTCCCTCGGCCTGAAGCAGCTCTTGCCCAGCCCCTGGGAGCACGCCGACTCCAAGTATCCCGTCGGTACGCGCCTGAAGGGCAAGGTGGTGAACCTCGTGGCCTACGGGGCGTTTGTCGAAGTCGAGCCCGGCGTCGAAGGCCTCGTGCATATCTCGGAGTTGTCGTGGTCCAAGCGCGTGGCGCATCCGTCGGAGATTCTGCAAGTCGGCCAGGAGATCGAGGCCGTGGTCCTCTCCGTGGATGCGAAGAATCAGCGCCTGTCGCTGGGCGTGCGCCAGGTGACGGGCGATCCGTGGCAGGCGGCGAAAGACACGTACCACGCCGGCATGAAAGTGACGGGCCGCGTGCGGCAGTTGACCGACTACGGCGCGTTCATCGAGCTGGAAGACGGCCTGGAAGGGCTCCTGCACAACGCGGATATCTCCTGGACGCGCAAGATCAACCATCCCTCCGAGGTGCTCAAGAAAGGCAAGATGGTCGAGGTGATCCTCCTCACCTGCGATGTCGACGCGCGGCGCATCACCCTGGGCCTGAAACAACTCATCCAGGACCCCTGGTCGGAGCTGGTCAAGCGCTTCGCCCTGGGGGTGGTGGTCGAGGGGACGGTGACGAAGGTGGCCGGTTTCGGGCTCTTCGTCGAGATCGCTCCTGACGTCGAAGGGCTCATGCATCTGTCGGAGCTTGAGCTGGGGCCCAATGAGAAGTTGGACGACCGCTACCACGTCGGCGATCGCCTTCGCGCCCAGGTGATCAAGCTCGACGAAATGGAACGCAAGATCGGTTTGAGCAACAAGAACCTCCCGCCTGCGGGATCACCGCCGCCTGGTCCTGAGTCCGGCGCGGCATCACCGCCATCCTAACAATCGTCTGACACGAGTCTGCGGCTTTTCACCGAGACGCCGATGGACCTGGTCTCCAAGTTGAGCCTGATCCGCCGGGGGGCGCTGCAGGTCATCACCGAAGCCGAGCTCCGTCAGAAGCTCCAAACCGGCCGGCCCCTCATCATCAAAGCCGGCTTCGACCCCACCGCGCCGGATCTGCACCTGGGCCACACCGTCCTCCTGCGCAAGCTGCGCCACTTTCAGGACCTGGGCCACAAGGTCCTCTTCCTCATCGGGGACGCGACGGCGCTCGTCGGGGATCCCTCCGGCCAGACCCAGACCCGGCCTCTCTTGACCTGGGAGCAGGTGCGCGATAACGCCCGCACCTACCTGCAGCAGGCGCAGAAAATCCTGCGCACGGACCGAGCAGTCTTCGAAGTCCGCTACAACAGCGAGTGGTTCCTCGGCCGCAGCCCCCAGAACCGCCTGCACGGCCTTGAGACGTTCGACTTCACCAAGTGGGTGCAGCTCTCCTCGAAGTACACCGTGGCCCGGCTCATCGAGCGGGATGATTTCGCCAAGCGCCTGGCGGCCGGCAAACCGTTGAGCCTGCTGGAGCTGTTCTATCCGCTCATGCAGGGTTATGACTCGGTCAAGATCGCCGAGCAGTACGGCCACTGCGACGTCGAGCTGGGCGGGACCGATCAGACATTCAACCTCCTGGTGGGACGCGAGCTGCTCAAGGAGTTCGGCCACGAGCCCCAGGCCGTGCTGACCCTGCCCCTGCTGGAAGGGCTGGACGGCGTCAGCAAGATGTCCAAGTCTCTGGGCAATCACGTGGGGATCGACGACGCGCCGTCGGAGATGTTCGGCAAGCTGATGTCCGTGCCGGATCCGCTGATCGTCAAGTACCTCACGCTGCTGACCGACGTCGAGGAAACGCGCCTGGCCAAATATCTTAATCCGCGCGATGCGAAAGCCGATATGGCCGCCGAAGTCGTCACGCTCTATCATGGTGCAGACGCCGCCCGCCAGGCGCGGGGGGAATTCGCCAAAGTGTTTTCGAAGCGCGAGGCGCCCAGCGAGATGCCGACCGTCGAGGTGCCGTCGGCTGATGCCGTCAGCGTCGTGGAACTGTTGGTGAGCGAGAAGCTGGTCAAGACTAAGAACGAGGCGAGGCGTCTGTTGCGCCAGGGCGGCGTGAAGCTCAACGGCGTGCCGGTGCATGGGCCGGACGTGTCGTGGGCACGCGGGACCGAAGCCGTGCTCCAAGTGGGCAGCCGGCATTTTCGCAAGCTGCGCTGGGAGGCCTGATGGAGTTTCGCGGGTAGATCCTCTTGGTACTTTGGCTTCTCATCAGGTACACTTCTTAGTAAGGACGATAAGGGCAAACTCTTCGGAAGGAGAGGACGCAAAGCTAGAGGCCCCGCAAGCTGCAGGGTAGCTCGGCTGCCGAACCGGACTAGGGATGCGAGCCTCTCCGTGGAAAGGCTCGCAATTTATTTGTTGGAGGAGGGACGTGATGGCACAGAACGAGCGCGGCGTCGCGTTGGTGATGGCGTGTCTGTTGGTGACCCTCGTCGCGGCCTATGGCTCGGCGATGATGGTGCAGAGCCTCACCGAACAACAAACGGTCCAGCGCTTCCTGCGGCTGTCCGCCGCGTTCCAGGCGGCGGAGGCGGGATTGGACCGCACCATCACCGAGTTCAAGACCAACTCGAATTGGAGTGGCGCCAGTTACACCTCGACGTTGAAAGGCGGCTACGACGTCACCGTCACCAACCTGAGTTCGACCTTACGGCAAGCGGTGGTGACCGGGCACTATCCCTCCAACACCACTACAGCGTATGGCTATCAAAGCCGCAAGGTGGAAGGGACAGTGTCGGTGCAGGAGGCCCTGTTTAAATACGCCGTCTTCGCCGCCACGACGGTGACCATGGACAGCAATGCGCGGACGGACAGCTATGATTCCAGCGTAGGGGCCTACGGCGGCTCGAACATCAAAACGAATGGCGATGTCGGCTCCAATTCCACAGGGACAGCGACGATTACCCTCGGCAGCAATGCGTATTTAGGGGGGAATGCGGTGATCGGTCCTGGAGGGAACGTCACGACGGGCATCTCCCAACATGCCAACGCGACGATTACGGGCAGCAGGCAGACCCTCGTGTCGACTAAGGATATGACCTCCAAGACCTATCCCGGCGGTTCGACGACGAACAACCTGGTGCTCACCAGCAATCAACAGACCCAATTGTCGGCCGGGACGTACACCTACAACTATATCACGATGGGTTCCAATTCAAAGGTCGAGGTCACCGGAAACGCGACGATCTACGTCAATCAGTACTTCAAGATGGATAGCAACACCCAGTTTGTGACAGCCTCGAGCTGCCCCACGTGCACGATTACCATCTACGTCAAGGGGGATGCGTATCAAGGTGCCCCTCCAGCCGTGGAGTTTGATTCCAACAGTCTCGTGTCGGCGGGATCAAAACCGACACAGCTTTCGCTCTACGTGACGGGCACGAGTGCCTCGGCCCGGTCGGTCGAGCTGGACTCCAATGTGACGTTCACTGGTGCGCTCCATGCGCCGCTGTCACCGGTTGACCTCGACAGCAATGTGACCGTCTACGGGGCGGTGGTGGGTCAATCGATCAACCTCGACAGCAACGCCAAGGTCCACTACGACGAGACACTGGCCAGCAGCGGCGGCAATGCCGGTCAGGTGCAGTTGTTGAGTTGGCGCGAGCTGTAACGTCGCTCCTTATCCGTCCTTCCTTGACGTCTCCACCATCCTCCAGTAAGCTACATTCGTCCATAGGGTATGACGTGAGCTGGAGGGCTGTGCCATGAGCCTGCAGGGCAAGCGCATCGCGATTCTCGTCGAGGATCTCTACCAAGATCAAGAGGTGTGGTATCCGTACTTCCGGCTGAAGGAAGCCGGCGTCGAGGTGACCGTGGTGGGGACCAATAAAAAAGAGTTCAAATCCAAGCACGGCTATCCGATGACTGCGAACGTCACCGTCGACAAAGTCTCGGCCAATCAGTTTGATGGGGTGGTGATTCCCGGCGGCTATGCGCCCGACATCCTGCGGCGGTTCCCGGAGGTCATCCGGCTCATCAAGGATCTCAACCAGCAGGGCAAGCTCATCGCCGCGATCTGCCACGCGGGCTGGGTGCTCTGCTCCGCCGACGTCCTGTGCGGCAAGACGGCGACGTGCTTCTTCGCCATCAAAGACGATCTCGTCAACGCGGGCGCCACGTACGTGGATCGCGAGGTCGTGCGCGACGGCAACCTCATCACCTCGCGCAAGCCCGAGGATCTACCCGCCTTCATGCGCACGCTGCTGGAGGCGTTGGCCGAGAAAGCCAGCTAGTGCCGTTACAACTATTTTCGCCTATGCTTCTGCGACTGCGCGACACCATGTCGGATCATGACACGCATCACTTCAGCGTGAGGCCATAATAGTTGTAACGGCACTAGGGTTGTTCTGCTGGGAACTACCGGCTCCACGAATTGGGACGATCTGTCAGGGCGTGTGGCGCTCGTGACCGGCGCCAGCCGGGGCTTGGGCGCGGCGATGGCGCTGGCCCTGGCCCGGGCGGGCGCGTCGGTGGTCGGCTGGGCCCGTCATGGTCGTGCTCCGCTCATCCAGCAGGTCGATGTCACCGACGCGCGCGCGGTCCGCCGGGCCGTGGCGCAGGCGCTGCGGCGGTTCGGTCGCCTCGACATCCTCGTCAACAACGCCGGCATCTGGGGCGGCGATCCGTTTCCTCATCTGAGCCTCTCGACGTGGTCGCGCGTGCTGGCCACCGATCTCACCAGCGCCTTCATCGTCAGCCAGGCGGTCCTGCCAGCCATGATCCGCCGGCGCTACGGCAAGATCATCCACATCAGCTCCACCTCCGGCCTCATTGTCCATCCTCATGGGGCCGCCTACGGGACGGCCAAAGCCGGCCTGATGCATTTGACGCGCATCATGGCGGTGGAATTGGGCCGCTACGGCATTCGCGTCAATACCATCGCCCCGGGCACGTTTCGCACCGACATGACCGCGGATGTCTTCGCGGATCGGGCCTGGGTCGCCAGGCGCAAGAAACGCATCCCGCTCGGGCGATTTGGCGAGCCGCACGATCTCGACGGCCTGGTGGTGTTTTTGGCGTCGCGCGGGTCAGATTTCATCACCGGCCAGACGATCGTCATCGACGGTGGGGCATTGTTGGATGCGTGATCGGCAGGTGAGTTCTTGACAAGGTTAGTCAGGTATCGTACACTACGAGGCAAGAGGCACTGATGAAATTGTCCACTCGATCGACCTACGGCCTGCGGGCATTGGTTGAGTTGGGCCTGACGGTGGGGCGCGGACCGGTATCCGCCACCGCCATCGCCACCAGCCAGGATCTGTCCGTGGCGTACCTGGAGCAACTGTTGCATCGCCTGAAGAAACAGGGCGTGGTGATCAGCATCCGCGGGCCCAAGGGCGGCTACCTGTTGGCCAAGGAGCCCGAGCAGATCAGTATCGGCGAAATCGTGCACGTGCTCGATGGGCCATCGGCGAGGGCCAACGGCGGCTCACGAAACGGCCACCGGCCTGTCCCCCCGACTGCGGTCGGGGTCAGGGCGCAGGCCGGTGAGCATGCGCAGCGGATCGCCCATGCGGTGTTTCGCGGTGTGCATGAGCGGCTGGCGAATGCCCTGGATACCGTCACCTTACAAGATCTCTGCGATGAGGTGCGCGAGCAGGCTGGGGAGCCATTGGAGCACCGCTATGTCTTTCATATTTGATGGGTCGTGTTCGAGATCGACAGGTGGACAAACGTCAGATCCGCAAACGGGTCTTACAAGGGTTACGGGGACACAAGGAGGAGCAACGACGTCGGAAGAGCGAGGCGATTTGTCGCAAGCTCCAACGCCTGGGGGTCTTTCGGCGGGCGAAAACGGTGTTGTGTTATGTCTCGCTGCCCGATGAGGTGCAGACGGGGCCGTTGATCATGCAGATGCTGGAAGCGGGGAAACGGGTGGTGGTTCCAACGGTGCGTGGAGAGGACCTGGTGCTTTCGCAACTCCGGGATCCCGGGCGCGATCTGGCGCCGGGATCGTTCGGGGTATTGGAGCCCAAGCCAGTTGCCCTTCGGCCTGTGCCGGTTGAGGAGCTGGATCTGGTCCTTGTCCCGGGGTTGGCCTTTGACCGGCGCGGGCATCGCCTTGGGCGTGGCCGGGGGTACTTCGACCGGCTCCTGGCGCGCCTGCCCGACACCGCCTCGACCATCGGGGTCTGTTTCAACTTCCAGCTCTTCGATCGCCTGCCGACTGACCCGCACGACCAAGCCGTTGGGGTTGTCGTCCACGCCTAAGCCTTCCGCAACAACCCGTTCGCAGGAATAGCCTGGCGAGTTCGCCACGGCTCATTCCGCGAGCGCCACACGAGGTGCACGAAAATGGTCGCACTACTCATCAGCCTTCTCGTCGGAGTCGCCGCGTTTGCGGTAGGGTTTTGGGTGCGGTTGCTCGTCGGCCGCACGCAACTCGCCGGTGCGGAAGCCAAATCCAAGCAGGTGGTGGAGGAGGCTTCCCGACAAGCCGAGGGCATCCGCAAGCAGGCCCAGATCGACGTCAAAGAACTCCAGCATACCCTGCGCCAGGAGTTCGAAGAAAAGACCAAAGACCGCCGGGCGGAGCTGACCCAGGTCGAGAAGCGGGTCCACCAGCGTGAAGAGATTCTGGACCGCAAGCTGGAGGTGCTCGATCACAAGGACAAGGAGCTGACCGAGCGCAACCGGCAGCTCGCGGCGCGCGATCAGGTCTTCAAAACGAAGGAAGAGGACCTCACCAAGCTCATCACCGAGGAGAAAGAGAAGCTGAAGGTGATCTCCGGCCTGAGCACCGACCAGGCCAAGGAACTGTTGGTGTCCCGCATCGAGCAGGAATGCCGCGCCGAGTCGGGCATGGTGATCAAGCAGATCGAAGAGGAGACCAAGCGCGAGGCCCAGCGCCTGTCCAGGAAGGTGCTCGTGGATACGATGCAGCGCTGCGCGGCGGAGTTCACCGTCGAGTCCACCACGGCGGTGGTGCAGCTGCCCAGCGACGAGATGAAAGGCCGCATCATCGGCCGCGAGGGCCGCAACATCAAGGCCTTCGAGCTGGCGACGGGCGTGGACCTCATCGTCGATGATACGCCGGATGTCGTGACGCTCTCCTCGTTTGACCTCCTGCGCCGCGAGGTCGCCAAGCAGTCGCTGGAGCGGCTCATGAGCGACGGCCGCATCCACCCGGCGCGCATCGAGGAAGTCGTCGACCGCGTCAAGAAGGAGTTCGACGCGAGCGTCCTGAAGGAAGGGGAGAACGCCGTGACGGAGCTGGGGCTGCGCGGCGTCAACCCGGAGCTCATCAAGCTCCTGGGCCGGCTGCGCTACCGCACCAGCTACGGCCAGAACGTGCTGCTGCACCTGAAAGAATCGGCGCATCTGTGCGGGATGATCGCCGCGGAGCTGGGCCTGGATCAGCGCCTGGCCAAGCGCTGCGCGCTGTTCCACGACGTCGGCAAGGCGGTCAGCCACGAAGTCGAGGGGCCGCACGCCGTCATCGGAGCCGAGCTGGCCAAACGCTACGGCGAGCCGCCCGAGGTCGTGCACTCGATCGAGGCGCATCATGAGGACGTCCAGCCCGTGAACATCTACGCGGTGCTGACGATCGTGGCCGATTCGATCAGCGGCTCCCGCCCCGGCGCGCGGGGCGACACGCTGGAGGCCTACGTCAAGCGGCTGCAGACTCTGGAGACGATCTGTGATTCCTTCAAGGGCGTGGAGAAGACCTATGCGATCCAGGCAGGCCGGGAGGTGCGGGTGATCGTCAAGCCCGACCAGGTCACCGACCTGGAGTCGATCGCGCTCTCGCGGGAGATCAAGAAGAAGATCGAAAGCTCCATCGAGTTTCCGGGCCAGATCAAGATCACGGTGCTGCGCGAGACCCGCGCGGTTGAGTATGCTAGATAAAACCAGACCTCAGACCCCAGACTTCAGTAGAAAACGTTTCGGGCTGAAGTCTGACGTCTGAAGTCTGAAGTCTGATGCGAGCCTTACTGATCGGAGATGTTGTTGGGCGTCCGGGCCGCGTGGCGGTGGAGCGCGTCGTCGTGCCATTGCGCGAGGAGCTGGGCATTGACTTGGTCGTCGCAAACTGTGAGAATGTGGCCGGAGGAGCGGGAATCACCGCCCAGACGGCGGAGGAGCTGTTCCGGTCCGGCGTCGATGTCCTGACCTCAGGCAACCACGTCTGGCGCAAGAAGGAAGCCCTGGAGCTTCTGAAGCTCGATCACCGCATCATCCGGCCGGCCAACTATTCACCCGACGCGCCGGGTTCAGGCAGCGTGGTGATCGAGACGCTGAGCGGCCACAAGGTGGGCATCCTCAACGTGCAGGGACGTGTCTTCATGGAGCCGACCAGCGACTGCCCCTTCCGGGCCGCCACACGAGAGCTGGAGCGCCTGCGGCTGGCCACGCCGATGATCATCGTCGACGTGCATGCGGAAGCCACCAGCGAGAAGGTGGCGCTGGGCTGGTTTCTCGATGGGAAAGTGTCCTGCGTCTTCGGCACGCACACGCATATCCCGACGGCGGATGCGCGCATCCTGCCCAAGGGCACGGCCTTCATCTCGGACGTGGGGATGACCGGCCCGTACGACTCGGTCATCGGCCGGCGCACCGACCAGATCCTGGAACGGTTCCTCCTGGGCCTGCCGGTCAAATCGGACGTCGCCGAGGGCAACGTCCAGCTCCATGCGCTCGTGGTGGACATCGACCAGTACTCCGGCAAGGCCACGCGGGTCGAGCGCCTGATGAAGACGTTGGAGGAAGCTGTCCGTGACGCTCGCGACTGATCCGCTTCGCCTGACGCCAGCCCAAGATCCCACCGCCGGCGCGAAAATCTTCAGCGTCGCCGACGTCGTCTCCCGCATCCGCCTGATGGTGGAGCGGGAGTTTCCATCTGCCGTGTGGGTGGAAGGGGAGCTCTCCAACTGCAGTTATCCCGACTCCGGACACATCTATTTCACTCTGGTGGATGAGCGTGCCACCACCCGGTTTGGCCAGAAGCTGATTCTGCCGTGCGCGTTCTTCCGCGGCGCGAACCAGCATCTGAAGTTCAAGCTCACCGACGGGCTGAAGGTGCTCTGCCTGGGCCAGGTCACGACCTACGAAGGCCGCGGACAGTACCAGCTCAAGGTGCTGCGCGTGGAGCCCAAGGGCATCGGCGCGCTGCAGCTGGCTTTTGAGCAGCTGAAAACACGCCTGGCGGCGGAGGGATTGTTCGACGAGGCGCGCAAGCGACCCATCCCCAAGCTCCCGAATCGGATCGGCCTCATCACCTCGACGTCCGGCTCCGCCATCCACGACATGGTCAGCAAGCTGCGCGGGCACTTTGAGCTCATCATCCTCTCCGTGAAAGTGCAGGGCGACGGCGCCGCCCAGGAAATCGCGCAGGCGCTGGATCTCGCTAACGCTCGACAGGCGGCTGAGGTGCTGATCGTCGGGCGGGGCGGGGGAAGCGTCGAAGATTTGTGGGCCTTTAACGAGGAACTCGTCGCGCGGGCGATCGCACGTTCCCGCATCCCGGTTATTTCCGCCGTGGGACATCAGGATGACTGGACGATCGCCGACTACGTGGCAGATCTGCGCGCGTCAACCCCCACCGACGCGGCGAAGCTCCTCGTCAATGAGCGCCAGCTCCTGCTCGATCAGGTCGCCGAGGTGATCCAGCGGCTCGTCGAGAGCACTCAGGCGGTGCTGGAGGAGCAGTCCGTCATGGTCGACGGCCTGCGCCACCGGCTGCGGCTACTGCATCCGCTGCATCAGCTCGAGGAATACCTCCGCCGCTCGCTCCAGTGGCAGACCGGACTGGTCCAATCGATGTCCCATGCGCTGGATCGGGAAGAGCAGCGCCTGGCGGCCCTGGCGGGCCGGTTGGAAGCGCTCAGTCCGCTGGCCGTGCTGGCGCGCGGCTACAGCATCACGTTCCAGCTTCCTGACCGGCACGTGCTGACGGATATCACGACGGTGCATCCCGGGGACCTGCTGGAAACGCGCCTGGCGAAGGGCGCGCTGGTCAGCACGGTCACGCGCACCGAACTGGCGGGTGTGGCATGAGCGAATCCAAAGACGTGAAATACGAAGACGCGCTCAAGCGGCTTGAAAAGCTGGTCGCGGAGCTGGACAAGTCCGAGTTGGATCTCGAGGCGCGTCTGAAGAAATTCGAGGAAGGCACCAAGCTGGCCCGCCTCCTCCTCAAGAGACTCGACCAGGCGAAGAAAAAAGTGCAGCTGTTGGTCAAGACGAACGTGGGCGGGACGGAGCTGGTGCCATTCGAGGGCGAGACGGGCGGCGATGAGCGCGACGACGACGCTGAAGCGGTCTGATCGCCTGACCCCTTCGACTTCGCTCACCTCGTGCCGAGCGCGGCACTCGGTGCGAGGCAGGGTCAGTCCTGAGCACACGAAGCGTGTCAAAAAACTGACCGGCTTGATCGAGCGCGCCTTACAGGACGCCGTGCGTCTGCCGCGAGGGTCGCCGCGCGTCATGACCCAGGCGATGCGGTACTGCGTGCTTTCCGGCGGCAAGCGCTTCCGGCCGCTATTATGCCTGGGGGCCTGTAAAGCGGTTGGGGGGCGTGTGCGACAGGCGCTGCCCGTCGTCTGTTCCATTGAGTTGATGCATGCCTATTCGCTGGTGCATGATGATCTGCCTGCGATGGATAATGCCGATGAGCGCCGCGGACAGCCCTCGTGTCACAGAAAATTCGGCGAGGCGACCGCCATCTTAGTCGGCGATGCGCTCCTCACGCGGGCGTTTGAGGTGCTCAGCTTTGACCATGTGCCAAACGTCCTGGCCATCCTGCGCCTCTTGGGGGCTGCGGGCGGGACGGCCGGCTTGATCGGCGGACAGACCTTGGATCTGGCTCAGAACGTCGTCCCGTTGACGGTGCGCTACCTGGAGGGTATCGCTCGGCGCAAGACGGCCGTCCTGATCACGGCCAGCGTCGTCGCAGGCGGGCTGGCCGGCAGGGCCTCCGCGCAGGAGCTGCAGTGTCTTCGCCAGTATGGCGAACGCGTGGGATTGGCGTTTCAATTGGTCGATGATCTTCACGACGACGACGGCCTGGCCCGGGCGATGAGCCGCGAGGCGGTGCGAGAGCGAGCCATCCGGTTGATCGCGCAAGCCAACCAGGCCGTGGCGCCGTTTGGGGCCCGGGCGGGAACGCTTCACGAATTGGCGGACTGGTTGGGGAGCAGCGCAGGATGACGCGAATCCTGGACACGGTGAACAGCCCTCACGACTTGAAGCGGCTCTCGATTGAGCAGATGTCGCAGTTGGCCGGGGAGATCCGCGAAGAGCTGATCAGCGTCGTCGCGACGCTCGGGGGGCACCTGGCCTCCAGCCTTGGGGCGGTGGAGCTCTGCCTCGCCTTGCACGAAGTGTTCGACGCGCCGCACGACCACCTGGTCTGGGACATGGGCTATCAGGCCTACGCGCACAAGCTCATCACCGGGCGTCGCGATCGCATCCAGACTTTGAAGCAGTTTAAGGGGCTCACCGGGTTTAACAACAAGGATGAAAGCCCCTACGATCTGTTTACGACGGGACACGGCGGCACCTGCCTTTCCACCGCCATGGGATTGGCCGTCGCGCGCGACCAGACCCAGGCCAAGCGCCATGTGCTGGCGATCATCGGCGACGCCAGCCTGGGCGAGGGCATGGCGCTTGAGGCGCTCAACCACATCGGCCACGTCAAGCCCAACCTCATCGTGATCCTCAACGACAATAAGATGTCCATCGCCCAACCGGTGGGGGGCTTGAGCCGCTACCTGAACCGGATCATCACCAACCCGCTGTATAACCGCCTCCGCCGCGACGTCGAGCAAGTGATCAGCAAGCTCCCGAAGGGGGCGCGGCTGGTTCGGATGAGCCATAAGGTTCAGGAGTCCTTGAAGGGGCTGCTGACGCCCGGGCTGCTCTTCGAGGAACTGGGCTTTCGCTACGTCGGCCCGATCAACGGCCATGACCTGAAGGAGCTGACCACGACGCTGCGCAACGTCAAGCGTCTGAAAGGCCCCATCCTGCTGCACGTGCTCACCGTCAAAGGCAAGGGCTACCGTCCCGCCGAGCAGGACCCGGAGCGGTTCCACAAGATTGAGCCGTTTGATATCGCCACCGGGTTGGTGAAGGGTCAAGGGTCGAGGGTGAAGGGAGTAAAGACAAACGCGTCCACCCTTCACCCTTCACCCTTCACCTTCACTGAGGCCTTCAGCGAGGAGTTGGTGCGTCTTGGCGAGACGGATGAGCGCATCATCGCCATCACCGCGGCGATGCCGGAAGGCACAGGCGTGGCGGCGTTCGGCAAGCAATTTCCGGAGCGGTACTTCGACGTCGGCATGGCCGAGCAGCACGGCCTTGGGTTGGCGGCCGGCCTGGCGCGTGCGGGCCGGCAGCCGGTGGT
>Ga0209515_10002133_pt1 | contig 31121 bp, 63 predicted proteins | sample Subgroupgradi54m_FD_187454 | JGI IMG/M metagenome (GOLD analysis project Ga0209515, IMG submission 187454) | Subsurface groundwater microbial communities from S. Glens Falls, New York, USA - GMW60B uncontaminated upgradient, 5.4 m (SPAdes)... ... | reverse complement strand
GGGGGGGGGGGGCAGGCTTCTTTTTCTTCTTAAAATACGAAGCATCCAAACCTGATATATCCGCGTGCTCAGGTAGATAGAATGACATGACATTTCTCCTAATTATTATGATTGAACTTTTGCACATAAGGTGCCTAGTATAAGTCTACCACTAATTTAGCATGTCCGTCCTTGTCGAACTGAATAACCTACTGACGATGCTGATATACATGCACTAAAATGGCATGTAAAAATAAAAACAGCCGTGTTCGTCTCTTCCCCGAGACGGCCACGGCTGCTAGTGTGTTACCGTACTACAGGCTTATTGAACTGTTACCTCTTTCTGTACTGACGATGCCTCTTTCACGCCGTCAGTTACAAACACGGTAAATACCCAAACTCCCCTAGACGTTGGAGTAAAAGAATCGCTAAACAAAGTATCCGTTGTTGGACTCGACGTGCCCTTTATTATCGTACTATTAGCATAAGACGTCGTCATGCTTGTGTCCCATCGAATATCCGTCTCAGTAATCGTAGTTACTGGTGGATTCCTGACAGACCACTCGACAGTCACCGCTTGGCCGAGAGAAATAACTGAAACAAACGGCTTAACGTAAACTGGAAGTGTACTGAAACCACCGCGATCAGCACTATCATTAGGTTCATAATTCTGGAAATCTAATATCACCTGAGCCGTGCTATCGACCACAACTGTATTGTCTATGACGTAGCTGTACATTGTGAGTTTACCAACCTTGCCTGTCGTCTGCCTAAGTTCTGCAAGCGGAATTTCGTAAATAACTCCGTTGCTTAAATCTTGTGAAAGGCCGTCGGTAATTGTTGCAGTAATAGCCCCGGTTGACGCGATGAAATCACTAGAAAGACGAGAAACACCAGAAGCTCCGTTATAGCCGTAACGCTTAACTCCGTTACTAGCAATTAGACCAATGTTATACTCTATCGCAGATGACGCCACGGGTGCGCCAGCAAGCTGCATTGCCACATACAGATTATTATTGTCACGCAGGAACCGAGCAGCGATTATGTCTTTGCTACTGCTTGGAGCGTCTCCAGGAGTGTCAACAAGCGCGACTCCGTTAGTGTTAATTAGCACATTGGGAGCGATCCCCTGACTGTTTACATTATCCAATCTGACGTCGCTTACAGACGGAACTACTAGGGTTTGAAGTCCTGGAGCGGGTGCTGCACTGGATGACCCGCCACCACCTCCACAGGCACTGAACAACAATGCCGCTGAAACGGCACAAATCAAGTTTCTAAACATTGAATGCCTCCGACCTGGATTAGTAAGTTAGTAAACCGAGAGACTTAACTAATCTCGGTGTCGGCATTGCTCCTGATAAGTCACTTCCGTTGCAACATAGGGAAAAAGCCACTGAATCCCTTTGTTCCACGTTACGGTTACACAACTTCCGTCTTTGTTATGCATGTGAATGTCTTTGGCAAACGTGCCCGCGAGGCCAGTTTCCCACCTGGACTCGGACTGTCCGTCAGAATTAACTCGAACCGAAGCACAGCCTGATAGGCTGAGTGCCAGAACAACGGCTAAAAACATCCTCTTGCCCATATCCCGCCTCCTTGCCCGAAGGCAAATAAAAAGGACAGACGCGAACGGCGTACTGTCCGTCACCGGATAAGCCTGTATTGGTTTAGTGTATGATATTTACTTTGAGTATGATTTCGAAGACAGTAAAGGATTTGATACTGATGCCCTAATATATAAAGCAGTCACTAAGTATGGGGCAACAGATGTGGGCTCGGGAGCCGGTATGGGAAGTAGAGATATTCAGGTAGAATTACGAGATGAGAATAATGCAGTGGCATTGACGAAAATGGTTAAGAAGTTAGCCCCACACGTAAGATTCAAAATTACCAAAAAAGTTGATGAGTCCACGCTCTCAGCTAAAGAAAAGCAAAAATTGCTCAGTCTCAAGCATAGGGACCGTAAGATATATGAAACAAGAATGATTAATGCCTATGAGCTAGATCGAAAAGCTAAGCGTCGTAGTTCAAGAAAGAGGAAATAGCTTCAAAGCACATAACAAATCAAGCTAATTTGCTCTTCACCTTGAAATTGTCTCTCCATAGTGGTAGACTTAATATAGTCATACACAATCTGTTCAACTTATACTGACAGCCAGGGAGATGCGAATGTCGGAAGAAAGAAAGTTTGGTCCAGCACATAAGTTAGTTTCACGCGATGAATTGCTTGGCGAGAATGGTCCACTGCATCAAGTACTTAATGCACTGAAGATTCCTGGTGCAAGTGCTGCTCGTCGGTTGAATACAGCAAAAGGCAACGTGATCGCTCGCCAGGATTTGCCCGAAGATGTTGTAGCCTCCGTAATCAAAGCGATGGACGATCCGAAGGATACAGATATCGGTGAAGGTAATTGGAATGGTTTTGCCTCAGAAGTACTTGAGGCAATCGAGGACTACCTTCTAGACCTAAAAACAAAGTACACAGAAGCAAAGTCAGAAAAGAAGGCTGAAGAAAAAAAAGAGTAAAGAAACTTCGCAAGATTGCAAAGCGAAGCCGTAGGCGCAATAGAAACAATTAAAGCAGCAAGAAGCGTAGGAGGTATCGCCGCAGCCTCCGAGCTTGACCAAGGTTGCGGCAACTAACAATGGAGAACACAATGGCAAAGCGTAAAAGTCGTAAGTCCGGTCGCCGGAAGTCTCGTAGTGCAGCTCAGAAGGCCGCTACGAAGAAGATGCAGGCTGGCAACAGGAAGTCCCGCCGCGCTCGTCGTAAGAGCCGGTAATAGTAGAGTCAAGCAGTAAAACACCGAAAATAGCGTCCGGTAGTATTGTACTATCGGACGCTATTTCCATTAAAATGGGATAACTAGATGCAATTATACTGTGTACGCTGTAAGAGAAAAGTTGAAGTAGCCAAGCCGGTAAGTGGCCTGGCAGGTAATGGTCGTAGTACAGTGTCGGGTCCATGTCCGAAATGTAATACTCAATGCAATCAGTTTGTCAAAGCGGGTACGGTTGTGGGTGCATCTGCTCCAAAGCGCCGCTCAAGCCGCAAAGCTAAGCGTAAATCAGGAAAGAGGAAATCATAATGAAATTTTATTGCGCAAAATGTGGTAAACCTGTAGATGTGGCTGTTAGCGATGTTAGCTATCGGAAGACTAAGAATAAGCGTGAGCAGGCTGTAGGGCATTGTTCTAAGCATGGCAATAAAGTATATAAGTTTGTTAAGACTGGGACCGCTTTGCGCCGTTCTAGTCGTAAATCAGGTCGTAGGTCGAGTCGTAAGCGATCTTAGTAGCTAGTGCTAAAAAAGTCAAGTAATTACTTCACGGCAGATGCTATAGCCTCTAGGTCCGGGAATGCCAGGCTCAAGAAATTAGCAGCCAAAGGCATTTCTTGCCCATTTATTCAGCCACACTTACACGATCACGCACCAGCAGAAGTAAAAGATATGTCCAAGCAGTTGTCTTATCTCGACTCGTTATTGCTATATTATCTAGCTAAAGATACGCGGGCAGACCTCAAGGGTAAGAAGCGGCTGTCAAAGAACGACGCGGCCAAGATCGTTCAGGACATTTTTGGCAACTTGGTGTATTTAGGGTCTGGTAGTACTCGATACACTTTTTACGCTTCAGGCAGCACAGGAACACATCGGATCACCGATGGCAAGATTTACTATGCTGACTCTTTTGTGGTCAAGGTGTGCCACACGTTGTGTCCAGTTAACGGCTGGGAGCTAGGTATATATCAATATGCAGAGAAACATGGGCTGGAGAAGATGTTGGCGACACCGTTGTTCATTTCGTCCACGATAGCCGTATTCGAAGCAGCAGACACACGAAAAGAATCAGTCAAGAACATGCCAAAGGGCAGTATTAGGCAGTTAGCACAGGATGCCGAGAAGCATTTAGATATACAAGATGTAGTGCATAGCGATGGACGGCCAGTAATGAAGAATCTTGGTGTGCGTACTACTGCTACCGAAGATGCGTATGAGACTGTTTATTACGAACCGATAGTAGTGGACTATGCCGAGCCGTCCAGGGTGATCGGCTTTGATCATAAACACGGATTTAAAACATTCGAGAAATTTTTGAATTTAGGATAAAGATACGGGGAAGATTATGGTACCACACGACGACAATAATGGTTGGAATGAATGGAAGAACTTAGTTCTTTCTGAATTGAAGCAGCTCAGAGACGGTCAAGAAAAGAGCGTAGGTGCTATACAAACACTGCGCGAAGACATTGTGGCCTTGAAGCTGAAAGCAGGCATCTGGGGATTAGTGGGCGCGTCTGTGCCGGTGATTACCTTGCTGCTTATCGAATTTTTGAAAGCACCCAAGTAGTTTGCCGCACCCGCATTTTTTCATTGATCTTGATGAAACACTCGTAGCATCGAACTCAGACGTGGGCAAATTGTCCCTGCGTCCAGGGGTGCATACATTCCTGCTTGACGTCAGAGCGCTCGGGCCAACATTTTTATTCACAGCCGCGAATAAAGCCCATGCTGACTATTGTTTAGAGCGCTTCGGTCTCGGAGTTTTGTTCGACGATTTTTTCTATAATGCTCGGTGCCCAGTCAAAGCAATCGCCGAAATGAATTTCTTAGTTGATGATCAGGCACTTACTACAGAAGATATTGTAGAAGAATGCGTGACAGAAAGTTGGCTACGGAAGTCCAAGAAATTCAGTGATACTTTGGTTCCGATCTACGTTTCGCCATATGAAATTAGTTCTTTGAAAGATGGGCATCCGAATCTCAATGATGCCATCCAAGCAATCTATGCTAAATTAAGGGGAGAGTGGTAGCATGGCCGAACAAGCAGAACCGAGCCAGGAACAAATTTCCGAAGAAGCAGAGCCTCCCCCTAAATGTCAAGAAGTGTATCCGCCATATATGTTCAATCCTTGTGTGAGATGGTAGCGATTTGACTGCTCCTGAAGAACCTGCCCGCCGCTTTGATTTTTCTGATGATTCTAAGCCTCAACAAATTAATGTTACTTCGGTTATTCAGGATGGCTTAACTACTCTGGACAGAGTTGCTTTGAATCTTTTAGCCGGTATGTTGTCTGATTCTGAATATAATCATGAAGTGGTAGACAATCCCCGTTCAGCAGCTAAAGAGGCATATAGATATGCTGATGCTTTTCTGATTGAGAAGGCTCGACGAGAGCGCCGAGCGCAGAAGAAAAATAAGAACAAGTCCCAGAAAAAGACTCTTGAGATTGTGAAGTAGTGTCAACTTGGGCGCATATCCCAGGCTTCGATGGTTACGTAGCTTCAGATGCAGGTATCATTGCAAGAATAGTGTTTGGCAATCTGGAAACACTGTCAGCCACGAAGGAGCGCGAATCGAAGTATCTGCGCGTTCGATTAATCACACCAGACGGTAAATTCAGGCGCAAGCGTGTACATGTTCTTGTGGCAATGGCCTTTCTGGACCATAAAGTAGGCAGCGGTATGGAAGTTCATCATATCGACGGTGACGTAGGTAATAATAGTGTAGGTAACTTAAAACTTGTGACTACTTCAGAGCATCGCGCTCTGCATGGAACTGTCTGTGAAACCCTTTAAAACATTTTGGCGTGGCATAGCTCTGCTGCTTCCAACGATAGCAACTATCGTTGTGGTATCCTTCGTATTCAATTTGATCGTGCATACCGTCGGCGATCCGATCAACCATTTTATCACGTTCTCTATGTCTTCGACGAGTTGGGGACACGAGTACTTAATTAGTCATTATCATTGGGCAAAAGACGCCGACGGGGTATTTACAGGCGATTTCCCTCAGTGGATAGGCGTTTCGCTTGCTCTGATTGTTGTTTTTGTTTTAGGATCAGTAGTTTCGTCCTACATCGGCAAGAAAATTTGGCTAGCAGGTGAAAAAATATGGTCAAAGTTTCCGATTATTTCCAAAATTTATCCTTATGCGAAACAAATCACTGAGTTTCTATTTTCGGACAAAGCTCTTGCGGCCACTAAAGTAGTAGCCATTGAGTATCCTTGCAGGGGAGCCTGGGCATTGGGTTTTTTGACTAATGCAGAGTCCAAGGAATTCAGTGTTGTGTCTGACGAGCCTATGGCCTGTGTGTTCGTACCGCACTGTCCCACGCCAATGACTGGATACGTGGTTTTTCTTCCGGCTAAAAATGTAGTGTACTTGGATTTGACCATGAATGACGCGATGCTGATTATTATTTCAGGTGGCGTATTGACTTCTGCCCCTAAGGTTGAGTGATGTGTCCGACGACCCATACATTATTCTTGGACTTCCAAGAGATGCCGACGAAGACGAAATAAAAAAAGCTTATCGCAAGAAAGCCTTGCTGTACCATCCTGATCGCAATCCAGGTAATCAGGAAGCCGAGGAGAAGTTTAAGCAGGTATCTGCGGCTTATGAAATTCTCAGCGATCATAATAAGCGTGTAAATTACGATTTGTATGGTCATACAGGTTCGCAAGGTTTGGTGGATAACAGTCCAATCAAGCCCGCCGATGTTGTATTTTCTGGTGTGTTCAAGATGTTTTTCGGTGAACAAATTGATCGCGCAAAGACCGTGGGTAAAAAGGGCAATGACGTTCGTTTCACACTCGAACTGACCCCTAGCGAGATGAAATCAGGGTGTCGTAAGTCAATACAAATTCGCAAGCCTGTGACTTGTTCTCTATGCGACGGCTACGGTACCGAAAGTAGGTCCTCTCCGGGTGTATGTCACGTTTGCGGCGGCTATGGTATCTCCAGAAACCGTCCTTTCCCGTTTGATAGAATTGGGCTGCGCTGCTCTGATTGCGAGGGATCTGGGTTAGAAAAATTCGAGGTATGCACAAAGTGTTTTGGAGAGTGCTCTGAGGAACGCCTAGTGAAGATAGAATTTAACCTACCGGCTAAGTCGAAAGATGGCAATAAGATACGTTTAAAAAAGATGGGGTCTCCTGGAAAATATAAGGGCGAACCAGGTGATTTAATTATGTTATTGTCAGAAATTTCAAATTAGTCCTTGACTTCTTATATCGGCCATGTTATAGTTTGGGTACTTGATTGCTCTACTGAGAGCACAAACCTACTATGGAGGACAGCATGGATACTGAGTTGAATACGGGCGCAGCGGCTGAGTCAGCCACGGTTGAGACTACGGCCACGAAGCCTGTGCGTCAGAAGCGCGGCCACTGGGTTGATTTTTTGAACGGCCTGACTACTGAAGGGGACGTCCTGGTATTTCCCACCAGGGAAGAGTTGATGCGCGTCCGGGCTTCGATTGTGACCGGGGCTAATCGGCTTGGAATCGAAGTGAAGACCAAGAGTACTCGTGGTAGTACTACTCTGAATGTTCGGCTGAAGACCGATGCCGAAATTGCTGCTACCTTTAACAAGGTCGAAACCGTAGCTTAACAGTTTCACCCGTGAAATGAAAACAGCCTCGAAAGGTACTTTCGAGGCTGTTTTCATTGATACACTTCAACTTAGAAGGACAGCCGATTGAAAAAAGTGGTAGACTAAGAGTAGGGGAAGCTGTTTGCAAATGTCCCTAGTTTTGAGGTGCTGCCATGGTACGAAAATTAATCATATTCTTTTCTGTAGCCCTAACCTTTTTGATGATTATCTTTTTGTGGGTTTACGTCGTTGATCTGCAAGTTCAAAGCGACAATAACTTAACAGAGACGCGGAAAACCGAACAGAACCTCGAATTATTGCGCCAGTCTGTCTATCCTCAGGATAGCCTAGGGAAGTATGTTCTGTTCATGTTGCCTACGGCTAGAATTATTGATGACCGTGGAACGTGCTCAGGTGTACTTGTCAAAGTAGTTTCCAAAGAAGGTGAAGTATTTGCTAATTATGTAATCTCGGTGGCCCACGGTGTACATCGCGAGCGCGTAACTGTACAGTTAACAAACGTAAATACTGGCCTGGTTGAGTCCAAAGAGGCCACAGTAATAAAGAAATACGAGGCCTCAGACCTGAGCGTGCTGAGATTTTATACGGCTTCGCAACGCTTTCAGCCTTGTAGACCGATGACCGCAGGTGTTTCCGAGGCTATCTTGTTCGACCCCGTGTATGCCGTGGGCTGCCCAGGGGGTTCAGAGCCTATGTTCACCCGAGGCGAAGTCGTGAACATGGCTTACGAGTTTGGCGATGGCAATAAATATTGGATGGTTAACTCCAATATTTGGTTCGGTAGTTCGGGCGGACCAATATTTCTGGAGAGAACTGGCGAGCTTATAGGGTTGACGGCTAGGATGCCTGGGGATACACTGCTACAGATGATCGGCCCGATTGATTTCCCCCTGAATTTTATTGACATTATCGTGCCAATCACGACCATTCAGGAAGTTATCGGAAAAGACTATCCTGAATTGTTTGGGAAGAAGTGATGCCCGATTTTGTTATTAAGTCTGAGCTAAAAGGTCTGGCCGTAGAAGCCAGCGGGAACAGCACTGGCTTCAATTTTAATTTGGTAAAGTCAGGCAGAACCGTGTCTTTTTTAAGCCTGAGAATCGTAGACTGTAGCAAGGATAGCTTAGGCCGAGATGACTACGATTTTCTTATCGAGAATGATTATAGAAAGTTCAGCATAGCACAGATTTCAAGCATAGAGACTGTGGCCAGAAATAAACGTAAAGGCTATGCTTTGGATTTATACGTAACAGCCACCAGAGAGCTAGCAGTAATTTTATCCGATGAGCAGTGGAATAGAAATGATTTGTCAGAAAGTTTGTGGTGGAAATTGTCCAGGCAGCGCTGTATTGAGGCGTTCATCGGCGATCTAAATCATAATGTAGCAATATGGTCCTGTGCCGATCAAGCACAGTCAGATTTCGCTAGGTATCTATAGTGAGTCAGCTTCTGGATGCCTTCAGGCACAAGCTAGTGGCCGTTAATTCTTGGTTCGAGCAAGATCGCGCTTATATCGAGGTTCGCGGTAACATGCCGCCCGACGGCACAGAAGTCATTGTTGCCTGGTGGGACGATAAAGTAGCTGATTTATTTGAGTCAGGTTTTGTAGAACCTGGTAAGAACGCCGAGATATCTATTTTGGAGTATGCGGAATCACTAGGTTATGGTTTGCCAAAAGGTTATTATGCTGCACAAGTTTTCACGGATGAAGACTTCAACTATGATCCGAAATTGTTGACGTATTATAAGAGTTTGGATAGATTAAAGAAAGACATAGATAGAATTGTTAAGAACAGTGCGGAACATGTATTATTTTTAGAATGGCACGTGTGGTTCGAATATCCTGGATTTGAGCCTGGCAGTCCAGACTTAGTATTCAGGACCGGCCCAGATGGAATCGTCAGGTATCATTAAAACGTTGGCCAGCGGCTGGAATTGGTTTGCCAGTTTCGGCTGCTGGTCGAGTTCAAAGAAAGGTAGTAAAATGCCAAAGTTAAATGAGATAGTCGAGTAACATCGTGACAAAATCGAAAAAATTGGACATACCAAAAGAACCGTTTTTCGGTATGTCACTGAAAACTGCTCTGAAGCTTACTGCTGCTGGAGTAGCCGTTGCGTTTGCCTGGATGTTTATCAGGAATATTATTAAAAAGGCAGCCCCACAGAAATCTTTGGCAGGACTGTGCTGTGCTTGCTGTGGTACGCCGGGTAAGCCGATGCAGGGAGTTAAGTGTGGCCCTACCAGCAGGCTGCTCTGCCCGACATGTCGCACAAATCCTGATGCTATAGAAAAGGCAACAGGGAAGGCACGCGAGAAGATAGAGATAATGGTAGGTGGGGATACACCTTTTGACAGGTCTATTGCTAGTCTCAAGGGAGAAATCAACAGGCAATTCAGTCAAATAGGCAATCTGACTGATAATCTGGCTGATGCAGTGATGAGATTGAATAGACCCCCACAGGTACAGGTAGTTACAGTCCAAGCACCGGCGCCAGTGACTAATAATAGTTGGCAGGTACCCAAAGAAGTACCTAAGCAGAAAAGCAATATAACCAAGGTAGAAAAACCTTGGAAACGCAAGATGGATGTAAGCTAAGGAGGTGGCTAACATGTCTACAAATAGGATACCTTCAGACGCATCAAAGCAACTTCGGGATCGCTGCCCCGAATGCGAACAAGAGACTCTGTATAACTCAAAAAAGTTTCATGCCTGTGCCCACATGGCCGGTCATGATGGCGTGACGTTCAAAGAGGATCATGTTTGTCCAAGTGGACATACATGGACGAAGACGAGCTATCACCCATGCAGTTGTGGCTGGCCGAAGAATTTAGAAAAGAAGAAAGGTAAATAGATTTTGGGGCGCCCGAAGTTAACACCACGAGTCGCTTATAACCTAGCCGAAGCATTATATGATTCTTCAGGTGAGCGGGACTGGCGTCTTGAGAGTGTGATTGCACAAGATCCATATCTAGCTTTTTTGTACTCTACAGATATACTTCAAGGGCCATTTCCAGCAGGCGAATCAGCAATCGTGCGTGATAACACATACTCTTATATGTACGAAAAATACAGGCTAAAAATACCAGAAGATCGTAGACGTTTTCGTGAGTTAAAGGAAGATTACTGGATACGCCAACGTGAGAAAGGTAAATAGTATGAATAAGCATAAAAAGCGTTTGTTGGAAGATATAGCTGAGCAGCTATACGGCTATCGTGAAGTTGTAGATACTAAGGACGAACAGGATGTTAAGAAGATACTGGATAGCGCACAAGCTATGTCTGTAGCTATAAGTCGTTTGCTTGAAGATCGAATGGATGATGCTGAGAATATCGTAGCGTTGCATAGTTATAGGTTTGGATATTAAATGCCCACCTACGATTACGAATGCACGGCCTGTAAACATGCTTTCGAGCAGTTTCAACGCAACACGGATAAGCTAAAAAAGTGTCCCAAGTGTAAGAAAGATACCTTGGTTCGGGCGATAGGTGCAGGCGTCGGCGTGATTTTTAAAGGCACTGGGTTCTATGAGACGGACTATAAGAAGAAAGTCAGCACAGATAAAGCGTAGTTCCTGTGAAATAACCCGCGTCAGTGTAACCGATTCCAGATACCAACTCAGTTAAGATTAGCCATAAGCGCAGCAAAATCGTTTGGACCGTTTTCTGCATGTATTTTTCGAGTCGAACCGTAGTCTAACCGAGTAAACGTAGAAAGAAGGGATGTAAAGATGAGATTCGGATATTTACTTTTGTTGATTATTACCCTGGTTGGTTGCGGTGACTTGGCCAAGAACAGGCGAGAAAAAAGCCGAGGACGCGCTGTATCCGCGATTACAGCAGGTCGAGTGTCAGGTACCTCGTTTGTTACAAACGTAGTTAAAGGGACTGTTACGACGGTGGACAATGTTAGTCAGCGGACGCAGACGATTAACACTGGGTCTACACCCACATCGGTTACGTTCGCTCCTAACGGTCAGGAAGCCTGGGTTTCTAGATTTGCAGCCTCAGACGTTGGAATCATTAGTACGGCTAGTGGCGCGGTCATTGGCTCGATCTCAACTAGATCAGGTGGTGGGTTTTTTGGTTTTCTAAATTGGGGAATAGGCCCCAATGCTGTAGCATTTAGTTCAAGCGGTAACTATGCCCATGTAGTTAATTTTGTAACGGCTAACGTGACTATCATCGATACAGCCTCGAAGCTAGTTGTGGATACGATTAGAATTTTGCCCAATGGTCTGCTTTCCAGCGATATAGCTATCACGCCTGATGGGAAGGTGGCGATAGTGAGCAACTTGCTTTCTAGCAACGTGTCAGTGCTTGATATCGCCAATAAGAAGGTCGTTCAGAATATTACTGTGCCATCGGGTCCAATCGCTGTGGCCATCAGTTCAGATGGGCTGTATGGTTACGTGGCCTGTTCGATGGACGGCCGGGTAGCCAAGATCGATTTGATTTCCAGGACCGTGGTCGCGACAGTTGAGTCTGGCGTTGGGACCGCAGACCTAGCCGTGTCTTCGGATAACATCTGGACTTACACCACGAATTTCATTTCTGGTGATGTGACTGTGATCGACAACCGAACTAACACAGTGGCTACCAAGGTACTAGTTGGATCTAACTTGCAGAGCGTGCTAGCCTTGGTGGGTGTTAACCAGAGCCAGGGCACTCAAGTATTGTTCTCTCAGTTTTTGAAGTATCTCGGCTCGTCGGGCGGTGGTTTGTCTACGGTGTTTACGGCTATTAACATAAATCCGAGCAATCAACAGGGTGGCGGGTCACAGACGATTTTGCAGGTGTTGCTGGGCGCGTTCTTGCAGTATTTGGGCGTTCAGAATCAAACTACACAGCAGATTATGAGCGGATCACTTCAGGGTATTATCACGATGGGCATCGGCTGTCACGGTATCGCTGTGGTGCCAGGTAGCTCGGTAGTTATCGTGAGTAATTTCTTGACAGGTAATGTGTCACAGGTGGATACTGTGTCCAGGTCCACAGTGCTCACAAAGGCATCGGCAGGTCTAGGAGCCAATTCGGTGGCTATTACTCAAGCTACCGTGTCTACTGTTCCTGGTGTAGTTGTTCAGACTCCCGTAGTTCCGGCTAATGTAATTATTTCGGCTGCTGCGTTTCCTGTAATGGTCGGGCTGAATGACCCACTGGCTGTTTCTTGGAATGTGGCTGGTGCTAATAATGTGACTCATGCTAACGTTCACCTTGACATCGCGCCTCATACCCAGGTTGAGTGGGAAACAGGCGTCGGACGTTTCTTTGGAAGCGTGGAAACTGGTACGTCGGGAGCGTATAAGAACGATTTCGTGGCACCTGGACAGGCAACCACGTTTTACTTTGTGGTTCATGTTCAAGCAGACGGCCAGGATTATTATTCGGCTGAGTACAAGGTTGAAGTAAAGTAGTTCTTGACTTCTAGTTCACGTCATGCTATATTTAAGGCATGGCTCAGACAAAACTAGTCTTCGATAACATACCGATTTGCCTGGTGCATAAACACAGAGTTAAGCTGCTACGTGACTCCACGGCAATACCCATAGTTGATCATGTGCTCGACCTGAGTGCATTATCTCCCAATTTAAACGACGCCTTGTGGCCTGTCCCGCAGCGTACTCACGATACGTGTGCTGTCTGTGGCACCACAAAAGAAGTGACCTCGCACCATCTAGTGCCTCGTGAGTTCTTGAAGCATCTGCCCTATGAGACAAAGCTGGATATTTTGCAGATCGTAGACCTGTGTGCGAAGTGCCATGGGATATATGAGCGCGAAGCCAACCAGTTTAAGATCAAGTTAGAAAAAAGCCTAGGCGTCGTAACCAAGGACGTTTTGGATACTCGTCTGATGAGAGCAAAGCAGTGCGCAGGTGCTTTGTTGCGATATCGTGATAAGCTTAGCTTGTCTCGTCTGGGCTATTGCCTTAGTGATCTTGCAGATTATTTCGGCCGATATGATTTTAATACACTAGACCTAGAAGAAATCATGTCAAAGCCTCACTACGCCCGAGGTCAAAATCGTGGCTGGCTTATTCTGAACAGGTACAAAGACCTGGAGCGTTTCGCCCTGCTTTGGCAAATTCACTTTGTTGAGTGGTACCTGGCTAAGCAAAAGAAAATGCTTGACAAGGCATGTGCTGAGTAGTATAATTTCTGGCGTTGAGAGGAGAACATCGATGACCAGGACAAAGCATGATAGCAAGTTTTATCATAAGCTAAAGAAGTTTGATGGCTGGTGGGATTTGCAGGAAGCCGAAATTCTTTCAGACCAGATACACAAAGCCGAATCTGAGGGGATACTTTAGTGGACTTTGAAACTGCATTAAACTCTTGTATTTTTCGTTACGTGTCCGGCAGTTATGCCTACGGTACTGAGCGGCCAGATTCCGACCGAGACTATCGAGGCGTATTCATCGCGCCGATGGTTAGCTCGTTTCAAGTATTCGTAGGCGAAGATGAGAATGGATTGCCTAATAGTGGTGTACAGACGGTGCATCATCCTAAGCGCGACGAAGAGCTTCAGGAACTGAGAAAGTTCCTGAAGCTTGCTGCCGACTGTAACCCCAATATTTTAGAGTACTTATACACTGATCGGCTGATAGCTATCACGACGCCTGTATGGGAAAAAATTAGGTCGCACAGAGACTGGTTTCTGTCTAAGAAAGCCCGATTTACATTTTCTGGTTACTGTTTTAGTCAACTGAAGCGTATTCGGACTCATCGTGGATATTTGCTTAATCCGCCCACGCACAAGCCTACCCGCGCTGAGTTTGATCTGCCAGAGACGAGTACGATTGACAAGGAGCATCGCAAAAGCGTAGTCAGCATTCCTGATAGGTGGATCAATCCGAAAGCTAAGGTTCTGGTCAACGCTGAGCGTGCTTTTGAGAGCGCCTTGACAGACTGGAATGCCTATAACAAGTGGCTTACCGAGCGTAATCCCGCCCGCAGAGAGATGGAACGTAAGTCAGGATTCGACCTGAAACATTCGGTTCACTTAGTAAGACTTTTTCGTATGGGAAAGGAAATCTTGCGAGATGGGGAGGTGCATGTATACCGCCCAGACCGTGACGAACTTCGAGCCATCCTGAACGGCGAGTGGTCATATGACAAGATAGAGGCGTTGGTGGCTGAGTCGGAAGCTGAGCTAGAAACGCTGTACAAACAGTCTACGCTGCGGGACAAGCCTGACCGCGCCGCGATCCAGGATTTGTATCTGGAAATCTGTGAAGAGTTCTACGGGATTAAATTGCGAGGTGACTTGTGAGTGTTGTGAAGAAGCCAAAGTTTTCCGTAGTTTGCAAAGCAGATTGCAAGCCGGGCGATTTGGTCTGTTTCGACCCTGATCTTAGTGAGGAAGATGTAAAGTCGGCGGTTGCTGAGTTGAATAATTATGTGAAAAGTAGCCACAACTTCTGTTGGTTTGATCCAGAGGTTTATAGCTTTGTTCCGGGCTCCGCATCGGGAATCAGGTTTGATGGTAAGGGTTACCCGTCATGACCGCAAATGAGGTGAGATATGTCTGAAGTGCGGGTTTCAAGGATATCAAGACACGGCTTGCATAAGCAAATTTATGTTTTTGCCTGGGGTTGCGACAGTCTAAACTATATAGGCCACTATGATTGTTATCGGTCTACACGAAAGGAAACATGGGCGGACCAAGGAAAAGATTTGATGTCGATGAGCACGTTTTGCAAAAAGAATAAGCTCTATGAATATGACGATACCACCGAGGACGCCTATATGCAATATCGGCTAGCTAATAATCCAGTTCGTCAGAGAACACGCCAGGGGAAGGCAAAGTTGTCTGGAGTTTATGCACAAATCGAGAGTCTGCCAGTTTGTCCGGATGACGTAGCAGCAGATGCAAAGGCGAAGTTTATACGGTCAATAAAAGTCGAATACGAGGTTTCCCATTGAAAATTCAAATCCTGTCCGATCTTCATTTCGAGTTCCATGCCGACGCGGGCAAGTCGTTCCTAGACAAGCTTGATCCATCGGGCGTGGATGTTCTCGTGTTCGCCGGGGATCTTACTCTGGCTGATAGGCTAGATAAGCCGCTAACTAGACTGTGCAGTATGTATCCGCACGCGGTCTACATTACTGGTAACCATGAGTACTACCAATCTGAGCCCAAGCGAGTCCACGAGGTACTCTTTAAGCTAAGTCGGAAGCTGCCGAATCTGCACTGGCTTCAGGAGCAAGCCTGCGAGATTAACGGAGTTAGGTTCGCCGGTACGACGCTCTGGTTCCCTGACCAGCCCGACAACAATAAGTACTCGCACATGCTGAATGATTTTTCTTTAGTTAGAAACTTCACGCCGTGGGTCTACGAGACGCATGCAACAGCTAGAAAATGCCTGGCCCAGGCTATGCAGGACAAAGTTGATGTGATCTTGACTCATCATATACCGATTCATACTTACGTGAGCAGAGAGTATCGTGGATCTATGCTGAATCGATTCTTTGTGGGTGATATCAAGGATTTGATGGTCGAAGGCAATTTGCCTAAGCTGTGGGTCTACGGTCATACACATACGCCGGAAGACAGTACAGATCGAGGTATGCGAGTAGTTTGTAATGCTTTTGGGTACCCGCACGAGTTGAAGAAGAAATTTCGAGAGAAATTAGTGCTTGACATTTGAGTTGGTTGGTGGTAGACTTAGTTAGCTTCGTTGGGGCTGGGCACCCGAGACACAGCACGGTGAGCCATGCTTGATCGGGTGCCCGTTTAATTTTGTGAGACATTATGCCTAACGCAGTATTAAAACTTGAGTGGGAACCATATAGGCTCAAGCCAGGTGGTAATTATTATGTTCTAGGTTTAGGCCCACTGGATACCGCCGATGACGAATTTATACGCGGTCGTGGATGCTCGATTGGCAGAATCGAGGCTGGTCGGCTCGCCGCGACGCTCGAACATTATGCACGAACTGGTAGGTTACCAGAATAATGGCATATAACCTCCAAATATCAGAAATTCAGGCTAGAGTGCTTATTAATGCACTGGATGCCTACTCTCGTATCTACCTCGGTCAATTCGATACGGCCATTTTAGACCAGTTTCTTTTTAGTCCGGATGTGAGCGGACCCCAGATGAATGCCGCTCGAAAGTTGCTAGACGAAACGAAGAAGGTAATCACTGGTCATGATAGCAATGCCAGTTTTGGGATTCACTCGACCGAAGTTTCAGATAAAGCGCGAGTTGCCTATGATCTGCAACAAGTAATTAGGCATCAATTATGGCAGGATGAAGATCATACAGCCTTTTCGGGTGGTGTATGGTCGCGTCCGCCGCACCAGACTTCTACTGAAGGCTTAAAGTTGGCCAAGATCGAGAAGGTGTAATGTTAGTTACCGAAACCACAATTGACTGTCTGAATCTGTATAAGACCCGGCAAGCACAGATAGATTCTTTAGGGTTGACTCGACTGAAGATTCATGCTCTAAAAGATGTCGTAAAGTCCACCGACGATTCAGCTAAGTCTATGGATCATTGGCTGAAGTTGTTTTTGCCTGTTTTTGACGGATGGTATTTGTTGACATCTAAGCAAACTGACAAATCGTTTATGGGGGTGTTTAGTAGAGATACACAGAAAGTCGTTGTCACGTTCGAGTTCTATTACAGTGTAGGCAAGTCCAGTTTGGAAGTTCATTCTAACGAGTATAGCGACACATCTGGTGCATCGGCGATAGTTGAACAATTACAAAAGGTGCTAGCCACAGTAAAAAATGCCGACGATGTTCGGGTTGATTTTCACCATGCCAGCAAGAATGGCAACAACACTATTTCCAGAGACCTGGCCGTTCCCAAGTGGGACGACATCAAGGCAAATTATCCTGTGGATGTGCGAGCTAAGATTCAGTCGCTTGTGGATACAGATTTTTCCAAGGTGGCAAGTGGCAAGCTAGTTTTTTGGAGTGGTCCGCCAGGAACTGGAAAGACTTTTGCCATCAGATCGTTAATGTATGCCTGGCGCAATACAGTGATTCCGCACGTGGTGATTGATCCCGAGGCGTTTTTTAATGATGCAGCCTACATGTACAGTGTGATCTTGACAGATAGTCATGACGATTTCGACTATGATGACGAGACAGGTGAGCCTTATAAGGGTAAAAATGTTCATCTACTAGTCGTCGAAGATTCACCAGACTTGTTGTTTCAAGTCACGCGCGGTCATAATAGTGCAGCTATGGCCAGGTTATTGAACCTTACAGATGGTTTGCTGGGCCAAGGTATTAAATTACTAGTTTTGATGACAACTAACGAAACCATGGAAGAGATTGACTCAGCTTACTTGCGCCCAGGACGCTGTCTTCAAAAGCTGGAATTCAGTAAGTTTGATGGCCAGGAAGCCAGAGAGTGGTTGAAGGCTCATGGTTCTGATGTAGATGGGCTTGGTGAAGTGGCTTTGGCAGAGTTGTATGAGATTGTTAGAACAGGCAAAATACCTGGGCAGGAAAAAAGTTCATTTGGGTTTGGAGGTTAGCATGACTATTTATCAATTGAAGGCTACAGGTCCAAATACAAATGGTACAGGAATAAACTCGATGTATTCCAGAGACGTTTTTCGCACTGTGGAAGCGGCAGAAAAGCATGTGGAAGAATTTTTAGATAGGTGCTGTGACGATAGCTATTTCTCGTTGGTTCGAAACGAGACAGAGATATTTTTCTTAGAATTGACTCTTCACAGCTAAGGACTAAGCATGGAACTTAGGCACATCACGCTAGAAAAACTTCGAGACGTTTTGCACCTTTTAAACGATCTAAGCGGCGGCAAAATGACCGTGGCAGAATTAACGAGTCGGGTAGACAAATCGTTTGAACACTGGTCGAAACTGTTCGGTGACGCGGATAAAATTCCAGCAACGATGTTATTCGTAGCCGAGAATCCAAAATTAACTCCTGCCGAGATCGAGTACGGTAGGTCACTGGTGCTTAGTGAAAAGGCGCGACCGTTATAAAGGTGAAGAGTCTGAATTGGCAAAGTCCAGGCCAGAGGTCAAGCCGCTAAAAGCAGTTTACAGGCAGTTCAATTTTGAAGATTAAAATTATAGTCACCCTGGTCTACACTGTGTTATCGCTGTTGCTGGTTCTGTGGCTCTTAGACCTAGAGTTACCCACGGTCCAGGCACCAGCACAAAAAGTTCAAGTCCAGCCTACAATCATTTTCTATCCCTATGATCCTGTCATGCTACCGAAACTGGACACTATTGAAAATTCCCGCTGAAATTAGTACTGGCAAGCGAGCCGTCCTGGCGGCTGTGCTGGTGTTGCCCAATCAGGATGCCAAAAGTCTGGCACAGTCAATCAGTTTCAACTATACCACAGTTACAAAATATTTAACCCGGCTACAAAGGCAGTTGCTTGTAGACCGCGAGGGTTATCCTTTTAGGTATGTATTGACTGAACCTGGGCTGGATCGTATAGCCTACTGGCTGAAGAATTCAGACGATTTTGAAGATTTCGTTGACGAGCTAGAATCCGAGTTAACTACCGCTGGCATTAGTCTTAGCAAGTATTTACAGAGCTATAAATCCAGGGTGTTCGTAAAATAGTTGTTGACATCGTAACAATCCTTTGTTAATATATCGGTGTTACATCCCGCTGGATGGTCGCCTGGGCAAGACTCAGAAAACACATCTGGCTGTCTCGGTGCCCAGGTCGATATCGGCCTGGGCACCATTAAGAAAGGATCAATATGAGTTTCAGAGTTTTTATTAATGATTCTGGACTTGAAACAGAGATTGGAGAATCAGACTCTGTTTCGGGCGCAAAAAAGTTGGCTAGGACATACACTGGCAGGCATGATTTGAAGTGGCAGAAAGACGGGGCGTATGCTCAGTTGGCAACTAATTATGGACGCGATGATTCTGTGGGTTTGTGGATCGAGAAAGATTAAAGAATCTTTCAAGGTGTCCAGGCACTGTTAAGAAAGGCGGTTAGCATGCAGGTTATCGTAGCAACAGGAATAACTGAGATTATCGTGTTTCAGGTCGGGAAGAATCTTGAGCCAGTCGGGCTCGGTGACTATTTTGGTCCGAATTTGGGTAGGCACGTTGATGAGTTTGATTTTGATCTAGTTACCTTGCCGTTTAGCTCCGAAAGCGAAATCAAGTTTAGGCCAAGAACTAGTTCAGTAAGTTTTACGCCGGTCAATTTGGATGAATCCGCACAACCTACATAAAGGAGCAGTAAGATGCCGAGCACGAACCTGTTGACGTTGACTGACAGCTATAAGCTGTCCCACTACAAGCAATACCCGGCTGGTAGTCAGCACGTGTCTTCTTACTTCGAGTCTCGCGTGGGAGCGAAGTTCGACAGCACCGTGTTTTTTGGGCTGCAAGCTATCTTGAAGGAGCATCTGGTTGGCCAGGTAGTTACAGAGGCTAAGATTGCCGATGTCAAGGCCCTAAGCGATGCTCACATGGGTCCAGGGCTGTTCAACGAAGCAGGGTGGTCCAGGCTTTTGCAGAAGCACAAGGGCACGTTGCCTGTTCGTATTAGGGCTGTCTTGGAAGGTACGGTGGTGCCTACAGGGCATGTGTTGATGACTATCGAAAACACAGATTCAGAGTTTCCTTGGCTGACAAATTACTTGGAAACTTTGTTGGTGCAAGTGTGGTATCCTTCGACGGTTGCGACCCAGAGCCGTGAAATGAAGAAGACCATCTTGAAGTACTTGAACGAGACAGGCGATCCGTCCCTGATCGGTTTCAAGCTTCACGATTTTGGATTCCGTGGGAGTACATCAGTGGAATCAGCCGGTCTAGGTGGCGCCGCCCACTTGGTTAATTTCATGGGTACCGATACGCTCCGTGGTCTGGAGTATGCCCGAGATTACTACGCAGCCGGTATCGCTGGCTTTTCGATTCCGGCGAGTGAGCACAGCACGATCACTTCGTGGGGTCGTGAGCACGAGAACGATGCCATGCGAAATATGCTGGAGCAGTACCCTTCTGGTCTAGTTGCCTGTGTGAGTGACTCGTGGGATATTTTCAGTGCCTGCGCGAATATCTGGGGTAAGGAACTCAAGGACAAGGTTCTGGCACGCGACGGCGTACTGGTAATTCGGCCAGATTCGGGTGACCCAATCGATATCGTGCCTCGGGTTATGCGCCTCCTTGGTGAGCGGTTTGGCCAGTCGATGAATGACAAGGGATATTTAGTGCTGGATAAGCACGTGCGTATGATCCAGGGCGACGGAATTACCGCAGACAGCCTGGGCCAGATTCTTGAAGCCGTAAAGGTTGCTGGTTACAGTGCTGATAACCTGGCATTTGGGTCGGGAGGTGGGTTGCTACAAAACGTGAATCGTGATACTCAGCGATTTGCGTTCAAGTGCTCGGCAATTCAGGTCAATGGGGAGTGGCGCGATGTGTATAAGGCTCCGGCCACAGACCCGACGAAGAATTCCAAGGCTGGTAGGTTGACTTTGTACCGAGACAAGCTAGGCGCGTACATTACCGACACAGTAGATACTCTGAGGCACAAGGGTAAGGCTGAAGACGTGATGGTCATGGTCTTCGAGAACGGCAAGTTGCTGATCGACCAGAATTTTGCAGCGGTAAGAAGCTTGGCAGCTAGGGGGTTGTAGGTATGGACGCCAAAGAAATTATCAAGCAACTCGAAGACGCGCTCAAGGAATTTGGCACTTATTCCTTCGACGACAAAGGACCGTCGGAGGTTATGGACCTGAGCAGTATCGTAGCCGACCTAAATGCACAGCCAGTAGCCGATGTGGTCAAGACACTAGAAGTTGTGAGCGAGGCTAGTCACAGAGGCTCAACGCTGGTTTCGCACATTTTAATGGACATGCAGGATATCCCAGATGAACGGTGGGACGCTTTGATGTCTAGTGAAACGCTGTTAACCTGTTTTGAATCTTAACTAAGAAGGTAGGTATACAATGGGATGGATTGTGAGTGTTGTATTCGCACTGGTTGTTAGCACCGTAATTTTCTTCGTCAGTAGGTTGCTTTCTGCATCGAGAGTTCCAAGCGAACGGCAAGCGGGTTCTATTCTGAGGATCGCGTCATTTGCAGTGCTAGGTTTATGGGTCGGTGGACATAGCTTGCTGGCTTCAGTGAACACGGTTCCAGCCGGTAATATTGGTGTCGTGTATCGGTTTGGTGCTATCGTCGGACAGGTAACCGAAGGACTCACTTTTGTGGCACCTTGGAAGTCAGTTAGTCTGGCAAATATTCAGGTGCAGAGTCATCGATTCAATAAGAATGAGCTAGCCTCGTTTAGTGCCGAAACCCAAGATGTGTTCGTGGAAGCCACGCTCAATATTCGTGTATCTCCGAGCACTATTCAGGAATTGTATCGCAGCGTTGGACCTAACTACTTTGATATCCTGATTCGGCCGCGTGTCGCTCAGAATTTCAAAGATGAGACCGTGAAGTTCAAGTCTGTAGATATTGCCCCCAACCGTGAAACGATCAGAACGAACGTCACAGGCCGTTTGAAGACCGAGTTGAGTGCCTATTCGATTGAAGTCGTAGATCTGTTGCTTGATAACATCGATTTCAGGCCCGAGTTTAAGACTTCGATTGAGAACAAGCAGATCGCAACTCAGAATGCCCTTGAGGAAGAACAGCGTGTTCAGGTATCGAAGTACAAGGCAGAGCAGCAGATTAAGCAAGCCGAGGGCGAGGGTGGTGCTATCTTGGCTGTAGCTGAAAAGCAGGCCGAGGCTAATACTAAGCTTTCAGCGTCGCTGACACCTGAGTTAGTGCAGTATGCTTTGATTCAGAAGCTCGGAGATCAGATCAAGGTTATGATCTTGCCCGCTGGGCAGAACTTTATTTTGGACCCAAGGTCGTTGGAACAGAAGTGAAGAAACGTAGATTTCTTAGTCCATTCCAGGGCGGTATACCAGCAGAGTTGCTTGATTCTTTGCGTAAGGCCGTTGCCGAGCTAGACAAAGCTGGTATACCTTCTGTAGTCATAGGCGGTTTGAGCCTTACTTTCTATTTTCCTCAATGCTCAACCGACGATATTGACTTCGCTATGGACTTAGAACACGAGATTCCAGACAGGCTTGAAGGATTTAAGAAGATCAGTAACCACATGTTTGAGGATCGTAAAAACGGCGTTATAGTGGACATAGTTACTCCGAATCATATCAACATACCCGAGTCAGTTTTCAATTTCGCTCTAGAGACGGCTCTTAGTCACGTAGATGTTGCATCTGGGTCTACGATTCAGGTAGCGATCCCGTTAGCCGTTTTTGCCATAAAGCTGTCCAGAGCCAGAGTCAAGGATCAGGCTCATTTGATGTGGATTATGAGAGCCGGATTTAAGCCGCAGGAACAGGATATTTTGGACATCGGTGTACCAGTGGACAAGATAGAATTGTATAGGTTTTTGCAGACAGAGCTAGTTAAAGAACTAGCAGAAGAAAAGAAAATGGGTTGGTAATGTCAAACCTAGGCGACCGCATGAAGTTGTACGAAGAACCGACCAGGCTTAGGCTACAGGTCAAAACACCTGTGGTGATCCGAGTGGATGGTAGGTCGTTTCATACCTACACTAAGGGCGCTCAAAAGCCCTATGACGAGTTAATTCAAGGCGCAATGCAGGCAGCTACCCTGGCACTTTGTTCGGAGGCTATGGGGGCTGTTATCGGGTTCCAGCAGTCGGACGAAATCACAGTCATTCTTCAAGACTGGCAAAACTACGAGTCGGAGCAGTGGTTCGGTGGCAATGTTCAGAAAATAGCCACGTCGGCCGCTGTGATTGCCACGAACGCTTTCAACTCATACCCAGGAATTATCGAGCGATCTGGCTGGGCCAGTTTCGACGGTCGCGTACATAATATTCCACACCATGAGATTGTGAATCATTTGATCTGGCGGCAGCAAGACACTCTACGAAATTCAGTGTCTACCCTAGCTCAGCACAATTTTTCACATGGACAGCTTCAAGGTAAGTCGTGTGACGAGATGAAAGCTATGCTGCTCGATAAAGGTGTTGACTGGGAAAAATATTTGCCTACGTTTGTAAGACACGGTTTCGTAGCTAGAAAGCAGTTCGTTCAGTTTGAAGGCGCGGGGCCACTAGAGCATGGTTTACCCGCTTGGACAGCGGACTTCGATGCACCGCTGTTCAACGAGGATCGTAAGTACGTGACAGACTTGTTTGCCGAGGTTTAGATGAGACTCGAAATTGCATTTCCAGACGATTTTCCAGTAGGATGGTTCATCGAGCGCACAGATTGTGGCTATGAGGTCTGTAGTTTCTGGCACAGCGGAAGTGGTGAAACTCAGATAACTATGCATGGCCGAGGCGATACGCCAGAAAGAGCCTGGCAGAATGCAAAGAAGTGAGCCGCTGGACTAGTTTTACTCTTATTTGGGCGGGCAGCACAATGCTATTGGCAGCGTTCTTGCCCTTGGGATTGTTGGTACCAAAGCGGAACATGCTTCTGCTGGTGTTTCTAATAGGCGTTTTCTCTTGGCTGTTATCAGGAAGGTTGGCTCGTGATAAATAAAAAGTTAGCTAGTAAACCAGAATCGGGGGCCAGTTTTGGACGCCTTAGTAGCAGAGTATGTCTTGCGTTGGCCAGTTAGCGCCGAGGTGTTTCCTAAATTTAAACCATTTGTATTCAATGATGGTTTACACATCCGTGCCTATGAGGACTACACTATAGATTGGGAAGGTTCGTCTAAATATTCCGGTGACGGCTGGCTGGTAGCTAAAGAGCTTGGCGCGGACGGTTACTCGGTAGCTATGTATCAGGATTTCGATGGTACGTGGCTAGTCTCGACCGATTTTGGTGATGCGATATATTCAGAACGATCTGATAATCCGATGTACGCACTGTGCTTGGCAGCCCTTAAAACAGTCGGTTTTACCTGGCCTGGGGACGAAGATGCGTAACCCTAGAACTGGATCTGAATTTATTGTTGAATCCGCACAGCACTATATTGATACCTTTTCTGAACTTAAGGATAATTGGGATTCGTACCATGCTGTCGCGATCACACCTGAGGCGATTAGCGCCGCAAAGGAATTGTTAGTCGTTATGCAGGAAGTACCACAACCGGTTCCAACAAATACTGGCGGTATTGTTCTCATGTGGCAGTGGAATGGTCACGAAGTCAATATAGAATTAGGTCCGGATGGAAAGTTGGTATATAACGATGACTAAATGTAATAGCTGCAAAGAAGAAGCAACACGCAAGACCAGGTACTTTTGCTCCGATAAAAGTCCAGATACTGAGAGCAGTAGAGTTGTGGGCGTACGTACAGGACTACTGAGCAAGTTTTGTCCTTACGAGTATGAGTGTAATGTCTGTGACGAGCACTTTCTGGAGTCTGAGTTTGCTATTATCAGCCTGGGTTGTCAGTTCTGTGGCGGAAAAACACTACTCCAGTTAGATGAAAAGTTCCCTAATTTCTGCCCTCACTGTGGCAAAGCCAGACTGGTGGAGGCCACGATGAAGTGCGAAAAGTGCGGTGTAGAATTCGAATCGATTAGAGAAGACGGATTCTTCGCTACACAATGTGTTGCATGTGATCCAGAGCGCAGTCATGGAAAGTTGGTAGACTAGTGGACATCCCGCAGGACATTTTAGATTTGGTAAATAGTCTCAAGACTAAGCACCTCAATTTTGATCGAGACGAGAAGGTCAGGAAGAAGCAAAGAGTAGCCAGGGGTAAGCAGGTTAAGTCTGCCCGATTAAAAGCAAATATAGAAAATGCAAAGATAGTTTTCGAGTGGGCTGAGGTTTTGTACAACAGCACCGTAGGTAAGATTTTAATGCAAGAGTCTCACCCGCCTACGGCTTACAAGAACATCTTCTTTTTCGATGGGCACGTTCAGGATAAAGATTGGGTTGGCTTCTTAATCGAAGACGGCAAGGGTCTGTGTCTCAGCGACGGTGGCAAGTTTGCTTTGCATACCAGGCTAACAATCACGAGCGCAAAGCATCTAGCTGTGTCAGTAGATCCAGAAATACTCAGTGAGGTAGTTAAGTGGATTGAGGATGGTCGAGTCTGGGACTGCATCAAACGGAGGTTCAAGCGTGAGCGATGAACCATATAAGTTAGAGGTACAAACATTAGACACTAACGATTTTCCTGACGAAGACCAGTTGTTGCTGCACGCCGCTTTTCAGGTACTAGTCAACTACAACAGCGCTGATGATCTAGCAAAATATGTAGCTTTCCTAGCAGGTGATAAGGTAGCCGACTCAGTTTTTATAGCAGATCGGCTGCCCTATTTCAAAGAAGCCCTGTTTCTGTACAATTGGTGGACAGTAGACCGTTCTAAGCGAGTTGATCCTTGGGACGCACAAGTCTTAGGCAAAATGACAGGCGAGGAGGCATTGATCGAGGAAGATAGGCAGTATGCCGAAGATACAGATATGCTAGTCAGACTAGTCAAGATCCGGGAAATTCTTTGGAGTTAAAAATGGCAAACAGAACAGCTAATGAGTACGGTCTATTTTATACGGACAGCGGCATTGTCAGAGGCCCGTATCAGGGATTTCAGTTCACGACTCTCGCAGGCGCATCCGAAGCCAAGTTATTTTTTGGCAAGAAGTCCAAGAAGAAGTTGCAGATTCGTCGTTCGATTTGGACACCGATTAGCTAATTTTGTTCTTGACTTCTGAGCGTGGAAGTGGTAGACTGTAAATAGAACAAAATAGCGTGGTACGAAAAGCCATTCGATGCACCGAATACTCCTAGAAAGATGTCAGAAGTAAAGCAGCACACATCTTTGTGTTTGGAACTAGTGATGTAATCGGAATCGGCTTTGCCTTAAACGGCCAGCGAGTCGCGCCCCGAGTTTCGTACGTTCTGCCGTAAGGCACGTAGGAATCGAAATTGCCACGCTTCTTTTTAGGAGGTAGGTGGATATGGACTTGCCAGACAATCTAGAGGATTTGATCACTACGATTAACACTCGTGGATTTTCTCTGTCCATTTTTTCTTTGCCGGGTACAGATTCAAGAATCGTGCATATCAATAAAAGCTACTACCCGCCAAGCTTTACGGATCACGATGTATTTTCCGGCCTGGGTAACACAGTCCTGGAAGCAACAAAAAAGGCAGTTGAGAGGATCATCTCGGCAGAAAAGTGGTAGACTAGTAATAGCAACTTAATCTTGAAAGGGCGCGAACTGGCATCGATTTGGTAATTTGAACTAGAAGGGCACGTCGCGGACGCCTAAAGGCCGCGTTAACAAGTAGGCAGAACAATTAAATGCCAACGACAACGTTGACAACGTTTCCGGGTTTACGGACGAGGCTATCCACAACTGGATTGACTCTGCCGAACTCGTAACGGCCTAGAAATAAGCCGGAGATTCGGGTCAAGTGGCTTTTCGAGCGCGATCTAAATCTTACGTACGAAGTCGAAAACCTGTGATTTGAGTTGGTCTGTACTCAGGTCGTTTGTATCGAACAGACCAGGGCTGATTCAGAGGCTGTCATCTGGGTCAGTTGTATGCAAGGCAGATAAACGTGTAGTGCTTCTAGTAAGAAGAACCGAAGACCAGGGTTCGATTCCCTGCGCGTCCAGAAACCAAGTGCCTACAAGGACTTAACTATAGATGGCCCGCCCCAATTGGGCGGGCCATCCTTGTTTGGAGATAAAATGCCATACCCATTTAAGAAAGAAACACCCGTCAGGACTGTGGGTATTCTTCTTCAGCGTGGCGCCCGCAAAAAGACAGGTGAAGCGACCCGCGAGTTTCTTAGAACAGGCAAGACTATTGACGTTGAGTATAAATGTCCATGCTGTAAATCTCTGTTTTATTTTCCGTCGTCGGATCATGTGCCGCTAGAAACTGTTCCATGTCCCGAAGGCTGTAAGGATTCCTATGTGGCTTACTGGGAAGACGATTTCCCTGAAGAAATAAAGCCTATTTGGTAATTTTGTCTTGACTTTTGATGCCTTCTGGATTAAGATGTTGGTGTCTAACGTGAGGTAATTTATGGCTGATTATGTAGATTCGAAAACAGCAGCACAGGAAGTTGATTTGGCAGCTAGAGAGTTTGCCGATGGCGTCGATAAGAATTTGTTTGCCACTGAATTGTCTGAGTCAGTCAGGAAAGCTATCTTAACAGCCTATGCTGGCGGTTCGAGGCTAGCTAGTAAGCTTGTGATGAAGTCGATGGAAGAAGGCGGTTCGATGGTTTATGTGGAAATCATGGATTTGTATAATGAGCTAGTGCTGAAGTCTGAGGAGAGCAAGTGATAGCTTCCGTTTTGTGGGTTTTAGCCTATTTGGTAGTCGGACTAATAACCTCGATTGTTTTGATGGCTATTTTTCCGCCCAACGAGTTTGATGGATCAGACGGACTTGTTATTTCTGTTACGGTGATCTGGCCCATAGTAGTTACGACTGGAATCGGGTGTTTTCTGGGCGAGTATGTAATTTGTCCGGCGAGTGATTGGATTGATAAGCATAGACCAGCCCGTATAAATTGGTGTTTGATTTTGAGTCAAAAACTTCGTCGATTGTTTGTTAACGATTGATGTCCTTCCAGCACGATCTCCGTAAAGGCCATATCCAGGGTCAGTATGCGTCCACAGGCGATCTGATAATCGTCTTGGATGATGTCTATGATACCTTCAACGTAGGTTCGTTGTTCAGGCTTGCCGAGGCCACCAGGGCAATCATTTATGCCTGTGGCACGACAACCAGCCCGGATCATAAGCAAGCTACGAAGAGTTCTATGGGCACGAATAAGTTGGTACCGTGGTATGGGTACGACAGCATTGCACAAGCGCTCAGTGAATTAAGGTCTAGCGGTTATCAGGTCGCAGCCTTAGAGCAGAGCCCTAGATCGGTGTATTTCCAGGACGCTAGGCCAAGGTCGCCGTTGGCCTTAGTGGTAGGCAATGAGTCTTACGGAGTTAACCCCAAAGTGTTAGAGGACGTGGATTTGGCAATGGAAATTCCAATGTACGGGGTCAATAGGTCGCTGAATCTGGCAGTAGCCGTGGGCATTGTAGTCTATCATATTCGAGAATTACCAAATTTTAAGTTGACAAGCTAGGCCGGAGGGTGTATGATGTTGTCGGGTTTGTTTTAAGGAGCAGTAACTATGAAGAATCCGTTTAGACTTTGCATGTTGAAGTGGTATTTGCTCGCTGGTGTTGTAGGCGTGGGAACCGGCTATGCTTTGTCACAGCCGCTAGCTGCTATTCTCGGCGGTGCCTTTGGTTTTGGCATCGGCTATCTAGGCTCCGCATTGGAATCTGAGCGAGGTCAGCGATGAGAGAAGACCTAAACAGCATCGGCCGTCAAATGCAGATCGACCGCGCACTCGATAGCCAGGTAGCTAAGTTAGTATTTGGCTTAGAAGTCAGCTTGGTAGAAGAGGGGTGGGGAGGCGTTTACGGACTGTGCACATCCGATAACGAGCCGCTGCTAAATTACTCGGGTGATATAAAGTTAGCCTGGACGATATTTGAAGAGATAAAAAGGCGAACCTTATTTAGTGCAAATGAACGTCTCAGATTCGATATTTTGGTGAATTATCCATATGCACTAAATTATCTAACGTCCAAGGAGGCAGCCCAGAGAATTTGTCAATCAGCAGTAGACGCCTTAAAGGAAAGGAAGCAAGCATGAGGCTACGTGATGCGAAGATAGGCCAGAAAGTGAAGATCAAGTTAGCTAAGGATCAGATCGAGATAGATCATAAATTCAACGGTCGTATCGGTACAGTCCAGAAGGTAGCAGGCATGATTTCAGTGTTTGTTGTAGGTGTTGGCACAGACTATTTCTTTCCTCGTGAAGTTCAACTAAAGAAAGGCAGGAAGAGATGAGAGCACCTAGGTGGGAGTGGCGTGGAGCGCCAATGGGTCCATATGCCGGTTCGGATTCCAGGGCACATACGGGCATTACGATGTCAGCGGTGCTCGATGGAGCGCCCCTGCCAGTAAATAGCGCGGGGGAGTGTCATCAGCACGGCCCTGGATTTTGGTTCAAGAAGTCAGGTAAGACCGTTTGGAAGTGTGCTAGCTGCGAGAAGCGGTCAGCATGACCAAAGAAGAAATCTATGATAAGTTGATGCACCTAGCTGAACAACCAATGCTCAGTACCCGGCGAGTCGTCGCTGAAATCCTAGCAGACGAGTTGGATGAATGCCTGATAGATTCAGACGCAGCTAGTTTGCTACTTAAGAAGGAACGTGATGAGATTAAGCACCTGAACGTGCTGCTCAGAAAGCATGGCCTGTCCTGAAAGAATCCTGGGAATGCGACTGTAATTGTCACTTGTTCGAAGGCGTCAGACACAATGTACCCTGCTGTGCTAAGTGTTCGAAGTGCAGCAAGCGGATTAAATACTGGAACATAGACGAGCATAAGAAGGAATGCAATGGCGCAAACGATACGAGATGAAATATTGCCAGTCCTGCTGAAATCTTTTGAGATGCTCGGCGAGACAGTTAAGTCGATTGAGTACGTGGGCGCCTATTCAAAAGATTCATGGGCCATCGTGCCAGGATGTACTACGCTGTTTGTTCAGGTTCTGGGCGATGATGTTTGTACTAAATTGTTGGTTTGTCGTGCGTTAGAGCGTGAGATGAACTGGCGGTCAGAGGATTTACCTACAATATATCAGTGCGTTTTGTCGAGCGGTTATTCAGAGCCGCCGTGGACCCTATGGGACGCCCACCCGTTAAAAGTATAGGAAATTAAATGAGCATCTACATAATGAAGCCAAAAGTCGTTGATCTTGGTTCACTGGAACGAGGTACTGCTTTTAGACTGCCTGATGGGAATGTACCTTATGTCGTAGTCAGTCCGTTAGATCCAATGGCTGTGGGTGAGGTGGTCAAGATGATTAAAGAAGACGCCCAGGCTATAGACGCGGTCTTGGTTATCGGCTTGCAATGGGGCGAATTGCAGGCGATGGACAAAGAAACTCAGGTAGTTAGAATTCAAATCGGCGTTCAGATTCAAGACGTGATTGGTACTGAGGTAGTTGACATTAAACCTTAGCAGCCGTGAAGTGTCTGCGTGGAACTAGCGACATACGAAGTATTCGCGTATAACTCGGGTTTGGCCCGAGTTATTGGTGGAGGCGGTGAGCAATCACGGCCCTGAACGAGCCGGGTTTAACCCGGCTCGTTCTATTGTGTCCAAAAATCTACATAGCAATCAATAGTGTTTCCATAAGGCGGCACCGCTTAGTAATCAACTCATTGTGCCTGCTAAGTTTAGTGCGTGGCAGGCCGTTTGCACAAGTGAATAGTATACTCTCACTTGCGAGGCTCAAATGCGAATACTGATTCTGATCGTTGCCATGTTTATTGCGGTTCCAGCCTTAGCCTGTGGTGGGATGCCTGTTGTAGCTCCAGAACCCATGCCACCTGCGTCTAGCGATTCATGGAGTTTCTTGCCTGCTTACCAGCCCGGTGAGTCTCTTTATGATAATGCCGACCAGACCTTGAGTGCTGCGCCTTCAGAAGAAGTCCGTGGTACAGTGGCTGTAGACGGTAGTAATGGCACAGCAGGTGTATTCGTTGTTGGATCTGAAGGCGAGCCAGGGCTTGGTACCGCGCAAGAAATCGAGATCATGGGCGTTACTGGCGCGGCTCAGCTTCAAGATAACGATGTTCAATTTTCTAACGATTCTCAGTATAACGGTTTTGATGCAGTTGTTTTATAATTTTTAGACCGATTTTAGTCACGAATGGGCCGGGTTTATCCCGGCCCATTTTGTTTGTATTTCTTCTTGACATAGCCGTTCAATAGTGGTA
>Ga0209515_10002131_pt1 | contig 31139 bp, 24 predicted proteins | sample Subgroupgradi54m_FD_187454 | JGI IMG/M metagenome (GOLD analysis project Ga0209515, IMG submission 187454) | Subsurface groundwater microbial communities from S. Glens Falls, New York, USA - GMW60B uncontaminated upgradient, 5.4 m (SPAdes)... ... | reverse complement strand
CAAGCGTTCCCGGGTGGCCTCGGGGTGCCTCAACGCTAACGTCGGGGGTCTCATGCCGCCAGGGTATCATTGGGAGGCTCAGTATGTCACTTTATTTAGTGCGTTTGTATTAGGTCTGTCCGCTCGCTTTGCCGCCTTGCCGTTCTTCCTCAGTTGGCGTAGTCGGAACAGCTTGCCGTCCGGTGCCTGCTCAGGATAAGCGAGAAGAATTTCTGGCTTCGGTAGCTGTGAGGGGCGACAGAAATTGATTGAACGAGCATAGACGAGTATGTGGTCGTGATAGTTTGAGAAAGGCCGATTTCGAGAGTTCGAGCTGGGACTGTCCATTTTTTGCCAGATTAGATTTAGGATAAAGTTCCTTCTTCCGAAGATTTCATCCATCAATAACCGCAGGTGACCAACCTCAGTATCGTCGATGCTGACAAAAATTACTCCGTCCTCGCGGAGTAGATTTCGAAGAAGAGATAGGCGTGGATACATCATGCACAGCCACTTATCATGGCGCGTGAGGTCTTCTAGCTCGTTGCCGACTACCTTTCCCAACCATTTCTGAATCTCGGGACTATTCACGTTGTCGTTGTAGACCCAATTCTCATTGCCAGTGTTGTACGGGGGATCAATGTAGATGCACTTCACTTGGCCGCTGTAATACGGCAGTAGAGCTTTTAGCGCTAGGAGGTTGTCACCTTCGACGAGCAGGTTACCCGTGCCCGGCTCTCCGACCGACTTGTCGGGCACCTCCTTGAGCAAGTGAAACGGCACTTCAAGATGATGGTTTTCGACGGCTTTCCGTCCGATCCAGTTTAGAGTCGGCATTTCTGAAGGTCGAGACCAAGGAGTTTGGCTATGTGGTATTGCTGTATTTTGCTGGGCTTGGTCTTGCCATTGAACCATCTGTTAACCGTCGAGAACGCGACTCCGAGCTTCTTGGCGAGTTCTTCTTGAGGAATGCGGTGTTCGAGGCGGTATTGTTCGAGTTGTCGTACAAGGTTGGTCATGGGTTGCATGTTATAGCACCTCACTGGGTGACGTCTACGCTATTCTTGGTCTGACTCGGTACGCGCATCGGAATAAACTCGTCGAGCGCCTTTTGAATGATCTGCGCGGCGGGAAAGCGCCGATCCGACGGCGTTAACTCGATCAGCTTCTTCTTCAAGCGGGGCCAACAGCTTGCTCCGTGACCGCGCATGACTTCACGAAATCCTCGTTCACCGAGTTCGTTCAAGAAGCATATCGCTCCCGCCACTTGCAGCATCGTGCTTGCCCTGCTCTTGGGGTGTGCTTGCCGAAAATTCCAAGCAAACGTCGCCCACGAGTCCGGCTTTGGCGGGATCACGGTATAGGCAGCGGCCAACTCTGCGAAGTAGTGACGAAGCACCGCTTGGGCAAGTGACGGATCATACAGACAACGAAATGTGAGTGGAACTGGATACTTCAGCTTTTCCAGCAGGCTGGTGAGCTTCACGCGCTTATTGATCCGCACTTCCATGCGGAGGACTTCAAAAGGCTTTGGGAGCGTAACACGCTCGAAGAGGTGAAGCTGGACGCCGTTGTCCTTCTCAATCGCTCGCTTTTCGCTGGTCTTCGCTTTGCGCAGGTCTTTCAGCTTGTCGTAGCAGATGATTTCATACGAGTTCGCCCGGAATTTGACCGCGTGGCCCTCGTTGCGAAAATCCGTCTGGTTCAGGTCGAGCCGTTGGCTGAGATTCACCTTGGCTAGCTCCGTGAGGATGGCTTGCGGCGTGGAATAGTCCGTCAGCAGGATATTCTTCGAATAGTGAATCGCCGAGACCGGCGCGTCGCGCAAGACAGCAGGCATGACCACGACACCCATATCGTACAAGCGCTCATACAGACGTTTGATCGCTGGCTCGAACTCCGCTTCGGTTACCTCGTCAAAGTTGTTTCCGAAAACAAGCTTGGGAACGGAAAACTCGATCTTGAGCATGACCGCAAAGCCGCCACGCATCGGGCGCTTCGAGACGGTCAAGCGGGGTTTGTACATGCCGGAGCGCAGCTCTTCGGGTGTTGGGTTCTGGACGCACTTCATGTAGCCACTGCCAAGCGAATAATAGGGCGGTTGGTACAGCCCCAACGATGACGGGGTGAACCTCCCATGCTCCATGATGCGGAACTGATTAACCGGGAGCGTCAGGACAACCGTGTCGATCATCTCGGCTCATGACATCTTCAAGCTTCCCAATGACGTTTTGCTCGATGTGTTGCGCGACGTCGCGCCGGATGGGATGGAACAGCGGGATGTTGCGCTCTGCTAGCTTCTTGGTCGGGTAGATGAGCCGGTAGCCGCCCTGAGGCCGTGTCATGACGGCGATGGAACCAAGATAGAGCCAGCCGTCCAGCACAAAGCTGGTAAAGGCGACGATGCCGTCCTTAGGCCGGATCGGGACGATCTGGATTTCGGAGATGTGGGGTAGCATGAGTTTGGCTGGCTCGCTTCCGGTCTGCTTCGGCTAGAAGCTCAAAGAACCGCGTCAGGGCGGCTGCAGAAGCGCCTAGCTCGTCAGTCGAGGGACAGGGTAAGCCCTTCGCCGTGTAGTGAGCTGCTAGGGCGCGTTTGAGCTGTTCGCCGCGTGCCATGCCCCAAGAATGGCAGGGGGCAAGCTAACTGTCGTCGCAGCGGGTACGTGCGGGACTACTTGGGTATCTGCGGGATGCTCTGGCGGGTACGCGTGGGAATTTCAGAGTTCTGAGAGCGTGGCCGGGGCAGCCGAAGCCAATCTTTACCAAGCTTTTCCAGGTCTTTCCTTCTGACGGGATTCCGAAAAAGGACGGTGTCCTTAGAAACGCTAAAGAAGGCGTCCTTGAAGTCACCAAGAAAGCCTAGGTTCTCTACGATCTTGTGGAGACCTTTCTTGATGGGTTGATCCCCAAGCTGCTTTTGAAGCTCCGCGATCGTGACAGGCCTATTCGGGTTGTCAAACAAGTACCTGAAGAGGATTTCGTTCTCGCTGCCGAATCCTGGTCTAGCTAGGAGAATGTTGTTGAGCAGAATCTCTCTTGAGGTTGTCAGCTTGACTTCATAGATAATGTCCGAGTCCTGCTGAGCAGACTTACCGCCGTCAGCCGACGGCTGTGGCGGAGGTTCCGATGGGATAAGTTCCTGCTCCTTTAGTTGGTGGACTCGGATAACCCTATCCTTAAATTCTTGGAACCGAGAAACAGAGACCGTGACATCGAAGTTGATGCCATAAATATCGGGGCCAAAGTTACGAATGACGTCCTTATTTTTAAGATAGGTGAGGGCGTCCGTCCTGTATTCATAACTGCTGAAACTGTACGCCAGGAACGGGCTGTGACTCCGAAAATCTGTGCTGATCCTGGTCATGAGAGCGGTGGGGTTCACTTGAAGCTTTTCGTCGATATCCAAGACGGTGCAGTAGATTTTGGCCAGGTTCAACGGGCTGAGTGACGCTAAGTCATCCTGACGATTGAGCCGATAGACAGCAAGCCGGTCATCGAAGCCATCAAAAATTTCGAGGTAAATTTCATTCGCATTCGGCGACGCAGCGGGAAAAGCCCGTTCCCTTTCTTCCTGCTGGCGCTCGTCCACTGGAATGATTGCGCCTGAATTGCTGGCAAAAAGCGCGCCGCTCAGGAGGGTAGCTCGGCTCGCTTGGCGCTCAGGAAAGTTACGCTCGGAAAGTCGAATAATGCCGCTCCCGTCCTCTCGTTGGAAATCTTCGAGGATATCGAGAACTCGCTGCTTGCCTAGACGCTCCAAGCCGTTTTCAGGGGTGAGCGTCAGCACGACGGCAGAGCGTTGCTGCTCTTTGTGGGCTGCGTCAATTGCGGCGATGATAAGGTCGAACGGCTCTGGCTTGTCCATTTCATGACGTCTTCAACGTGTAAGGTCGCAGTCTGCGACCTTATTATAAGCCGAAGCTATGACAATGCGAAATGTCGGGCATTTGCTGTGACGACATTGTATGCGTAAATGAGCATGCTACACTAAGAATGATTAAAGCCAATCATTCTTACAGCAGCTAGTAATGGGCGCGTTGACGAATAGAAGATGGTTCATGTATCATTGCTGAGTGTCGAGCCGCCAGAATCAGATACCCGTGTAAAAGTGAATTCAACATGTCCCCATACCACTGGTTTTGTTGCAAAGCCAGTGGTCTATTTATTGAAAGCTGGTAAGTGCCTCCTGAACATGGAATTGTCAGAACAATTGACCCAAGGAACCCGTCAGGACCAAAAATTCAGGCGGTGTTCCCGAACGATTTGATAAGCCGCGCTTATAAGCGCGACACAGTGCTCTATGAGAACATAAGGGCTGCTGTGGCGGTACTAGAAAATCCACATCGTATCTTTTCGGGTCTACGAGAGTTAAATGACGGGTGGTGGTGCTATGTTGGTCGACCAGACACTTGGTGTATTGCAGAAAATCGATTCCAGCCGTTCCCTGCACACCTTGTTTTTACGGTATGTCTGAACGATCGAATGTGGGTCTACGACTGGATAGCCGAACGTGCTGACTCGCAAGACCCATCAAGTCCAGTGGACTGGCAGAAGCGATTTGAGGCTTTGATATGGAAGAGCATTTCCTAGAGAATTGGATGCAACAAATTGATCCATCCTCAGAAAGAGGCTCTCACGTGGGACAGCGTGAGCCGTGGTACAACCCACATGGAGATTGCATCCAGTTTCAGACGGTTAATGAAGCGGTTGTCGCCGATCGTGTTGACAACTATCTCACCGTCTATCGTTCCGCAGTGAACAACGATCCAATTGGGTTTAAGATTAAGGACGTCCGGCAGCTTCTGCATAAGTACGGATGCGAGGGAATCGAAGTACAAGCGCTAAGAGGTCAGAGGATCGTTCTCGTGACTGGATTATTGCTCCGAGCTTATCAGACTGAGCCGCCCACTATTGGTCGTGTCAGTGGATATGCGTCGGCCTTCAATTCACTGACTGTTAACGGAGACCGAGACCGCATAGCGTTGCCTGTAGAAGGCTAGACTGAACTCGAAGTGAAGTATCATCGATTGATGCTCATGCCTTACGGGATGGGCTTTTTTCTTCCAGAACCACGACTGACTTGTCGAGTCAAGTTGCAAACGCTAGTTCAGCGCCTTGAAGCAGGCTTCCAACAGTCAAAACCTCGATTCTGAGACCTTCAGATGGGTTGCGGAACGCGTCAAAGAGGGGCAGTTTTCTTCTTAATGTAAGTCTGCGTGAACCTAGCTGTTGGACCAGTTCGAGTCCCGTCGCCCCCCGAGTTGCCGTTTTATGGTGTCAGAAAACCCCGACCCCGCTTCGCTCAGCCCCTTCCGGGTGATATAACCCCCAGAAAGTAGGCTCTCGCTCCCACGGCGGCAGCGGCAGCCACGTTCGACATGCGTCGACGAAGGGCAATGGCCATGTGCGATGAGGGCGGCAGAGACAGTTTCCTAGACTGTTTCGAGCACATACCGTCGCTCGGATGAGACATTTTCTGTCTGCTCGTCCTGAATTAGCGTTATTTGATTGATGTTGTAACAATATTCGTGCTTCCGTTGGCTTGTAAGTCTGCGAGCTCAATTAGATGCATAGAATCTGGCACAGAATATGCTGATTATATAGATAGAAGGCCAGCGTTTGGCAGGCAGATTCTCAAGGAAGACAAGCGTGTCGCAGGAAGCAATACGGAAAGAAAGGGTGTGTGCCTCATGAGGAAAGTCAGTTTGTTTCTGGTCGTGGTTGTGCTGCTTTGTGCAAGTGCTCCCTCGCAAGCGCTGGCCGTCAACCTGCTGACAGCGGCGGACTTCGCGGTGCTGGGTGGCTCAGCGGTGACCGATACCGGCCCGACCACTCTCAATGGAGACTTGGGCGTCTCGCCAGGAAGTTCAATCACCGGCCTGGGGAACATCACGCTCAATGGCACAGTCCATCAAATGGATGCGGTCGCTGGACAGGCGCAGAGCGATGCCGCGACTGCGTATGGCGCATTAGCCAGTCTTCCGTTCACTGCCGATTTGAGCGGTCAGGATCTCGGCACCGTGGGCATACTCTTTCCGGGCGTCTATCGGTTTTCATCGAGTGCGCTCTTGACGGGGACGCTGACGCTCGATGCTCAGAGCAACGACACCGCACCATTCGTGTTCCAGATCGGTTCCACGCTTACAACGGCCAGCAATGCCACGGTGGTACTCCTCAATGGTGCTGATGGGGACGATATATTTTGGCAGATCGGCAGCTCCGCCACGCTTGGCACCGGCACGCTCTTCCAAGGCAGTATTCTTGCGCTGACGAGTATTACCCTGAATACCGATGCACAAATTGGATGCGGTCGAGCCTTGGCCCAGAACGGCGCCGTGACGCTGGATACCAACACAATTTCCACTGGCTGCAGCGATGTTGAAGACGGCGGCCCGGGTGGCCCCGCGGTTCCCGAACCCGGTTCGTTGTGGCTACTTGGTCTTGGCATCATGAGCATGGCTGGTTTGCGGACGACCTCAGGGGGTTCAAAAAGCGCTTGATCTAAGGGAACACCTTGCTTGAAAAGACCGTGTCCCTAGATCTCCCAGCTTTAAAGAATACGTGTAGGATTGCTGGCTAAGCCCGAAACAGCGGCTCCAGCGCCGGCTCGCGCTCCCACGGTGGCAGCGTCAGCCAAGTTCGAAATGCGTCCACGACGGGCAGCCAATTTGGACGACAAGCCCCTTCAACGAATAGGTTGAAGGGGCTTTTGTATGGGTTGCGCCGTTGCCAGAGTTCTAGAAGACGAATGTGGTTAGAGTCGCTTCAAGAGCCGCCGAATGTCCTCATGATTGCCCACGATGAGCAACTCGACCACATCGCCAGTCCAGCGAAAGAGGATTCGCTCCGCGCGGGTGACGCGGATTTCCCAGATACCGGGCTTGAGCATCTTGAGGCCTATACCGAAGGGGCGTTGGCTCCGAGCGAAGAGAATTGCGAGCTGTTCGAGGGCCTTGTTGACACGACGCTGCTGCGGCGGATCGAAACCATGATAGGCGCGGGTGAACGCGGCGGTGCGGAAATACCGCATTAATGCGTCTTCAAATTGCGCAACAGCGCCTCCATCGAGCCGAAGGTCTTGCCACCGGGTTCCTTGGTGAGTTTTTGCAGCTTGCGCAGCTCCGCTTTGGAGAAGCTTTCGTGCGCGGGCACGATCGCCATCTTGGTAATCAGCGCGACGTGCGCCTCTTCATCGATCAAGAACCCGATGGTATTCCCCGGCGCAGTCAGGTTCAAGGCCTTCCGGACGGCTTTCGGCAACGTCATCTGGCCTTTAGCACTTAGCGGTGCGGTCACGAGTCTTGTCATAGCTCACGCCTCCTTTTGGATTCCCATAATCCAATATACGTGGAATTCCATGAATAAACAAGACTCGCGCTTGATTACTCTGGCGTCATGCGACGACGGCCTCGACCCACTGAGCACCATCGAGCCGTTCGGCCTCGGAACGGCCCACACACTAGTTGCGAAATTCATCCAACCAGGGCAGCCAATTTTGACGACAAGCCCCTTCAACGAACAGGTTGAAGGGGCTTTTGTATGTGGCGCAGAGGGTTGCGTCGTTGACGACGGGGTTCTGAAGTACGAGTTTGACCAACTCGCGTTTGATGGCGGGTTCGGAACTCTTGAAGATATCGGCGGCTCTATTGGCGACGCTAACCAACTGCGCGACTGATCGATAGTAATCCTCGTCTGCACTTTGCAGGCTTCCGAGCCTGAGCTGAATCTTGCCCTGCCGCTCGCGGTACTCTTCCCGCTTTTTGTTATACATACTCTCAGTAATTCTTCCGTCGAGGTAGTCTTCGTACATCCGCTCGATCCGTTTCTCGTAGCGTTCGTATTCCTGAGTCAGATCGTTCAAGAGGTTTTGGTGAAAAGCCTTCTTATCTTCATGCGACTCTTTCAGCGTTTGAACCAACTCTTTGGTGATGTCATCAGGAAGACGAATCGCCTCGATCAACTTAGCGAGCTGCTTCGTTAGTTCTTCTTCGCGGAGCCATTGCGTCTTGCATTTGCCGTGATAGCCGGTGCAATGGTAGTAGACGTATTCAAGGCCGCTCTTCTTTCGCTTCTTCTCCGGCGTCAGGGCACACCCGCATTGACCGCACCGAATTAGGCCACGATACGGAAACGGGAGTCCCGCATACTTCGCTGGCTGCTTGCAGAAACCCGCTTTGACGCTCTGCACTTGGTCGAAGAGCTGCTTGGAAATGATGGTTTGGTATTTGTGCGGGTACAGCGTGCCATCGTGCGCCATCTCGCCGTAGTAAAAGGGATTCTTCAGAATGAAATCGATATGGCCCTTTTGCAGCTTCACGCCGAAGGCTTCCTTCGCCTTCTCGCGGATCAGGTGCATCGAGTAGGCGCCGGTCGCGTACCACTCGTATAGCTTGATGACGACTTTCGACTTAAATGGATCGGGGGCGACCCAGCGCTTCCCGTCTTCGTTTCTGATATTGCTGTAGCCGAAGGGCGCCTTCCAAGGGCACTCGCCGCTTCGCAGCTTGAACCTCGCCGAGACGTGCGCGTCTTCCTTCAGTCGGTTGATGACCTGCTTTGCCAGATAGACCTTCGTATCCCAATCGGTAATGTCTCGTCCGACGGTCTTAGGGCCAATAACCAACCGGTCGAAGACGAAATGCAGGTCTTTGCCGTGATTGGCCCGCAGATCATCCATTAGGACAGCATCTCGAAAATTGCGGGTAATCCGATCAACTCGATAGGCAATGATGACCTTAAGGTCGGGATCGTTTTTCACAAATTCGATCATTTCAAGAAACTTACCGCGAATCTTTGAGTCGGCGCTCTCACTGAATCGAAACTCACGGACAACTTCAAGGCCATGCTGCTTTGCGTAGTTACGAAGCGTGTTCAGCTGATTATCCAGCGACAGACCTTCCTCTTCCTGTCTGGTCGTCGAGACCCTAGCTAGAATGACTGATTTCATCGATCTTCTTCCTGAACAAGCATCCAAACGCGTTTCAATGGCAATTCTGCTCGGACGCGCTCGGTGAGTTGATCATAATTTTCGAAAATACTTCTAATTAGAGCGTCCGCATCCCATAATCGAATCTCAAAGAATGTGCGGCGGGCTTCAGCAAAAACTGAACGTTTGAAGCCACCCCATGCGACTAAGACGCCTTGTTCGGCCCCATAGCCGCGCATAACGCCTCTGAGTTCTCGCAATACTCCAACGTCCTGTTGCTGGTCGCTCGATTTCACTTGGACGCAGAGATGAGGTGAGTCAAAACCCATCGGCCCGCGTCCTGCAATGATATCCACGCCACCATCAGCTCCTCGCTCGGAAACCAATGTTTGGTAACCTTGGGCTTGGAGGACTGAATCCACGAGGTCTGCCAGCGGGTGACCAGAAAACTTCTGAGTAATATAGGCCCGTATCTGAGTAAGGCTATCTTCCTCAAAATTTCGTGGTGCGGACGCATCGATAGCTTCGGTTTCTTGTGCTTGTGCAATTGGTCGAGCACTCGTTCTTCCTTCCAAAATCGCTCGAATTCGTTGCTCCGCATTGTTGCGTTGAATCTGGCAGATCGTCATGAATGCCCCAAGAGAATAAAGCAAGTCCTGGTCGAATCGATCTCGCGGCATATCCTGAACGATCCATTCAACGGGTCTTACATGTCTTGCGCCGCTCGGGTTCTTTGAATGATATTCGTAGTCGCCTACTACGCGCCCGATAGCGAGCACGTTCTGGCCTCTAACTGGCATAATTGCTAGGTCGCCCCTCTGAATGGTTTTTGCAAAAGCCCAAAGTTGGCGAGACCAATTCTTCAGAGCGTTCGACTGTTTGGCTGGGTATGCTTGTTTACAGGCGGCTTCAAGTTGCTCGCGGGTCGCAAAATTGGAGAGGTCAGGCATCTCATCCCAACCAGCAACTACTACATTCTTATCAAGCGCGAAATCATGCCGGGGCAATACTGATCCAGCACGGACTAACCAGATTGCCATGACATCCTCCCGTGGACGATGCTCAATATTCCTGAAATCGGAGCTAACGATCACCTCGCGGCGACGTTTGAAATGAACGAATCGAGGATCATCTCCGCGTCAAGAGCTAGCTGAGTTTCAAGAATATCCGCTTGAGAACGCAGTTCAGCAGATTTCTCCGCCAGGTCAGCAATGCAGTTTTCATCTCGCTCCGATAATCTGACCAGACCGAAATCCGCAATATCGTCCGGAGAAATTTCAGGGACGCTGGAGCCAAAGGTCAATGATTTGATGATTGGTCGTCCTAGCGTCGGGTGTGAGAGCGCAACGAGCACGTATCCCGATCGAGCAGATGCACTTGTTGTGGGAATAATCCGTATTACATGATTGGCAACAACCTTGCCTTCATGAAATGCGCCCGACAATATAACGCCGCCAACCAGACCGTAGGTTTGACCCGATGAGGCCATAAGTAACCAACCCGGCTGGACTCGACCACGGTATTTGTCGCCGAATCTGCAGTCAGCAAACCGCTTGCTAGTGTCGGGATTGATTTCAAAAAGATCAGAGCTATCGACAAAAATTACTCCGTCTGTTGCTGGAATGCGCTTGTACCTGCCAGGAACCCAGATTTCGAAGCCACAGCCTGACAAACGATCAACTGTACGCCCGTTCTTGTGCAAATGTCGCCGCAGAAGATTAACTGCAGGATTATGGCGTGCAGCATCGAGTCGTTGCCCGCGTAGTAGGATCGTATTCGCCGCGCGTGTAATAAATCCCCGTTCTCCAAAATCTGATGTTTCGAGTCGCCCAAGGCGTTGTTCGAAGTAGTTGTCAGCTTCAAGTTTCGCGCTGTACGCCCTTTCACGTAGATTAAGAATCTGTTCCACAACAGAATTGCAGGTATCCAACACATTCTTAGATACAAGGGGGATTGGTAAGGTGTCGAGATGGCTGCTTTCCAGGTGCTTGATGATATGACCGTAGCGCGCGCTAGTCATCATTGCCCTAGCTTTCGGTGCTCGCAAGAAGGCATAGAGCCACCCGTGCGCTTTCTTATCACGCGGTTCAATTCGGAGAAGATCGTGGGTAATTAGCGTATTGAGGTGGGGCTTGAATGCCAGTGTTGCCCTGCCTACCGAGCCAGAGCATGTCACAAGAATCAGGCCGCGCTCAACGAATCGCTCAGATGCGTCCTGCGTACGCGCTAGTGCAAGCCATTTTCGTGGAATTGGCTGAAAGTCAAATGCCTGAGTAGCTGCGAGGAAAGGGGTTCCAAAATTCGGGCTAACTTGGATACCTTTTAGGCGAGAGGGTTGCCAAACACGAGCAAAATCACTAAGTTTCGTCCAACCATTTCCGCGACTTTCGATTGCAAGCCGCGTGCCATATCCGCTTGATAAGTAGTTCTCTGCTTCCATTCGGCGCTCAGCATTCATGAGAAGTCTCGCCGACATGGAAGTCCACTGCACCTTATGGTAAGCGGAAGGCACCTGATGTTCTGATTCGGGAGCGCTCAGTCTAGGTCTGATAGCCATTGTCGAAACGCTTGCGCGATCTTGAAAGTGTTATCGTCTACCACTTTTCTCCGAGTAGTCTGTCTTCGGTAGACGGGTTTCCCATTTTCATATTCTTTCGACATTTGAGTGACTTCTTCGACGATTTCATTTCCTTTGGGGTCGCGTACGTACGTTATGTTGCCGCGTTTGTCATGACCAATATGATTAGCTACAGCCATAAAAACCGAGTAATCGTTCTTCCGCTTGGCAGCTGTCTCAACTGCAATCTGCTCATCATCCTTACGCTGAAGGATCAAGACGCTTGTTTGGATACTAACGCTTGGTTGAAAGGTGTCTGGATGCAAGTCAATTGTTGCCAAGACTCGTGTATTGGAGAGAATCCATTCCCGCACATATCCAAGTCCCGGGGAACCGAGAATACCGTCAGGCAAAACAATCGCCATTCTGCCTGTTCCTGGCTTGAGAAATCGCACGCACCGCTCGATGAACAGGATTTCTGGTGGCTGCGAACGCTGCACATCCCTGCCTTTAGTCCATGAATCCGCTTGCTGATCGTATGTCCATGTGTGGCCTAAATCATATTTTTCGAGAATTGCCGGATCGTCCACGGGAATTTTTGACCCGAATGGTGGGTTCGTAAATAACAAATCAACCCTGCCGAGTAGATTCAGATTCCTCAGTTCCTCATTCCATTTAGCGGGACTTTCTAGCGAATGTCCCTGGTGAAGACCGCCAGCGCCGTCATTATTCATGACCATATTCATCTTCGTCGCCTTTACCAAGTTCGGATTGAGATCAACGCCGACAATGTGACTCTCGGCAAATTTTTGAATCCGCTGACGAGTTGCAGTCTCAATACGCTCTACGTTGCCGCCCTTCTTATGCTCAGCCTCGCGGATTTTCTCAATGACATGGTTCATTGCTGTTATGAGAAATCCCCCTGTCCCGCAAGCTGGGTCGAGAATTAGGTCTTTCTCACCAGGATCAAGCATCGTTACTGCCATGCGGCAAATATTGCGGGGTGTAAAGAATTCGCCTCGGTCTCCCCGAAGATTTGCACCGACTATCTCTTCGTATGCGCGCCCCTTAACGTCAATATCGCTTTCCAGCAATGAGTACATCTGAAGTTGACTGACAATGTAGGCAAGAACAGGAAGATTTAAATCAATGGCCTCAGATGCCTTAAAGATAGTGGGATAGTCACCTTTCACTACCGCAAACAGCCGTTCGAGGCGATTCTTCACCTTCAGTGGACCATTAACGCCGTGCCGCTCATTGCCAGCTGCATAGAATTGCACCTGATCCGAACCGCGCTCGTCGTGAATCTTGCAAAAGATAAGCTTGAGGAATTCCCAGAAAGCTTCAGGCTTTTGGAGACCCTGATTCCCTGCGATGTAGTTATGGCAGCGACGGAATGCAAAAAGCAGGGTGTCCGATGTGGCGGGTTTAAGCTGATCGAATCTGGGACGTTCAGCTTCGTCCTCACTCTGGCCGCATGAACGAATGTCGGGGATTTCTTCAAATTCAATCCTTCCACTTCGCTGCAATTTTCGATAACAAAAGCGTTCAATACCATTTGTCCACATTCCATAAATGGCATTCGGGCACGCAGACATATAGCTTTGAAGTTGCCCAATACCATCTTTTCGGTCGGATGGCTTCACACTCTGCGACTTACACTCGACAATGATGTAGGCACGCTCCTGCGTATGCTCTACATCGGGTATAAAGACGACGAGATCAGCTCTCGGTTTTTGACTTCCAACGCGAACGGTATATTCGACAGCAATGGCTCGCTTAGCGTAGCCATACTCTCTCACGAGCGACTTTGCGATTTCCTGCCGGACATATTCTTCCGGTGTTTCGTCCCGCTGAGTTGTGCCATCGATAAAGTCCAACAGTTTGCCTTGCTGGACGACAATCGCGTGTGTCTTGTCGATTTCCAATGATGGCACCTGATCAGCGCTCATATCACTCCTAGGTTTAATCTTGTAGAGAGTGGCCGTAAAGATTTTCGGTAGCGAGTTTTCGAGAGGCTTTGCGGGGAACGTTCCAGTAGGGACTCTTACACTTCGGACAAACACGGGGTTCCTGGCCCTGTCGTCGTGGCAGCCATGAATGGCCGCACCGTTCACAGCGGTAGCCCGGAAGTCTGACCCGTGCCATTGAATGGAAAGTATGGTACTAACGGTATATGAAGTCAAGGTAATCAATACTGACAACATTTCTTTACATCCGATAACCGCAAAGCAGTGAACTCGTCCAAAGCCTTGTCTATGATTCGCACAGCAGAAAATCGGCTGATGGGCGAAGCCAACGAGACCAGTTCCTTCCGCAATCGCGGCCAACAACTTTCTCCATAGCCACGTATGGATTCACGAAATCCTCGCTCGCCGAGTTCGTTTATCAGGCACGTCGCCCCGGCCACTTGCAGCATCTTCGTTGCCCTGCTCTTCGGGTGTTCTTGTCGGAAATTCCAGGCAAATGTCGCCCAGGAGTCCGGCTTTGGTGGGATCACCGTATAAGCAGCGGCTAGCTCCGCGAAGTAGTGACGGAGCATCGCCTGTGCAAGCGACTGATCGTACAAACAACGAAACGTGAGTGGAATCGGGTGCTTTAGTTTTTTCAGCAGACTCGTGAGCTTGACGCGCTTATTGAGCCGCACTTCCATGCGGAGGACTTCAAACGGCTTTGGTAGCGTGACGCGCTCGAATAGTTGAAGCTGGACGCCGTTGTCCTTCTCAATCGCCCGCTTTTCGCTGGTCTTCGCCTTGCGAAGGTCTTTCATCTTGTCGTAGAAGACAACCTCAAACGAGTTCGCCCGAAATTTGACCGCATGACCCTCATTGCGAAAGTCCGTTTGGTTCAGATCGAGCCGCTGGCTGAGATTCACTTTCGCTAGCTCCGTGAGGATAGCTTGAGGCGTGGAATAGTCCGTCAGCAAAATATTTTTTGAGTAGTGAATGGCCGAGACCGGCGCGTCGCGTAAGACGGCGGGCATGACCACTACACCCATGTCGTACAACTGCTCATACAGGCGCTTGATCGCTGGCTCGAACTCCGTTTCGGTTACCTCGTCAAAGTTGTTCCCAAAGACAAGCTTGGGAACGGAAAACTCGATCTTGAGCATGACCGCAAAGCCGCCGCGCATCGGGCGCTTCGAGACGGTCAAGCGGGGTTTGTACATGCCGGAGCGCAGCTCTTCGGGTGTCGGATTCTGGACGCATTTCATGAAGCCTCGGCCAAACGAGTAATAGGGCGCTTGGTACAGCCCTAGCGTGGACGGGCTGAACCTTCCATGCTCCATGATGCGGAACTGATTAACCGGGAGCGTCAGGACAACTGTATCGATCATCTCGGCTCATGACATCTTCAAGCTTCTCAATGACGTTTTGCTCGATGTGTTGCGCGATGTCGCGCCGGATGGGATGGAACAGCGGGATGTTGCGCTCGGCTAGCTTCTTGGTCGGGTATATGAGCCGGTAGCCGCCCTGAGGCCGCGTCATAACGGCGATGGAGCCAAGATACAGCCAGCCGTCCAGCACAAAGCTGGTAAAGGCGACGATGCCGTCCTTAGGCCGGATCGGGACGATCTGGATTTCGGAGATGTGGGGTAGCATGGGCTTGGCTGGCTTGCTTCCGGTCTGCCTCGGCTAGAAGCTCGAAGAACCGCGTCAGCGCGGCCGCAGAAGCGCGCAGCTCATCAGTCGAGGGACAAGGTAAGACCTTCGCCGTGTAGTGAGCTGCTAGGGCGCGTTTGAGCCGTTCGCCGCGTTCCATGCCGCAAGAATGACATAGAAAAAAGCGGCCAATTGCCTAGCGGGATACTTGGGTTACTTGGGCGGGATTTGGGAACAGCAGCCGCGTGTTTGGCTAGCGGCGGGAGATGCTGAGGCGTCCGACTTTTGTCATTTCCAAGTCTTTTTGGCGTACGGGATTGCGGAAATAGATCGACTGCGCGGAGACACGAAAAAAGAGCTTCTTCAACTCTCGCGTAAATCCCCAATTATCGACGATTTTGGGAAGTGATTTTTTGGGAAGTTCGCCATCTAAAGCCTGCCGAAGTTCTTCCAGCAAGATAGTTTGATTGGGCCGATCAAAGACGTACTCAAAGATATTTTGGTTCTCGCTGTCAAAATTGGGCCGAGACAGCAGAAATTCGTTGATCAGAATCTCTCCGGTATCCGTCAGTGTCACTTCATAAACCGCGTCCGTATCACTTCCTGGTCGCGTCGCCCGCGACTTGACCGCTTCCGGCGCAAGAGATGGAGGAGGCGCAAGCTCACGCTCTTTCGCTAAATAGACGGCACCAACCCTAGCCTTAAATGCTTGGAATTTCGGAATATCGATGCCAACCGTAATGGAGCTGACATCTGCGCCGTCCGCCGCAAGGTAATGAATTTGGTACTGCGTGACGATGTCTCGATTCTTCATGTATTCGAGAGCGTCTTTTCTATAATCCGATGGAACGAAATTCTGAGGGAAAAAGGGTGAGGTGTAGTGGAACCTTGCGTAGATATTCATGGTCGGCTGGCCGCTTGCTTCCAGCTTCTCGGCAATATCGAGGACGGTGAGACAGACCTTTGCAAGGGTTAAGGGCGTTATTTGCTCAAGATCATCACGCGTGCGGAGGCGATAGCTTGCCACCAAATTATCGAAGCTTGGAAGCACTCCTAAGAGGACTCGGCCCTGTCTCTTAGAAGGTTCCTCAAGAAACTCTAGTACGGCTGGACTGAGCTTCGCGGGTGTTGAGATCGGAACTGTCAGTCGACTATGACCGGGGCTGGTCAACGCGATGCTACCTGCCAGAATTGTTCGATTCGCCTGGCGCTCAGGGAAGTTAATCTCAGAGAGTCGAATAGCTCCTGTTTGCCGTTGGAAGTCTGCCAATGCATCGAGAACGGCAGTCCTTCCGTACTCTCCAAGACCATTTTCCTGGCTAAGGTTCAGCAGGATCAGCGAGCCTTGCTGCTCGTCACGAGCTTTTTCGATTGCGTCAATGAGGAGGTCGGATAGCTTGGGCTTGTCCATTTCATGACGTTTTAGGTTAACCAAAGTATTATAGTCGCAGCAGAAAGGAACTACATGGCATTACTCATTCAGATTATATCGACGGCGCTTATGCTCACTTCGGCTTATTTCTGGATACGCGGAGGTCTCTGGATGTCCTTCGCGACCATGCAGCAGTTGGCGGCTCCGCAGTGGGACAGCAACCCAGCGGTTGTGCGGAGTCTTATATCCCAGCGCTGTGACAGCTCGGTGACGTTTGCATTGCTTGTGTTCGGCCAAGCACTCACAATTTGGGCCTACTATGCTCCGAGCAAACCGCTCCCCTTCGTGAAATCGTGGCTAGCAGGCACGCTTATCTTCTTGTCCACTTGCCTGGCTGCCTACACAATAGGAAATTACACCTCACGAACGCTTGAACGGGAGTTCGTGAAGAGACCGCCGACGGCGGCGGGACATAGCTAAACATCAACTCACTAGCGCCAGTTCAGCACCCTGAATTAGGCTTCCCAGCGTCAAAATATCGATTCTGAGCCCTTCAGACGGGTTGCGGAACACGTCAAAGAGGGGCAGCCATTTTCTCCACAAGCGAACTCTTTCCTGCGAACATATGAATGATCCGAGTCATTACTTGCGCGTTGCAGCCATGATGGGCGAATGCAAGGTATGCCGGAAAAATCACAGGCGTTAACGTGAACGAGTCGCAGGCCGCTTTCAACCGGATACTCCGGATACTCTTGAGTTTAATTCGTCTCGACTGGGGCCCGAGTTTTCCTGGTTCGCTGACCACATGGCTCGGCCGGCACTTCCCCGCACGTTTGCCTGCAAACAGGCAGGCGAATTGCTATAATTACCGTCCGACATGAACCGCATCCTCCGACGGACCTTATCCCTCTTCCTCGCAGCCAGTCTGGCTCTTCAACCGCTCGTCCTGCACGCGCCCGCCGTCCTGGCATCCCCGGCTGCGAGTCCCGCCGCCAACATCACGGCCCTGGACATCGACAACTTTATGCGCAAGCTGCTCGACCCGAATATCTCCGACCTCGAGAAAAAGCGCATCACCGCCATCATCTTCGTGAATCAAGACATTTACCGCAATGCGGTGACGCTCGAACAGTTTGGCCTCAAAGCGAAGAGCCCGCAGGTCGATGCGTTCCTGCAATGGAAGACGAAGATGCAGATCGAGGTCGCCGAGCGCATGAACCAGATGCACCGCAACCTCACCGGCGAAAACCTCAAGGCTCCCATCGTGCCGTTCGCCTACAACAATATCCTGTCGGACGATGACATCATCACGGGCAGCGGCCCGATCGGTAAGACGATGGAGAAACTATACGTCGACTCCCTGGATCAGATCATCCGAGAGCGCGCCGGCCGGCCCATGACCGTGGCCGACCGCCACCGCGTTGACGTCAACGGTCTGGCGTGGGATATGACCCAGGAAGGGGCCCTCGACAACTATTGGCACAAAGAAAAGTACATCAACCCGCAGTCCGGTTTTGCCAATCAGAAGAAGCTGATCGAGGCGGGCGACAAAGTCCAGGTCATCAGCTTCGATGAGAACGGCAAGGCGGTCATGCTCAAGGGCGAGGAAGCGAAGAAGGCGATCATGAGCTTGTCGGTCGACAGGCCGCTCGACATCGGCGGCATGAACCTGGAGCAAGGGACCGGCTCGATGTCGGACTACTTCCGCATGGCCGACATCCACCAAGTGAAATTCGGCGGCACCGTCAGCCCCGAGCAGATCGCCCAATTCATCCGCAACCAAAAATACACCCAACGCGTGGTGGGCGATTTCCTGGAGGTTCTCAAGAAAGACCTCGAGGCGCGGGAGAAATCGGGCAAGTTGGGGTCGGACTACGAGCAGCTCAAGGCCGAGTACGAGAAGACCAAGGCGGAGTTCGACGCGTTCATCAACACGTCGGCCGAGATACGCAGCCAGACGACCGCACGGGCTGTGGCCGAAATCCTCCAGCGTAATTACAAAATCAAGATCCTCAACGCGGACGGCACCGTCGACTTCGATCTGCTGAAAAAGGCGATGCAGATCCACCAGCAGAAGCAACTGACCAAGGCCATGCCCAAGATGATCGCGGTGGTGTCGCAAACCGAGGCGTTCCGCATTGCGGACTGGGTCCGCAAGCAGCCCAAGAACTCAGCCGGCCGCAACCTGCTGCGCAAACAGCTCGCCCTCACCTACGCGCCGTTTCCCAAGGACCAGATGCGCACGATCATCGAGTCGCTCGAGCGTCTCGGGATACCGCCGGAGGATCTCGACTGGATTACGAAGGTCATCGCCAACGACGCCGAGCAAATTCGCGGTTACGCGAAGATGATGAAGATGCCGACCGAGGAACTGGTCAAACACCTGAAGATCGAGGGCGACAACCTGGCGATTGTCGACTTGCTCGAGGCGACTGATCCCGAGGTCAAGGCGCTGGTTGAATCGTTGAAAAAACGTGCCGGCGGAACGAAGTTCCAGGCATTCCTGCGCTCCAAGACCGCCAAGGCGCTCAACCTCGACGTCATGCTCGGCGACGAAGCCACGAAGGGCCAGAAGTTCATGCTCTACAGCATGATTCTGCTGGCACTGTCGCGCGCGTACATGGCATCCGAGCGCAATGACGAAGCGATGACAAAAATGGGGATGGCGCTCTTTGAAATGATTCCGTTCACATCCGCGGTCTTGCGGTTCTCGGAGCTGGAATATAAGGAAGCGTTCAAGCAGCTGGCCATGGATATTTTCCCACCGCTGGCGCTGGCGCACATTGCGGGCATGTTCTTGGGGTTCGCGAGCGGCGTGGCCAAAAGCCTGTACACCGAGAATGCGTGGGAGGGACTGGTCAATAACGCGCTGCGCGACCTGACCGACGCTGATTTCGAGAAAACCGAGATGGGCTATTACCGGCTCAAGGACCGCGACAGCTACTTGCGCTACCTCGAAGAGGTGCAGGATGGATTCGGCCGCGTCGTGAAGCTGGCCTCGCTGATGGCGCCCGAGGTGGACGCGATGATGAGCCGCCACCCGCAGGCGCAGATCAACGAGCAGGCGCTGTATACCATCAAGTGGTTCGACGGCGATCTTGACTTCATGGGCTTGCGCAACTCGCTGGCCGCGTCGTATAAGCTGGATCAGATCAAGGCGCGTGTGTGGGAGAAGGCAGACCCGCGCGCTGAAGCCAGTCCCACCGAGCGCGTGGCCGCGAAGATCATTCTCGATAACCTGGCGATTCGCGCGGAGCTCTACACGGTGGTGTTGGAGAATTTCATCGACCGTATCGAGAAGGCGTACAACGCGAAGAAGAAAGACGAAGAAGATCAGGACGCCGCCGCCATTCTCGCGCAAGCGCTCGCCGCGCTTGAGCGCATGAATAAGGGAGCCCCTCAAGTCATCAAAGACAATCCCTGGGCAAAACAGAAGCTCGATACCGAATATGAGCGCATCACCCAATTCGTCAAAGGATACAAGGTCAAGAAAAAGCAGCCCTTGATGGAGCTGCGCAAGGAAATGCAGGGGCTCATCGACGAATTCGGCACGTTTATCAAGCGGCTGGCCTGGGCGGTAGAGCTGTACGCCGAAAAGCAATCGATCGATGTGGCGGCCGTCGCCTTCGGCGGCGAGAAGTCGACGCAAAAGACGAAGGACGTGCTGCTGACTGATCCGTTCCGCCTGGGGCTCACGGCACGGGTGTTGAAGAAGCGGGAAAGTCTGGCCTGGACCGTGTTTTACTACGCGCTCGAGCAGGAAGGCGGCGACATCAAGCTGCTGGGCAAAGCCGAGATCAACAAAGGCCAGACCGAGTCGAGCGGCGATTTCTTCCTGATTAAGGAAGGCACGCATTCGACCGAGGTGACAATCGACCGGGGCAAGCTCAAGCCGCTCTTCGAGAAGGAAGGCGATGCGGTGATCTTTCCGGTCCTGGCGTACGGCAACTGGGGCGGCGATCCGATGCACATGGTTGGCTACGCGGCACTGGAAGACCCGTCAGAATTTCCGCAGTTCTTTGCAACCGATCGCATCGCGTACTTGGGCGCTCAGCTGACGCTGACGATCCGCCGGCCCAAGGTAGTGCTGCGGTTTCCGCCGGTCGTGTACCGCAACGACAAGGCCAAGGCAAAGGTGCACCTTGAGATGCCAGCGTACGCTTCGATCTACGGCACGCAAGCGACGTTCCACATCACGCCTCCGATGGGTGCCAAAGCTCCCCGGATGAATCCCGACAAGCTGGAAACGATCTCGCTCGACGAGAAACAGCCAAGCGAGTCCCTGCTGGAGATTGAAGAAGAGGCGGACGAAGGCAACTACTTGCTGGAAGTCCGCGTCCGTCTCGCCGGCCTCCCGGACGAGGCGCAGCCGATGCCGCACTTGAAGAACTTTGAGTACTCGCACGACCTCAATCCCGAGCTTTCGGACGACATTCAGGTCTTGCTGACCAGTATGAAGGCCTTGGAGAGCCGCGCGGGCAAGACCGCAGAGAAACTGCAGACCGAGGCAGACCGCTTCCTGAAACCCGCTGACGCGGCGATCAAAGACTTGGAAGCGGTGGGCCATGCCGTCGAAGAGATCGAGAAAGTCGCCGCGGCTCTGGAGCCGACCCTGAAAGGCGTGCCGACGGCTGTCAAGAATATGGACAAATGGACCGCAGATTCCGGCGATGCAGGCACCGCCATTGAGAAAGCGCATGACTCGGCGGAGCAGCATGCGCTGAAGGTCTGCGAGAGCGCCAAGGCCATGAAGGATGTGAAAGACATCGGTCAGCTTCGTGGTCTCATCAACAGCGCGCGCACGGAGAAGGCCGCGTTCGAAGCGGATTGGGCCGTGTTCGAGCGAGAATTCATGAAGCTGAAGGCGATGAACGCCAAGGCTCAATCCGCCGCGACCGACATCAGCACGGCCCTGGAGCAGTACAAGAAGACGAGCTGGGACACCGGCTCATTGACGGCGGCGGTCGCCAAGGCGAAGGACCTGGTCGCGGACTCGGAGCAGCTCGCATCCGGCTTGAGCTCGAAGACCGGCGACTTAACCTACGTGGAGGAATCGGCGACGGCGATCGTCGGCAAGGCGCGCGGCGTCGTCAAGGCGATCAAAGATCCGCAGCCGCAGAAAGACGCGCAGTCCCTCCTCGATCAGATCGAGGGCTCATACAAAGCCATCCAGGGTCACGTGACCAAAGGCAAAGGCCGGCCGGGTGAAGTCACCGCGAAGCGAGCCGCGCTGAGCGACCTCCTGGCGAAATTTGGAACGCGCGTCGAGACCGCAGCGGCTCGTGCCGATGCCATCAAAGCGATGGCGCCGGATGAGAAGGCGGCGACCGCCGCGGTTGAACAGGCGCGCAACATTCAAGCCGCCTATGACACGGCCGTTGCCTACGGGCCGGCGATGGTCGAGCTCGGCAAGAATTGTGACAGTTGCGGCAAGAAAGCCGAAGAGAAACTCATCGATGCGCACAATTCCCCGGGGGACGCGTCCGCGGGAGCGGGGGCGCTGGACTGCTCCGCGTTTCCCGGCACCGAACCGCGCAAGCACCCGAGCACGGGCCAATTGTACTGTGCGTGTTTGAACGGCGGTGAGTGGAATCAGACGAGCCGCCAGTGCAACTCGCCATCGCCGACCGAGGTCGGCTGCCCTCAGGGAGAGGAATGGAACAATGCGCACACCGCGTGTCGCCCCGCGGCTGCGACTCAGGTCGCCCAGGCGAATTGCAGCGCCATCGCAGGCTCGAGCGCGGGATGGGACGCGGCCAACGAGCGGCCGTGGTGTTACTGCCCGAGCGGGCAGCAGGTCAATGCCGCCGGCACCGCCTGCCAGGACAACAGCGCGGCTCAGGTCGCCGCCACGAACTGCCGCGTGTATCCCGGCACGTCGGCGCAATGGGACCCTGTATCAAACAGCGTTCAGTGCATGTGCCCGAGCGGGCAGCAGTGGAACGGTCGGCAGTGCGTGATGACGTACGAGGCTGCGCAGAGTTACTGCAACCAATGGCCCGGCTCAACGGCGCAGTCCAATGGCGCCGGCGGCTATACATGTCAATGCGCATCCGGTACGCAATGGGACCAGTCGCAAGGCCGCTGCGCGGAGATCCAACAAGCCGCCCCGCAAGTAAATTGCGGCCAGTGGCCGGGGACGCAACCCCAAACCAACCCGTGGAACAGCCGGGTGGACTGCGTCTGTCCGGACGGCCAAACGTGGGACCAAAATCTCTACCAATGCGCTGGAGCCAGCCAGCAAGCCACCGGTCCGAAGCCGGGTGAAATCGATTGCAGCGCTTGGCCCGGTACATCGCCGATGCTCAACCCCTATTCGGGCATGTACCAGTGTTTGTGTCCCGCCGGCGTGACATGGGATGTCAACAGTCGCAGCTGCGGCGGGTCAGCCGGACAGCAACAAGGCGCTGGCGGCGCACAAGGCCAGCAAGCTCCTGCAGGTGGTACTGTGCCTGGACAAGGTGGTCCCGGCGGCAGCGTCCCTGGTAGCGGCGGTGGAGGTCCCGGCGGCGGTGGTGGCACCGCATGCCCGGACGGCACGATCGGTCTCCTAGGCGTCTGCGGCGATACCGCCAACGGTCATTGAGATCGGTAAAGTTTACCTCAAGAGCTGAAGCGAGATCTGAGTCAAAGCATTGCTTTGGGCAAAGAATCACAAGCACCAGACTCCGCGCTAGCAAAGTCTGATTCTATTATTGAGTAAACCAGTCGCGCTCGACGGTTGAGAAATTCCCGCCACACTTACGCCGTGAAGTATAATACGGCCAGAGCAGACACCAACAGGAGGAGCATTCCGTGCAGCCATCGAGGCGCCACCAAGTCCGGATACGACACCGTCGATTCCTCATCGTTCATCTGGCATGGAGCCTTGGCCTGCTCGCTGCTCGCGCGGCGTATGCCGAACCGAGCGGCAGCCCGTCCCGGATTTTGCAGAAGGGGCAGTGGGAAATGGAATTGGGGGGCAGTGGTCTGTCGCAACGGACCATGAAGGGCGGAGCGAAGGTGACGGTGTATGCGGGGTCACACGCACGCGGGTATGGTCTGACGAATCGCATCAGTATCTACGGGAAGATCGGCGCGGCCTATGCGCGCACCGATGACTCGTCGATTCCAACGAATATCAGCAATAGTTTTGGAACCAACCTCATCTTGGGAGGACAACTGAACGCGAACCTGTGGCGCACCGCCACCGGGAGTTGGGAGGTGGATGGGAGTGTCGGGTATCTGTATATGGGAAGCCCCCATAAGCGGAACAAGAATCAGATGAACTGGAATGAATGGCAATTGACGACCAGCGTTGCAAGATCACTGGGGCACTTGAAACCGTACGCCGGAATCAAGCTGTCTGTGCCCCACATTGACTATCAACTTCGAACCGACAAGGTCACCACGCATGCCAGATACCAGCCGAAGGGGATCGTCGGTCCCCTGCTCGGGATCGATTGGTCGTTTGGCGAAGACCAGCTCACGCTCCTCAATCTCGAAGGCTCGTACATTGGTGGGGCGGAAGTCGACCTGGTGTTGACGAAAAAGTTTTAGCCGCCGCCTTCGCTCAGGTGACCACAGCCGCTCACGCACCGCAATGGACGTGCGTGCCGAGCCTCAGCGACCGACAGAAAGGATGACGGCCGGGCGGCCGGGCGGTACAATACGGGCACATGGGTGACCAGGCCGACGCTCCCTGTATCCTGATCATTGAGGACAACCCGCTCAATATGAAGCTGGCAACCCAACTGCTCACCGTCAACGGCTTCCGGGTGCTGCAGGCCTTTGATGGCGCGGCTGGCCTCAATCTCATCAAAACGCAACGGCCCGCCCTCGTCCTGCTCGACATTCATCTGCCCGACATGGACGGCTACCAAGTCTTCCAAAAGATTCACGAAGATCCGGACATGAGCGGCCTGAAGGTCGTGGCGCTGACCGCCTCGGCCATGCGCGAAGACGAGCAGGCCATCCGCGCCCGCGGCTTCACCGACTACATCGCCAAGCCGATCGATACGCGGCGGTTTGTTCAGCACGTGCGCGAGATCCTCGCATGCGACCGCGCCTAACCGTCGGCACCAAGCTCCTTCTGCTCGTCTGCATCCCGCTCGCGTTTCAGCTCGCGTTCGTCGGCCTCGTGATCGCGCTCCAGCGCGAAACCGAAGAAGCCCGGCAGCTCTCCACGCGCTCCGAAGACGTGACCTCGGCCGCGTACGCGCTCCTCAATCTCCTGCTCGACGCCGATTCAAACCTTCGCGCGGGAATTATCACGGGATACGCCGGCTTTTTCGAGTCGCAAGAGGAAGCGATCGACCAGATTCCGGGCGCGGTGGATCATCTCAAGGAACTCGTCCGCAGCGATCCGGATCAGGCCGTCCGCGCCGATCAAGCGGCCCAGGCCGTGGCCGCAAAATCCACGCTCATGTCACAGCTCTCCGATGGCATGCGCAAGAAGACGGTCACCCAAACTGTCGCCCGCGCTCAGCTGGCCGAGAACAACACACTCACCAAAGCGCTCCAGAAACAAATGTTCGCCTTCGTCGAACAAGCGCTGAGGCTCAGCTCCGCGCGTGAGCGAGCGCTCCAGCGCAGCAAACGCCGCTTCCACTGGGCCGTCGCCGGGGGCATCGTCGCGAACATCGTGCTCAGCCTCCTCGTCTTTCTCCTCTTCATGCGCGGCATCCGCTCGCGCCTGATGACCCTGACGGAAAACATTCGCCGGCTCGCGCGCGGGCAGCCGCTCATGCAGCCCATCCGCGGGCACGACGAGTTCGCCCACCTCGATCACGCGTTTCACGACATGGCCGGCGCCCTGGACGAGGCCGTGAAACAAGAACGCGAGATGAAGGAAGCCGCCGAGGCCGCGAACCGGTCGAAGAGCCAGTTCCTGGCCAACATGTCGCACGAGCTGCGCACGCCGCTGAACGCGATCATCGGATTCTCCGAAATCCTCAAGGACGAGCTCTTCGGGCCGCTGAACGAGGGGCAGAAAGAGTACATCAGCGACGTCTGGAACAGCGGCAAGCACCTGCTGTCGCTGATCAACGATATTCTCGATCTCTCGAAAGTTGAAGCGGGCAAGATGGAGCTGCAGCTGGCCGAGTTCGACTTGGCCGCCGCGCTCACAAGCAGCATGCACATGATCAAAGAGCAAGCACTCCGGCGTTCCATCGATCTCACGGTCAGCGTCGACGACAGCGTCGGGACCGTCTCCGCCGACGAGCGGAAGGTCAAGCAGATCGTCTTCAACTTGCTCTCGAACGCCGTGAAGTTCACGCCGGACCACGGCAAGATCAGCGTCGAAGCCAAGCGCGGCGCGGACCAGCTGATCACCGTCACCGTCTCGGACACCGGCATCGGCATCGAAGAGAAAGACAAGCACAAGATATTCGAGGAGTTCAAACAAATCGACAGCTCGTACTCCCGCAAGTACGCGGGCACCGGCCTGGGGCTCTCGCTGACCAAGCGATTCGTCGAGCTGCATGGCGGCACGCTGTGGTTCGAGAGTGCCGGCAAGGACCAAGGTACGCGCTTCAGCTTCACGCTGCCGCCGGCCGTCGCTGCGCCGCGTGGCGAGCCGCAACGGCTTCAGACGTCGGCGCCCGAGGCGACGAGCAATCGCCCTGCCCCCGGCCGTGCGACCGTGCTCGTCGTCGAGGACGACGCGAGCATGGCGCGCTACCTGTCGCTCTTGCTGACGGAATCCGGCTATATCGTCGAAACCGCGCGCGACGGCGAAGAAGCCCTCGCCGCAGCCAAGCGCTTGCGGCCCGACGTGATCACGCTGGACCTCGTCCTGCCGAAGAAAAACGGCTGGGACGTGTTTGCCGAGCTGAAGCTCGACTCCGCCACGCGGAACATCCCGATCGTCATCATCAGTACGGTCGACGAGCAGGTCAAAGGCCTCGTGCTCGGCGCGGCCGAGTATTTGACCAAGCCGATCGGGCGCACGGAGCTAATGTCGGTGCTGGAGCGGCTGACGAGCATTGAGGGTGCCATCAAGCCGACCAACGCGCTGGTCATCGACGACGATCCGGTTGCGGCTGAGATCATCGAAACGATCCTCGTGCCCAGGGGTCTGACGGTCCACAAGGCGCTCCGCGGCAAGGACGGCATCGAGCAGGCGATCAAGCAGCGGCCCGACCTCATCCTGCTCGATCTGATGATGCCCGAGATGAGCGGCTTTGACGTGCTCACCGCGCTTCGGGCCCATGAGACGACGCGATCGGTCCCCGTCGTGATCGTCAGCGCCGAGACGCTGACGGACGCTGAGAAGCAGACGTTGACCGAGCAAGCCATCGTGTTCATTCGAAAATCGGGCTTCGACTCCCAGTCGTTGCGCGACGAGTTGGCGAAGGTCCTCCACGGCCGGCCCGCGTAAGCCGCCATGCCCGCGTCCCCGCGCATCCTCGTCGTCGATGACGAGCCGAAGAACGCGAAGCTCCTCGCAGCCCACCTCACCGTGCAAAATTACGATGTCGTCACGGCCGCAAACGGCGAGGAAGCGCTCCGCATTGCCGGCGCAGGCGGCGTCGACGTTGTCTTGTCGGATGTGATGATGCCGGCAATGGACGGCTTCGAGGTCACTCGGCGGCTGCGGGCCGATCCTCGGACGCGCCTGATGCCGATCGTGTTGATCACGGCGCTCACGGATGTCGACGACCGAATCCGCGGCATCGAAGCAGGGTGCGACGACTTCATTTCCAAGCCGTTCGACAAGCAGGAGGTCCTCGCGCGGGTCAAGACGCTGGTACAGATCAATTATTATCGCTCGCTGGTCGACGAGAAGCAGAAGCTCGACGACATCATCGACCACGCCGACAACGGCATCCTTCTCCTCGAGCCCGATGGCGCCATCACGCGGATGAACCGCCAGGCCGCCAACTTGCTGGCCATCGACCAGGACCATCTCCCGGCGGACTTGATGGCACACCTCAGCGAGACCTTCGCCGTGAAATGCGCGGGCGACGCGCCGCCCGACCTACGCGCTCGCGCCCTCGACTTCGAGCTTGAGCGCCTCGAAACGGCGAGCACGCGCCAGCGCATCATCGCGGTGCGGACAACCCCGGTGCGCAACCCCGCGGGCCAGCTCAGCAGTATCGTGTTGATCTGTACGGACATCACCGAGCAGCGCCTCGAAGAAATGCGCAAGCAGGACTTTCTTAGTCTCATTTCGCACAAACTCCGCACGCCCATTGCGGTGATTACGGCCCACGCCTCCATTCTGGTCGACCAGATTCTCGGGCCGATCTCCGACCAACAGCGTGAGGCGCTGGACACGATCATCGAGAAATCTCACGGCCTGGCCGAGCTGATCGGCAAGCTGCTCAGCTTTTCGACGATCTACAGCCAGGCACTTGATCCGTCGACCGAGCCGATCGCGCTGTCGACCCACCTGCCGGCGCTGCGCGACCGATGGCTGGCCCGGCAATCGATGCCGTCGAATCGCAAGATGCAGATTGATCTCTCCTGCCCCGAGGCGCAGACGACGGTCGTGGTCAATCCGACGTACCTCGACCTCATCTTCACCAACCTCTGGGAAAACGCCGCGAAGTTCAACGAGCGGGACCCGGTGTGCATCGGTGTCGCGGTCACGCCGGATGCGCAGCGCGTGCGAATCACCGTCAGCGATAACGGCCTGGGCATTCCCCCGGAGGAGCACGAGCGGATCCTTGAGCCGTTCTACCAGGTCGAGAAATATTTCACCGGCAACGTCGAAGGCGCGGGACTTGGACTGGCACTCGTGAAGCGGTTGGTGACCGGCTACGGCGGCACAATCGGCGTGCGATCGGTCCTCAACGAGGGCACGACGTTCACGTTCACACTTCCCGCCGCGCCGGCCGACAGCAGAACCCAGCATCGTTGACATCCCGGACACGACCATCACGCGTGTGGCCATGAGACATCCAACTTGGCGAGCGGCCGTCGCCGCGCTGACCGTGTTCTGCCTTCGCGTGCCTTGCCCGATCGCCGGCGCCGACGAGGAGGGCGGCGAGGCTCCCGCGGAAATGGCGGCGGAAACCCCCCAGGCATCGGAGCCGCCGCAGGTGCCCGAGACACCACCGACCGACGAGGGCACGGCCGCAGAGGTTCCATCTTCCGACGCGCCTCCCGAGGCACCCGCACCTTCCGAAGATCGACCGGAAGATCGACCAATGGAAACCGAGGTGGCACAAGGTGTCGATCTGCTCGATACGCAGATTGTCCAGCAGCAAGAGTTGCTCGAGACGGCGGAGACACCCCGCGAGAAGCAGCTGATCCAGGATCACATCCGCTCGCTGCAAAAGGAACGCCGCTCGCTCGAGAGGCTGCTGCAGTAGCGCGCGGGGCGAACCCGCTCCCACTTGGGTAGTGACGCAATTTGCCAGGTCCTGGTCACAGCGCCATCGCGCTGCGACACTTCCTCACCTCGTCGGCTCGGTCGCCGCCTGCGCCACCCCGCCGTCCGTACTCGCTCCGGGGCGGCCCGGCGTTCCTTGAAGACGCAGCCGGGACACCGCCGGCTCGGAGCTGCGTGCGGGCGGCGGGGGCCCCGGCTCCGCGTCACCCGGCAAATTGCGTCACCACTCCCACTTGGTCTTCACCACATCGCATTGCATGACAACTTCGTCACGCAAATGTCATCGGGGTGTCATGCAAAGGCGCTAGCCTAAATTCGGAGCTGGTGAACCCTCGCGGACTGTCTCGCAGTTCGGCATCGCCGCCAGACTTCTTGGCGGTTTTCTTGTTTTCCTGATTGGCGCTCTTCCGGTGTCGCGCTTCTCACGCCCTCCTCGGCGTGGCGCGGACCGCGGAGGACTCGATGATCGCGCTCCCACAAACTCCACCACCCGCCACCTCGGCTGTCGTCGCTCCCACAACACAATCGGGTTTCGCGCGCGGCCCGCCACCCTGGTTTCACAAATCTCCGTCGTCGTGACGCGCTCACCGCATCTCGCAACACCAGGACATTACCCCGCACATTGACAACCATTCATCAGCGGAGGGATCTCACAATGACGATCACACTGCCGGCGTTCCGTCAGTCCTATCACAGAGAGCCGTCGCAAGGTCTGCAAGATTTGCAGCAGGAGGTCAACCGCCTCTTCTCGTTCTTCGGCGGATGGCCGGCCGCTCAATCTCGCGGAAAAGCGGAAGAATCTTGGAACATGCCGCTGGAAATCCACGACGCGAAGGACCGGCTCGTCGTGAAAGCGGAGTTGCCGGGCGTCAAGCCAGAGGACATCAACGTCTCGGTGGAGGACAACGCGCTGCGCATCAGGGCCGAGCGGAAACACGAGACGCAGGCGAAGGATGAGAACTGTTATTGCCAAGAGATCGCGTACGGCATGCTGGAGCGGCAGATCCAGTTGCCGCATGCGGTCAACACGGAGGGCCTGCAAGCCTCCTACAAGAACGGCATCCTCGAAATCAGTCTTCCCAAGCGAGAAGACGCCAAGCCGAAGCAGGTCAAAGTCCAAGTCCAGCAGTGACCGGCCTGCCAATCCGGTGCCGGTCTGGGAATCATTCGACATACATCGTGCGCTGCATACCAATCGGAGGCGACAATGACACGCACATCGATCCTCATCGGCATGTTCAGTTTCGCGCTGATCTGTCACGGGACAACGGCCGGCGCGCAAATGGAAGCGAATTCGGCGACGGTGATTGCCAACCACATCATCGCCGACGGGACGGTCGCGAAGATTGACCACAACCGGCGGACCATGACGCTGAAGCTCCCGGGCGGCGACCAAGTCAACCTGAAGGTCAGTCCGGACGTGCTGCAGTTCGAACAGATCAAGAAGGGCGACCCGGTGTCGGTGGATTACTTGGAGGCCGTGAGCCTGTCGCTGCAAGACGCGGGCGACGCCACGCCGGCGGCAACGGCGGAGAGCTACCACATCGTCGTCCCAGGCGAAAAGCCCACGAGTGCTGTCGTGAACACGCAAGAGGTTGCCGCCACCGTCGAATCGGTCGACAACGCCAAGCGGATCGTGACGCTGCGCGGGCCCGACGGTGAAACCGTGAAGCTGCACATGTCTCCGGACGCAGGGCCGCTGGACCAGGTCAAGAAAGGCGACCAGGTGATCGCCCGCTATACCCAGGCCTTGGCTCTCGACGTGCGCAAGACCGGGTAGCCCGCGGTCATTGGCAACCAAAGGAGAGATCTGATGGCATATTCCGGAAGTGATCTGGATTTACTGGAGACCCCGTGGCGCACGCTGATGTTCATCGGCGCGGCGGCGATCGCGCTCGGCGCGCTGATGGTGGCGGCGTCTCCCATCGCCACGCTCGCCATGGTCTGGGTGATCGGCTGCTTAATGTTCGCCGGAGGTGTTGTACACCTGTTTCAGGTGTTCAGTGCGAGGGGGTGGGGCCGACTGGGACACGCGATCATGGCCGCACTGTACTGTCTCGTCGGCGCGCGTGTCATCCAAAGCCCCGTGGTTGCCGCGTTGTCGTTGACCGCGCTGGCGGGCGCGTTGCTTGTGGTGGGCGGAGTGATCCGAATCGGCACCGCCCTCAGCCATCGGTCCCGCTCGAGAGGATGGCTGGTGTTCGGAGGAGCGCTCAGCATCGTGCTGGGGGTGGCGGTGCTCGCGAGTTGGCCGTCGTCGGGCCTGTGGGTGATCGGGATGTTCGTCGGCGTGGATCTCATGCTGCATGGGTGGTCCACCGTGCTGTTGGCGAGCGTCGCTCGGGCCGCGGTAGCACCGATCATCGAGCCGGCTCCCC
>Ga0209515_10002130_pt1 | contig 31139 bp, 34 predicted proteins | sample Subgroupgradi54m_FD_187454 | JGI IMG/M metagenome (GOLD analysis project Ga0209515, IMG submission 187454) | Subsurface groundwater microbial communities from S. Glens Falls, New York, USA - GMW60B uncontaminated upgradient, 5.4 m (SPAdes)... ... | reverse complement strand
GTACCGCTGCTGGACCAGGTCGCTGGCGCGGCCACGAGTGACCAGGCGCTACAGTAATTGCGCTGACTGACTGTCTCATTATCGTTGACGGGTTCCGGCGCGTCCCGGCGCCTTTGCAGCCGATGCACTCGGTGCTGTGGCGTCCGTCACGGCGTAGCTGTGCGCTGCCGTCAGTCCAGCCCGAGCCGCCGCAGACGTGGCACTCGCGGGATCCCTCTTCGTCGCAGAACAGGATGACGCCGTTGTCGAGCGTCTTCATCTCGACGTAGCCGTCGCCGATGAGCTGCTTGCAGTGCTCGAACGGGTTCGGCACGCGCTCGACCATGGGCATGAGGTCGACCAGGACCGTGAGGACGCGGTAGGCGCCCGGCTTTGCTTCTCGCTCGTTCATGCGGTCTGTCTTGGCTTCCTTCTTCGGGACAGTCAACGGAACGAGGCGTTGATCACAGCTTGCAGAAGATTTCTTCTGACCACTGTCGATTGTTTGTCCCCGTGGAAAGGCTGGTGGGCTTTTCCATTACGTGACCGGAACAGTCAACGGAACGCGGCATCGATCACAGCTCGCGGGAGATTCTCTCTCGCCGCTGTCGATTTTTTGTCCCCGTGGAAAGGCTGGTGGGCTTTTCCATTACGTGAGACGAGAGCCAACAGACCCAGCCATACGGCGGGCGGCGTTCATCGAGGTGCTCGCGGAGACCCTCGTGGACGTCCTCGCCGAGCCCGCGGGACAAGACGCACCAGAGAGCGCCCAGCAGGGGCAGAGCAAGCCAGCCGAGAACGAGGTCAGCGCCGATGCGTGACCTCTTCGGTCATGGCGCGCCGGCCGAGAGGTCGCCTCGCCCCCGCCGGTCAGCGAAGCCGACGACCGCGGCCACCGCGAAGGCGTCTGTGAAGTCACGCGGCAGCGCTCCGGCGTTCACCGCGGAGCAGCCACCGGCCGGACGAGCCATCGACTCGGCCACTGTCGAGTCCTTCTGCGCGCTGGGCGCGGCGGTGTGCCTGGAGTCGCCGGCCGGGATCGTCTGGCTGGTACCCAGCTACACCGCTGAGCCCCGGCCGGAGCTCAGCGCTCACGACCTGGCCAAGCTGGTCATGACCTGCACCACGTTCCCGGGCTCGCGCATCGCGAGCTTCGAGTCGCCACACAGCAACCCGGCCTCGGGCCCAACCGAGGCGCAGCTACCTGACACGAGGAGACATCAGTGACCCCTGAAGAGATCGTCAGCACCATGGCCAACTTCTACCCCGACGAGAAAGAGATCGTCGCGGCCATCATCCAACGCATCGATCGCGGTCGCGAACAGTATGGCCCGTGGGAGATCGACCAAGACCGCGGACGCGACTATGTGCAGGAAGCGCTCGAAGAGAACTTCGACTGCATGGTGTACCAGGCCGCCCAGCTCGTGAAGATTCAGAACGAGCGGCGCAGGCGAATGACCAGGATCTACGTCTGCCATCCTTGGCGCGACGACCCGGCCGGCAATGCTCGCAAGCTCGAGGAAATCTGCCACGTGATCGTCGAGAACGGAGCGCTGCCCGTTTGTCCACCGCTCTTCCTGAGCCGTTTCCTGTGCGAAGAAACGGAACGCGCCCTGGCCCTCAAGCTCTGCCTTGAGATGCTTTCCGACTGCGACGTCGTGTTTCAGTTCGACGAGCCGACAGAAGGGATGAGCGCCGAGCTCCTGCACGCCGAGAAGCTCGGCATCCCCGTGGTTTCTGGTGAACGCCCGCCGGAGCCAATCGGCGCGAGTGAGTAAGGAGCAGCTGTCATGAGGATGTCCGAAGCATGCCGCCACCGAGCGGCGCTCTGGCACTTGCAGGTTGCCAAGCTCCTGCGCGACGCGATGCCAGGACCGAACTCCGCCGCATGCGCCGACGGCGAGCTTGATGCCGAAGTGCCCGTGTTCCACGTCGCCACGCGCACCAGCAAGTTGCCCCATGTACGCAGCGTGCTGCGCGAGGCGCAGAAGGGGCTGCCTCTAGATCGCTTGCCCCTCGCGGTCATCAAGGACGAGCGCCATCAGCAGACATTCGTCGCCATGCCGCTGGACTCGTTCCTGTTGCTCGTGAGCGGCTGGTGGGCCGCCACGAGGTCCGCCGACGAAGGGGCTATCGAGACGTCGTCGCAGGAAGCCGGCGAATGACCGCGGGTGCAGATGAGGTCCTCATGGTCCTGCCGCTCGATGTGCTGAAGACCGACCGCCGTCTACAGATGCGTTCCAAGCGCGACCCGGACGTGATCAGCCAGTACGCCGAGGCAATGAGACACGGTGGTGTCGTCAAGTTTCCGCCGCTTCGCGTCGTTCACGATACCGAGTCAGAGGCTCTCTTGATCTGGGACGGGAACCACCGCGAGGAAGCTGCGGTGCAGGCGGAACTATCGGAGTTTGCGTGCCTCGTGAGGCCGGGGACCATCGAGGACGCGATCTGGCTGGCGCTGTCGGCCAACAAGGAGCACGGCCTCCGACGCTCGAACAAGGACAAGGAGAAGGCAGTCCGGTGCGCACTTCGTAGGCGCCCGGAATTGGCCGACAAGTCGATAGCAGAGCACGTTGGTGTTGACCACAAGACGGTGGGAAAGCACCGGGCACGGATGGAAGCAAACGGGGAAATTCCCCGTTCGGAGGTGCGGACGACCACGGACGGAAGCAACTACACCGTGACCGGAAAGCCTCGGGCGAAAGACGCGGCGAAGGTGACTTCTTCCCCGCCGATGCCGAGTCCAGACGCCGAGGCAATCTGGGAAATTCCCAGATTGGAAGTGCCGACCGACGCGGATGATGACGGGCCGGAAAACAGTTCCATCGAGCCAGACGATCGTCCCCCTGATGGAGCGCCATCCTCGGCGCCGTGTGCTGACAGCAGATGTGACGCGGCGACGGACGATTGCAGGAACGAGGGTCCCACCGCGGCGCTGTCCTTACAGACGGACCAGGTGGAGCGTCCATCACCTGACAAGCGCACTGTGGCCCCCGCGCAGGTGGTAGCCGCGCCGCAGTCCACTGTGCCGGCGCCAACTCGCGAGCCCTCACACCAGTCCCTCGCGGGGAAGGTGCGCCGCTACCACAACGCGAAGAAGGACGCTGAGAAGGACATCAAGGAGGCTTTGAGCCTCATCCATGGCCGCGCTGCTATGCAGATTCCCTTTGTTGACGTGCAGGTGTTGCTGAGAAAGGCGCTTGAGCGCCTGAAGGAGATTGAGTCGTGATCAAGTATGTGGGCACTGAAATCGTTCCTCTGACGAAGCACCTGGCTATCGACTTCGCGACCATGCCGGCGTGGCGCGGTGAGCGTCCTCTGAGCGAGAGGCGCGTCACGTTCCTACTGCGCGAGCTGGAGAGTGGGTGCTTCTACACTCCGCGGTGGGCGGTGGCGAAGCTGGGCGAGCGCACTATCCGCGTCAACGGCCAGCATTCCTCGACCATGCTCGCCAGGCTCGATCCCTTTCCCGTGGGGAAGGTGACGATGATCGACACCTACGCGGTCGATAGCGAGGTTGACCTGGGCGGGCTCTTCACCAAGTTCGATAATCCCGAGAGTACGCGCAAGACGCGTGAGCAACTCGGGGCGCTTCTTCCCGAGGAACTGGCCGATCTGAGCCCGAGTGCGGCGGAACGGATCGCGGCAGGCATGTACTACGGCCGCACGCGGTTCAATGCCGGCGCTGCGCGGGGTGTTCACGTGTTGGGCGGCGCCGTTCAGTCCAGCCCCCCCTTCGCGCTGTGGGCCCAGGACATCCTGAAGGGGCGTGTTGTCGGTCGCACTGCGGTCATTGCCTCTGCACTCTTGATGTGGGAGGCAGACCCGAATGACTGCCAGCTGTTCTGGCGGCGCGTCACTGACGAGGGAGACGTCAACCCCAACAATCCGACCAGGACACTTGCTCGGACGCTGCGCGACGACCGAGGTCGTGGCTCCGTCGAGGAGATGAAGGCCCTCTGCGCCAAGAGCGTTCAGGCGTGGAACTACTGGCGCCGCGGTCAGATGATCCAGAAGCTCAGCTATCGCGGGAACCTGCCCGAGGCCGAGTAGCTAAGCGAGGCTGCGACAGCATGAGCGACGAGGAGAAGCGCAACAAGGGAGGCCGACCTCGAAAGGGCGACCTCAAGGTCGACTACCTCGAACTCGACCGGCTCCTCGTGCACGGCGAGGAGGTCGCCGTCGAAGGGGTACCGGACACCAAGGCAGTCCGGTACCCCAGCTACAAGGAGCTGTCCGAGCGGTACGGCGTTTCCATCTCGGTCGTCGGCGAGTACTCGACCGCACGCAACTGTCTCAAGCGGCGCGCAGAAGCACAGGCTCGGCTCGACGCGAAGGTGGATCAGAAGATCGTCGAGATGCGCGCCGAGGCGATCGCGCTGTCACGCCACGAGCGCATTGGCTTGGTCGATCGTGCGCTGCTCGCCTTCGCCGAGGCCCTGAAGGATGGCCGCGTCCGGTGTGACACGTCCTCCGACTTGAACATGCTCCTACGCCTGCGCGAGTACCTCGAAGGCGGTGCCGACAGCCGGCAGCAGATCCTCGGCGGCATCACGCTGGAGGTCTTGCAGTCGCGGCACCGGGACGTGCTGAGAATGATGGATGAGGCGTCGCCGGCCGAGCGCGGGATCGAGGCGCCCGCGCAAGCGCAGGCGCGACTGGTTGGCGACGTGGGCGAGATCGAGGACGCGGAGGTAGTCGAGGCCGTGGCCACGCCGATCGGCGACGTCGGGGCGGACGTACCCCCCAACGCGAGCGGCGCGGCCAGCAACGGTGGAACCGAAGCACCTGGGCACCAGGTCGACGAGCCCGCGCACGAGTTCGACGAGCTCGGCCAGGTCGAGGACTCCGCCGGCGACGAGTGGCCGGCCACTCGTCTGAATGCGCCTGGTTCCGCGGAGATAGCCGGCGGCGCCGCGGACGGATCCACACCAAGAGCGAACGAAGCCGCGGCGACGAGCTCGAGCAGCTCGAGCAGCTCGAGCGCCTCGAGCGGTCGAATGCAGGACGATGTACCGTGATTCTGCTGACTTACGCGGACAGGGATGCCCGGGAAGCACCGCATTAGAGGACGGTGGTGCCGGACACACACGGGGAGCGCACTCGCGACCGCTGCCGGACTGTTCCAGCGGCGCGATCGTCGAGGGTCGGTGGATTAGGAGTGGGCCACGGCGGCGATGCCAGTTCGGGAAAGCGGCAGTTCAGGGTCGGAAATTCCGCCCCTGCGCCGCTCCCGAACCTCGCGGAACCTCGCACGGCCATGCACCTCGAATTGCCGCTTTGATGGAGAAGCGGCAATTGGCGCCGGCCATGCGAGCTGGTGACGCCGGCAGCACCAGGCACCAGCGCGGCGGGAGACCGGCCATCGCATGGGGGGAGGGTCGAAATTTCGTGGCGCTTCGAGGGGCCTGCCGCGGGTGCTGGTCCCGTTTCAGACACGGAACCGAATGGGAAACCGAAGGGATGCCAGCGAAGGCGCCCGGGACTTCGGTTTTCACGTGAAACAAGGTCGGGAGCGGCTCAGCACGGCTGGTCTTGGAGCGAGCGGATCAGGTCGTCATCGCTGGCGTGGGTGTAGATCGACGTCGTCGTGATCGACTGGTGGCGGGCGAACCGCTGTGTGAGGCGAATGTCCTTCGTGCGCCGGTAGAGGCAGCTGCACGCGGTGTGGCGCAGGACATGGAAGTTGAAGTGGCGCTCGAAGCCAGCTCGTTCCTGCCACACCCCGAAGCCGTGCCGGACCATGCGCGCCGAGAGGCGGCGACCGATCCGGCTCACGAACAACGGCGCGCTCGGCGAGACGTCCTGGTCGAGGTAGCGCTTGAGCTTGAGCAGTTTTTCCAATTTGGCGCGGAGTTTGTCATTGAGCAGCGCTTCCTGCATCGACTCGTCCTCGGACGAGCGCTTGAATACACGCAGCTGGACGCGCCGCTTCGCGCGGCCGTGCGCGTCGAATACGTCGCCGACGTCGAGCGCGATCAGCTCGTGCTCGCGAAGCCCCGTCCCGAGGGCCATAGCGTACAGCACGTTGTCGCGGAAGCCGTCGCGGTGTTCGCCGGTGACCTTGAGTAGGAGGGCCACTTCGCGGTCGGTCAGGGTGCGCGGCGGGCGGGCGAGGTTCGTGGCAAAGGCGCTCATCGTGGCTTTCTCCGTCGTGGGGTTCACCACGAATCGCTCTGAAGATCGGTGGAAGCAAGTCTCTTCTCGCCGAAAGGCGCGCCGATGACGGTGGGCATCGTCAAGCGGTCAGAAGGCGACCTGAGCGCCTGGCTCGCGACCGAGGTCGGTTTCATCTCGACGCTCTGTGCCTACGACGAGCAGCCCATTACCCTGGAGCCTTTTCAGGCAGAGCTCGTGAACAGCCGGAACCGCTTCCGCTGGATCACCAAGGCCCGCCAGCTCGGCTACTCGTTCGCCATGTCGCTGGAGGCGCTGGCCCAGTGCCACCTGCGCGAGAACCACACCGCAATTTTCGTTTCGTACAATGCCAGCGAGGCCCGCGCACGCATCGAGCTCGCGCGCCAGGTCTACGAGTCCATCCCGCTGGAGTTCCAGAAGCGGCTTGTCGTGGACACGAAAAGCGAGTTGGCGTGGGAGTCCAACGGGATGCGCAAGGGTGTCTCGCGCATCCTGTCGCTGCCGTCGAAGGCACCTCGCGGGCGGCGAGGAAGCCTCTACCTGGACGAGTTGGCCCACTACCCGGAAGACCGGGAGGTCTATCGGGGGTCCACGGCCCTTGTCCTTCGCGGCAACGGACAGCTGACGGGCTGCTCCACACCGCTCGGCCGTCGAGGCATCTTCTGGGAGATCGCCTGCGAAGAGCTGAGGAAGTTCCCTCATCACTGGCGGCAGATCGTTCCTTGGTGGGCCTCGTCAGCGCTGTGTCTCGACACCAAGCGCGCCGTGCGCGAGGCGCCGGCGATGACCACGGAGGAGCGCGTCGCACGGTTCGGCAAGCCGGCGCTTGTCCAACAATACGACAGCTTAGGTTTGGATGATTTTCAGCAAGAGTTCGAGGTCATCTTCGTCGATGCCTCATATTCATTCCTGCCCCACGAGCTGATCCTGCCCAACACCGTGGACGATCTGCTCATCGTCCAGGATCCCGACTCCATTCCCCCTCCAAGCGGCCGGCTCGTGGCCGGCTTCGACGTCGGCCGGACGCGCGATCGCTCCGAGTTGGCCGTGTTCGAGGAGCACCGGGGCCAGCTGAAGTGCCGCATGCTGCGGACCTTCGAAGGGACTCCGTTCGCCGACCAGGAGGGCTTTCTCCGTCGGCTGCTCGAGACGGTTCCTATCGCGCGCCTGTCGATCGACCACAGCGGCATCGGCATGAACTTGGCGGAGAACCTGGCGCGGGACTACCCGCAGGTCGTGGCCGAGGACTTCACGAACGCGAACAAGGAGCGGTGGGCAACGGACTTCAAGATCGCCCTTCAGCGTCGCGAGGTCGTCCTGCCACGGCTTCGTGAGCTGACCTCCCAGATCCATTCGATCAAGAAGCGTGTCTTGCCGTCGGGGAAGGTGTCGTTCGACGCCGAACGAACGGCCCGTGGCGGACACGCTGACAAGTTCTGGGCCATCGCGTTGGCCTGTCAAAAAGAGCGCACGCCCGAGCAGCGAGGCGGCGCGGTGGTCTCCGTGCGCATCATCGGAGGGGAGTAGACGTGAGCGACGAGTCGAATCAAGAGAGCCCAGTCGAGAGCATCGTCAAGGCGATGATCATCGGCGCCGACGTTCAAGATCCTGTCAGCCTACCCGGCGGCGAGGTCGTCAGTCGTGCATTCACTGAGGCTGGAGCACTGGCACCGCCGTACGAGCCCGAAGCGCTGGTGCGGTTGTTCGAACACAGCAATTCCTTGCGTCAGAACGTGGACGCATACGGCACGAACATCGACGGGTTCGGCCACCGCCTGGAGCCGGCCATCGATTTCGACGCCGAGAACGCGGATCAGCGCATCGCCGACTGCATCTTCGTCGAACGGGTCGCGGCATCGGATGCGGGTGAGTGGGATAAGGCGACTGGCTCCGAGCCTACCGCGGACGAGGTGGCGGCTCGCCGGCGCGAGCTCGTCCAGCTGGCGCGCATCGAGAAGGCCAGGCTGGACAGCTTCTTCGCCAGCTGCGCCTTCGACTCATCGTTCGTCGCCATGCGCCGACTGACACGGCAGGACCTCGAGGTGACCGGCAACGCCTACTGGGAGGTGCTGAGGAATGGCCGCGGCGAGATCGCGCGCCTCGTCTACGTCCCCTCGTACACGATGCGCCTGCTGCCCCTCGACCCCGTGCCTGTCGAGGTGAAGGAAACGGTCCGCATCTCACCCGTGGCGGTCGAGGTCGTCGAGACCCGCCGGCGCCTCCGACGTTACGTGCAAATTCAGGGCGGCGAGCGCACCTACTTCAAGGCGTTCGGAGACCCTCGCACGATCTCGCGAGTCACGGGACAGCTCCACGCCAATGAAGCGGCGACTCTCGAGAGAGCACGCGAGGGCGACGGTCCCGCGACCGAGATCCTGCATTTTGCCATCCCGTCGTCGCGCTCGCCGTACGGTGTCCCGCGCTGGATTGGCGCCCTGCTCTCGGTGCTCGGAAGCCGGAGTATGGAGGAGGTCAACCTCGACTACTTCGAAGCGAAGTCGGTTCCACCCTTGGCCCTTTTGGTCTCAGGTGCTCGACTTGCCGAACAGTCCATCCCCCGGATTGAGCGATTCCTTGAGGAGAACATCAAGGGCAAAAAGAACTTCCACAAGATCCTGGTCATCGAGGCTGAGGGAGCGGGCGGTGATGGCAGCCGGGCCAAGGTCGAGTTCCAGCCACTGACGAGTGCTCAGCAGCAGGACCAGCTCTTCTCGGAGTACGACCGACGTAACATGGACAAGGTCGGCGGCGCGTTCCGGCTGCCCCGGATCTTGCGAGGGGAAAGCTCCGAGCTCAACCGCTCCCTCGCCGAGGCATCGCTCCGCCTGGCCGAGGACCAGGTGTTCCAGCCGGAGCGCGACGAGTTCGACCACATCATCAACCACAAGCTGCTCGCAGACATGGGCGCCCGGTTCTGGACCTTCCGGTCGCAGACACCGGTCACACGAGACCCGGAGCGCCTCACGGATATGGTCGAGAAGCTCGTGCGAGTGGGTGTGCTCACGCCCGAAGAGGGTCGGCTTCTGGCGAGCGACATCTTCAACCGCGAGTTCGCGAAGCTGCGCGCTCCCTGGGTAAAGCTGCCCATCACCCTCACGCTGGCGGGTCTTCAGAATCAAGGCGTCGACGAAGCTTTGCGGCCGTCGAGCGGGTTGGCGGGCGCCACGGCAGACAAGTCCTCGCTCATCCAACAGGCGCGACATCTGCTGCAGCTGCGCGAAGAGCTGGTGAAGGAGGAGGAGCGCCTGGCCAGTGAGCGTCTCGCCCTGGCTCGTCGGTATGCGGAAGGTGACGGCACGTCGGATGCCCGCGATGAGGATGCGGAATGACCCAGCCTCCCTGCAGTAGCCCCGAGCCCGCCGAGTACGAGGCACTCATTCGAGGGGCGCGCGAGGTCGCGGACGACCTTCTGGAACACTACCTTGGGTTGCCCGTCCAGAAGGCACTCGAGCTCCATACCCGCGGCGGCTTCGACCTGGCCGTGGCTCGCCTGGCGGCCGAGCTTCGCCGTGAAACTACGCAGGCCGACACGGAGGCGCTACGGATCGCCGTGCGCGTGCTCGACGTGGACTGGCGTCAAACATCCGCTGAGCAGCGCCGCCAGCTCGTCGCTCAAGCAATGGTGGAGGCCGGTCGGGCGACGGCGCCGGTGCCGAAGCGAGTGAAGGTCGTCTTCGGCCGCAAGGCCGACCAGATCCTGGCGGCTACACGCCGGGACGCACGAGGGCGGCAGCGGCTGTCCATCGGGGCCGACTTCAATGCCGTCGACCGGAGAGTTGTCACGCATGCCGCCAGTAGCCAGGCGCTCTTCGTCACTGATGAGTACGGCCGTCGGTACGACGAGGCAGGGCAGCGAGCGCGGTCGGTGGTCGCCCGCGGGCTTGAGCAAGGACTGGGCCGTGACGATATCGCTGTAGACCTGCAAGAGCAGCTCGGGCAAGTGCTCATCGGTCGCAGCGCACGCTACTGGGACCTCGTCGCGAGTGCGTTCACGGCGAGCACCCGATCTTATGGGCAGATGTCGTCCTACGCCGAGGCAGGGATCGAGCGATACCGGGTCAGCGCCGTCCTCGATGAGGCCACGACCAACGCCTGCCGCTTCCTCGACGGCAAGGTGCTGAGTGTGAGAGCCGCCCTCGATCGCTTCGACCAGGTCGAGCGCCTCACCGATCCCGCGGCGATCAAGGGCGCACTGCCATGGGTGCGAGAAGGTATTGACGAGGCCACCGCGCGTCGCGGGCTGTTCATCACACGTGGGGAAGAGCGGCACCAGTTGGCCGAGGTGGTGCGTTCGGGCACGGGCGCACGCGATGATCGAGGTGAGTTCGCCCGAGGCATGGCCGAATCACAGCTCGACGCACTCGGCATCGGGTTGCCCCCCTATCATGGCCATTGCAGAACTACGACCTGGGCTTTGTGACCCGCGGACCGTCCATCAGTGTGGCCGGCGGCACTCCGAATGTCGATTTTTGAAAATAGTTTGTCCCCGTCCGAAGGCTGGTGGGCTTTTCCATCTATGGAGACCCAACCGTGGACGGAAACCAGCCGCGACGCGACATACTCAAGCGAGCTCTCGCTCACGCACGCATCGTTCTTGAGACGGGCGGCGTCGAGCCGGTCGAGAAGACCATCTGGTCCTCGCCGGCCGGCAAGAAGCGCCTGGCCAAGCGGCTGGCGGCGATGCTGCCGGCGCACAAGACCTACGTCGAGCCGTTCGCGGGCTCGGCTGCCGTGCTCTTCGCGAAGGAGCCGGTGGCGGTCGAGGCCATCAACGATGCGGATCTCGAGATCGCTCGCGCCTACAAGACCATCAAGCGGCTCGGGTCGAAGGACCTATCGAAGCTGCGAGCGCGGAAGTGGACGGGGGACGAGGCGACCTACAAGCAGCTGGTCGCCTCGTCCCCTACCGATGACGTCGCGTGGCTGCACAAGTTCCTGTACACCACGCACTTTTCCTACGGGAAGATGCGCGGTAAGAGTTTCAGCCCGTCGGTGCAGGGCGTCGAGGCACGCACCGTTGACCGCATCGAGCAGTTCGCGCCACGGCTGAAGAAGGTCCAGATCTTCGGCGGCGATTACCGCAAGGTCATCTCGAGGTTCGACGGCAAGGACACCGCGTTCTTCCTTGATCCGCCGTACGTCGGCTACGACGTCCACGTCGGCGAGGGGAAGTTCGAGGAGCAGGCGTTCTTCGATGTGCTGAAGTCGCTGAAGGGGAAGTTCCTCATCACCTACGGGATCCGCGGTGAGCTGCCCAAGCTGCTCGCCAAGTCGGACTTCCTGGTGAAGCGCATCCGCACGCCGCGGACCATCGCCTCGATGCGTGGTGTGGGCGGGCCGAAGATGCTGACCCAGCTCCTGGTCACGAACTACGAGCCCACCAAGAAATCGCTCATGGGCCTCCTGGTCGAGGATGGCGCCGACTTGGACGACGAAGTGGAGCTGGCCGACCTGTTCGAGAAGTCGATCCCGCTCATCAAGGGGGCTGACCCGGGCGACGAGAGGTTTGTTCTCGGCGTGGTGCTCGAGCCGGACGTCGTCGATGCCCAGGGCGACACGTACTCGTCCGGCGAGGTCCGCCAGGCAGCACACCGCTTCCTGGAGGACTTCGGCGGCCTGGGACTCATGCACCGCCACCGGGTGAATGGCCAGGTCAAGATCCTGGAGAGCTACCTGGCGCCGAGCGACGTCGAGCTCGGGGGCGTGAGCATCCGTAAGGGGACCTGGCTGCTCGCCGCGCGGATTCTTTCAGACGAGCTGTGGGCGCAGGTCAAGAACGGCCAGCTCACCGGATTCAGCATTGGCGGCTCAGCTCGGAAGGTCCCGGAGCCCAACCCGCCTTCGGATCGGCCGGGCGACAACGCCGAGGCGGCCGGGCAGGAGGCAGCGGCGTGACGCGGAAGCAAGGCCACGACGGAGCCGAGGTGCATCGGCTCCTGGACATCGTCGTGGAAGAGGTCTCGCTCGTCGATCGAGCGGCTAACCAGCATCAGTTCCTGATCGTGAAAAGGAGTGACATGTCGCAGTCGAAGGAGAACAAGGAAGGAAAGGACGGCGCGGCGGATGCATCGAAGGCCGCCAAGGCCGATGCCGCAACCATGCGCACGGCCGCGGTGGCTGCGCTCGAGACGCTCACCGCGGCGGTGGAGCAACTGGGCGAAGGCGGCGACCTCGATGCCGAGGCGCTGAACGAGGTCGCGGGCGAGCTTCGCCAGGTAGTCGAGCAGCTCGCGGAGGCCGCGGGAGCCGACGCTTCGAAGGCCGGCGGAAAGAAGCCCAAGGACGACGATGCCGAGGGCAAGGATGGCCAGCAGAGCGCCGGCAAGGAGAAGGCCGACAAGGACGAGGAAGACGAGGAGGAGGAGGACGACGGGGACGCCCAGCAGAGCAAGTCGCGCGACTTGCTCAAGTCGGTGCGCGATCTCGTCAGCAAGTTGAGCGACACGCTGACCGCGACGAGTCCTCAGACCTCGGGGGCGGGCGGTGCTTCGCGTGCCGTGTCGCCCGCCGACGAGGTGGCTCAGAAGCTCGGAGAGATCGCTCAGACGCTCAAGGAGCAGAGTCAGCGCCTCTCGAAGCTCGAAAAGGCGCACGGCTTGCCCAACAGCACGCCGAGGTCCGAGCGGTCGGGACGAGGGGACGAGAACAGCGACAAGGTGAGCTGGTCGCTGAACCTCAACAACCCGCAGGACCGCGAATCCGTCGACAAGGAATTGTCCTTCCACACGATTCGAGGGGGAGTCTGATGCCCACGTCCAATCGTACGCTGCTCGAAAAGGCCGACCTCGCAATTTCCGACCTCACGACGGGCGGCGGCTACCTACAGCCGGCGCAGGCGAAGAAGTTCATGCGCCTGCTCATCAAGCAGTCGACCCTGCTGCAGCTGGCGACGGTCACGCCGATGGCCGCGCCCAAGGAGGAGATCTCCCGGATCAAGTTCGGCAACCGCGTTCTGCGTCCGGGCCGCGAGGCCGTCGCGCTGACGGCCGCCGAGCGATCGAAGCCCGATCTGTCGAAGATCGAGCTCGACACCAAGCTCTTCAAGGCGGAAGTCCGGCTCTCGGACGAGGTACTCGAGGACAACCTCGAGGAAGGCGAGCTGCGCCAGACGATCATGAGCATGCTCGCGGAGGCGATCGCCCGCGATATGGAGGAGATCGTCATCAACGGCAACGCCGCTTCCACGGATCCGTACCTGGCGCAGATGGACGGCATCCTGGTCCAGTCGCAGTCGAGCGTGGTCGATGCCGCTGGTGCGCCCATCTCGAAGAACCTGCTCAACGACCTCATCAAGGCGCTGCCCTCGGAGTACCTGCGGGACAAGAAGGCGATGCGGTACCTGACGAGCGTCGATGCCGAGCTCGACTACCGCAACTCGCTGGCCGAGCGTGCCACCGCGGTCGGCGACAAGTTCCTCGAGGGCGATGCCCCGGTCCTCTACTCCGGTGTGCCGCTTCAGGCGATCCCGATGTGGCCTGAAAACCTCGGCACCGCGCAGGACCGGACCGCGATCGTGCTGACCAATCCCGCCAATGTCTATGTCGGTATCTGGCGGCAGATCCGCCTCGAGACCGACAGGGACATCAGCGAGGGTGTTCTTAAGATCGTCGCCACCCTTCGCTTCGGGTGCCGCTTCGGCGAGGAACTGGCGGTCGCGAAGGCCACCAACGTGAAGCTGTAAGAGCTGGAAGGAGCAGGCCATTGGAGACCGTGCTGGTTCGACTCAAGCCCTACGACCCGCGCCGCGGCTACGTGCTGCGCCGGTTCACGTACCAGGGCATCAAGTTCCACGAGGAACGCGGGTGGTACGTCGTGGACAAGGCGGTGGCGGAGTACCTGCGCAAGGTCCCGCAGCGCGACACGGACCCTCATAGCCCGCTGGCGTTCGACGTCGCCACCGAGGAGGAAGCCAAGGCGCTGGACGCGCGCGAGGAGCACGAGGGCAAGACGCGCAAGAACGCGGCCGAGGCACCGCGTGTGGCAGCTGGTCGCGGTGACCTGACCACCGACGATGTGCGCGCGGTTGCTGGCGCGCGTCCGGCGGCCACGGCCACGGCCACGCCCACGACGCCGCGGGCCGAGGCCGACAAGGCGAAGAAGGAGCGCCCGTAGCATGTACGCGTCGGTGGCCGACCTGCGCGCCGAGGGCGTGACGCCCGAGATGGCTTCCGACGAGCGCCTGGCCGGGGCGCTGAGTGAGGCGACCTCCATCATCGACAGAGTGACGGGCTGGTTCTTCGAGCCTCGGCCGCTGACGTTGGAGATGGACGGTCGTGGGACGCCGTCGATTGAGCCACCTGTGCCCCCGATTCGAATCGAGCGGCTCTCGGTCGGCGGAGCGACCTTCTCGGCCGACGAGTTCGACTTCGAAGGGACGCCGGCCCAGCCGTGGTTCGTCGCCCCGAGGCTGTGGCTGAGGGGGGGCATGTGCTTCCCGCGAAGCCTCGGCGTCGTCGTGGCCGACGGGCTGTGGGGCTATACCGAGGAGGATGGCAGTGCTACGGGCAGGACGCCTTTCGCCATCCGTCGCGCGGCGATGATCCTGGCGATCACCCTCGTGCCCAAGCTCGGCGAAGGCGACGGCGGTGTCGAGGTTCGGAATCGGTGGCGGATCGTCGAGGAGTCGACGCGCGATCAGAGCTATCGCCTGGCGCCGCTCAACGGTGTCGTCGAGCCGCTGACCGGCGATCCCGAGGTCGATCACCTGATCGCACGCTACCGCCGCCCGGTTGGCCTGGGAGCGGCGTGATGCGCGGCTCCTTGATCTTCGCGTTCCTGGCCGAAGTCCGCCGCTACGACCCAGCCGGTGTCGTCGCGCACGGTGATGGGTTCGACGCGGACTTCAAGGAGCCCGTGCTGCTCGACCGCGACGACGATGGGCTCGGCGAGCGTGTGCGCGCCGAGCATCCGCCGGTCCGGATCCCGTGCCAGGTCGAGACGCAGGAGTTCGAGGCCGAGCGCATGTACCCGGCAGGAAACGCGCCGAGCTCGAAGCTGACGCTGGTGTTCCATTTCAAGGATCTGGAGCGGCTCGGACTGGTGGACGCCTTAACCGGCGAGGCCCTGATTCGGACCGGCGATCGGCTTGCTGGAATCTACGACAAGGCCGGCCGGCTCGTGCAGGCCACTCGCACGCCGTCCGGTCTCTACGCCACGGAAGTACGACCGATTGGGTTCGGGCTGCATAGGGCAGGCCCAACCAGGAATCTGCTGCTCGTCCAGTTTGATGAGCACCGCACCGCAGCACCAAGGGAGAGCTGATCTCGATGACGAAGAAGCCGCAAACGATCCGCTGCAGCCGGTGGTTGTCTCTATTCCTTCTGGCATGTCTCGCGATGCCCGCCTTGGCGACGGGCTGCCGGTCGCCTCAAGCGGCGACGCCCGCGGACGACGATCCTGCGCCGGCGAGCCCTGTCTCGAATAGCCCGGATGAGGTGACGTGCGTGCTCGACTCCGGAGTACCGTGGGCGACTGCGCCTGCTCCGTTGACTGCACCTACCGGAGACTCCGAGCCGGTCTCGAGCGCCAATCAAGACACCTGCGCTCCGGCTGCCCCGGCTGTTAATGCGAGCCTGCTCCACTGCGTCTGGAAGCGAGCACTCGAGCGTCTCGGGCCGCAAGACCCCACAAGGCCGCCCTCGCCGGACACGTGTCGAACCGCCGAAGTCCTGGAGCGAATCGGGATCAAGGAGGCCGAGGCCGTCCTGCGGCGTTGCCCACACCCCGAGCTGCAGAACCAGGACCCGGTCCAGCCGCCGAAGACTCGCTCGTCGAAGGTATCGGTGCACGTCCACCGACACAGCGCGTATCGCGCCGAGGTCGTTCACGCCCGCCTGCACACGTTCGGACGGACGGCGTAGAGGCGACCCATGGAAAGACGTGTGATGGTCTGGATGTACCTTGCAGCACTCTGCGCCCTGGTCGCCTCGATGGCGTGGGCCGGCCTCGCGGCTTGTCGGCCGCCCATCATCGGCGGGGTGTGCCAGGTGGGCGAGATGCGTTGCCACGACAACGTGGCCGAGATCTGTGCGACCGACCGGACCTGGATTCCGGCACTCGACTGCCGAGCCATCAGCGAACACGCCGGCCGCCCATGGGTCTGCGTGGCGCTGCCCGCCGATGCGGGCGGGCTCGACGCCGGCCCGTTCGACGATGAGCAGTTCACCTGCCGCCCCCAGGAGAACGTGTCGTGACCGAGCCAGCCGTGAAGGCCGAGGTTGCCGACGTCACGCCGGGGATCGTGCGCGCCCTGTGGCGCCACATGATGCGGCTTTACAAGAGCAGTGTCTTCGAGAAGCGGCGCGCGCCCGAGATGTACCTGGTGGCGGAGGCGCTGGCCCGGCTCGGCATCGCCGACCGCGAGGGCTTCATGCGCGAGTGGTCGACGACCCTGGGCCGGCGCATCTACGTGCCGTTCACCATCGGCGTCGCGGCCAACAGCGACGCGCTGTGGAACCAGATCGTCACTGCCGTGCACGAGCATCAGCACGTCGCGCAGTACGAAGCCGACGGACTCGGTTTCATGGGCAGCTACCTGCTCAGCGACGCCGCACGCGCCAAGTACGAGACCGACGCCTACCGCTCGAACCTCGAGCTCCACTGGTGGCGCTACGGCGAGCTGCTGGGTGCTGAGGAGCTCGCCGAGAAGCTGCGGGGCTATGCGGTCAGCGAAGGCGACATCGAGGTGGCGGCCAAGACGCTCAAGGTCTCGGCCGATGCGGTACGGCACGGCGCGGTCATCAACGAGGCGTCGCTCGTTGCGATCCGCTGGCTGAACGCCAACGCCTCGCAGCTGGCAGCCCAGGGAGGCTGACCGTGAGCGCGCAGCGTACGGGCGACTGGGCGAAGGTGCGGCGCATGCTCGCGGGGGCTCCCGCGCGCGTGAAGGCCGCGGCCTCCACGGCGCTGCGCCAAGAGGCACACCTTCTCAGGAAGGAGATCGTCGAGGGGCTCACATCCCAGGCTCCTGGCGGCGAGTCCCTCCGGCCGCTGTCGCCGCTGACGATCGCGACCCGGCAGCTCAAGGGACGCAAGGGTACGAAGGCGCTGATCGAGCGGGGCGACCTGCGTAACGCGATCGCGGTCGTGATCGACGGCGACATGGCGTTCGTGGGGGTGCCCCGCAAGGCGCGAACGGCGGATGGCAAATCGCTCGCCGATATTGCCAAGACGCACGAACTCGGCTCGGCACCGCGGATCGTGCCGGTCTCGCCGGCGATCCGGCGGTTCCTGTTCGCGATGCTGAGGAAGGCCGGGATCACGCCGACTGGCGGCGGCGCGGGCAAGGGCGTGATCGTCGTCCAGGTCCCCGCACGTCCCTTCCTGCGCCCGGCGTTCAGGAAGTTCAGCCAGGGGGCGGAACGTCGTTTCCTCAAGCGGATGGCCGGGCTGCTCGGCCTGCCCGAAGGCGGAGCCTAGCGATGGCGTCGCCGATCATCACGACCGTCGTGCCCACCACGGGACCGACGAGCGGCGGCGACGCCGTGCGCCTGACGGGCACCGGATTTGGACCGCGCGTAGCGGTCGAGATCGGTGGCCGCTGCCAGGTCGTGGCCCTTCGTCGCGAGGCCGATGGGACGTCGGTGCTCGACGTCCGCACGCCCGCGCATGCCGATGCCGTGGTCGATGTTCTGCTTCAAAACCTCGATCAGGCCGACCAGCCGGTGGCCAACGAGAACACACGCCTTACCTCGGCGTATCGCTTTCTACGTCCTCGCCTGGCACGCGAGGCGGACCTGACCCGGCTCGTCCGGACGCTGCTGCGCGAGCTCAAGCGCCAAGTGATCGCCAACGTGAGCCTGGCGACGTCGGTGGACTACGACGACGGCCTGAGTGTTGGGGTCGCACTGGCCTCGCTCCCAGCTCTGGTGGTCACGGGACCGACCGTTCGCGAGAACCGCATCTACGGCACCAACGTTCCCGTCGTCGATGCCGTGGTCACGCCCACCGGGCCCGAGCTGCGCCGTCGCCGGCCGGCGTTCACGGCGGACCTCGAGTTTCGGCTCACGGGCGGATCGGAGCGCACCGTCGAGCTCCTCACCCTCATGGCCGCGGTGGCGACGTTTCTGAACCGCAACCGATGGATCGAGATGGCGCGTGATCCGGAGGATTCCGGCGCCGGCATGGCGCGCTGGGACCTGGACATGGTGGGCGAGTTTCGAACGGCCCTCGATGGCCCCGACGACGTGCGGGCATTTACCTGCGGCTTCGTCGTGCGCGGCTTCGATGTGGACGAGGGGCTGCCCATCGATTTCACCAAGACCGTGGTGTCGCCACAGCTCGACACCGAAGCACTGCCCACTGGAGGAGGGAACTGATGTCTCGGGACCTGGCTTCATCGAAAGTCGTGATTCTGGAAGAACCGCCGACGCTGCGGGCCATTCCGTCCGCGTCCACCTCAGTGGCCGGCGCTGTCGGAGTCGCGCAGCGAGGCCCCATCGGGCAGGCCGTGCGCTGCACCTCCTTCGAGGAGTTTCAGCAGCGCTTCGGTGGCTTCACCCTCGGAGGCGACCTGGCGCTGTCAGCCATGGGCTTCTTCGACAACGGCGGGACCCAGCTTTGGGCGGTGCGAACGGCGCACTACGTAGACCCGAGTGACGCGACCACGGTGGCAGCGCGTCGGGCCACGGGCGTTCTGCGGGCAGCGGCCGCCGCCACGCCCGGAGCCCCGGCGGACACCGACTGGCTGCGGGTCGAGGGCAAGGACCTCGGTGCGTACGCGAATCGCATCCAGGTCGAGGTACGGAAGTCGAAGTCGCGCGCGGCAGACGCGTTCGATTTGGCGGTGATCGAGGACGGCCGCTACCGCGAGGTCTTCGCCGACGTTCGAGTGTCGCGCGATGCCGACCGCTACGTCGTGCACGTGGTCAACGCAGCCCGTGGCGGCTCGCTGCTCGTTCGGCTCACCGACTTGAACGCGATCGGGACTCTCGTCCCCGTGCCGGAGACGGTCGCGCTGACGGGTGGCGACGATGGCCTCACGGGGCTGAATGACGAGGACTTCGTCGGCACGGCGGGCGCGCGCAACGGTCTGCATGCCTTCGACCGTGTGCAGGAGCTCGCGACCCTCTTCGTCCCTGGCCGAGCCACCCCGACGGTTCATCAGGAGCTCCTCACGTACTGCGAGCGCGACCGCGACGGGTCGGCCTTTGCCGTGCTCGATCCGCCCGCCGGCGCAAGCGCCGAGGACATGGTCACGTACGTCGAGCAGACGGCGGCGCTGCTCGGGACCTCGGAGTATGGCGCCATCTACTGGCCCCGCGTCACGGTGCCCAACCCCGCGCGCAGCGTGTTCGGCGAGCTCGACTCCATCGTCGTACCGCCATCGGGCGCCATCGCCGGCGTCTTCGCCCGCACCGACGCGGCGCGTTCAGGCGGAGTCTACGACCCGCCCGCGGGCATCGAGAAGGGCCGCCTGGTCGGCATCAGCGGCTTCGAGACCGATGAGGTCCTCGAAGAGCTCAAACGCGACCTTGTGTACCCGAAACGCATCAACCCGCTCACCACGGGGCCGGGTCTGCCGCGCTACATCGACGGCTCGCGCGCGCTCAAGGCCGACGGAAACTTTCCGTTCGTCTCGGAACGGCGCGGGGTCAGCTTCATCGAGACGAGCCTCAAGTCCGGGCTGCAGTTTGCTCGGCACCGCAACAACGACGAGGCGCTGCGTGCGGAAGTTCGGAGGACGCTGACCAGCTTCCTGACCGCACAGATGCAGAACGGGGCGTTCCGCAGCAGGGAACCGGAGAAGGCGTTCTTCGTCGATGTACTGGACGACGTGAACCTCGTATTCGAGGGCAAGCTCGTCGTTCGCGTGGGCCTGGCGACTCAGAAGCCAGCAGAGTTCATCGTCGTCCGCATCAGCCAAGCCGTGCTCGGAGTCGAAACCTAGCCATGGCCGCCGTGCTGCCCAAGAGACGAGCTCGGGGCGCCCTGTCGGCATGGATGGCCGCCCAGGCCGCTTCGGTCTGTGCCTGCGGATGCGGTCGCGAGATGCCGATAAAGAAGTCGCATGCATACCACGGCGCGCCTCGCTACCTGCGAGGACACCACAATCTCCGCGACGGTCTGACGCAAGCAGAGTGGCTGAAGCACCAAGAGGCCCCTCTATGCGCTTGCGGTTGCGGCGAGCGCATCCTCCTGCAGCCGTGGCACCGCAAGAACGGCATTCCGGCGTTTCGCCACGGCCATGAGAGCCGCGTCAGGGAAAGGGCCAAGGCGCTGGATGCATGGGTGCGAGAGAACCGCGGCAAGCACATTTGCGGCTGCGGCTGCGGCCGACGGATCGCGATCCGACGATGTCACTTCCGCACGGGCATTCCCGAGTGTCTTGCTGGTCATCACTCGAATCGACTGAGTGGCACCCTCAATCCGCGATACAAGCACGATCGGTCGCTTTTGAAGAGTCGTGGCTCCGCATTCACGGAAGCCACCAAGAGGCTCATCTATGAGGCCTTCGCTGGGTGCTGTGCGTGGTGCGGCGCCTACGATCTCACGGAGTTTGATCACGTCGTTCCGGTAGCTCTCGGCGGCTCCAACGAGCCGTCGAATGGACAGCTCCTTTGTCCAACTTGCCACCGCTGGAAGACGGCGGTCACGATCATTCCAAGACGCCCCAAGCGTCAACCTGAACCTATCGAGACGGAGAATCTCTGATGGCAATCGTCGGAACACCGCGTTCATTCTTCAAGAAGCACGCGTACATCGTGGAAATTGATGGAGTCCAATCGGCCAGTTTCGCAAAGGCGTCGGAATTGTCCGTGGAGGTCGCTTCGATTCTCCAATACGAAGGCGGCCGGCTCATACCGCACAAATCACCGGGGCGGCTCACGTTCTCGGACATCACCCTGGAGCGTGGCGCCACCCTCGACCGCGACCTCTTCAAGTGGTTCAACGACGTGGCGAACGTCGCGAGCGGTCTCGGTCTTCCCGACAACGCCTACAAGCGCAACCTCGACATCGTTCAGCAGGACCGCGACGGCTCGACGCTCCGGCGCTGGTCGATCTTCGGCGCGTGGCCGGTGAAGTTCGTCGCGGGAGATTGGGACTCGTCTGCGGACGAGGCGCAAATCGAGAGCGTGACTTTGACGATCGACTACTTCGTCCTGGCCCAATAGCCACGAGCACACGGAGACGCACATGTCCGATACCATCATTTGTCCCTCGGGTCTCACGGGTCGCATTCGCGGCATGAAGGTGCGCGAGGAACGCATTCTGGCTGACCGCAAGCTCGCGAAGAGCGGCGGGCAGCTCGATGAGCTCCTCGCGGCGTGCTGGGAGGAGACTCTTGATCCTGGCCCCTACGTCTTCGACGGCAAGGCCGACTGGAGCCGTGTGCTGCAGGGCGACCGCTTCTACGCGTTGCTCCAGCTCCGCTGCCTGACCTACGGCGCCGAGTACGCGTTCTCGGTCTCGTGCGTCGAGGATGCCTGCCGCCGGCGCATTCCGTGGGAGCTGAGCCTGCACGATCTGCCAGCACAGGCGCTCTCGCAGGAGAGCCGCGCTACCTTCCAGGCGGGCAACCGCTTCGAGACGCGCCTGCCGGGCGCCGGCACGCGCCTGTGGTTCAAGCTGCTCACGGGCGCTGACGAGCGGAACCTCGTCGCACTTCGGCGCACGGCCGGTGACCGTGCACTCTCGGCGGTGCTGGCCTATCGCATCGTCGACATCGAGGGCGCCGACGCCAAGAGCAGACGGGCGTTCCTCGAGGAGCTGTCGATGGCCGATGCCGACTTCCTGCACACCGAGTTCGATCGCGTGGACTGCGGCGTGGAGACGGCGATCGACATCGAGTGCCCGGAGTGCTGGGCGACGCAGGAGGTGGAGCTCCCTTTCGACCGGGGCTTCTTCATGCCCTCGAAGGGGACGGCGCGGAACCAAGCGTTGGCTGGCTCTTCCCCGACGTAGCCCTGGAGACCTGGAGGGAAAACGTGTTCCAGCTGGCATGGCATCAGCACGGTGGCAGCGGTCTGGCGATCTCCATGGGAGATGCGCTGGACCTTGCCGTGCGCGATCGGGACTGGCTGAACGAGCGCATCGGCGTCGAGCGCGAGCGTGAGGCGAAGGCGCTCGAGCGGGCGGCGAAGAGGAAGTAGGGATGCTGAACAGCGCTGGCATGGGCTTCGTATTCACGGCGCGCGACCTGGCGTCGTCCACGATCGGGCGCCTGGAACGGACCTTCGCGAGCCTTGATGAGCGGGTCGGCCTGGGCAGCGCGAAGATCACGAGCTCGTTCCGCGGGCTCGGCGTCGGCATGGCGTTCATGACCGCTGGACTCGTGGGCCTGGGCGGCGCCTTCGCGCTCGCCAACGTCGCCGGCAAGTTCGAGGAAGCCATCGCACAGGTCGGGGCCGTGTCGAACACCACGGGCGCCGAGCTGGCGATGCTGCACGACGCGGCGCTGGACGCGGGCCTGGCCACACAGTTCTCGCCCACCGAGGCGGCCATGGGGCTGCGCGATCTGGCTCAGGCCGGTTACACCGCACGGGAGTCCACGGCGCTGCTGATTCCCGTCCTCGATCTGGCGGGCGGGTCCCTCGGCGAGCTCACGCCCCAGGGCGCGGCCGGCGTCGCGACGCAGATGATGAAGGTGTTCGGGATTTCGATCGACCAGGCGGCGTTCTCGATGGACCAGATGGTCAAGAGCGCCAACCTCTTCTCTCTCGGGGCGGGAGACCTACCTATCGCGCTCGGCACTGCCGCGCGCGGGGCGCAGCTACTTCACCAGTCGCTGTCCGAAACCATGATCACCGTCGGCCTCGTCAAGAACGCGATTCCTGGCATCGAGAAGGCCTCCACCGCGGCGTCGGTTGCCATGGAGCGGATGGCCGATTCGAAGGTGCAGACGGCGCTGAAGGGGTTGCACGTCGAGATCAAGGACAGCGGCGACAACTTTCGCTCTTTCCTGGACATCGTCGGCGACCTTGCGCCCGAGCTCGAGAAGATGAGCCAGGTCAAGCGGGCCGGCTTCCTCCTCGAGACCTTCGGGCGGGAGGCGTTGGGCGGGATCAGCGCCACCATGGAGCAGCTCTCCCATGGTGTCACCGACGCCACCGGCAAGCTCTACAAGGGCGCAGCCGCCGTTGCCTACTTGCGTGACCAGATGGCCAATGCTGGCGGCTCGATGGCGGCATTCCGAGACAAGATGCTCGCGACCTTCGAGGGCCAGAAGAAGCTCTTGCGCGGCTCGATGGAGACGCTCGGCATCGTGCTCGGTGAGGCGTTCGCCGAGATCTTCCGCCCGGTCGTCCACGCCGTCGTCGAAGGCGTGAATGCCATCATCCGCGTTGTCCGCGGCATGCCGGCGCCGCTGAAGAAGGCGCTTGGGCTTCTGGCGGTGGGCATCTCGACCTTCGTCGCATTGACCGGGGCTGTCGTGGCGGCAAAGGCGGGCCTTGCGCTCTTGAGCGTGGGCCTCGGAGCGGTTGGTGTCAGCCTGGGCGGCATCGTCGCGGCGATCGCGCCGGCCATCCTCGTGATCGGTCTCGTCGCTGCTGCAGTCTATGGGCTCTACGTGGCGTTTCAGAAGAACCTCGGCGGCATCGCCGACTTCGCGCGCACGGTGTGGGAGCGGGTGTCGTTGTTCTTCCGCGGGCTGGCGCAGCTCATTCAGCAGGGCGGGTTCTCCGACGCCGTTCGCGAGGAGCTGCTCAAGGTGGAGAACCAGGGCCTGAAGCAGTTCCTCATCACGGTGTACGCAGTGGCGTACCGCATCCAGCGGATCTGGGAGGGCTTCAAGGAAGGTTTCACGACTGCCATCGAGGCCGCCGCGCCGGTCTTTCGCGAGCTCGTGGCGGCGTTCACTGACTTGGGGGAGCAGGTCGGAAGATTGTTCTCGGGATGGGGCGACGCCGCGGCGAGTCTTCCCTCGTCGGAGTTTAAGAGCTTCGGCGAGACCGTTGGCGGCGTCTTCGCCACGATCGTGACCTGGGGAGCCATCGTGATCGGCTGGGTGGCACGCTTGGTGGCGGGCTTCGTCGCCGGCTTCCAGTCGATGAAGCAGTTCATCCAGCCCGCCATCGACGCTGTGGGCAACGCGCTCGACCGCCTCAGCGCCGCCTGGGACAAGCTCACCGGCACCACCCAAGACTCGACAGCAGCCGTCGGCGAGTCGGGGCAGGGCTGGCGTGTGCTGGGCGAGTTCCTGGGCCAGGTATTTGGAGCGATCGTCAAAGGCACTATCGACGGACTGGCATTCCTGATCGATGTCGTCGGTGCCGCCATCTACGTGGTGAGCCTGCTCAGGGACGCGTTCGTGGCGGCGGGCACTTGGATCGGCGAGACCGCGGCCGGGATCTACCTGTGGTTCACCGAGACGCTGCCGAACGCCATCTCCTCCGCCATCGACGGGATCGTTGGCTTCTTCAACCGGATCGGGAAGTTTCTCACCGGCGTCGGCCGATGGTTCTCGGGCCTGTTCGACTCGATCGCGTCGGGCATCAAGTCGTTCTTGCAGCCCGTGGTCGACTTCTTCAAGGGCGTTGGCCGCGCCATCAAGGCGGTCTTCGACGCCATCAGCGACTTGGTCATCAGGATCCTGCGAGAGATCCCAGACGAACTCTTGCCCTCGAGCCTGGAGAGGCTGAAGCGGTCGCCGCTGTCCACGGAGGTGCGCGTTGCCGACCAGTTCGATGCCGTGGCGCGCACGGAGACCACGGCGGGACGTGCCGAAGCGGCTTCGTCCTCGATGCCCGCGGCGGTGGACACGCGGGCGCGCGCGGACGACTTCGCACAGTTCGAGTCCAACATGAAGGCGTACGCCAACGACCGGGCGCAGCAGCAGGGCAAGGCCCCGCCCTTCAACATCAACCTGCAGGTCGACGGCGAGACGCTCGCGCGCGTCCAGTCGAATGCCGAGACGGACCTGGCGAGCCGCAGCTTCTCGCCGGTACCGGCGTACTGAGGGACACGACGATGGGACTCGAGATCGCCCAGGCTCGTCCGCCGCGCTGTGTGCTCGTCAACGTCGCGAGCGGCGAGTCGATGGAGTGCCTGTTCAACCCGACGCAGCTCACCGAGAAGGTGTCGGTGAACTGGAATCGGCTCGCCGTGCCGGGGCTCTCACACCAGGTGCTCCAGTACCAGAGCACCGGGAACCGGCAAGTCGGCGGCGTCGAGTTCTACATGGATGCCTACTTCGCGGCGGAGCAGCCGACCGACGTCGGCATCCTGGAGTTCCGGGCGTTCCTGCGGGCGCTGACCGTGCCGCCGCTGGCAACCGAGGGCGTCGCTGCGACGGCGCCACCGCGCACGCTCTTCATCTGGCCGAACGTGCTGACGGTCGAGACGGTGGTGACCGATCTGGAGTTCCAGTACCGCCAGTTCGGCATCGACGGCAGCGTGCTCGTCTACACCGCGACGTGCTCGTTCGAGGAGGTGCTCGACGTGAGGGTGACCTCCGAAGAACGACGAGGAGAGTTCTGATGCCACCCCGCGCTGGATCACGCTACGGCTTCTGCCTCGGCATCCGCGACGAGGCCGGGCACACGTTCCTCACCGATCGCGAGCCGTACGGCTTCCGCCCGCACGCGGACAACCGCGTCCACGTCGTCGTCCAGGGCGACACACTCTACGACCTGGCCGGGCGCTACTTCGAGCCGCTGCCGCGGGCGTGCGGCTTCTGGTGGGTCATCGCGGACTTCCAGCCCGAGGTCATCATCGATCCGACTCTCGAAATCGGCCCGTCGGGAAAGCGCATCTGGGTGCCCTCGGTCCGGGTGCTGACTGACGTGATCCTGGGTGAGTCACGGCGGAGGCAGGTCGGATGACAGTGGGCGGACGCATCGACCGCAGCGCACCCGGTGTGCGCGTCACGCTGGTGCCCGACGAGCATGCCGCCGCCGGCGAGCCCGTCTCGCTCGACGGCCGGATCCTTTGCCTCACCTACGAGGACACGGAGGCCCGCGCCGACAAGCTGTCGCTCCAGCTCGACAACTTCGACCTCTCGCTTTTCGAGCGGCCCGAGCTGGCGGGCGGCGCGATCTTGGAGGTGTCCTGGGGCTACCCGGGGTGCATGGCGCCACCGCGCCGTGTGGTCGTGCGCAAGATCAAGGGCTTCACGACGCTGACCGTTGAGGGCCACGCGCTGTCGGTCCTCATGAACCGGCAGGCGCGGACACGCCGCTGGGAGGGCGTGAGCCGGTCAGAGGTCGTGCGGCAGATCGCTGCCGAGTACGGCTACGCCGACGGCTTCGCCGCCATCGAGGACACGGGGATTCTCTACGAGGTCATCAACCAGGCGGGTGAGACCGACGCACGCTTCCTCAAGCGGCTCGCGGCCCGCGAGCACTTCGTGTTCTTCGTGGATGTCTCGGGCTTTCACTTTCACCGGCGGCTCCAGCACGCGGCGCCGTCGCACGTGCTCACCTGGTACGCCGATCCAGGCCGGGGCGACGTCCTGTCGATCTCGATGGAATCGGACTTGGGGCGTCGGGTGGGCCGTGTGACCGTGCGCGGCCGCGATCCGATGAAGAAGGCCACAATCGAGGCCAGCGCCAACTCGGAGACCGCGAAGCGCTCGACCCTGGGCGACGTCATCGAAGTCGTCGATCCGGAGACCAGGTCATCGAAGGACGAAGAGCGTAACGCCACCGCCAGCGTCCACGCGACGTCGGCCAGCTCGAGCACCAAGGCAGCGCGGGAGGCCGACGCACGCTTCATCGCCGCGGAGCGCGAGAGCATCAAGCTGTCGGTCCAAGCCATTGGCGACCCGACGCTGGCGGCCAAGACGATCGTCGAGCTTCGTGGCCTCACGCCTCGGCTCTCGGGCAAGTACTACGTGGCCGAGGCGAAGCACACGGTCAGCGGGTCTGGCTACGCCACCGAGCTCAAGCTGACCAAGGATGGCTCGGGGCGTCTGGCCCAGGCCGTGGCGCGTGCGCAGGGTGGCGAGCACAACACCGCCAAGGCCAAGTCACCTGGCGCGGCCTCGGAAATCGAGATGGTGAACCGGGAGGACCGCACGACGCACACCGAGTACCGGGCGAGCGGCGCGCTCGCGCCGGAAACCAGCAGCGCGGAGGAGCCACTTATGAGCACGGCGCAATGACGGTGACCACGTTTGCGGACGACACGAGCGCCCACGACACCCCTCTCCACGGGATGTTCGTGGGGTACGTGGTCGATCGCAATGACCCCGAGCAGCTCGGGCGCGTGCGCTGCTGCATTCCGGGCGTCATGGAGCCGCACGGACCGTGGTCCTGGCCGCTCGGGACCGTGGGTGGAGGCTCGGCCAACCGAGGCATCTTCGCCGTGCCCGAAGTCGGAGCCGAGGTTGCCGTGTGGTTCAACCAGGGCGATGGCGAGCCGCACTACCTCGCCGCGCACTGGGGCAAGCCGCGCGGCGTGAGCGAGGTCCCAGAGGAAGCACGCCGCACGCCGCCCGACAACTTCGTGCTCGCGACCGAGACCTTCCGCATCGAGTTGGACGAGGCGTCGGGCCGCAAGAAGCTACAGCTCAAGAACTGCCGCACCGGCGACGTGCTGCTCTTCGACGCCGAAGACAACACGATCACGCTGCAGGGAACGACCGCGATCACGATCCGTGCAGTGGGCGCCATTAGCCTGGAGGCCACGCAGATCACGCTCAATGGACGCGTCGTCCGGCCCGTCGGGGAGGCGATTTAATGCTGAGTTCAGCATTAAATCGCAAATGCCAAGTCGATGGTTATGCACGGCTTAGGCGCGACCGAGGCTGCTTCCGAGGAACGGTGACGTGCTGCGCTTCGCATAAGGACTGCTCCTTCAGAAAGGCCATCAGATGATCCGGAACCCGGAAACGACCAGGCCGGAGTTGCATGGGCAGCTTGTGTTCAAGAGCGACAAGCAGCTCAACGGGACTCGCTCGCGTGTAGACCTCGGTGGTCTCCAAGTGCGCATGGCCGAGCCAAAGCGCGACCTTCCTCAGGTCACCAGTCGCCTGCAGAATGATCATCGCGCAGGTGTGCCGCAAGACGTGAGGCGACACCTTCTTCTCGCGCAAAGATGGGCACGACTCGCTGGCTCGCTTCGTGTGCCGACGGACAATGTCCTCGATGGCCGCGCGCGTCAGCGCTTCGCCATGGGTCGTCACGAAGACCTCTGTGGCCTCATGCTGTCCACGGATCGCAAGCCAACGACGCAGAGCGATCGCGACGTCCTTCCAGATGGGCAGCTCGCGATGGCGGCGACCCTTGCCTTGGATAGCGAGCTGGGCGTGGGGGCGGAGAGTGATGTCGTCGAGGCACACATCGGCCAGTTCCGAGACCCGAAGGCCACAGGTGACAGCGAGATAGAGCAGTGCTCGATCTCTGGCGCCCAGCCAAGTACGCGGATCGGGAGCTCCTACGAGCGCCGTCCACTCCTTGCTGGTGAGGAACGGGACGAGAGGCTCGTCGGTTTTCTTGAACGGGACCGTCAGGACGCGCCGAATCTGGTCGGCACGCTCCGGGACGCGAGCCTCCAGAAAGCGCATGAAGGACCTGATCGCAGCAAGACGCGCGTTGCGCGTGGCGGCCGAATTCCCTCGCTTCTCCTCGAGCTGATTGAGGAACGCTACGACCAGCCGTGCATCGAGGGCCTCGAGCATGAGCTTCGATGGCCTGCACTTGAGCTGTGCGCTCGCGAAAGACAGAAGGAGCCGAAACGCATCCGCGTAGCTCGCGCTGGTATGGACGCTTGCCCCCCGCTCTCTCGGCAGTTGGGAGGCGAAAAAGGCTTCCAGGTGTGGCGCCAGAGGGGTCATGGCTCACCGTCCCCCGGCGCGCTCGGACAGCCTCGCTATGGCGCGCATCAGCTGCGGAGTGCTCTCGTAGTACCAGTACGTGTGCACGACGTCCGAGTGGCCGAGGTAGCGGCTCACGGCGAGCATGTGCTCAGCGACGGCGGAGCTGCTACCGGTCGATGCCTCGAGTGCACGCACCGCGAAGGTGTGGCGGAGGCTGTGGATGACGGGGCCTCGGATGCGGGGCTTGCGAGGAATGCCCGCCGCATCGACGAGCTCGCGGAAGATCTCCTCCACGGTGTGGCGCCGGAGAACCTTGCCGGTGAGCGAGATGAACAGGTGGTCATCCTCGGATGGGACCTGCCGCCGACGGCTGATGTAGCTCTCGAGAGCCGCCCATGTGGAGGAGTGAATCGGGAGTACGCGACCCTTTCCGAACTTCGACTTGCGGACGACCAATCCGGTGGGTCCCACGTCGCTCAACGTCAGGCCCAGGGCCTCGGAGATGCGAAGACCAGTGACAGCGATCAGCGCGAAGAGGGTCTGGAGAATCTGAGGCCGAAGAGTGCCCTTTGGTCCCATGTTGCCGGCCTCTCGCAAGAGCGCGTCGATCTGTGCGCGAGAGAGGATGTACGGCGTCGGCCGTCGATACCGGTAGGTTCCAAGGCACCTGAGCGGCGGCACCTCATGTCGCCCGTCCTCAGCGCGCGCGTACTCGGCGAAGTGGCTGATCGTTCGCAGACGGTTGACGCGCAACCACCGCGATGGCGTGCGCTCCGCCCACTGGATGGCCAGTTTGGTGGCTACATGCCGGACGCCCTTCTCCGCGCAGAACTTTGCAAACTTGCGCAGGTCTGCACCCTCGCGGAGCAGTGCATAGCCTGCGACCCGTCGCATCGCGAGGTACGCGTCGACCAGGTCGCTCATCTGAACCGCCTTAACGGCCATGGTTGCACCACTCCTTTCAGTGCGCGGGCGTCGGTATGCGTGTAGTGCGCGGTCATCGAGATGGACCTGTGCCTCAGCACTGTCGCTATGGACGCCGGGCGCAAGCCCGCGCGCGCAAGGTTGGTTGCGGCTGTGTGGCGAAGGATCTGTCTCCGCGGTGCTGGATTTCGGACCCCGGCAAGCCGCAGAGCGCGGACCCAGATGTTCGTTACGGCACCCGAGGAGGCGAACGGACGAACCGGCCTTGGAACTCGCACGAAGACGACATCCGTGGCCGCTCTCGGCCGGCCCTTCGAAAGGTATGCGAGAAGTGCATCGCCCGCGTCCTGGGGCAACGGGATGCAGTTCTCTCGTCGGCTCTTCCCGCGAACGCGCAGAAGACCCTGATCCCAGAGAACGTCCGAGATACGCATCGTCGCGACGTCACCAGCGCGCAGTCCAAGCCGCACCAAGAGCAGCAGAATCGCACGGTCGCGGAGACCCACCGTGCTCGTGGGCTTGATCGTAGCCAAGATCCTCTCGACCTCGACGCTTGTGAGGATCGCGGGAAGGGGATCGGCTGGGGGGCAGCGGAACCGTGGGAGCGCGTCTTCGAGAGCCTTGTCGCAGAGACCTTCTGCAATGAGAAATCGCAGGAAACCTCGCAGAGCCACGAGAAGGTCCTCGACGGCTTTCGCGGGTGCTTGCGCCCCCTTTGTCATGACAAGCGCACGAAGGCGCGCTGCGTTGTATTGGCTCGGTTCGTCGCCGATCTGCGCGGTGGCTATGCAGAGAATCCGCTCGTACTTGCGCATCGTGGCTTCTCGAACACCCCGGTTCCTCTTGAGCCAATCGATGAAGCGGGCAACGAGGAGGGGAACCGGCCTTGGAGCGGCACGACGGTCGCCTATGCGGCCGTTCTTGATGAACCCAACAAAGACCCGCGCGTGCTTCCTCGGATTCCGCATACCGCGGGCCGGTGGAGCTGGAAGGGAGGAACAGGAGCAATGAGCAGCATGGCGTGCGAACCGAGTCAGGTCGCCTGCGGACAGGTCGGCCAACGGCAACCCGCGTTCGAAAGCCCACGTAGAGACGTGCCACGCCGCGCTGAGGAGCATGCCGCCGTGGCGGCGCTCGTACCCGTCTTGGGTAAGGGCCGCAGCGAAGCGTTCGATCAACTCCCCGTGCGGACTGTTCCGGACGCGGTCAGCGATCAGCGCTCGCCTGTAGAACGCACCAATCATGTCCTGCCTCCTTGGTTCACGGGCAGGTCCCCGATGGCTCATCCAACGCCATCCGTTATGCGGAGCCTCAAGGGGTTCCTTGAGCTCGAAACACGAGATGTCTGGGCGCTGCGAAACGTTCAGGGCATTTCCATCAACCTGGCATTTGCCATCTA
>Ga0209515_10002129_pt1 | contig 31148 bp, 33 predicted proteins | sample Subgroupgradi54m_FD_187454 | JGI IMG/M metagenome (GOLD analysis project Ga0209515, IMG submission 187454) | Subsurface groundwater microbial communities from S. Glens Falls, New York, USA - GMW60B uncontaminated upgradient, 5.4 m (SPAdes)... ... | reverse complement strand
AAATAACTCGGATGCCTCATTGCTTCTCCTCTAATGACATCTCGGCAATTATGTTATCGAGCTCTTTACTAGAAATCGTAGTTTCAGTAATAGCGGGTTCCTTAACTGCCCCAGTAATAAATTCACCCTTAGAAGAACTTAAAGCGTAATTTGTGCTTGGAGTTTGATCTCGTTGATTTTTTGCAACTGGCCGTTCAACTATTGAAACTTCTTGTTCAATTTCTTCATCGAAATTTTGTACAACTTTTGCAACATTTTCATCATGCTGAAGTTCTGCTCGTCTGAGGTTAAGTTGTTCAAATTTTGCAACAAGTTCATTTTTATCTTTCTCGATAGTAGCCATTTGCCTATCAAAGTTTCTACGAAGCTCCCAGTCTTCAAAGCCTTTGACTATCGTCAGCCCATCCTGGGTTTGCTCAAAGTAACCTTTTTTAATCAAGCTATTCCTGTGTTTGCACACCGTCGATCGACTTTTCCAACACAGAATTTCAGCAATTTCCTGATCAGTAGCTTTGAAAAATCCATAGCGTTCATGCCTTAAGTCCCAGTCAGTAATCGCAATCCCAAGCTCATAGAGTACAAACTCTTCGCAGGTTAATTTCCCATCTTTTAGTAACTTAAATCTGTCTCTTGGTGCTTTTTGGTAACCTCTGAGTTTCTTAACCAGCGGATTAGTCATTTGAGCCTCCTAGCCGCCGGTAAAGCCGAGATTTTAGAGACTTGATAGCAGTTATAAAGGTTCTTGGGTCAACCATCACTTTCGTAGAATCTTTTGGGACGTAATCGAAAGAATCTAGTAATTCGATAACATCGACGTTATTTATAAAAATGAATGAGAATTGTTTTGCGGTCCGGCGTTCGATACTAACTAGCTGGACCTCTTTTGCAAGGAGATAACAAGCAAGATAAAAATCTGTAGTAGCAAAATAGCGATTGTCGCTAAATTTATTACAATTTTGCATATTAAATTCGAATATTTATTTTGAGGCATAAAAAATGCCACGACCTACTTCTCAAAGTAGTAATCGCGGCTCTGTGGACGCGGATAAATCCGCATAAGTAGAAGCCCTTCGGGACTGTGCCCTACGACTGACCTTATTTAATTGTGGTAATTATATCATGGTAAAGATTTAAAAACAATACGTTTTTTGGACTTAAAACACTCTTCTGTTGGTGTTCTAGGAGTAAAATGAGGTTGCTAATACATAGAAATCATCATCAACCAAATTCTAAACCTATAAATAAAGGAAATTTGTGGCTAAAGACACATTTAAGGTCTCAGATTACAAAGTCCGGTAATGTTAAAAGTTGATCAGATCACGTACTTTAACTTTCAAGACTGTTGCGATCCTCTGAAGCGTTTTAATGCTTGCCCTTCTTTTCCCTGTCTCCAGCAGACCTATGAAGGTGGTACTTAAGCCGGTTTTATCGGCAAGTAACTCCTGGGTTAGCCCGGACCCTTTTCTTAACTTCCTAATTCTTCGACCGAACGCAACATTTTGCCTCGTTACTTTTTTACCTTCCATACAACCAAAGCTAACAAAGGAGAGGGTAGAAAGTTTATTAACTGTGTGTACGGTTTTTAAAGCTAATTATTTGCAATTAACCATAACCAGAAGTTAAGATACATACGATGAGGCATCAGAAAAAGACAAAAGAGGTTCAACAGGAAAAAGGCCTAAAGGTACCGCCCACCAAAAGCATTCTCAAGAAAATCCCTATTGGAGCAATGGTGGTAGGTGGTTTAATCTTAATATTGGTAGTCGCCGCGTTTAGTATTAATGCTAACGGGGGTTATCTTATACCGCGAAATCTAACCGCAAGCCCTGCGCCCTTTGCATCGGCATCATCAGCTGATTCTTTGAATTCCGTAGTTTATAGCCCACCCCCACTTACCCAAAAGGTTGACACAGATCCGGTTGTGCCCTGTGGTCCAGGAGTAAAATCAGGCCAATATGTCAACGATAAACAGAGTAACTGTGTAAACTATACCGATTGCGGGCTGAACGGTAATACAGTATGGACCTTAATGCTCAAATCTGACTGCAGCAAAAAACAAGCGCAAGGAAATGCGGCCAATAATAGTAACAATAATACTTCAAGCAACAGCGGCACTGTTGTATTTCCGTGTCCTACTAGTACAGGGACTTATATGGTTCATGGGGAAAATGAGGGTAAAGCCATGGAAGAATGCAATCGTTTTCAGGCAAATGATAGGCAATATATGGATTTGCAGAATCAGCTTCAGCAGAAGATAACCAATAATATTATTAACAGTTACTTTGACAAACCTTACAAAAACAATTTTGTGCAACCTACGTTTTCTCCAATGCCTTATACTAATTTAGGTAGTAACCCATCACCCGCCCCTTGTACCCCCATACCTCCCGGGAGGGGCGGCTTTGCTGATAATCCTTGCTAAATGAGAAGGCTAATGTTTCTAATCTCATCCGAAGGCAAAAGCAAAACCCAGCTAAAGAATGAAATCATGGCTGCGTACCGGAAATATCGAAAAGTCGAGAAAAAAGTTTTAAAGAAATTGAAGATACTAGATAAGACCGATATAGAATAATCGCTTATTCTAAAATGGAGAATTTTTTGGGAAATTTTTTGTGCGATTTTTAAATCCAAGTACCTATTTCTGCAGCGAACCCGCTCTATCCTGTAAATCACCCTCTTAACCCGCTTTTCTGTGGGCGAGTTTTGGCTACGAAAGTTGTTAACAATATCGACCTGGACCAAGAGTATAATGAACACTCAATGACAACTTTAAAACTTACTGTCGAGGAAATATCAAAGAGATTAGAAAGTAAGAACCTGAGTGCGTTAATAGGAGTCGAAGAGACAGCTGACTTTGAATTTCGCCAATTTTCTTATCTCACAACACTGGAAGGGGATGTAAAAAATAAATCTCAATTTGAACTGGTGAGGGATATCACTTCAATCGCTAATTCCGGGGGAGGCCTGGTAGCAATTGGTCTTAAGCCGTTGAAGAAAGCAACAGAGAAGAAGGAATATGTAGCGGAAATATGTGGGGTGAAAAAGGAACATATTCAAACCCAGTCTTGGTTTGACGTACTGGCCGAAATGGTTGTCCCTAGATTCTCAGAAACTTATCTTGAGTATGGTTTTTCGGGAGCAAACGATGAGGTTTTTTGGTTTAAAATCAAAGATGCAAAGGAAGTAGGTTGCTTTCCATTTATATTAACAAAGGATCAGTGGGAACCCACTGTAGGAGAGTACGTGAAAGGTACTGTTTTTGGGTACTACTATCGTGATGGAGCACAAAACGTATGGTTATCTGCAGAGAAACTGCAACAATACATTGCTGATGGAATCAGGGCAAAACAAACTAAGCGGGAGGGTCAAATAATTGATCCTGCAATTGCTACACAACTGCAAGGCATAAATATTAAACTGGAAGCCATGGCTTCGCAGGTAACGAGTTTGGTAGGCGCTAAAACAGAACAAACCAAAGAGGATCTCGATAATAAAGAAAAAAAAATTGTGGAATATATTAACTCGAAGCTTGAATGGGAGACAGGATTTTTCTATATATATGCTGTTCCAAAAAAACCTGCAAATATTAAAGATTTCTGGAATCAGGGCAAACGAAGTGTTTACGAAACACTTAAGTCACCTCCCTATCTAAGACCAATGGGTTGGGACATGCAAATTGCTTCGTCCGAGTATCCTGAACCAAAAGATGGTTTTTGGCAAGCGATGAATGGGGACCGCAAGATAAACATAGTTACTCGTGAGGGAGAAATGCTTACAGCGGCGACAATAGATGAATTTCTAGACTGGGGTTTAAAAAGCGAAGACCCAAATAAAAAATTAATAAACAACTTTCCTCTTGTCGAATATATAGACAATTTTTTCCACTTTTTTTATGTGTCTCGTAAGATCTTCTCTTTAAAAAGAGACTATACAGTTCGAATGGGCTTTATCACTAAAGATGGAATAAATTATTACCTCCAAAGTCCAGCAGGGATAGGGGATAAACTTTTTGGAGCTACGTCTGGACCTCTAAATAAAAAAAAATGGAGTATAGATATTCCTGAAAATGATGATCGCTGGCCAAACATTATGGCAGCTGAAGCTGTAATTGAAATCTACGCATCCGGCTTTGGGATTACTGAAGAAAATTTTGCATATCTCAAGAAAGAGAACGGTTCTTATCAAGTAGATGAAGAACTTTATAAAAAGCAGACGTAACTGTTCCCAGCCCCGCAGCTCGATGAGACAATTTTAAAGTTTTGTTAAAATAGAACTATGAGATAGTTTAAAAATTACTTTGAGGCTAAATTCCAAAAATGACAATTATCGACCTTTTCCTTTTTCGAGGCTAATTAAGGCTAGGGAAAACGCGTCGCGTTTTATGTATTCTGCGACGCAATAACAAACGTTATTAGGTTATTGTTATTTACCCACATTTTACACATTGAATATTTTCAATTGCTAAATTATAATCCATTTATGAGGTGTTCAATGACACGCCGAAAGGGTGTCGAACACTTCTTCAAAACAAGCGAGGCAATACTCGCTTTTTTTGAAGGCTATACAGCATCCCCCGTGATATCAATTAAATGGACTGAGAACTTAGTACGCATATAATCTCTTATTTCTTTAAACAGTCTTAATTTGGAAGGATTGATGTTAGATAATTCACCTCTCAGCTTGTGTTCTTTTCTCAAAGTTTGCAATGAGATGTAAGAAATAAAATCTGCAATTTCAATGCCTCCGCCATTCGTGGAAGCTTTTGTATGCAAATTCATCCCAATTATTTCATTGCCGTGCCTATAATGCAGATCAGATGTTGCGTAGTTGTGGTAGATATCGACATATCTTCCGTCTGACGTGGCAATTGACTCTAAGTTAATAGAGCCTTTGTTATCAGGCGAGGTTTGTAATGTCTGAGAGTGTTTCTGAAAAGACCTGAACAAACAAAGCTTAAGAGGATAATATTCTGTCTTTTTTCCCATCTGAGTAATAATCAACTGACGATAATCTTGCTTTGCTTGCGTGTATGTAGTTTTTGCCGAGACGGTTGCTCCCCGCCCGGGATCAATAGGTGGGATTCCAATACGGTATTTAGTTCTGAGACTTTTTAAATCTACATAATAAACTTCGGCATGAAAATCTATGTATTTAATCATTTCTAGTAAATCTCGAGTAGCTTTATTGAAGCGACGCGTCATTCTTAACTCCCTTTTTTTATAATTAGGAATTCTATCTTCAAAAAAATCAACAGAATGAAGACATTTAAACGGATTTGCTAAATAAGAATTCCTCCATTTAGACATTAATAAACCCGCCAACTCGTCTTGCTCTGGATTCATAGTTAAGGCAGTCATAAGAAAGAATCTGTAATAAGGGTTACCTACATTTGGAAGACCAGACTCATCTACATACAAGTTAATAAAATTCGTCACGTAGCTATTCTAGCAATAAACTAGAACTATAAAAAGTTCTGAGTCAAACGGATTCCTGAACAACATGCTTATTGTAATTAGCTAAATGATTAAGTATGATTCAAATATCTTTTGATGACCCAAGAATAAGCTAGTCTGTTCTTGGTAGTATTGATTATTTTGAACCTAAATAGGGTACATGACTTAGGAATCCCCACATTTCTGAGACAGATCAGATAACTTCTTCGTCATAAGCAGTCAGATTTTTAGGCCAATACGTTTGGTCTTGACATATTCGCGGGTTTAACCTAATCTTAAATTAGATGGGTATCAGAAGAAAAATACTTGTATGTTTTCCAATTTTCCTTATTGCAGCCTATGCGGTTTTGCACTCTGCGCAGTTTTCCTTTGCTCAAACGGATATTCCATCTGATTTAAGCTTGGATCTGGGCTTAGCCCAGCAAAATCCAGCCCCAGAGCAAAAACAGATCGTCCAAGCAGAAATTAAACAGGCGGTAGTGACTAGCACAAAAGGAGAAACGCTAACGGTAACCCCCCAAGACAGTGTTTCACAACAAGCCAAAACAGAATCTTCACAAGACGCTATTAACCCAGAAGAAACGACTTCTGAGCAAGTAGTAACCAAGCCGATACCAGTTGTAGTTGATGAAAAAGGGTCACCAGTCCCATCAGCAACAGATCAAGGTTCGCCTAGCCCAGATGCCAATACACCAAGCTCTTCGACAAATAATGACAATCCAAGCTCTTCCAATAATACAAACTCTTCCAATCCAAGCTCAAGTCCAATCCCGGGAACGAGCATTCCTGAACATAATGACAATGCAGCCCCATCTGATAACTCCACAAATCCAAACTTACCAGCACCGAGTGAGCCGACACCAGCCGATAATTCTGATAATCCAGCGGTTGAGGGAACAAAGACAAAATCAGGCAGTATTTTTCAAAAAGTTATAGCCAAGGCGTTCTCAATTTTTAATAGGTAAACTTATATGAATCTTAAAAATCAAAAACAAAAAGGGAACATTGCAATAATTGCTTTACTAATACTGGCGGCAGTTGTGGTCGGACTGGTTGTTTACCAGCAATTCCTAAAACCAAAAGCACGAGTGAAAACGGTTATTATGAATAAACAGGTCCTCGTCAAGCGATCTAAAAGCCCAGGAATCATTCAAAGAGGGCTTACAGGTAAAGCAATTGACGTTAACACCGGAAAGATTGTTACCGCCGCGAGAGTTTTTTCGGGAGATGACAAAACAGTTTACTTAGAATTAGATTTACAATCACCTCCAAAAGGAACGGTTATCGATTATATCCGCTACAAAGATGGCAAATACGTTGATCACGGGGAAGTAACTCTTGAAAAAACCGACACTCAAAACGTTCTTTTTAATTGGACAATCAATAAGCTTTTAGCAAGTGCGCGGGAGGGAAATTGGAAAGTAGCTACCTACACCAACGGCATTCTGGAAAAAAGAATCGCCTATAGTATTGAGAAAAGCAAAGTAACTAGCGTCTATCCGGAAGAAACAATTAGCGCCAATGATTCTGATTACCGCCTAAGTAAAGTTCTTGCTACCTTACCTCAAGGGAACTAATCCAAGTGCCAGATAAACTGCCAGCTACGCAGGGATTAACCCTAGCCCAAGTTCTAGAAAGTAGAAAAGCTAGTGGAGCCAATGTCGAGAAAGAGCGCGACTTCACAACGCTAAAAATCATCGCAAAAACGCTATTTTCCCTCTTTAACATTGTGATGGTATGCCTTATCGTCATTCTTATTCTCATTAATCAAAAGTCAACTGCCCAATTTATTAGTTTGGTTGCAACAGTCAATACCTTAATCGCGTTGGTGCAGGAAATTAGAGCAAGGCTGATTGTAAAAAAACTTAGCAAACTTTCGGAAAAAACATCAAAAGTAATTCGTGACGGTAAAATTGTTGAGATTGCCCTTGAAGATTTAGTTCTAGGGGATATTATTCACCTTTCATCTGGTGACAGGGTACCAGTCGATGGAGAAGTAGTTTCGTCGCAATATGCCGAGTTTGATGAAAGCATCCTCACTGGAGAATCTAAATATATTGAAAAAAAGGTCGGCGAGGAGGTCAGGGCTGGATCTTTTATCGCTGCTGGCAGTTGCGATTATAAGATGACTAAATTTACAAGAGATTCGTATATCCAAACACTCACAAAGCAAATTGCCAAGCACGGAATTACCCAGTCGCCTCTCCAGTCTCAAATCAATCAGATTATCAAAGCGCTTACTTACATGACGATTTTCTTCATTGCACTTCTCGTTGCCGAAGGGTTGGTACAGGAAAATCAGGCGCAGGAAATTGTTATTAATGCTGCAACTTTAGTAAGCTCCTTGGTACCACAAGGATTAGTGCTTATAACCACTATTTCTTTTGCTTTTGGTGCGGCAAAGATTGCAAAAAACCAGGCAATCGTACAAAAACTTTCCTCTATCGAAGCAATGGCCAATGCAAAAGTCGTCTGTATGGATAAAACAGGGACATTAACAAAAAATGTACTCGAGGTTAAGGAGGTAAAGTGGCTATAAAAGAACCATACTCTGCCAAAGCGTTATTGAAAACTTTTTTGAAAGATGTTTCACAGAAAAATAAGTTAAATGCCGTTTTAGAAAACTATCTTACCGATATTTCACCCATTGACAAGCTAAAAAAAATCGATGAAATCCCCTTTTCTTCGGACCGAAAGTACAGTGCTTGTATTTACGAGGGTCTTACTCTGGTCCTAGGTGCACCGGAAATTCTTTTAGAAAAAAACACGAAAGTGTTCAAAAATGTTGAAGCCTATACCAAAGAATCGTATCGAGTGGTAACCTTCGGACAAATCAAAGAGAAATTTGACAAAAAAAATGGAGAAATAAAAAAGAAGTTTCAACCGCTTGCCGTTATTGCTCTTGACGATCCAATTAGAGAAGAAACTCCGCCAACACTAGCGGCGCTTGTCAAAGAAAATATGCAGTACCGGATTATATCAGGCGACTCGCCAGATACGGTAATGGCAATCGCCAAGAAAATAGACAAGAATCATCAGTTCAAACCAATTAGCGGTGAAGAACTTGCCCCGCTTCAGGGTTCAGAACTTGAAAAAGCAATTATGGACCATAACATATACGCACGCATCAAGCCTCAACAAAAACAGTTAATCATAAAGACGCTTAAGGAAAATAAACTCTTTACAATAATGATAGGGGACGGCGTCAACGACGTTTTAGCCCTCAAAGAATCGGATTTAAGTATTGCTATGAATGGGGGATCTTCTATGGCCAAAGATGTAGCTGATGTAGTGCTTGTAAACAATTCTTTTTCTACTCTTCCACTTTTACTTTTTGAAGGACGAAGGATTATTACAAACATTCAAACCATTGCCAATATTTATTTGATTAAAAATGTTTCTTCAATTGCTTCAATCCTCATGCTTGGCTTCATAGGGCTCAGGTTTCCCTTTGACCCAAAGCATGTTGAACTATCTAGTCTTTTGATTGTCGGCCTTCCTTCTTTTGTGCTTGCTTTCGAAAAACATAATTTCCATACAACAAATGAAGGGTTTATAAAAAGGCTCCTTCTTTTTTCGGGAATTGTAGGGTTTGGAAACGCAGTTATTTATACCATCGTTTATACATATTTTGACTTAACCAGCAGTACATTATTTTATTCAAGAAGTATACTTTTAACGAGCGTAATTTTTCTTGGTATTAACAACATTATTCTCATTTACCTGCAGCACTACACTTTCAACCAAATACTAAAAAGAAAAATCGTCATTGGGTTAATTACAGCAATTTTTCTAATATTCGTTATCAGTATTCTTAGCTCAATTAGTAGAAATTTTTTTGAAGTTAAGAAGATAACCCTTATCGATTTTATGCTTTCACTGAGCTTTTCAATCGCCGGATCAATCGCTATTGCTTATATTCTAAGAAAGCTACACTTACTTTATAAACTACCCGATTTCAAAAACATTGCCAGCAATCCTCCGATTGTCGTAGTAAGTACTCCAAGTCCAAGCCAGATAAATCCGTAAGCGCGCAGATGGAAGTCTTGATCAGTTTAAACCTAAAAGAGATAGACGATTTAGGAATCCCCCTTCCTCCGCCAGATCAGATAGCCTCTTTACCTGTGTTTTATAAGTAGCCAAGCATTGGTTTTGCCGGGCGGGAAACCGCTTGTTTTAACAAGCGCAAACGAACCCTTCACCTTTTTGCCAATTAGATAAAATTTAATCTCTCCCTTTTTTATCCCTTCCAGCATTACTTTTTCTCCTTCTTTTCTGTCTTCTATTTTCTTGCGGACGCCTTTGGCTATTTCAATTTCCGGTATATATGTGCCTTCGTCCCAAATAAAAACTTCTCCCGCTCCATATTCTCCTTCGGGAATCGTTCCGTGGAATTTTCGGTAGTCTAGCGGGTGGTCTTCTATTTTCATTGCCAACCGTTTAACACTTGGGTCTTCCTGGATTCCTTTTGGTATTGCCCACGACGGCATTACGCGTCCAATTTGTAAACGAAAATCAAAATGCAGACGAGTCGCGTGATGTTCTTGGATGACAAAAAATAATTTATCCTTGTCCAAACTTTTGGATGAATACGGTTCCGGAGTTTTTCCCTCTTTGCGTTTGGATCGGTATGTACCGAGTTTATCCATCGTGCCCTAATTTTATCAGATAATCTTTTTCAAAAGCTAAAACCGCAAATTGAGAGCGGTTTTAAAAAAGTTGATATATACTTAAATCATGCGCTATTCGCATAGCTTAAGAAAATATCACAGCCAGCCCCACAACTACCTTTCGGCAATAATTTTAATTGCTTCAATACTAGCAATTGGCGCTCTTGTTGCCATTTCCCATTCCAACACGCTTAATCTTGCCCGTGATCTGGCTCTTTCCACAGTTCGTGTTTTTCTTGCTTATTTTATTACTCTTCCGCTCGCGCTTATCGTTGTTATTTTAATAACCAGAAAAACTAAAGTTGAAGATTTCTTTGTGCCTGTTCTTGACGTTGCCCAGTCACTTCCGGCATTTGCTTTTTTACCGGTGATGATTGCAGCGCTCGGCAGGGGAACACTGACGATTGCCTTATTTTTGACAGTTGAAATGATCTGGCCCATTATCTTTACAACGCTTTCCGCACTTAAAACAACGCGCCAGGATCTTTCAGAAGCGGCCACAGTTTTTCAATCCACGGGCATCAAACGTCTTTGGCACTTTATACTGCCATCCATTTTCCCGTCAATTGTTACCGGTTCAATTATCGGTTGGGGAGAGGCTTGGGAAACCATTGTTGGTGCCGAACTTATTGCCGGCAAAAACGGTATCGGTGCTTTTATTGGCAAACTTAATGATTCCGGAAGTACCTTTCTTTTCGGGGTCGCGGTCATAATTTTGATGTTATTTATATTCATTCTGAACAGGCTAATTTGGTTACCGCTTCTAAAAAGGTCAACCAAATATCAAACGGAGTAATGGCTATTTTAAGAGTTGAAAAAATTTCTAAAGAATTTGAACCCGAAGAAGGTAAAATTGCCGTTTTAGAAAATATTAACTTCTCGGTCGAAAAAGGGGAATTCCTATCTATAATCGGTCCTTCCGGCTGCGGCAAATCCACTTTACTTAGAATTATTGCCGGACTGGAAAAACCGTCAAGAGGCAACGTCTATCTGGACGACCAAGAAATTGCCGACCCAAACCCCGATATCTCTTTCATTTTCCAAAATTTCGCCCTTTTCCCCTGGCTCAGTGTCGAAGGCAATATTGCATTTCCCTTAAAGATGACCAATATGTCGGAGGAAAAAATGCAAACCAAGGTGGCCAGTGTTATTTCCGAAGTAGGCCTTTCCGGTTTCGAAAAATCCCACCCCAAAGAATTATCAGGTGGCATGAAGCAACGGGTTGGTATCGCCAGGGCGCTCGTCGTTGAGAGTGATATTATTCTTGCCGATGAACCATTTTCCGCCCTCGACGCTTTTACGGCCAAAGAACTTCGCGACGATCTCTTAAAAATTTGGGGAAAGCTTGGCAAAACTATAGTTTTAGTGACCCATCTCGTTGAAGAAGCAGTTTACCTTTCCGATAGAATCGTGGTTCTTTCCAAAAGACCTGGGAGAGTCGAGAAAATAATCGTCAATAGTCTTCCTCGACCAAGAAAAATACGCAGCGACGAATTTTACAAAATCGCCGACGAGCTCACAAAAATCGTCAAACCCTAACCCTACCTCCAAACTGCTAGTAGCGCCCCGGTCAAAAGAAAATTGACCAGATGGTGGCCGTTTTCTAGATAGTAGAGCTTCATTGGTTTGCCGGAAAATATAAATTGTCCCATGGTCGTCGTTGCTACAAATCCCAGCCAGGCCCAAAAACCAACTTGGGCTCCGGCCACATATGTTGTCGCTGCGCCAACTTGCACAAAATGGGCCATCACATAGACAAAAACCAAAACCGTCACAAACATCATGCCATAAAGCATCGGCATTTTGTCTTTTTGACCGGCAATATCTTTTTCAGTTTTGCCAACAAGCTTCATCCAAGTTTTGCCAAAAAGCGGTCCATACCAAACAAAACCCACAGCCATATTGATAATTGCCACAACCAAAATTGCTAGATAATTAATTTGAAAAGTCATCGTCTCACCCCCTTTCCTTCTCAATTAAATATTACTCCCTTCCCACTTTGGGTTACAATATATGAATGGCCAAAGAGGATATTTTAATTGAAGAAGATTTAGAAATCACCGCCGCCACCGCCGGCGCCGCGCCGGTTATACTTCCAACTCGAGTCATTTCCATTTTTCCGGCGCTGGCCCACCGCAATTTCCAATTGTATTTCATGGGCCAGGCAATTTCCTTAATTGGTTTTTGGCTGCAGCAAGTCGGCACCGGCTATTATGTTTTTCAAATCACCCATTCAGCTTTTTGGGTTGGCGCATCAGCGGCGATCGGCGGGTTACCTTTTTTAATCTTTACCACTTTTGCCGGCGTCGCCGTCGACAGGGTCAATAAACAGAAGGTGCTAATTTTAACCCAGGCGGCAGAAGCAGTAGTCGATATCGCCTTGGGTATCTTAATCCTTACATCAAGAGCAAATTTACCGCTAGTCGTAATTGCCATGTTTTTGATTGGCTGCATCAACTCAATCGATTTACCAACGCGGCTTACTTTTTTAGTCGAGATGGTTGGCAAAAAAGATTTAGCATCGGCGATTCCCATCAACAACGGCCTTTTTAATGCCGCCCGTTTTGTCGGCCCGGCTCTCGCTGGTATTCTTATTGCCTTCACATCTGTGGGCTGGACGTTTATTTTAAATGGCTTCAGCTTTATAGCCGGCATTTGGGCCATTCTAGCCATCAAACCTATCTATAAATACCAAGCCGAGGTTGACGTCCATCCGCTAGAGTCATTAAAAACTGGAATCAAATACTCATTCACTCATCCAAAAATCCTTTATTTCATAATCCTGGCCTTTTTCTCTGCGATTTTCATCTGGCCGTTCCAAACTTTAATGCCCGTTGTTTCCGAAAAAGTTTTTCATACCGGGGCTCACGGTCTTGGCACTTTACTTTCCGCCGCCGGTGCTGGCAGCCTAACTGGCGCCATTTTTACGTCCGCAAATTCCGCGAGAAAAAACAAAATCCCCCTCATTCTTATTGGAATTGTTATATCGAGCGTCAGCTTAATTCTGTTTTCGCTTAACCAGAATTTCACTCTTGCCCACGTGATTTTATTTTTGGCGGGATTTGGAACCTTGATGCAAGTTTCGACTTTAAATACTCTTGTGCAGCTAAACTCTCCCGATAACATGCGCGCTCGGGTGATGGCTGTTTATCTAACGATGTTCGTTGGCGTCATGCCCCTGGGCAATATCTTAGCCGGCACTCTCGCCCAAAAAACATCAGCCCTATTCACAATCGGCCTTAGCGCTGCCCTGATGCTTTTAGTCGGCGCAGCTTTTTACTTCAAAGGCATTTTCAAAAATCTCGCGATCACCAATTGATTTCCAAATATTTCCTGAGTGATTTATAATTACTCGTAAATGGAAGACAGCGAGAAACAAAATTCTAGATTTGCCGCCGAGAAAGAATTAACAGGATACATTGATTACCACAGACCAATATTCATGGAGCGCATCAACGGTTTAGCAAGTCTCGAAGTCGGAACTGACGAAGAAGGCGCTTTTGTCACCCTGAACATTAAAGAAGACCCAAATGACCAAAGAGAATTGACAACCGAGCAAGCAGCAGGTCTAATGAGCTGGCGAGAGCCCGAAGGATTAATAAGGGCAAGGGTTAAAGTTAAAAAGGTAGATGACACCCTCGAGAGTTCTCAATGATTTTTATCTTCACTACCTTCCCAAATAAAGCCCAAGCCGTAAAAATCGGCAAGACGCTTCTAGATAAAAAACTGGCAGTTTGCTGGAATCTTTTCCCGGTGGATTCAAACTACAGATGGAAAGACAAAATAGTCAAAGATAAAGAACTCTTGATGATCATTAAAACCAAAGATTCAAACTTTTCCAAAATCGAATCCTTCATCCAAAAGAATCATTCCTACGAAGTCCCCGAAATTGTTGCTGTCAAAGCCGAAAAAGTCAGCAAGCCCTATCTAAAGTGGTTGATGGAAGAACTTGCCTAAAATTTTCAGGCAAACGCTGTTGAACTAACAATCTCCATTTGGGATAATGAATCTCGCCATGGCAACAAAGCAAAAATTCAAACCCGTTGATCCAAAACAGGATTTTGTGGCCATGGAGAAAAAACTTCTGGACTACTGGTACCAAGAGGGGATAGTCGAAAAGTATTTAAGTCGCAACAAAAATTCCAAGGAAAAATTCTCTTTTCTTGACGGCCCGATAACGGCCAATAACCCCATGGGCGTTCACCATGCTTGGGGTCGGACGTACAAAGATTTGTGGCAGCGTTTTTATAACATGCAAGGTTACGCCGGCCGTTTTCAAAATGGTTTTGACGAACAGGGTCTTTGGGTCGAAGTCGAAGTCGAAAAAGAATTGGGGTTTAAAAACAAAAAAGACATCGAAAAATTCGGCATCGACAAGTTTGTAAATCTTTGCAAAGAGCGCGTCAAAAAATTCTCAACAATTCAAACCGAACAAAGTAAACGTTTGGGTTACTTTATGGATTGGGACAATTCCTACCACACCTCCAGTGACGAAAATAACTACGCCATCTGGAACTTCCTCAAAGTCTGCAACCAAAAGGGCTATCTATATAAAGGAAGGGATTCCGTGCCTTGGTGCCCGCGCTGCGGTACCGCCATTTCCCAGCACGAGATTTTAACAGAGGAATACAAGGAGATAACTCATAAAGCTGTCTACGTCAAATTCAAACTAACGGATCGAGATGAATATCTTTTAGCTTGGACAACAACTCCTTGGACTTTGCCATCCAATGTCGCCATTGCTGTCAACCCCGATTTTACTTACGGCAAATATAAAATCGATGGTAAAGATTTAATTATTCAAACTGCTCTAGCAAAAGCAACGGGAACTGCCGAGAAGCCGATCAAAACTCTGAAAGGTAAAGATCTCGTTGGTCTCAAATACGAAGGAAACTTTGACGACCTGCCAGCCTTAAAAGGTGTAGAGCACAAAGTCGTCGGGGCAAAGGATTTAGTTACAGCCGAAGAGGGGACCGGTTTAGTCCACATCGCTCCGGGTGCCGGTGAAGAAGATTTCAAAATCGCCAAAGAAGAAAATCTTTCCGTTGTCGAATCAATCGACGAAGCGGCGAATTACATTAACGGTTTTGATGATTTAACCAGCCAAAACGCCAAACAAAATCCCGATCTTATCATCGACAAATTAAAAACGAAGGGTGTTCTTTTCAAGGAAGAAAACTACATCCACCGTTATCCAACGTGCTGGCGCTGCAAAACAGAACTTGTCTGGAGAGTTGTGGACGAATGGTATATCGCTATGGACCGTCCTTCGCAAGATGCTTCGGACGGCAAGCCGCAAAAGACTCTAAGAGAACAAATGGTCGACGTTGCCAAAAAAATAAATTGGATTCCCAAATTTGGTTTAGAAAGAGAACTGGATTGGCTCAAAAATATGCACGACTGGCTAATTTCCAAAGAAAGATACTGGGGACTGGCGCTGCCAATTTGGGAATGCACCAAGTGCGACAATTTCGAAATCATCGGCTCCAAAGACGAATTAAAAGAAAAAGCTATAGTTGGTTGGAAAGGATTTGAGGGGCAGTCTCCCCACAGGCCTCAAATCGACGAAATAAAAATAAAATGTTCCAAGTGCGGTGAAACTGTATCCCGCATTAAAGCTGTCGGTAATGTTTGGCTCGACGCCGGCATCGTGCCGTTTTCAACGATGCCTTCCAACTGGTTCCCCGCCGATTTCATAACCGAATCTTTTCCCGGCCAATTTAAAAACTGGTTTTATAGCTTAATTGCCATGTCCACGGTTCTCAAGAATGAAAATTCTTTCAAAACCGTTTTGGGGTTTGCCACTTTGCTCGACGAAAAAGGCGAGGAGATGCACAAAAGTAAAGGCAACTCTATCGAATTTAACGAAGCCGCCGACAAAATCGGCGTCGACGTCATGCGCTGGATGTACGCAAAGCAAAACCCGGTGAATAATCTTTTATTTGGTTATCATGTTGCAGACGAAGTTCGCCGCCGTTTTTATTTAATCCTTTGGAATGTTTACTCATTCTTTGTGACTTATGCCAATTTAAACGATTTCTCTGTTCAACGTCATTCTCGACCTGATCGAGAATCAGATCCTCGCATTCGCGAGGATGACAAAAGCATGTTGGATAGATGGATCGTGTCACGACTTCACTCGGTCATTAAAGTAACAACTGACGCACTTACCAAATACGATGCTCAAGTTGCCAGCCAGGCAATCGAAGATTTTGTTATTGGTGATCTTTCCACCTGGTACATCAGGAGAAGCAGAGATAGGGTAGAGGAGGCCCTTCCAACAATCTATCAAGTTTTGGTCAATCTTTCCAAATTAATTTCCCCCTTCACACCATTTATCGCCGAAGAAATTTACATGAATTTGGTGGGGGAGCAGTCTGTAAATCTCGCCGACTTCCCTACTGCCGACGAAAAACTGATTAATAAAAATCTCGAGGACCAAATGGCAGCTGCCCGAGTGCTCGTCGAAAAAGTCCATGCTATCAGAAAAGTTGCCGGTCTCAAAGTTCGCCAACCACTCGCATCTCTAACTTACGGTGAAGAAAAACTTCCTACGGAGATTGAGAAAATAATCGCCGACGAAGTAAATGTTAAAAAAATAATCCAGAAAAAGGGATCGCAAATAACACTCGACACTAAACTCACTCCAGCACTCGTCGCCGAAGGCCAAGCAAGGGAAATCATCAGATCAATCCAGCAAGCCCGAAAAGACGCCGGTTGCGACCTTTCTGAAAAAGTCACAGTCACACTTCCCGACTGGCCCCAAGAATTTGAAGAAGAAATAAAAAAGCAAACCCTCGCATCAAAACTTACAAAAGGGGAGAGTCTTAGTATAATTCGGAAGAATTAAAATATATTACTACTAATATACCAGTATACAAGTATACTGGTACGAGCTAGATTGCTTCGCTTTGCTCGCAATGACATAATCTAGAAATGCAACGCAAATGGGATCTCTTGGCGCTTTTTTTAATTCTTGCCATCGGCGCCATTTCTCTTTTGGTCATTTTCTCAATCAACAGAAGCCTTGCCACCAACCAACTCGTCTATTGGATTATTGGGCTGGCAGTCCTCTGCGCCACATCTCTTTTTCCTTACAACAACTGGCAAAGATTATCAGTCCCCTTTTACGCAGTTGTCCTAATTTTTTTAGCACTCTTATTTTTTATCGGGACACCAATCCGCGGTTCTATCCGCTGGATTGATATTGGCCCATTCCGTTTTCAACCTTCGGAACTAGCCAAAATCGCCAGCATTTTCCTGCTCGCCAATTTCTACAGCGAAAAGTCGGCACGCCAACTAAAAAATCTTGTTACCAGTTTCGCCATCATTCTGCCAGCAGTTGTTCTCATTTTCTTTGAGCCGGATATCGGCAACTCCCTGGCGCTTCTTGCCATTTGGTTTGGCGCCTCACTTGCCTGCGGTTTCCGCGCCAAAACCATGGTCACTTTTGCTTTGATTGCCATTGTCATCGCGATATTTAGTTACGAGTTGCTTTCGTCTTATCAAAAGGACCGCATTGCCACATTTGTAAATCCAACCAAAGATCCGCTTGGCACCGGTTACAACATCATCCAATCAAAAATCGCCATTGGGTCAGGTCAATTATTTGGTAGAGGTTTAGGTCACGGTTCTCAATCTCAGCTCAATTTCTTGCCCGAAGCCGAGAGCGACTTTATTTTCGCTTCCATTTCCGAACAACTGGGTTTTTTTGGCGCCATTCTTATTGTTCTTTTGCAGGGGGGATTGATCTTAAGAATTTTAAGCTATGTCCAAAGCGCTGAAAAATTTGGCCAATTAGTAATTGTCGGCACTGCCTCTTTTCTTCTGATTCAATTCTTGGTCAACATCGGTATGAACCTCGGCCTTCTCCCGGTAACTGGCATTACTCTCCCGCTCGTTTCCTACGGCGGCTCCTCACTTCTTTCGACGCTTTTCCTCCTCGGCGTCGCCTTTTCCGTTAAAAGGTATCAGTATTGATATAATACCATTATGTTAGAACAGTTCGGATATCGCCTTCTCATCTTTGATAAAAAAAACTTGGCTCACTTAATGCGGTCAATACCAGACTGGACCACAGAAAGAGAACTTTTCTTTAGTGTGGCCCTTCTACCTTATTATGATGGTGGTATTACCTGGGAGGGAATGGATGCAGAAGTAGGACACATAATCTATAGATTAACTGATCTTGTAGATCCTGATGACAGAAAAGCCTTCGCTATCTACCCAAGTTCTGATGGGTCAGTTACCACAAAATATGAATATGAATATGATCACGAAGAAAGGGAAGTGAAATGGGATTCCTTAGAAGATTGGCGGCGTGAATGGGAAAGAACCAACCCTAATATCCCAGATCACAGTATCGTAAACGAATTTATTATGGAGCATCTTCAAAAAGATCCGCCGGCAGAGTTGAAAGAGGGCCAGTCTTAGTGTTAAAATCCTCAAACTATGTGGGCAGTAATTAAAACCGGCGGAAAACAATATAAAGTCGAAGAAGGCACCAAGCTTGCCGTAGAAAAACTCGAAGGCAAAGACGGCAAGATCACTTTTGACCAGATTTTGGCGCTTGGCGGCGACAAAGTCCAGGTCGGCACACCTTTCCTTGAGAAAGTGAAAGTCACGGGAAAGATTGTGGAGCAATTTAGAGACAAAAAAATCAGGGTCGTTAAGTTCAAATCCAAATCGCGCTATACCAGGACCACTGGCCACAGACAAAACCTCACCAAAGTTTTAATCGAAAAAATTTCCGCTTAAATTTCGTCATTCCACACTCTCTTGTCATTGCGAGGAACGAAGTGACGAAGCAATCTCATCAAAAAGATTGCCGCGCGCGTTTCACTCGCTCGCAATGACGACAGTGGAATAGGTCAAAAGGACACGGAAATACCTCATTGACAGTCTGTGAAAAGCACGCTAGAATTTCAACGGAACTAACATGGCTCACAAAAAAGCCGGCGGGGCCGTTACCAAAAACCGCGACACGGGTGGCAAACGTTTAGGCGTTAAGATTTACGGTGACCAAAAAGCCGCTCCCGGCAATATCATCATTCGCCAGCGCGGCACCAAATTCTTCCCCGGCATTGGTACCAAAATGGGCCGTGATCACACAATTTTCGCCGTTATCCAAGGCATCGTTAAATTCAAGCAAAAAATTGGCAAAAAGTTTATTGAAGTAGTGTAGTTCAATGGAAGAAAATCAAATCTTCGAAATCGACATCGATATGTTGCAGCCAAACCCGCTGCAGCCCCGTGGCCTAATTACCGCCGACTCTTTAATAGAAATAGTTGATTCAATTCGCGAACACGGCGTATTAGAACCTTTAGTTGTTGCCAAAACCCCAGCCGGCTACCAAATTATCGCCGGAGAACGTCGCTGGCGCTCTTCTAAAATTGCTGGTCTTTCTAAAGTGCCGGTCATAATCCGCGAAACGACTCCACAGGGAATGCTGGAGATGGCCATTATTGAAAATGTCCAAAGGATCGACTTAAATCCTCTAGAGCGGGCCCAGGCATTCAGAAGGTTAATGGATGAATTCGGCCTTTCGACCGGTGAAATTGCCGTTAAGGTCGGCAAAAGTGCCCCCTATGTTAGTAATACCCTGCGGCTTCTTACGGTCCCGGATGTTCTCAAAGATGCGCTTGCTTCCGGGGCTACAACCGAGGGCCACGTCCGCGCGCTTGCCTCTCTTGAAGATCCTCATCTAATAGTCGAAGCATATAAACTAATTCTTTCTAAAAACCTTTCCGTCCGCGGGGCCGAAGAACTTTCTAGGAAAATGAAGGCCAGAGAAAATATTGCGCCTAAGCAGCAACAGCCACAGTTAAGGCTTCAAAACGAGGACCTAGACAAATACCAAGAAGAAATAGCCGCCAAACTGCAAACAGATAACGCCTCGGTTAAAGTTAAAATCGGTCAATCAAGGATTGAGGGTAAAATGTTAATTGTTGTTCATGGCAAAGTAGAAATAACTTCAGCGGTCATTAAGCGTGTCAGGGATGCTGTAATTAACTCTTGAAACGATTCTGACACCGTTACTCTTATTGGTTTTAAAAATTGGGAAGTAAACAAGCCACGCCCTCCCGCGCATACTATTTCTATCAATTGATCCAAAAACTCTGGAATCGGAAGATGACTGACGATTATCCCCTAAAACAAAATATTGGTTGTCTCCAAGCGTCACATTGACATTGCCTTGGGTCTGTTGGGTTTCGTAAGGTTCTTGAAGTTTTTGGCTGTTGATATAAATTGCATTGTCTTCAATCTTCACATTTTCACCAGGCAGCCCAATTATCCTTTTTATAAAATCAACGTTTCTTGGCCCTGGAGCCTTAAAAACAATCACGTCACCCCTTGCCGGTTTATAAAGACGATACGTCACTTTTTCCGTCAAGAGCAGTTCTCCATCGGCAAAATTCGGCACCATGGATTCACCTTTAACCCGATGAGGTTGCACCAGGAAAATATAAACGAAAAAGAAAATGGCCAAAGAAATCGCTACCGTCTGGGCAATTTCTTTGAAAGTTTCAACCAAAAAACTTTTTAAACTCATAAAGTAATTGTATAATTTCTCAGGCGTTTAATGTAGAGTCAATTAGCGGACTCGTGGCTCAGTGGTAGAGCGTCCGTATCACACACGGAAGGTCACAGGTTCGATCCCTGTCGAGTCCACAAAACCTGTATCATATGGGCATGAATCAACTAAAAGACTTTCATCATTACAAAGGTTCAGATCTATCCAGATCAGAAAAAGTTGAAAGAAAAGTCGTAGAGTTACTACTTTCAACAAAACTGCCTGACGAAAAAAGAGAAAGCTCGATTGTCTGGGAATTGAAACATTCATCCGGTTGTTGCCAGATTGGCAGAATACTGGCCCAAAGAAGAGGCCTGGATATCGAGATGGCAGAAGTTGCCTGCCTTCTGCATGATATTTACGTAATTGTTAATGGGAAGTATAAAGATCACGCCAAACTTGGTGCGCCGCTCGCCGAGAACATACTAAAAGAAATTGACGATTATTCTTCGGAGGAAATCAAAACAATTACCGATGCCATCTCTCATCACAGCGAGAAAGAAATCGAAAGCGATGATCCTTTCGCAGAGCTCGTAAAAGATGCTGACGTGTTTGATTGTTCGCTATATAAAGGTGCAGAAGGATTTTACAGACTGCATAAGCCCGAAGAAATTTTTAAAGAGTACGTTAAAAGAATTAAAAAAGTTAGAAAAGAACTAGGTCTGCCCGAAAAAGATGTTTTCAGACCTTAAATGAACCGGATACCTAAGCCAATTTTCCAAAATAAACTCCCAAAAATTTCCTGGCAAAAAATTTATGAAAGGGAATATGGTGTTCAGTATTCAGAAGCTGCTGTCTCGCTTCTTGCACGCGCTAATTATCATTTCCCAGTGCTTTCAACTGATCAAGTAGTAGTTCCAGCAGAAGAGGGGAACACGGCCTTTTACATCGATGATATCTCTTGGATAAAACTTGTCGAAGGACTTAACTCGCAGTACACATCCAATGTAAAAAGGCTGGAGAAATACGAAAAGCAGTTTATTTTTGACGGCAATAACTATTTAGGATTTACAAAAAATCTTACTAAACTAAAACTCAAAAATTTATCAAATAAAGAGCTTCTTAAACTTTTCCTCGAGCACCAAAATAAAAAGGACAGATATTCTGTTTTTGCTTGGTCTGCATTTATTTTAAACAATTATGTTGCCGAAAGGGCAACAGCAATTCTAGACAAATACATTAAAAAAGCCAGCAGGGAAAGCGAAAAGCAAGAAATTGTCGATTCCTTATTCAAACCAGAAAAAAGAGCAGCTATTCTCCAGCTCCAATATGAAGTCGAGAAACATAGTGGTAAACCACCAAAAGTAGTTTTTAATGATCTTTACAAGAGATTTAAGTGGTTGTCTTGTTTAGATTTACATAATAAACCTTGGACAAAAGAGGAATTCAAGGAGCACATTAAATCATTCACTAAAGCTCCAAGCAAAAAAGAAATCGCTTTCCCCAAGTATTCAAAAGAATTGAAAATAAGTTTAAACGATTTGGAATATCTACAAATGGCAAAACGTTTCGTTTACATAAAAGATGCAAGAGATGATTTCAGAAGAGAAAGCGTTTACAACTCTTTAGCATTTTTCTCAGAGCTTGCCGAAAGGATGCAAATTAAATCGGAGGATATTAGTTACCTGCAAGAATCGGAAATTATTGCATTTCTGGACGGTAAGGAAATTGTTTCCAAAAAGGTCATAAGCAAAAGGAAGCATGGATTTGTAGTATATCTCGATTCAAACAAAAATCTAGTTTGTCTCCAAGGATCCGATATAAATGAAGTCCTAAAATCCTTTAAACTATTTTCCGCGAGTGAAGAAGAAGTTACGCAAATAACCGGGATGGTTGCTTCCCGCGGACTAGCGAGCGGGAAAGTTAGTATTGTAAATAGTGTCAAAGATTTAGAAAAAGTTAAAAAAGGCGACATACTCGTTTCAGTTACAACTCACCCTGATTACGTTCCGGCGATGAGAAGAGCTGTTGCAATAGTTACGGATGAAGGTGGAGTAACGAGCCATGCTGCCATTGTTGCGCGTGAATTTGGTTTGCCCTGTATTGTAGGAACCAAAAACTCCACAAAGTTTTTGAAGGACGGAGACACGGTAAAAGTCGACGCCGAAAAAGGAATTGTGACTAAACTAAGTTAATCTATGGAATTTATTAAATTACTTTTAGTTGTAACCCTCTTAACGCTCATCCCCGGCCAAGTTTTAAGAATCCCTCAAAGTTCAGCATTCGGAGCCGTGACCCTAACTGATATCAGCGTTTTGGTTCTTGATTTCCTTTTTATTTTCTATTCGTTGGCCATTAAAAAATCGCTTAAATTTCCACCAAAAATATTTTTTCCATTTACTCTTTTTGCCGCTTGGTCCCTCGCCACGATAATTTGGGCGCTTACAATTTTCTCGCCGCAAGAAGTTGCCGCCTCATCACTTTTCCTTGCCAGATTCATTGGATATTTCTTTCTGTCCGTGGTTGTTTTCAATTTGATCCCCACAACCCAAGTGAAGAAATGGATAAATTTAATTCTTGCGATTGGTACCCTCTACGCCTTAATTGGTTTTTTACAATTTTTTATCATTCCCGATCTAACTTTTTTAACTCCCCTTGGTTGGGATCCTCATCAAAGAAGAATCGTCGCAACTGTCATTGATCCAAACTTCTCCGGCTACATTTTTGTTTTGCTTTTTTCCATTGCCGCGTCCTATTATTTTTACTCGGTAAAAAAGCTGCCATATTTTATAGTATCACTTGCTTCTTTTGTTGCTCTGATCCTTACTTTTTCCAGAAGTTCTTATTTGGCCTTTATTACCGCAACAGCAATAGTCGGTATTGTTAAATCACGGAAGTTACTTTTTGGAGCTTTTGTCGTTCTTGTTTTAATATTTGTGACCGTTTCCCAAGTCCGGACAAGAATCATTGGCGCCTTTGAAGTTGACGAAACATCTCAGGCAAGAATCGAAAGCTGGCAAAATGCCCTAGTTATAATAAAGGACAATCCGCTTTTCGGCGTCGGCTTTAATACTTACCGCTTTGCCCAGGAAAGATACAATTTTTTCGCAATCGATAACCCGCGGGGCGGCCATTCCGGCGGGGGAGTAGATTCCAGCCTTCTCTTGGTTACAGCAACAACCGGCATCATCGGCATTTCGCTTTTTATCTTGTTTCTTGGGTCAATCATCAAGACCGTGGCCAAAGGTGCAAGCACAAACCCTTTAAATTTGGCGACTTTAGCATCGCTAGTTGCTTTACTCGTCCACTCAATTTTTGTCAATTCACTTTTCTTTCCGCAGATCATGCTTTTAATTTTCCCCTTAATAGGTCTTGCTGCAAAACATGATTCTTAAAGTCTTTATTTTTTGGCGCATCTCCCTGTTCGTTCTAACCTATTTAGGATCGATTATTTTCCCAAAAGTTGCCAATGGGGGAATTGGAGCAATCGGCCCCGGTAAAACTTTTGATTTCCTATCTTCCTGGGCCCAGTGGGATGGCGGCCATTTTATAAATATCGCCAGGTTTGGCTATTTCAATCCTCAAGAGTATGCCTTTTTCCCGGTAATGCCCAATTTAATAAGGTTTGCCAGCTTTTTTACTTTCGGGAATTTACCCTTGGCAGGTCTTTTAGTATCAAACATTTCATTCCTCTTATTTTTAATATTTTTTCATAAATTGGTAAATCAGAAGTTCGGTCCAAAAATTGCCAACACATCAGTTTTTACCCTTCTTACCTTTCCAACCGCTTTTTTCGAGGTTGCCGTTTACTCCGAATCAATATTTTTACTTCTTGCATGTCTGACGTTCTACCTTTTGGAAAATAAAAAACTACTCGCTGCCGCCGTCGTGTCGAGTCTTGCTACAGCCACCAGACTTGTCGGCGTCTTTCTTATTATTCCATTCATAACCTCTCTCCTGTCATTGCGATCAGCCGGCTGGCGGAGAAGCAATCTCCTCCTCCTACCTTTATCAATTTCGGGTTTATTTTTATATTCACTTTACCTTTACCTAAAATTTGGCGACCCGTTTTATTTCTCAACTGTCGAATCTATCTGGCACCGCTCATATGTCAATCCCCTGTCAACAATCTATTCTTATTTAACTATCAACATCTTCAATAAACCGTTTAACGATTATCTGGACATTGCTGCAACCATTGGATTTATAATGATTCTCGCTCTTGGATTTAGGAAAATCCCAAAAGCGTGGTGGCTTTATAGCTTTTTGGTTGTACTGGTTCCGGCATCAAGTGGAACCTTAACCAGCATGCCCCGCTACGTTCTTTCGGCCTTTCCGGTTTTTATTTTGATTGGGATTTATCTAAAGGACAGAGTGGTTTTAAAAACTATAGTCTGGGCAATCTTCTTAGTGATGCAAGTTGCGCTGGCAATAATGTTTGTCAACGGTTTCTGGACTGCCTGAAAGCTTTCCCGATGTCGCCTCTTATGTGCATTCCTTCAAAATGAATCCCTCCTCTTCCAATCGCAAAATAAGCTTTCTTTCGCGCTTCCGACATTGCTTTACCATATGCCGTGACCCCTAAAACTCTGCCGCCGCTGCTGACAATTTTACCGTTTAGGTTTTTAGTCCCGGCGCAAAAGATCTCAACATTTTTATCGTGATGCACATCAAGCCCGCTAATTACTTTCCCGGTCTTATACTCAGCTGGGTAACCGCCGGAAGCAATGACCACGCACAAGGCCGCGCCATGCCTAAAAGAAACATGTTTTGCCTCGAGTGTTCCCTCTGTACACGATTTCATCACCGCAAAAAGATCAGAAGAAAAAAGCATCATTAAAGGTTGAGTTTCCGGATCTCCAAACCTGGCATTATATTCAAGCACCCTAGGTCCGTTGCCAGTTATCATTAGACCTGCGTAAAGTACCCCTTTATAAATACGCCCCTCCCGGCGCATTCCGTCCATTGTCCGCTTTAAGATCGTTTCATAAATTTCTTCTCGTAACCGGGCATCCATCGCCGCCGGCGCAAAAGCTCCCATACCTCCCGTATTTGGACCCCGGTCACCGTCGTCAATTCTTTTATGATCTTGGGCTGGTAGTAGCGGTACGATTGTCTTCCCGTCACAAAACGCCAAGAGTGAAATTTCCCTTCCCCTAATCCTTTCCTGGATCAAAACCTCTTTACATGGACCAAATTCCTCATCGACCATAATTCTTTTAAGACAGGCTTCTGCTTCCCCCAAAGACTCGGGCAGAAAGACACCCTTTCCGGCAGCTAGCCCCGTGGCTTTAATGACGATCATATCCGGGCCTTGTCGTTTTACATAGTTCAACGCTTCGTCAAAACCGCCGATAGTTAATGATTTCGGGTGGGGGATATTGTGTCTTTGCATAAAGGCTGTTGCCCAAGCTTTATCGGTTTCCAGAAGCGCCGCCCTGCCTGTCGGTCCAAAAATCAGAAGGCCTTCTTTTTCAAATGCGTCAACGATTCCCTTTTCCAACGGCACTTCCGGCCCAACAACGGTTAAGGTAATGTCGTTATCTTTGGCAAACTTTACAAGCTTGTCTATTTCTAAAGCGCCAAACTCAATATTTTCCCCAAGCAGCGCAGTCCCGGCATTACCCGGGGCAAAATACAACTTCGAAACCTGCCGCGACTGACCAATTTTCCAGCCCAAAGCATGCTCTCTTCCTCCAGAGCCGACTATTAAAACTTTTGCTCCTGTCATTTGGTGAAAGTAACTTTTCTTTTCACAATTTTTGTATTTCCCGCAAGATCCACAGCTTTTATTTCAACATTATTGTCCCCACCAGAAAGCGGAACGAAAATCTCATATGACCCATCCGGATTGGTATTTGCCAAAAAGCCATTAGCATATACCTGTACATTTTGATCGGTTTTGCCCGATACCCTAATCCTGTTATTTCCCGAAAAAGTCTGCCCGTCTGCCGGGTTGTCAACGTCAAGTCTCGGCTCCTTTTGCAAAAATGCCACCTTTTTCACTTGGGAAAAATCGCTTTCTTTCCCTTGGCTTGAAACAGCTTTCGCCGCGATACTGTTATTCCCGTCTTTTAAAGTAAAATCGGCATATCTGAATTTTCCTGCTTCCGGTTGTGTCTCGCCAACTTTTTCATCATTATCAAAAATTAAAATTTTACCGTCTGCTACCGAGAAGCCGGAAATTGAAAGCCTGGCACTGTTTGTAGCGTCCGGAAGCGTATCAAGAATTGGTGCCTGGGGAATAGATTTATCCACTGCTACCTGGCTTGAATTACTTTTTCTAAAGACGACATCCAAAAAATCGGCAAATTTCCCAAGCAGTGGAATGCCAAGAGTAAAAATAAAAATCAAAAGGAGCACACTGACTACGAAAAGGTAAACAATTTTTTTAACTGTCGCTTTTTCCTCTCTTTGATTTAATCTGTATAGTCTTGAAGTTCTTTTCATGGGCTAATTATACTTGAGCCGATGGTCGGAATCGAACCGACAACCTACCCTTTACGAAAGGGTCGCTCTACCATTGAGCCACATCGGCATCGTGAGCGGGATACGAGAATCGAACTTGCGTCTCCACCTTGGGAAGGTGGCATACTACCATTGTACTAATCCCGCTTGGCAAGTGCGAACACAGTTTACCAATTTTAAATTAAATTATCGAGGAATTGTAAGAGTAGCGCCGGCAAAGATTAGAGGATTACCATTGGGAAGGTAACCAACATTATTTGCTTTTGCCAAAACCGGCCATTTCCAGCCGTTGGCATAAACCTTTTGAGCAATAATAAACAGGGTATCGCCTTCCTGCACTTGATACGAAGTTGCGCTAAGGTCTTTTATTATTAGATCCGCCTCTACTTTAGGTGGGACCTCTAAAGTCGTATCAGCGTAAATTAAGTCAGGAGAAACAATTTTATTTTTTACAGCTAGTACATTCCACATGTTTGGGTCACCGTAAGTCCTTTGGGAAATTGCCGAAAGTGAATCACCTTCTTTGACCTTGTATTCCCTCTTAAACTCAAGTGTTTGGCTTTCTGTGCTTGTTTTTACGCCGTCACCAATTTGCCCGGTCTGGTTTGAAGTTCTGGTCAGAAAATTGGCAACAAGAAAACCAAAAACGACAACGACAATCGCCCCAAGAAAAAGTCCAGTATAGGATTGGTAAAGATTATTCGCAGAAAAGCTCTGCTTATATTCTTTTAATTTCTTCTTCAAGCGCCTAAAAGTAGAAGTACGTCTTGCCATTCTCTTTTGGGCAGGGTAATTACATCTGCTAAATTATCACAAAGGATTCTGTTAGTCCAGAGGCAAAACAAAAAACTTTTACCAATTGTCGTTATATATGTTAAACTACGCTTTCTGTTAAAATAGAGAGGCTAAATGGGGTGGTAGCTCAGTTGGTTAGAGCGCCTCCCTGTCACGGAGGAGGTCGGGGGTTCGAGTCCCCTCCATCCCGCCCATTTAGCTAATTTTGAAATATTTCACAAACGCTCAAATAGCTGACCTTTTCCGTGAAATATCGGCTTCCTACGCCGTCCAAGGCAAGGATTATTTTAAACAAATAGCTTATGAAAATGCCGCCACAAGCATAGAACACGCCACCAGCGAGCTCAAAGACCTTTGGGAAGATAATAAACTAGATACCGTTCCGGGTGTCGGGAAAACGATGCAAAGCCACCTTGATGAACTTTTTAGGACTGGTAGAGTAAAGCACTTTGAAGAAATAACCAAAAGAATGCCCCCGGGTATGTTTGCACTTCTTAAAATCCCCGGAATTGGTCCTAAAACGGCCTATAAAATCGCTAAAGAGCTTAAAATCAAAGATGTTGATGATCTGCTTAAAAAAGCCCAAACTCACCAGATTAGAAAAATTCCCGGTTTCGGGGCGAAGAGTGAAAAGGATATTATTGCCGGTGTAGGCGAGTTTAAAGGTCGCAGTGGGCGCTACACCCTTCCAGATGCTTATACAACCAACGAGCGGGTTATTACCTATCTTAAGGAAGAAAAAGCATGCCTGGACGTCCAGCCGCTGGGCTCTTTAAGAAGAATGGTAGCCACAGTTGGTGATGTTGATCTTGCCGTCAGCTCTAAAAATGCCGCGAAGGTGATAAAACATTTCTCCAACTTTCGTGAAATCTCCAGGATTCTCACGTCCGGTAAAGAAGCTTCTTCCGCAGTTTTAAAAAACGACATTCAGATAGACGTTAAAGTTCAACCGCCCGGGGCCTTCGGCGCCCTCTTGCAACATTTCACAGGTTCAAAAAACCACAATGTTCACCTCCGGGAACTTGCGCTGAAAAAAGGCTTTTCTCTTTCCGAACATGGCATCAAAGTCAAAAATAAAACCAAGATTTTTCATAGTGAAAAAGAATTTTATAATTTTCTTGGTTTGGATTACATCGAACCAGAATTGCGGGAAGACACAGGCGAAATTGAAGCCGCCCAAAAACACCAATTGCCCAATTTGGTCACGTTAGACGATATAAAAGGCGATATCCACCTGCATTCCAGCTACCCAATTGAACCAAGCCACGATTTGGGTCAGAATAGTTTTGAAGAGATTATTAAAAAAGCAAAGGAATTAAGATATCAATACATCGGACTCTCCGATCATTCTCCAGGTGTCTCCACTCACACAAAAGAACAAATTTTGTCCCTAATCAACAAAAGAAAACAAAAAATTGAACAAATAAAGTCTACACACCAAAATTTTGGCATACTAAATTTACTCGAAATAGATATTTTAACCAACGGGGAACTTTCTGTACCCGAAGAAGGGCTCAAAATGTTAGATGGAGCCATAGCCGGTATCCATTCGAGTCATAGGCAGGACAAGAAAAGTATTACCAAAAGACTATTAACCGCCTGTAATTCTCCTTACGTTAAAGTAATCTCTCATCCGACCGGCAGATTGCTCCTTGAGAGAGAATCATACGAAGTAGATTGGCCACAAATTTTTGAAGCTTGTGAAAAAACCAAAACGATGTTAGAAATCAACGCCTGGCCGCAGAGGCTTGATCTTCCCGACGTTCTTGTCAGAGAGGCCAAAGAAAGAGGCATAAAGTTTGTTATAAATTCCGACGCCCACGCAAACTACCAAATGGACAATATGAAATTTGGTGTTTCGGTTGCCAGGCGCGGATGGTGCGAAAAGAAAGACATTGCAAATACCCTCCCTTGGCTTGAATTTAAAAAGCTATTCGAGTATCATAACCAGTAATGTCAATATCGCCAACAATCATTGTAGTTGTCCTGCTTGCGGCAATTGGTTTATTCGTCTGGTTCCTCTACAACAGCCTTATTACAGCAAAAGTCAGGGTTAAAGAAGCTTGGTCCGGGATTGACGTTCAACTTAAAAGGCGTTCCTCTCTAATTCCCAATCTTCTTGAAACGGTTAAAGGTTACGCAAAACACGAAAAAGAAGTTTTCGAAAACGTAACCCGCGCCAGAAGCGCGCTTCTGGGAGCAAAAGACGCAAAAGAGGCAGCGCACGCCGATAATCTGCTGGCTGGCGCCCTTAAGACGCTTTTTGCCGTTGCGGAAAACTACCCTAAACTTCAAGCCTCCGAAAACTTTAAAGAACTTCAGGAAGAACTTTCCGATACGGAAACAAAAGTTGCTGCCGCCAGACAGTTTTACAACACAAATGTTCTGGATTACAACACCAAAATCAAAGTATTTCCCAATATAATTTTGGTAAAGCTTTTAGGTTTTGATGAGGAACCTTTCTTTCAGGCTGACAATGAGTCAAAAGAAGAAATTAAAGTGAAATTTTAGCCTCATGAATTCACCAAAGATTTTTGCAGGTTCTTCAAATCCCAATCTAACCAAAGCTGTCTCCCAAAAATCCGGTATTGCCTTGGGACAAATTGATATCGGCCGTTTTTCCGATACGGAGATTGACATTTGGGTCAAGGATGAAGTTAATAACTCTGACGTTTTTATCCTTCAATCAAATTCTGCGCCTGTCAACGATAATATCATTGAACTGGCGCTAATTGCTGATGCCCTCAAGAGATCAGGTGCTCATGGAATTGCCGCCGTTATTCCTTATTTTGGCTACAGCCGCAAAGAAAAACAATCAAGGGGCGGTGAGCCAATTTCTGCCAAAGTTATCGCCGATTTAATTACGGCAAGCGGTGTCAATAAGATCGTTTGTCTAGATCTTCATGCCGACGCCATCGTTGGATTTTTTAACGTGCCGGTGATTTATCTTTCCGCCCTCGAAGTTTTGGCCACTCGTCTCAAAAAAGAAAAACCCGCCAGCCCCATTGTTGTTGCCCCGGATGTTGGCGGTGTAAAAAGGGCCAGGAACTTCGCCGCACTTCTGAAAGCGCCACTTGTAGTCATTGAGAAAAGACGAGATATCGAAAAGCGCGAAACAATTGAAGTTCTGTCAATGTCAGGCGAGGTGGTCGGCGATACGGCCATTATCATTGATGACATTATCTCTACAGGTTCAACAACCATTGAAAGCGCTAGGGCTCTTAAGAAAAAGGCGTTAAAAAAGTCAT
>Ga0209515_10002128_pt1 | contig 31150 bp, 29 predicted proteins | sample Subgroupgradi54m_FD_187454 | JGI IMG/M metagenome (GOLD analysis project Ga0209515, IMG submission 187454) | Subsurface groundwater microbial communities from S. Glens Falls, New York, USA - GMW60B uncontaminated upgradient, 5.4 m (SPAdes)... ... | reverse complement strand
TCCGATCTGGTGTGCCTGCCATGGCCCCGATGGCGCATGATGAGGTTGCGTTATGATGCGAGATATGATATGATTTCAGCAATCAGCAATCAGCAATCAGCAATCAGCAATCAGCAATCAGCAATCAGATAATGGCATAGTTACTGGTGATTTTGTGAATAATCCAGTGAGATAGAATTATCCACAGGCATTATGATGCGTATTAAAATTATTAAATAATATTTAAAAGTCATGCACAGGAAACTATCGCGAGAATTCATGCTCTCCGGAGTAGCACTTGTAGTATTTGGCGCCATCGCCGCATACGCGATCCCCGCATTTGCTACTTCGTTTGGCAATGATGTAATGGTTACTGGAAAACTCACTGCCGCCGGCAACGTCGGCATCGGGACGACGGGGCCGATTGCGCCACTTAATGTTGTGCAGACTGGCAACACCGCCGCCATTGTGGTGGACAGCGCAAGCAACGGTAACGCCATATCGTTTGAAACCGCAAATTCGCGCAAATGGGTCCAGTACTTAAACGGCAACGATTTCCGTTTCTATGACAAAACAAACAACGCGGATCGTGTCACGTTACAAACTGGCGGCAACGTCGGCATCGGGACGACGAATCCGGTGAGTACATTGGATGTAAACGGTACTTTGCATCTCGCGCCCACAGGAGTGAAGGACGGAGCAGCTGAGGGCACGATTTACTATGATGCGGCATCCAAGCACTTTTTCGGATTCAACGGCTCTGCGTGGAAGCAGTTGGATAATTAACGCGTCTCGATGCATATGCATCTTTATCCACTCACTTTCATGTACATGATGAAAAGATTGCTTTTTGTACTGGCGACTGTCGGTCTCATGGTCGGGGCTACGGTCGGTATGGCTTTAGCTGAGGATCCGACCACGGGCACGGGCGATGCGACTTTTATTTTGCCCAAGGACGGATCGCGCTATACCTTGAGCGCGGATTCACACTTTGAATCGTTCGCGATTGCCAACGATTCATTTTCGTTTGTCCTCAATCCCGGGTCTCGCGTAACGCTCTCCTCGGCCGATAGGAAAACTCTGAATAATTCTTTGGGCATTGCGACCACATGCGAGGCGAGCCGTTCAATAATCACGCTTCCTCTTGGCACGGTTCCTCCCGAAGCCGCACGCCAGACCGTAACGATAACGCCGGGAAGCGCGTGCTCCATGATCGGCGCTACGCCTTCTTCTGTGACGGTGCTTGCTCCCAATGGCGGGGAGACATTGCAAGAAGGACAGCAGTACACGATCCGCTGGTCAAGCGCTAATATACCGGCCAATACCTCTCTTTCCATAGATATTTACAATGGCATGAGCGCGACCATTCTCAACCCCAACACGACGATTGTCGCTGGCTTGCCCGCAAACGCCACTTCCTATACCTGGACTGTCTCGTCAAATAACGGATGGGGGATTGGCAATAGGGGGTCTTCTCGGAAGTTTGCCGCGGCACTCATGGCGCTTGTGGCTCCGCCAAGGACAAATCAATATATGATTGGGGTTCGCGCACGGACGGCCACCGGCGAAATCGCCTATGACCAAAGCGACGCGCCGTTTAGCATCGTCTCGGCTGGAGGAGGGGGTGGTGGCGGCACAGCCACGTCTTCGATTACGGTCCTTGCTCCTAATGGTGGGGAACAGCTAACTCCAGGCGCTCCGTATGTTATAAGATGGCGGGCGTCTAATTTTCCTACAAGCTCAACTTTCTATATTGAATTGAGACCAGGAGGAAATAATAGTAGCGGAGTTATCAGTAGAATCGCAGTGGCGCCCTGGCGAAACGACTCTTACTTATGGCAAATACCAAGCAGTACGGTTTCCGGCCAGTACAGAGTTGAAATCTATAAGGCGGATCAAAATGGAAACGTTGATCAGAACGAGTCAATAAAGGATGTCAGCGACGCGCCGTTTACCATTGTGCCGGTGGCGCCCGGCGGCGGGGGTGGAGGAGGCGGCGGATGCGCGACTAATCCTCAGGTGCCCGTAGGCGACCAGCCGCCCGGGGATGAGCCGCCGTGCGTCCCGATTGTTTCTTTTGACCGTGATCTTTTCTTCGGCATGCGCAATGACCCAGATGTATCCAATCTTCAGGAATTTCTCATTGATCAAGGATTTTTGGCGCCTCCGGCGAGCGGCAATTATTTTATTCTGACCAAGAAAGCGGTGCAGGCGTTTCAATCCGCGCACGGATTGAGACCCACCGGATATTTCGGGCCGCTCACCCGCGCCGTGGCGAATAGGATTTTGGCAGGAGGGAGTGGCGGCGTAACAGCAGGAATCTCGGTGAGTGCGTCTAATCTTGTTCCGGATCAGAATATTTCCGTGGGTGTTGCGGGATCTCCGCTTGGTGCTTTCCATGTGGTGGTCAGCGGCGGCGCCGTGGCGGTCCGCAACGCGGTTTTCAAAGTACAGCTCGGCGGCGCGCCGGGGAATGGCATTGTTACGGACATTGATAATGTCGTCCTGCTTGATCAGAGCGGCCGCCAGCTTGCCGGGCCAATAGATGTTCAAGGCGAGAATGTGGGTCCGCGGGGTACGCTTTCATTCAACGACACGTTTACATTGCCAAATGGCGCATCCGATCTCATATTAAAAGGCACGATTGGGAGGGAGTTTGCGAGCGATCAGACCATTACGCTCAATACCAATCTCTCTGTCTACTGGAGCGTGTTCGCGCAAGGGAGCGGAGAACCTCTCTCGACGCTTCCCAATCAAAATGTATCTGCTCATACGGTGACGGTTAAGACCGTCGCATTGCGTATGTCGCTCGCATTGTTTCCTCATGAAAGCACTAAGGCGGCTGGAGCCGTCAATGTTACGATGGCTCGTTTTCTCCTTGATGCAACGGGTTCTTCGGAGGACGTCCGTGTCTCCGGGATTAATACTGCTCAACGAGGGACTGGCCTGCGGTCGGGCATCAATACTTGCAAGATTGTACAGGATCAGGGCGCGGGCGGCGTTTTGACGCTTACGACGGGTTTCAACATTGCGAATCCAGTTGAAGGCACGACACGACTTTTTACTTTTGATACGCCGCAGGTCATTCCCAAAGGAAGCACCTTGACCGTAGATTTGGTATGTAATGTCGCTATCAATGCAGCGGTGGGGAGTACCTACGGATGGGATCTCGCGCCAGTTCAGTCGTTGGCAACTGGCGCTATAACCGGGGCGCGCATTGATCCGGTGCTCGGCAATGCTGCGGGTCCGCTATTCACGGTCGTCGGTACTGGTCGTCTTTCGGTGGCGCTTGATGCATCATCGCCGTCATCGCGTCTGGTTGCTGGCGGCAGGAGTAATGAGTTGGTGACGGTGTTGCGGCTTACTACCTCCGGCGAGGCGATGAATCTCAATAAAATCGGCTTGCGCTATGACGGGACACGGACTGATGATATCGTGAAAGCTACAATTTGGGATGGGAATACCCAAGTGGCGCAGGCCGTGTTTGCGGGGTCTTCAATTTTTGCCACGGCAACTTTTTCTGAGCGCTACGGCCTCCCCCAAAACGATTCTAAGGTATTCTTTATTAAAGTGGATGTTGTCGGCGTGGGTATTACCGGCGCGAATAGCGGTGATACTATTGCCATCAATTTTGATGGCGCCACCAATCCCGCCAATACCGAAGCCGTCGGACTAAACTCCGGGCTACTCATTCATCCTATCGCAACTGTGGACACTCATGCCCCGGGCGTGAGGATCATGAAATCAGTGCCGACCGTCTCAATCGTTCCCTTGCCGACGACGCGGCTCGTCACAGGAAGAAATGATCTCATGCGATTTAAGATCACCGCGGGTCCGCAGGGAGATGTGAGCATCGGGAAAGTTACCTACAGAACCATTGTGTCGGGGGCATCTGATGTTCAGGTGTTCAATACGAATATCTATGCGTTTGTAGATCAGAATTATTCAACTATTGCGTCAGGCGTTCAACTGGATGGAGCGTTGTCGTCAATCAATGATTCTACCGTAGATACAGGATCCAGTCTACATGAGGCCGGAGGGTATGAACGTAATCTGCGCCCGGAAAATTCCGCTGGTGCGCCGACCGCTGTAATAATTCCCGCAGGCGGCACGCGTTATTTTGAGGTGAGGGGAGATGTGGTAACCGCCGGTACCCGGTTTGGCGTATCTACATCTCTACAGGGCGATGCAGCTTTGGTGCCGGTGGGTACGTTTGGCTCGGTTGACGCATCACCGGAAAATGATTTCATTTGGTCGGATAATGCCATCACTACGCGTTTTTCTCCCACGACCCCCCAGTGGGCTAATGGATATTTAGTATCCGGCCTTCCCAACACCGGTACTGCGTCGCAGACGTTGACGCAATAGTTTTCTTGCGGGAGACGGCAGACAATAATGCGGGCAGAACTGCCCGCATTATTGTCTGTGGATTGCGTATGATCGGGAAAATGAGTATACTCAAAGCATGACTTCAGAAAAATCATCTCCCCATAGCCATCTCAAATACAAAATTTGTATATCCGGCGCCGCCGAGACCGGGCACTGCGCGCCGGATGCTTTGGAAAAAGCAAAGCAACTGGGCACTGAAATTATCCGGCAGGGCGCAGTACTCGTCACCGGGGCCACGACTGGCGCGCCGTACTGGGGCGCCATCGGCGCCAAAGAAGCTGGCGGATTTGTGATTGGGCTCTCGCCTGCCGCGACCGAGAACGAGCATGTCAAGAAATATAATCTCCCGCTGGATTATCAGGATATCATTATTTACACGGGCTTTGGCTATTCCGGGCGCAATCTTCTCCTCACGCGCTCGTCCGACGCGGTGCTTATTGTGTGCGGCAGGATTGGAACCCTGGACGAGTTTACCATCGCGTTTGAGGACAACAAGCCCATCGGGATTCTGACCGGTACCGGCGGCATGGCTGATGAGATCAAAGATTTGTTGGGCAAAGCGCATCGGGGCATGGGCAAAGTGATATTTGAGGCGGATCCCAAAACACTCGTGGGGAAAATAATGCTGTTGGTTGCCAAAGACAAAATAGCGGACGAATAATTCTCACGCATGCCGTTCATTGAAGCAGTGTTGACGCTTGCAGGCATGATCATCGGCGTCGGGATGTTTGCCATCCCGTTTTCATTTGTCCGCGCCGGATTTTGGCTCGGCGCCGCCGAGCTTGCTCTGCTCGCGCTGGTGGTGCTCTGGTTTCATCTCCTGTACGGCGATATCGTATTGGCAACCCCGTCATTCCACCGGATGCCCGGTTACATCCGGATGTATCTGGGCAGGCGCGCCGCCGTGCTGTCGTGGTTTTCCACGATGCTTGGCTCTTTCGGCGCGTTGCTTGCGTATCTTGCGGCAGGCGCGCTTTTTTTGCATACGATTGCGGCACCGGTTTTTCCTGATGCGACAATGTTTTTTTGGGCATCAGCGCTTGCGGTCGCGGGCGCGGTCGTCAACTTTTTCTCGCTCAAAAAAGCGTCCGCGATCAACGCGGTACTCTCGTTTCTACTCATCGCTTTTATTATTCTTCTCTCGGCATGGCTCCTGCCACGCATATCGCTTGATCGCCTGTCTCCGCCGCAATGGACAAATCTTTTTGTTCCATACGGCGTATTGCTTTTTGCCCTTACCGGCGGGAGTGTGATACCGGATGTGATTACTCTGCTTGGCCGCAGGCGCGCCGCAAGCCGCGCCGCGATTGCCGCAGGATCCCTGATGCCCGCAGCGCTCTATTTTTTGTTTGCGCTCGCGGTCGTGGGTGTTGCGGGCGCCGGAACAAGCGAGGAAGCAATTGCGGGCCTTGGCCGCGCGGTTGGCCCGGGAATCGCGTGGTGGGGGAGCATCATCGGATTGCTTGCGGTGTTCACGTCTTTGGTTGCATTGGCTGAAAACATGGGCGCGTTGTTCCGCCTTGATCTGGGGGTTCCGGATCTCGCGGCATGGGCGATGATCGCCGGTGTCCCGTATCTTTTATATCTTGGCGGTCTGCAGAATTTTATTGTAATCATTAGTATTGTCGGCGTGCTGGGCTTTGGGATTGACGCGTTGCTTATCGTTCTTGCGCACCGCGTCTTGCGCCGCGGCGCCCGCGGGCGCCGCGGCGCGGCATTATTCGTCGAATGCGCCGTTGCCATAGCAGCCATTATCGGCGTTGCCGCGTATCTGTATTGAGTATTCATCCGATAGCCGCAGGCGCATACCATTTGCTTTTTTGCGGGATATGCGATAAAAAGATACCAGTCCTTTTCCATAAACTCAAGTTCAAAAGAGAAGTTGCCTCCACTGTTATTTCAAGGCGCACTTCTGATATAACCGAGAAGGAGGATAGGGAATGGAGCAGTTGCGGAGAAAGCCGTTGATGAACGAGAAAGAAGCCGCAGAGTATTTAGGGATTTTGCCGTCGACATTGCGCGATTATGCAAGTACGCGCATTATTCCGTGTATTATCAAGGTTCTGCCGCGGAAAAGCCGTGGCAAAGCCGGTTATGCGTATGAGTTTTCTTTGGAGGCGTTGGATGCCTATGATCAGAAAAGACGCAGGGGTCCCAGATATGCCGCATCATATCGCGCTCTTACCGATGAGCAGATCGTGTGGCATCTCAACGCCGATTTATTGACGCTCAGAGAAACCGCAGATATTGCGGGTGTTTCCACTGAACGAGTGCGTCAGATCGGCGAAAAACTTGGCGTGCAGGACGCGGCGATTAGATCGCATCGGCGCAAAGAGGAGAAAAATAAAGGAGAAAATCAGAGGGTATGGGATGAGTTTCTGGAGAACAGACCCCCGTGGTACCGCGCATTTGAGGATCAATGCGCCAGACCTGAACGCGGTATCATTTTCAAGCCCTATACTTTCTATCGCCGCACCAGATTACGTTTTTCCTACAAGAAAGCATCATGCAATGGATATATCGTGCATTTGCATCATGCCACTTTCCAATTTTTTGTGGGTAATAAGGTGGGATATGCATGTTTGCATGTGTATCACCCGATCCCGAATGATTGTTTTGTAGGAGTAGTGGGCATGAAAAAGCAGGACAGTGGGGAGAATTTCTGTTTCTGGATAATTCCAGGCGTCGTGATAAATGGATGGCGCGAACAGTACGGTGCGTTTCTCTATCTCGCGCCTCGGCGTGAGGTGAAGAAGCGATACGGCTTGGAGGGTCGTGAGCAGACCCATTCGCCTTGGGCAGAGTGGTACGAGCGCTGGGATCTATTGGCGCCCGTCAGCAGATAGGTTTTAAGAGAAGCATCAAGAGGATAATCGCATATATTGCGATTATCCTCTTTTCTTTTTATAATTCGTTTATGCGCATCATTGCGGATTTCCATATCCATTCGCCGTATTCGCGGGCCGTATCCAAGGAAATGACGTTGGAGAATCTTGACCACTGGGCGCGGCTCAAGGGCATTACCGTGATGGGCACCGGCGATTTCACCCATCCGGCGTGGATCAAGGAGATTAAAACAAAACTTGAGCCGGTGGAAGCAGGATTGTATCAATTAAAAAATAGTTATCGAGGTTCAACCCCGATAAATCCCTTGACAAAGGATCAACCCATGACGCGGTTTATCCTGACGGTAGAAATCTCCAGTATTTATTCAAAAGGAGGCAAGACCCGCCGCGTCCACAGTTTGATCTTCGCGCCGTCCGTGGAGACCGCGGAGAAGATCAACGCGGTGCTCGGCGCGCGCGGCAATATCAAGTCCGATGGTCGGCCGATTCTGGGGCTTGGCGCAAAAGAGCTGGCAAAAATCGTTTTTGATATTGATTCAAAAGTCGCGGTGGTGCCGGCGCATTGCGTGTTGCCGGATGAGCAGATACATACACGAGACGGCATGAAGCCGATAAAAGAGATTCAGAAGGGCAATGAAATCTATACGCACAAGGGTCGGTTGAGACGAGTGGAAGATGTTTATACTCGGTCGTATCAGGGGATGACGTATCACATTCAACCATGGTATTTCAGGCCTGGCATTACGACCACTCCGGAACATCCATTTTTTGCGATAAAGACGCAAAAGCATTGTGCGTGGCAACATGGTTTTTGTCGGCCGGGTTGCGCCGGGGAGAGTCATTGTTGCAAACGGCATATCGCGAGCGAAGAAAATTTCCAGCCGCAATGGATTCAAGCAAAAGATTTGGAGAAAGGAGATGTATTAATGTTTCCGCGTCCGCAGGAAACTAAAGATGTGGATTCTTTGCTTCTTTCCTCGTATGTCGCCGAATTGCCGGGAGCGATTTTTGGTTCTGATTTGGGTAATGCGTATACACAGACGGTAACAATGCGCGGTACTCGTTCACGGGTTCTTATCGATCGTATCCCGATGAACAAAGAATTCTGCAGGCTCGCGGGTTATTTTGTCGCAGAAGGGTCGGTGAACGGGCGGGATGCTATCTCGTTTGCATTTGCGACCCACGAGAAAGAATATGTGCAAGATGTGAAATTGCTTATGGAGATGCTTTTCGGTGTTCCCTGCGCGCATGAGCGAGTGAAAGGAAACGGGATTGAATTGATTTTTTATTCAAAGATTATTCAGCGAACATTTTCATCTTTGTTTTATCGCGATGCCGCTATTCATCGGGCGCATACGAAGGCCCTCCCTATGCAGATGATGACCTTGCCGCCTGAGAAACAGGTAGAGATTTTCAGGGGATGGTGGCGTGGAGATACAGGATATACGGTGTCGCGCGAATTAATGAATCAGATGAAGACAATCGCTCTCCGGTTGGGTATTATTCCATCCATCACCATTGCCAGCGCAGAAGATTTTAATAGAAAAGATCATGCCATTGACGGGAGGATTATCTATGCGCGTCATGACTTATTTCATTTTTCCAGCATTGCATTTTTTGAGGACGCATTTGGATTACGCGAGGACGCGATATTTCAAAAGCATCGCTTTTTGCCAAAATTGAGTCGGCGGCACGGCTGGATGGATGCGTCGTATATCTATATGCCTATCCGTGATATTAAGACGAAAGAATACGAAGGAATGGTATATAATCTTGAAGTTGAAGAAGACCACTCTTACCTTGCAGAATTCGCTGCCGTGCATAATTGCTGGACACCATGGTTTTCCGTGTTTGGTTCCATGTCCGGGTTTGATACGCTGGAAGAATGCTACGACGAATACGCAAAATATATTTTTGCGATTGAGACAGGGTTATCCAGTGATCCGGCGATGAACAGGCGTCTATCAAAATTGGATAACATCGCGCTGATTTCCAATTCGGATTCGCATTCGTTGCAGAGGATCGGCCGGGAAGCAAATGTTTTTGAGACAGAACTCTCGTACGATGGGCTGATGTCTGCGATCAAGGCGCATGATCCGAAGAAGTTTTTATTCACGGTGGAGTTTTTCCCGGAAGAGGGAAAGTATCATTATGACGGGCATCGCAATTGCGATTTTTCGTGCGGCCCGGAGGAGACCAAGCGCCTCAAGAAGATTTGTCCGAAATGCGGCAAACCCATGACGGTAGGCGTCATGTACCGGGTGGATGAACTCGCGGATCGTCCCGCGGGCGGCGCACCGCCCGCGGGTATGATCCCGTTCAAAAGCATGGTGCCGTTGGACGAGATTATCGCCGAGGCATTCGGCGTGGGCACTGCGTCCAAGCGCGTGAAAGAAGAATATCAGAATATTATTGCGAAACTCGGCAGTGAGTTTAGCATAGTGATTGATGCATCACGATCCGATCTTGCGTCAGCGACCACACCCGAGATCGTAGAGGGCATCATGCGCGTCCGCGAGGGCCGACTCTATATTGAGCCAGGATACGACGGCGAATACGGCCATGTAAGAATTTTTGGTGAAGGCGAGCCGATTATTTCCTCCTCGCAGGCCCCACTTTTTTAGATTATTTTTTCTCGGGCGTGAAATCCAAGGCGCAGGAGTTGATGCAGTAGCGCTGGCCGCCTTTATCGGCCGGGCCGTCGTCAAAGATATGCCCCAAGTGCCCGCCGCAGGTGGCGCACATCACCTCGGTGCGACGCATACCCATGCTCGTGTCTTCTTTGAGCACGACATTACCCTTGGAAGCAACATCGGAAAAACTCGGCCAGCCAGTGTTGGAATCAAACTTGGTGTCGGAGGAGAATAGCGGCGTTTTGCACGCGGCGCAGACATACATGCCGGTGTCGTGATTTTGCACGAGCGCGCCGGTAAAGGGCGCCTCGGTGCCGCGCTCGCGCAGGACGCGGTATTGCTCGGGCGTGAGTTTCTCTTTCCACCCCGCGTCGTCGCGAGGCATAGCATCTTGATCCATGCGTATATGATAGCGTTTTTTTTGTGCGGCGGCAAGAAATATGATAAAATGAAAACCTATGCGTAGTTTCTTCCCCAAACTCAATCAGGTGATTTTGGTCATCGTGATGGCTTACTTTGTGCTCACGGCCGCCGCCGGTTTTCTGCCGCCGCTTTATGCGGTGTTCATCACCACCCAGATTGCGGGCGCGAGCGTCGCCAGCGTCGGGCTTGCGATCACTATTTATTGGATCACTAAGTCCGTGCTCCAGCTTTTTGTGGCACGCTTCATCGATCGCAATCGCGGCGAAATCGATGATTTTTATTTTATGATCGCGGGCGGCATGCTCAACGCGCTGTTCGTATCTCTTTACTATTTTGCAACCACCATCACGCACGTGTATCTTTTGCAGATGCTTATCGGGGTTGCTGACGCCATGGTCATCCCGCCGTTTTACGCGATATTCACGCGGCATATTGATAAGGGGAGGGAAGGATTTGAGTGGTCGCTCTTTTCCAGTTTCTCCATCGGCGCCGGATCCGCATTCGGCGCAATTGTGGGCGGCGTGCTGGGCACTGCGATTGGGTTTCGCGCCGTATTCCCGATGGTGGGGATTTTGACCTTTATCGCGACCATTATGCTTATTTTCCTGAAGCCCTATATTCTTCCGAAAGTCCCGCAGGCCGCTCCGAGGATTTTTATTGAGAAATAATCGATCTTGCCGCAACTATATCTTTATCAAGGCAGGTTTTTATTTCTGAAGAAAAAAAGGAGGACTCGCGAAAGCAAGTCCTGTCTGCGAATCATTTTGGTTCAAGTTATCTTGATACCTGAACCCATACAACGGTAGTAATGCCTCCGGCTGTTATTAAAACCCACGGCCAATCAGACGGATGGTTGTAGAGCAATCCCGCCGCTCCTCCCAGAGATACGAGACATCCGATAAAAACGATCCATCCTCTTGTCAGCATCGTTGTCATTGCAGTAGCCATAGCTCACCTCTCGCCGGCTGGAATATAAAGATCTCTGTGCGCTATTCTTTTCATATCATGTATACGATGACAAATCAAGAGATTGCAAAAATACTTGCGGAGATGGCGGCACTCTTTGCTATGGAGGGCGTTGCGTTCAAACCGCGGGCTTATGAGAAAGCGGCGCTTGGCGTAGAAGCGCTGGATCGGGAAGTGCATGAGATTTACACATCCGGCGGGCTCAAGGCGCTTGAAGAAATTCCAGGTGTGGGCCGCGGCATTGCCCTGCATATTAAGGAGATGCTTAAAACCGGCAGTTTTCGCGAATACCGGCAGATGAAGAAAAAGATGCCGGCGGATATTGCGGGACTTACCGCGGTGGAGGGCGTGGGGCCCAAAATGGTGCGTACGCTCTGGGAGAAACTCGGTGTACGGAATCTTGCGGATCTGGAAAAAGCCGCGGTCGCGGGGAAAATCAGAAAACTCCCGCATCTCGGACAGAAATCAGAGGAGCGGATTCTGAAAGGTATCGCATTTCTGAAGCAGTCCGGCGGCAGGCGTGTGCTCGGCCTTCTGCTCCCTGAAGTTCACGCGATGGAGAAAATGATTGAGTCATTTCCGGAAATAGAACGAGTGGCGGTTGCCGGCTCGGTGCGCCGGGCGCGGGAAACCATTGGCGATATTGATATTCTCGTCGCGTCGGTAAAGCCGGAGAAAGTAACCGCGCGATTTTCGGCTCTTCCGCAGGTCGTGCACGTGCACGGCAGTGGCCCCACAAAAACGAATGTGCGCTTGAAGAACGGATTGGACTGTGATTTGCGCGTGGTGCCGGCAAAATCATGGGGTGCCGCACTCAATTATTTCACCGGCTCCAAAGACCACAATGTCGCGCTCCGCGAGATCGCGATCAAAAAAGGATGGAAACTCAATGAGTATGGCCTTTTCAAAGGAGAAAAAATGATTGCGGGACGCACCGAAGAGGAGATTTATAAAAAACTCGGGCTCCGCTACATTGAACCGGAATTGCGCGAGAATATGGGCGAGATTGAGGCCGCCCTTCGACAAGCTCAGGGCAAGCGGCCGGGCCTGCCTAATCTTATTGGCTATGATGATCTCCGCGGTGATTTGCAGGTGCAGACCGATTGGACCGATGGGGAAAATTCTATTGAGCAGATGGCGGCGGCCGCAGCCGCCGCCGGACTCTCGTATATCGCAATCACGGATCATACCAAAAGTTTGGCCATGACCGGCGGCGCGGACGAGAAAAAACTTTTGAAGCAAATGGCGACGATTGACCGGCTGAATGCTACGAAGTTTAAAAGTTCAAAGTTCAAAATACTCAAGGGCGCTGAAGTGAATATTGGCAAGGACGGCACGCTGGATATTGCCGATGAGGTGCTTGCCAAACTGGATGTTGCCGGAGCCGCGGTGCACAGTCATTTCAAGCTCTCGCGCGCAGAGCAGACGGCGCGGGTGATCCGCGCCATGGACAATCCGCATATTGATATTATTTTCCATCTGACCGGACGCATCATCAACAAGCGCGAGCTGATTGATCTGGACATTGACGCGGTGATTGCGGCAGGCAAGCGCACCGGGACCGTGCTTGAAATCAACGCATATCCGGAGCGCGCTGACATCAAAGACGACTACATCCGCAAGTGCGTGGACGCGGGTGTCAAAATGTCGATTGACTCGGATGCGCATTCCGTGAAGCACTTCTCTTACCTGTCGTGCGGTATTGCACAAGCGCGCCGCGGTTGGGCGGAGAAAAAAGATATCATCAACGCATGGCCTGCAGAAAAGATGTTAAAATTTTTAAAATAACTATGCCAATTGAACGTTCCGCCGGCGCCGTACTATTCCGTTCCGCCCGCCATGGTAGGGAGTATCTTTTATTGCATCACCCGAATGGCCTCAAGCCACTGGGAGAGAAAGGATACTGGAGTTTTCCTAAGGGGCACATTGAAAAAGGAGAGAAATCGCTTGATGCCGCACTCCGCGAAATACAAGAGGAGAGCGGGCTCGTCAACATAAAAATTATTCCAGGATTTAAGGAGGCCGAGCGTTATAGCTATTCGTATGAGGGAAAGAAGGTTCTCAAATTCGTGGTATGGTTTCTCGCCGAATCAAGGGTAAAGCGCATCAAGATATCTTCCGAACACGATGATTTTACATGGCTTACGTACCCAAAAGCATATAAGGCAATGACCTATCGGGGGACAAGAGAGATTCTGAAGAAAGCGCATCGGTTTCTTGCGCACATGAAATAACGCCCGGCCTGCAGGCCGGGCGGTATGAGTCGCAGAGTAACATCATTGCATGGCCTCCTGCGTGATTTTCTGGAATACCGTAGGATGCGATGCGGCGATTTCAGCAAGGATTTTGCGGTCAAGTGCGACGCCTTTCTTTTTGAGCGAGCCGATGAGCTTGCTGTAGGATATGCCGTGAGTCCGCGCGCCCGCGCTGATGCGCGTCTGCCACAGCCCGCGGAAATTGCGTTTTTTCTCTTTCCTGCCGGTAAACGCATGGCTCCATGCATGAAGCAGGGCTTCACGCGCCATGCGCTCTTTGGATTTTCTGCCCCACTTGAATCCCTTGGCTGCTTTGAGCAGTTTTTCGCGCCGTTTGTGGGCAATAACGCCTCGTTTGACTCGGGTCATAAAAAAAAGAGTTTAGTTCTGATGTAAGTACGCGCGTATTTTTTTGGCGTGCGATCCGGTGAGCATTCCCAATTTACTGCGTCGCAACTGCGATCGCCGCGATGCTTTGGCATTGAAATGGTTCTGCCCGGCTCTGCGATAAAGCAGTTTTCCGGTTTTGGTCACCTTGATTCGTTTGAGTACGGCTTTCCGCATAGGGGATTAACTTAAAAATGTCATTCTCAACCCCCAATCAAGTTGAGGGCTGGCGTGATTGGGAATCCAGTCTTAACTTCTAGATCCCCGCTGGAGTTTATCCCGCACTTGATGCGGGACGGGGATGACACTGCGGTGTCATTTTTTCGTGAGGACGGCAATAAATCCTTGGGGGAAGCGTTTGGGTGGGGACTCAAGAGTAAATTCTACGGGAATCATCTCCAGAAACTTTTTGAACCGGTCAAGCGCGAATTGTCCGTGCGCTTTTTCCCGTCCCCGCAGGCGCATGTCAATCCGCACCTTGTCCCCGTCTTCCAGAAACTTTGCGATTTGTTTTGCGCGGAGCGCTAAATCGTGCGTGCCAGTCGTAAAGCCAATTCTGATGCCCTTGAGCTCGGATTCTTTCTGTTTCTTGCTGTGCTCGCGTTCGCTTTTTTCGCGCTCGTACTTGAATTTGCCGAAATCCATGATGCGACACACCGGGGGATTGGCAGTGGGCGATATTTCAATGAGATCCAGTCCCTGCTCGGCCGCCTGCCGGCCTGCCTCGGCGAGCTCCAGCACGCCGAGATTTTCGCCCTGCGCTCCAATGACGCGGATGGGCGAGGCGCGGATCCATTGATTAATGCGGTATCTTTTTTGAATAGCTTTTATTCTTAAACTTTTTAATTATTTAGCGTGGAGATGGGGGGAATTGAACCCCCGTGTGGAAGCGAATATCGCATATCGTTGGTACGGGCGTAGCTGAAATTGTATTACCCAAATCAAAAGTGAAATTTCAGCAAAACCTTTTGGTCGGGGTCCGGTAGTGTGTCGCGAGCGCCCCCGGACGGCACTCGCCAAGCCCGAAGTATGACACCCGTAATCTACGGCTCGGGCGCCGCAGGCGGATGGCATTCGGCTAAAAAATTAGGCGAATGCGGGAGCGCGGACAGGGCCGCCGAACAGATCGGCAGACACTGCTACTGCTCCTTCAAATACATTTGCATGTATGGTTTGCAAAGAGTTTTACGAGTCGTCTTTGCGTCCTCGGCTCGGCGCTATGCGTCGTCATTCCCATCGAAGCCGATCATCCCCTTTTCAATGTGCGTTCTATTTCGCGGTCGGTCTCCCGTTTCTTGATACTCTCGCGCTTGTCGCCTTTCTTTTTGCGGCGGCCAAGGCCAAGCAGTATCTTAACGAGATTATGATGAGTATACACTTTTAAGGCCACAATTGTCAATCCTTTCTCGGTGGTGGCGCCGATGAGCTCGCGGATCTCGGATTTATGGAGCAGGAGTCGGCGCGTGCGCGTTTGGTCGTAATTGAGAGGAGCATTGGCGGTTTGATACGGCGGGATGGTCCCATTGATAAGCCATGCCTCACCTCCGCGGATGAGCGCATAAGCGCCCGCGAGATTGATTCGCCCTGTTTTGACCGCTTTGACCTCAAAACCAAAAAGCGAGATGCCCGCCTCGTAGGTAGAGAGAATCTCATAATCAAAATGCGCGCGCCGATTGACAGCAAGGTCAGCCATATGATACTTTCACGATAGCACATTTTGTGTATCGTTTTCCAACACTTGGTAAAGGAGATATGTGGTGGAAACACTGCAATCCGGCAAAATGGGTCATGTGCATTTTCCGATGTCACACGGCAGGGAGAAGGACGAAGTTTTTATTGAAGGTTCTTTGAGTTGCGGGATCAAAGAGTGTCCGGATCATCGGCATGTTGTGGTTTTCTTCAAGAGGGGGGTCGTAGCCCGCGCGGCTAAGAATATTGTAAAAAGTCGCGGGGGACGGATAGTCCGAGTTTATAGGGAGTTGATCCCTGATGAAGGAGCCGTGCGCATTAAACTTGCCTGCAGTCATAAATTGTTTAACCCCGCCCTTCTCATAGGCGCATACTCCGATCACGCAGATGTTGTCGTGGCGCAGGTGATAGATTGAGCGGGTAGTAAGAGTCCTTTCGGGGGCTTTTTTTTGTTTGCGTTTTTGTTCTTATTTGGTATGATTGCAGTATGGTCATAGATAATATCAGACAAAAAGCAGATACTATTTTGCGGCAGGCGGGCGTAAAACGCGCCGCGGTTTTTGGCTCGTTCGCGCGCGGAGAAGCGACCACAAAGAGCGATCTTGATTTGCTGATAGAATTTACCGGAGAGAAAACGCTTTTTGATTTGATCGCGCTCAAGCATCGGCTTGAGCGGATATTGGGTATGTCCGTTGATGTGGTAACATACCAATCCCTTTCCCCATTGTTGCGGGATATTATTTTACGGGGACAGATTCCGGTATTATGACGAAAGACCCAAAAGTATTCCTCTGTCACATTTTGGAAAGCATCGTGCAGATTGAGCGGTACATGGGCGAGAAAAACAAAGAAGAGTTTCTCGCGTCTCCACAGATACAGGATGCGGTGATGGGCCGCCTTGAAATTATCGGCGAGGCGAGTAAGAATCTGCCTGTGGCATTACGCGATCAATACGCTGCCATCCCGTGGAATGAAATCACGGGGATGCGCGATGTTTTGATCCATGGGTATTTTGGCGTGGACACGGAGTTGGTATGGCGTACCGTGCAAAAAGATCTTACGGTATTCAAGGCGCATGTAGAGGAAATTATTTCTTCACTGTCGTAGCAAATGTCTCTGGTGAGGCCTCTTTAGCCCCACGTGGCTTTTTTTCTTGGTCGGATTTTGATAGAGTGAAGTCATGATGCGGGAAAAAATTAAAACGCTCGTGCAACAAGCGATTGCGGATGAATTCGGCGCCATGACGGCGTCGGAGTTTTCGGTTGCGCCGACGGAGAATCCGGCTCATGGCGACTATGCGACTAATGCGGCGTTGCTGATGGCAAAAGTCGCGGGGATAAAGCCGATGGATGCGGCGGAGCGGATCAGGAAAAAAATTGGCAGTCATGATGCGATTGAGAAAATTGAGATTGCGGCGCCGGGATTTATCAATTTTTTTGTGAGCAAGGCAGAACTACAGGGCGCAGTTGCGGATGTGCTCACGCATCTGGACGCGTGGGGCAGGAGCGACATCGGCGCCGGAAAAACCGTGATCGTGGAATATTTTCAGCTCAACATCGCCAAGCGCCCGCACATCGGCCACATCCGTTCGGCAATCATCGGCGATGCGCTCAAGCGCATGTTTTTGTCGCAGGGATACACTGCGGTGTCGGACACGCATGTCGGCGATTGGGGTACGCAGTTCGGGATTCTGCTTTTGGGATACAAAAAAGAGATTACAGAAGAAGGCATCGGGGGGCTTGTCGCAGCGAAGCCGTTTGAAACCTACGAAGATATGTACATAAGAGAAAATGCACGGATAAAAGATGATCCCGAGCGGCGTGAAAAAGCAAAACAAGAGTTCGCGAAGTTGGAACAAGGCGATATCCAAAATAGAGAAATATGGACAGATATGGTTCGTTACTCAATGTTGAATTTGAAACAAGTGAGTGAGCGGCTCGGGCTTCTGCCTTTTGACGAGCATCGCGGCGAGAGTTTTTACGAGGACAAGATGGCGTCAATAGTGGAGTTGGCTTTGCAAAACGATAGGACAAAAAAAACTGAAGACGGCGCGGTGATTGTGGATTTGACGGATGAAAATCTGGATGAGGCGGTGCTCATTAAATCCGATGGCGCATCTACTTATCTTCTGCGTGATCTTGCGACAATCCAGTATAGAAAAAAGGAATGGAACTTTTGGAAAAATCTTTATGTTGTGGATGTGCGTCAATCCCATCACTTCAAGCAAGTATTTCGCGTCGCGGAATTGCTTGGGTTTGAAGGCGTGGGTGAAAGCCAGCATGTGAGCTATGGATTTATGAAATTGCCCGAGGGGGGCGCTGTCAGTACGCGGGGGGGTAATGTTATTTCGCTTGAAAAAGTTATTGACGAAGCGGAAGAAAAGGCGCGTGCAGTAATTAGAGAAAAAAATCCTGATCTCAAAGGCGCCGTTGGCATAGCGCGTCAGGTTGGCATCGGCGCGTTGAAATACTTTGATCTTTCGCATCATCGCGAATCGGACATCGTGTTTTCGTGGGATCGCGCGCTCTCGTTTGAAGGCAACACCGGGCCGTATCTGCAATACACCTATGCGCGTTTGAAAAGTATTTTGCGAAAGTCATGCGTAGATGTTGTCATTCCCGCGCAAAGCTTGCCCCCGACCAGATCGGGGGCGGGAATCCAGTTTGACGAGACGGAGCGGCGTCTCGCGCTCGCAATCATGCGCTTGCCCGAAGCCATTACTGATGCGTTGGCGATCTTCTCGCCGCACATCTTGGCAGGCTATTTGTACGATCTCGCGCAAATCGCCAACGAATTCTATCACTCCCACCCGGTCTTGCAGGAGGAGGATGCCCAGAAAAAAAATCTCCGCTTGGCGCTCGTCTCTGCGGCCTCCACCACCCTCAAACAAGGACTGAACTTATTGGGCATTGAGGCCCCGGAGGAAATGTAGCAATATCTTTGGTAGGAGACAGAGTACACGGCTTATGCATGAACAAACTATTTATAGTATTGTATTTTTTACGATCGTTTGAGATACGATACTAAAGGTTGTGAGTATTATGTATATGGATGAAGAGTAGTAGGCATTATGGCAAAAGGAGATATTATGCGCGCAGTACTCGTCGGGCTTGCGCAATGCGGCGAGGGTACGCTGGAAACATTTTTCCCAAAAAAATATGGGTATACTGCGATCTGGCGGCCACTCCTCGGATTGGATAGAAAAAAGAAAGTAGACAGGCATACGGTATCTTCAGTATTATGGCGTTTGCAATCGCAGGGGTTGGTGGCGCGTTCGGGCGCGTGCAGGCAATCGCGATGGCGTCTGACGAAAAAAAGGCAGAGCATTTGAGGCATTAACCAACACGCCCTTGCCCAAGCCGCTGAAGAAAGACGGTATTTCGCGTCTCGTGATTTTTGATATACCGGAGCGTGACCGCAAAAAGCGCGATACCGTGCGGGCGGAACTCATAGGTTATGGATTCCGACTCCTGCAGAAAAGCGTATGGATCGGGGCGTATCCGTTGCCGAAAGATTTTCTCGAACTTATCGACGATTTAGAACTTGCACGGCACATTCATTTTTAGTATTCGTGAATCAGGCACCATTCGAGTACAAGCTTGATCTTGGAGAATGAATGAGCGAGCGGGATACAGCCGTGGAGGGTACTATATTTATAGTATTGTATGATAAACGATCGTGAGTGATACGATACTATAGATTTTGAGATCGGATGAGATGGAGTGAGACGGAGACGAGGGAATACGATACAGGTTTTACGCAGGATCGGACGTAGTATTCATTTCTTGATCTTTCGGCGCAAATCCGTATCATGGATGATATGGCACAGAAAGAAAAAAAACAATTGACGATGCCAGAACGGGAGGAGCAGATTCTGAAGTTCTGGGAGAAAAAAAAGATTTTTGCGGGTTCTTTGGCGCGGACAAAAAAAGGCAAGGAGTTTGTTTTTTACGAGGGGCCGCCCACGGCAAACGGCATGCCGGGTATTCATCATGTGGAAGCGCGGGCTTTTAAGGATGCGGTCTTGCGGTACAAAACCATGCGGGGATTCCATGTGCCGCGCCGCGCGGGCTGGGACACGCACGGGCTACCGGTGGAAATACAAGTGGAGAAAAAACTGGGATTCAAAACCAAGCACGATATTGAGAATTTCGGCATTGCAAGGTTCAACGCCGAAGCAAAGCAGTCGGTGTGGGAGTACAAAGAAGTGTGGGAGCGGCTCACGCGCCGTATGGGATTTTGGGTTGATCTCAAAAATCCGTATATCACGTATGAGACGTCATATATTGAGTCGCTGTGGTGGATTATCAAAGAGTTTTGGAAACGCGGCCTGCTCTACGAGGATTTCAAAGTAGTCCCGTGGTGCCCGCGGTGTCAGACCGGACTCTCGTCCCACGAAGTAGGCCTCGGCTATCAGGAAGACACAGACACCGCGGTATATGTGAAATTCAAATTAATACCCGGGCAAAAAATCGGAGGTTCAACCTCCGACGATAAGACATATATTTTGGCATGGACGACTACTCCGTGGACATTGCCGGGGAATGTGGGATTGGCGGTGAATCCAAAGCTTGATTATATAATAACGAAGAAATTGGTTTTACATCCAAATACAAATCAGGAAGACCATCCATTTATAGAGCATTATGTTATAGCTAAAGATGCAATAGGCACAAATGTTCGTGGAAAAGTGCTACAGGAGCTAAAGCTTACACCACAAGGCGCTGATCAATCCGGAGAATGGATAAGCGTCTCAAAAAGATGGGAAGACCATACTAATGTTGTGCGTGCTGTAAAAGGCAATGACCTTTTAGGTCTTCAATACGAGGCGCTTTTTGATGTGCCGAAATTGAAAGAGTCTCCATCGGCGTACAAAATATATCCGGCGGATTTCGTATCTGCGACCGAGGGCACGGGTGTGGTGCATACGGCGGTGATGTATGGCGAGGATGATTATCGCCTTGGTTCCGAAGTCGGACTTCCGAAATATCATACGGTGAGCGAAGATGGAAAATTTATTCAAGGTCTCGGCGCATTGTCGGGTCTTGCCGTGAAAGCACCGGAGACGACAAAAAAGATTCTGGACATTCTCGGCGACAAGATTTTTCATCAAGAGCAATATAAGCACGAATATCCGCATTGCTGGCGATGCTCTACGCCTCTGCTCTATTATGCGCGCAAGGCCTGGTGGGTGAAGACCACGGCGGTCAAAAAGGAACTGCTGGCCAACAACGAGAAAATAAATTGGGTGCCGGAGCATTTACAGCACGGGAGATTCGGCGAGTTTCTGCGCGATGTGCGGGACTGGTGTTTTTCGCGCGAGCGGTATTGGGGCACGCCGCTTCCGATCTGGAAGTGCGAAAAGTGCGGCGAGATTGAAGTCATCGGCTCAACCGATGAACTAAAAAAACGCGCAGGTACACTGCCGCGTGATAAGAAAAAAAAGATTGATCTGCATCGGCCGTTTGTGGACGAGATTGTTTTTGCGTGCGCAAAAAAAGATTGCGGTGGCGTCATGCGGCGTACGCCCGGGGTTGCAGACGTATGGTTTGATTCCGGAGCCATGCCGTTCGCGCAGGCGCACTATCCATTTGATAAAAAAGAGAAGTTGGCATTTCCGGCGGATTATATTTCCGAGGCCGTGGATCAGACGCGCGGATGGTTTTACAGCATGCTCAATGTCGCGACATTGCTTGGTCGTGCCGCGCCCTATAGAAATGTGATCTCGCTCGGTCATGTGCTTGATGCCAAGGGGCAGAAAATGTCTAAATCAAAAGGTAATGTCGTGGATCCGCAGGAGATGGCGGATAAATATGGCATGGATGCCTTGCGCTGGTATTTTTTTACGATCAATGCGCCGGGCGACGAAAAAAAGTTTGATGAAAAAGATGTGGCGCTCCGCCAGCGCGGATTTGTCGCGACACTGTGGAATAGCTTTGTGTTTTGGGACACGTATGTCACAAAAATCCCAAATCCCAAATCTCAAATCCCAAAATCAGAAAATATTTTGGATCAATGGATTCTGGCGAAATTGAAGATGTTGGTTGTCGGGGTGACGTGGACCTTGGATAAATACGATTTGGTCTCCGCGGCGCGGGCGATTGATACATTTACGATAAATGATTTTTCCCAGTGGTATGTGCGCCGTTCGCGCCGGCGATTCCAGCATCCGGAAACCGTGCAGGAAAAAGATGAAGCCGCGGAAGTGATGGCGTATGTATTACTGATAATCGTGGAGCTCGCGGCTCCGTTCGCGCCGTTTATCAGCGAGATTGTGTATCAAGGACTTCGTAAGAAAATGGGATTACGCGAGGGAAGCGTGCATCTGCGGGAGTGGCCGAAAGGCGAAAAGCAGAAACCGAAAAGCGAAGAATTATTAGAGGATATGGATGCGGTGCGTGGCATTGTTGCCGAGGCGTTGAAACTGCGGGCCGAAGCGGGGATCAAAGTGCGACAGCCGCTCGCGAAATTACAAATCACCAGTAGTAAACTACCAAAAGAGTTGATTTCTCTGATTGCAGACGAAGTGAATGTGAAGGAAATTACTTTTAGCGATAGCATAAAATTGGACACGACTATTACGCCGGAATTGCGCGAAGAAGGCATGGCGCGGGAAATTGTGCGCACGGTGCAGGAAATGCGCCGTGAGCTTGATTTAACATCAAAACAACGGGTAGATCTTTTAATTACTCGCGCTGATGCGGTTTTAGCAGTTGAAGTAAAGCATGGGCCGATGATCCAAAAAGAAACCAATAGTCGTATTGTTGCTCGCGGGGTGGGAAGAAAGCCGCCGCGCGCGGAGCGCGCGCTTCAATTTGCAGATGGAGAATTTCGGATTGAGATATTATGACGACTGACGCGATTGTGCTGAAAAAATTGGATATCGGGGAACATGACATTTTATATGCGCTGTATACGCGCGACTATGGCAAGGTCACGGCGCGGGCGGCTGGCATCCGCAAGAATGAAGCGAAACTGCGGGGACACTTGGAGCCGCTGTCGCTTGCCGCGGTGCGGCTCATTGCCGGTAAACATGGCGAGAAATTGATCGGCGCCACGCTCGTGAATTTTTGGCAGCATCTCCGGAGCAATGAGACGAATATGCGACTTGCATCATACGTCGCGCGACGGGTGGATGAGCAATGTTTCCCAGGCGAGCGGGATCCGGCTTTGTGGGATTTGATGAAAATCAGCTTTTCTGTTCTTGATCGCGAGGATTTTAGCGAGGATCGGGCCGAGCGATTTGTGCGTGAGTTTGATCTTGGCTTGTCGCGCTGTCTTGGGCACGGGGACAACGGCGATGAGTCCGCGTAGTTGTTTATGGCAGAGGCGGTGGGAATGCGGTATGATGGAATGTAATGAGCAAGCTTGATGAACTCGAAGAAGATCTCTACGGCAATGAGCCGGATGCAACGGCACGGCGTAGGAAGCCGGGGCTCCCGCTTGTCTCGTCCCGCGTCAGTATGCGCCGCGGATGGGGAGGAGATGATCAATCGGTGTCACCGGCGCCTATGCCGCGCCGGTCGTTAAAAAAGATCGTCGTGATTGCCGGAGCGGGTATTTTGCTTTTTGGCGCAGGCGGCATTGCTTTTATTTATTTTTATCTTGGTACTGACCGGCGCGAGGCCGAGATTGCAATCGGCGGGCCGGATAGCATTGAGGCGGGACAGCTCGTGACGATCCCGATTACCGTGCACAATATCTCTGCAACGGCGCTGGAGGATGCTGATTTTGCGCTGACGGTTCCGGCAAGCGCCATTACCAAAGACGCGTCCGGTCTGGAACACGCGGCTGAAGCGCGGACTATCACGCATATCGGTACCTTGGCGTCTGGAGAAACCCGGACGCAGGAAGTTACCTTGCGCCTTTTTGGTCGCGAGGGAGAAGAGCAGGAAATTGTCGTATCTCTCCTGTACCGCCCGGCAAAATTGAGCGCGCAATTTTCTTCGCAGGGAAGCAAAAAAATCCTTATCAACCGCGTGCCATTGGAACTTTTTTGGGATGTGCCCGAGGCAATCTCTGCCCGCCAGCAGGTAACCATGGCATTGCGGTTAAGTTCCCAGGCGACGATTCCGTTTGACGGGTTATGGGTGCGGCTGGATTATCCGCCGGGGTTTACCCTCGCGTCCGCGGATCCAAAATCGACAGCGGGCGATGGATTATGGAAGATTGATACGCTGGATCCGGGCAAAGAAGAGACGATTACCATTACGGGTGCGTTTGACGGCACGAGCGGCGAGGTAAAGGCGCTTCGCGCAGGGACTGGGTCTTTCAACGAATTGACCCGCGAATGGCATCCGTGGCGCGAATCCGCCAAAGAAATCACGCTGTCTTCCTCGCCATTTTTGCTTACGGCGACGATCCAAGGAAAACGCGAAGGCGTGATCCGTCCCGGCGAGCACGTTGATATTGTCGTGCATTACGAGAATCGCAGCGCCGTTACGGTAAAAAATATTTCGGTGCGCGCCGCGGTGGAAGGTGCGATCACGGACTTTCCTTCAATGTCGATTGGAGATAGCGGCGTGTTTGATGCGGCTACGGGCGCAGTGGTGTGGGGACCCGGCGGGACACCGGCATTGCGAGAGGTGGCGCCGGGTGCGGGCGGGAATCTTGCCATCAGCATTAATACCAAATCGCGGCCCGTGATGCGCACAGCCGGCGATAAAAATTTGATGCTGCGCGTTGCCGCGAGCATTGCAAGCGCGGATGCGCCCGCGGAGCTGAAAGGCGTGGCATTGAGCGGCGATGATATTGTTGCCGTAAAAGTCGCGACCGTAGCACTGGTCTCGGGCCGCGCCGTGTTCCGATCTTCACCGATTTTGAATGGAGGGCCACTCCCGCCCAAAGTCGGGCAGAAGACGACGTACACCATCATCTGGGAGGCGCGCAATTTTACCAATGATATTGAAAATGCGCAATTGCGCGTGCCGCTCCCGCCCAATATCCGGTGGGAAAACGCCACGTTCCCTAAAGACGCGCAAGTATCTTTTGATGCATCGGCGAGCGAAGTACGCTGGCGCATCGGGCGGCTTGCGGCAGGCACGGGCGTTGTTGCGCCGTCGCTCTCTACCGCATTTCAAGTGTCGGTTACGCCGTCAAGCGTGGATGCGGGCAAGCCGGTAACGCTTGTAGGCGAAACACAATTTACCGGGCATGATACGTTCACCAGTGAGGATGTGACGGGACGCATTGACGCATTTACAACCGAACTCCACGATGATCCGGCGACCGTACCCGATGATTGGCGCGTTATCAAATAAGTGCTACATTGTTTTCTATGGCGACAGAACAGACGATGATGGAAAAGATAACCGCGCTGTGCAAGCGCCGCGGGTTTTTATTTCCCGGATCGGAAATCTACGGCGGCTTAGCGGGCACCTGGGACTACGGGCCTTTGGGCGTGGAGTTGAAAAATAACATCAAAAAAGAATTTTGGCGCGCGATGGTGTATGATCGCGAGGATGTCGTGGGATTGGATGCGGCAATCATGATGCATCCGAAAGTATGGGAAGCGTCGGGACATACGAACGCTTTTACGGATCCTTTGGTGGAATGCAAGACATGTCACACGCGCTTTCGCGCGGATCACCCGGAAGAAATTGAGGAGCATGGAGAGAATCACAAAAAGAAGAAAGAAGTAGTGGCGTGGACCGAGCCGCGGCAATTCAATCTCTTGGTGGAGGCGAAACTTGGCGCGGTGGAGGGTGAGAAAACTACGGTGTATTTGCGTGGCGAAATCACGCAAGGTGCACAGGTGAATTTCAAAAATGTCGTGGATTCCTCGCGCGTAAAAATCCCGTTTGGTATCGCGCAGATTGGCAAGGCATTCCGCAATGAAATCACGCCCGGCAATTTTATATTCCGTTCCCGCGAGTTTGAGCAGATGGAATTGCAGTATTATGTGCGGCCGGATGAGGTAGAGGCGATGCGATGGTTTGACTATTGGAAAACAGAGCGGATGCAATGGCATGTTGCGCTTGGCATGAAAAAAGAGCGTCTGCGATTTCGGGAACACGCGCGGGACGAGCGCGCGCATTACGCGCGCGCCGCGTGGGATATAGAGTATGATTCTCCGTTCGGCGGGTGGAAAGAGATGATGGGCGTGCATCATCGCGGCGACTGGGATTTGTCGCGGCATGCGCAGTTTTCCGGCGTTGATATGAGTTATTATGATGAAGAAAAAAAGGATAGATACACGCCATGGGTGATTGAAACATCCGGCGGCGTGGATCGCGCCCTGCTCTTCTTTTTGATTGACGCATATCACGAAGACGGCGAGAGGAAGATATTAAAATTGCATCCGCGGCTTGCGCCCTACAAAGCCGCGGTGTTTCCGCTGCTCGCAAACAAGCCGCAGTTGGTGGAAAAAGCCCGGGAGATATTTAAAAATTTGAAGTTGCAGAATCTGAATGTCGCATGGGATGACCGCGGCAATATCGGCAAGCGTTATTACAGCCAGGATGAGATCGGCACTCCCTGGTGCATCACGATTGATTTTCAGATGCTGGAAGACGATACCGTCACCGTGCGCGATCGGGATACCGCAAAGCAGGAACGCATTGCAGTCAGTGAATTGAGTGTATATCTTAAAGAGAAAATTCTTTAGAAAAAATTATGTTCAAAAAAACTACATTGGAGAATGGGTTGCGTATCATCACCGCTCCTATGCAAGGCACGAATACCGTGACGGTTTTAGTGCTGTGCGGAACGGGATCGGACTACGAATCGCGCGAGATCAGCGGCATCTCGCATTTTTTGGAGCATATGTTTTTCAAGGGCACTGCCAATCGCCCGACACCAGACGCCATTAAGCACGAGCTTGACGGCATGGGGTCTATCTCCAATGCCTTCACGAGCCACGAGCTGACCGGGTATCACATCAAGGCCGCAAAGACGTATCTTGACCAGTCGCTGGACTTGCTTGCGGATATTTACAAGAATTCATTGCTCACGGCGGATGAGATTGAGCGCGAACGGCAGGTGATTGTGGAGGAAATGCATAAAGACCGCGACACGCCGACCCTCTATATTTGGTGGGTGTGGGAGCGGCTTTTGTACGGCGATCAGCCGGCAGGATGGGATGTGATTGGGGAGGAAAAAATAATCCGCTCGCTTTCACGCGACAATTTTGTAAATTATTTCACCCATCAATACGTTGCGTCCAACACCGCGGTGGTAGTGGCGGGCAATTTTGATGAGGCGGCGACGGTGGAGCGGATCCAGGGATTGTTTGGTAATGTCCGGAGCGGGCCGCCGTTGCGCGCCAAGCCCGCGGTGCGCGAAGAGCAGGCAGCGCCCGGCTTGGATATTGAGTACAAAGAAACGGATCAGACGCACATCGCGTTGGGATTTCGCGGGTATGACGCCAATCATCCGAAGCGGTATGTTGCTGATGTGTTGGCCGCGCTCCTTGGCGGATCGTGGAGCGCGCGCATGTGGGATCGCATCCGCGAGAAACTCGGCCTTGCCTATACGGTGTTTAGCACTCATGAAGCATATACCAATCGCGGGTATCTGCTGACGTATGCGGGCGTGGATCACAAAAACGCGGAGCGGACGATTGCCGCAGCATTGGAAGAATATAAAATGATTACTGCTACGCCGCCTTCGGCGGTGGAGCTCAAGCGCGTCAAAGATTATATCCGCGGCACGACCCTGATCGGCCTGGAGCAATCCAACGCGGTTGCAAGTTTCATCGGCGGCGAGGAGATGCTTACTGGCAAGCCCCAGACCATTGATGAAGTGTTTGCCAAACTTGACGCCGTGACTGCGGAGGATGTATGCGCGGTGGCGGGCGAGCTATTTCGTCCCGATCGCTTGAATCTTGCCATAATCGGGCCCTTCAAAGACAGAGTGCCGTTTGAAGAACTTCTCAAAAAATGGTAGGGTGAAAAGGTATGTACGCGCGGGATAGTCAGCATCTTTCCGTTTCTACCGGGACCATGATCCGGCTTGTTTTGGTATTGCTCGCGTTGGTCGCGGTGTATTTGGTTTGGGATGTGGTGATGGCGCTCTTTTTTGCGGTGATTGTGGCGTCAGCGCTGGAGCCCGGCATTGAGTGGCTCAAAGCCCGCGGCATCCCGCGGATTCTGGGCGTGATCATGATTTATCTGGTGATCGCGTTTGCGTTGTTCCTGCTCATCTACTTTATTTTCCCGCTCCTGCTCGATGACCTCCAAAGTTTTTCAACGACGTATCCGTTGCTTGAAGCCCAACTGCGTGCCGGTTTGACGCAGGCAGGCACCCTGCCGCTCATCTCTTTCTTTGCGGCAAACTTCGGCGACTTCTTGAGCATCCCGCTTTCGCGTCTCGGCGGCCTCTCAAGCGGCATTGCCAGCGTCGCGTCTGCGGCATTTGGCGGCATATTCTCGTTTCTGTTGGTATTTGTATTTTCGTTTTATCTTGCCGCGCAGGAGCGCGGGATTGAGAGTTTTTTGCGTCTCGTAACCCCGCTCAAGCAGGAGCCGTACGCGGTTGATCTCTGGCAGCGTTCGCAGAAAAAACTCGGCCGGTGGTTGCGCACGCAGATGTTGCTCGGCGCTATTGTCGGACTCTTGATTTTCTTCGGGCTTCTCATGCTTGGCGTGCCGCACGCGTTTTTCTTTGCGCTGATCACCGCCATGTTTGAGATTATTCCGGTGGTAGGACCCATCTTGGCGGCGGTGCCGGCGGTGGCGGCCGCGTTTCTTGCTTCACCCCTGCTGGGCGTTTTGGTGATCGCGCTCTATATTGTCGTCCAGCAGATCGAGTCGCACGTGATTGTGCCGGTTGTCATGCGTCGTACCATCGGGTTAAGCCCTCTTGTCGTGGTGCTGGCACTCCTGGCAGGCGCAAAGCTCGGCGGCGTATTCGGCATTCTTCTTGCCGTACCCCTGACTGCAATCGGGGCGGAATTGTTGAATGACTGGGACAAGAAAAAGCGCGCGCTCCTGCCCGAATAATTTAATTCTGGTTCATTTGAGGAAATATATCGCGGCAATCGCGATGATGATTTGAAAGGGAATGCCGATGGCAGGATAGGGCAGCAGTTTTATTTTAGTGTGGCAGAAATCGTGGAATTTTTGCAGGGGTGTCAAAAACGGCGCATATCCAGTAAAATAAATCCCCTGAAGCAGATCAGGCGCCATGCCGCCGAAGGCCACAAGAATCAGGAGAGCGGCTGTGGGGATGGATCGGGGCTGTCCGATCAGCAGTACGAGTGCAATGCCGAGCGTGCCGTCCAGCCCAATACGAAGTATGTCTTTTCTGAACGCGGAGGATGCGACATGCCATCGGCGCGTTGATGATTTTTCCCCACGGGGAAAAGAGAGAAAGCCGTAATCCCAATGCGGGATTGCATCACTCAAATAATGCGTGGCGGCACCGACAAGAAAAAGCGCAAGGGGATTGTGCAGACCGAGCCGGCGTCCGGCTGCAGCGCCAATGAGCGCGTGAGTGGCAAGTATCATACTAATCAGTATATGATATGAATCCGGAAAAAAGCAAAAAATTTTACATCACCACGGCTATTCCCTATGTGAATGACGTGCCGCATGTGGGGCACGCGTTGGAATTTGTGCAAGCGGACGTGCTTGCACGCGTCGCGGCCGCGCGAGGAGAAGATGTACGAGTGCTTTCCGGCGCGGATGAAAACGCGCTCAAAAACGTGCAGGCCGCGGAAAAAGCAGGTGTGCCGGTGCGCGAGTTCATCGAGGCCAATGCGAAATTATTTGCGCTCCTTGCGGAGCGGCTCAACGCGCATTTTGACGTGTTCCAGCGGGGAAGCGATACCGAGCATCATTATCCGGCGAGCCAAGAATTGTGGCGCCGATGCGCGGGTGCGGGAGATATTTACAAAAAATCATACGAGGGCTTGTATTGTCTCGGATGCGAGGCGTTTTATACTGCCGAAGAATTAACGCCGGACGGCCAGTGCCACGAGCATCCGGGGAAAAAACTTGAAATGGTATCCGAGGAAAATTATTTTTTCCGGCTTTCCAAATATCAAGATCAGATCATTGCTTTAATCTCGTCCGATACCATCCGCATCATCCCGGTATCACGAAAAAACGAGGTGCTGGGATTTTTACGCCAGTCGCTTGAGGACATCAGCATTTCCCGCTCCAACGAGCGCGCGCGCAACTGGGGCGTGCCGGTGCCAGGCGACGACACCCAGCGGATGTATGTATGGTTTGATGCCCTCAATATCTATCAGTCCGGCATCGGTTTTGGATGGGATGACGCGCAGTATCAAAAATGGTGGCCTGCGGATGCGCATCTCATTGGCAAAGGAATCCTGCGATTTCATGCCGTGTATTGGCCCGCGTTTTTGCTCTCGGCAAAATTGCCCCTGCCAAAATCAATTATTGTGCACGGCTACATCACCGTGGATGGACAGAAAATGTCCAAGACCGTGGGCAATGTGATTGATCCGTTCGCGCTGATTGAAAAATACGGCGTGGATCCAGTGCGCTATTATCTCCTGCGCGAGATTCCGTCCGGCGAGGACGGCGATTTTTCGTATGAAAAATTTGAACAACGCTACAACGGAGATTTAGCCAACGGCATCGGTAATCTCGTCGCACGGGTCGCGGCGCTCGGCGAGTCGGTGAGTCCGATTCCTGTGCATACTGATGACAAGATTGAGAAAGAAATCATGCGCGTGCGCGACGTCTGTGAGAGACACATTGCCGAGTTCCGTCTCAATGAAGCGTTGGCGATAATGTGGGATCTCGTTTCGTTCGCCGACAAATACATCAATAATACTAAGCCGTGGACTATGAAAGATGATCCCGTAGCTTTGCAAAAAATCATTGCCAATGCCGCGGCGCTGGTAGATGCCGCACGTCAGCTACTTACACCGTTTCTTCCTGATACCACTGAAAAGATTGAGGGGCAGATCAGAGTCAGTGACGGCAGGATCACAATAAAAAAGGGCGGGAATCTCTTCCCGCGCCTCAACTAGATGAGAGATGATGCCCTACACGGATTTTACGAGCGCTTTCTTCTTGGTCTTTTTCTTGGATACCGAAAGATTCTTCGGCCCTTCCAGCCCTCTGATCCTATGTTTGAGTTTCGTATTTTCCGCCATCAACTCTCTTATCTTGACTTGTAGCCGCTCAATGAAGAATAAAAGATCACTTACCCTTCGTTGTGAGTCGTCCATAGCATGGTTTCCTCCGTTGTGAAAAGTTAGGATAATTTTACACTGAAAGCAATACTATGCCAACCCCGCGACTTTTTGATGTCCATACCCATACGCAGTTTGCGGCTTTTGCCGATGATCAGGACGCGGTGATCCGGCGGGCTTGACGCGTTTGATGCGAGGTGATACACTTTTGATACACTAACTATTTTCTATGTTGGCGACAAAAACACGTATCAATGTGAGTATTCCCCGCGCGATGAGGCAGGCGATTGAGCGGCTTGCCCGGCGGGATGAGGTGCCCGGGGCGACCAAAGCCGCCGAGCTGATTCGGCATGCGTTGGAGTGTGAGGAGGATGATGTATGGGATGCGGTTGCGCGGAGTCGCGACCGCAAAGGCGCGCGCTTTGTCTCTCATCAAAAAGCGTGGGCATGACCTACTCTCTGCAATATCACACG
>Ga0209515_10002127_pt1 | contig 31150 bp, 34 predicted proteins | sample Subgroupgradi54m_FD_187454 | JGI IMG/M metagenome (GOLD analysis project Ga0209515, IMG submission 187454) | Subsurface groundwater microbial communities from S. Glens Falls, New York, USA - GMW60B uncontaminated upgradient, 5.4 m (SPAdes)... ... | reverse complement strand
GCGCCGGCCGCATCGGAGCCGACCACCGCGCCCGATGACGACGATGCGCCGCCGACCGCCGACGCCGCCTTGACCCAGGCCTGGCTGATGCTGGCCCAGGCGGCCGAGCAGCAAAACGATTTCAAGGGGGCAGAACGCTGGCTTGCCAAGGTCGACAGCCCGCAGCGCGCGCTCGAAGTGCTGTCGCGCCGCGCTTCGCTGATGGCGCGCCAGGGCAAGCTGAAAGAAGCCCGCGAGCTGATCCGCAAGGCGCCCGAGCGCAGCGAAGACGACGCGCGGGCCAAGGTGCTGGCCGAGGTGCAGGTGCTGCGCGACACCAAGCACTGGAGCGAGGCCAACGCCGTGCTGGCGAGCGCCAACCAGAAGTATCCGGACGACGTCGACCTGCTGTACGAGCAGTCGATGATGGCCGAGAAGCTGAACCGCGTCGACGAGATGGAGCGGCTGCTGCGCCGCGTGATCGAGCTCAAGCCCGACCACCACCATGCGCACAACGCGCTTGGCTATTCGCTGGCCGAGCGCAACCTGCGGCTGCCCGAGGCGAAGGCGCTGATCCAGAAGGCGCTCGAGATCGCGCCGGGCGAGCCATTCATCACCGACAGCCTGGGCTGGGTCGAATACCGGCTCGGCAACCGCGACGAGGCGCTGCGCCTGCTGCGCGGCGCCTACCAGGCACGGCCCGACCCCGAGATCGCCGCCCACCTGGGCGAGGTGCTGTGGATCAACGGCCAGCGCGACGAAGCGCGCCGCGTCTGGCGCGAAGGCAAGAGCCGCGACGCCGCCAACGACGTGCTGCGCGAGACGCTGGCCCGGCTGCGGGTCGATCTGTGAGGCTTGCGCGGGCAGCGCTGGTGGTGCTGGCGAGCGCGCTGCTCGCGGCCTGCGCGACGGTGCCCCCGCCCTCGCCCATCAGCGGCGAGTCGTTCGCCGGCCGGCTCAGCGTGAAGGTCGACGCGACGCCGACCTCCGAAGCGCGCAACGTCAGTGCCGCATTCGAGCTGCAAGGCAACGAACACAAGGGGCGGCTCGACCTCAGCACGCCGCTGGGCACCATCCTGGCCCAGGCACGCTGGGCGCCGGGCGAGGTGTCGCTGGCCAACTCGCAGGGCCAGACCCGTTTCGCCGACCTCGACGCGCTGACCCGCGAAGTGCTGGGCGAAAGCCTGCCGATCGCGGCGCTGTTCGACTGGCTGCGCGGCCGTCCGTGGCCGGGTGCGGCGAGTGTCGAGTCGGCGCCGCCGGCCGAAGCGGGCTTCTCGCAGCTCGGCTGGGTGGTGAACCTGGCCAAGCTCGACGAAGGCTGGGTCGCCGCCACCCGACCGCGCTCGCCTGCGGTGGTGGTTCGGGTCAAGCTCGATCGGCCATGAGCCTTTGCTCGATCTACGATGTCGCCGCGCCGGCCAAGCTGAACCTGTTCCTCCATGTGATCGGGCAGCGCGCCGACGGCTACCACCTGATCCAGTCGGCCTTCGTGCTGATCGACTGGTGCGACACGCTGCATTTCGAGCGCCGCGATGACGCCGCGCTGACACGCCACGACCTTGGTGCCGCGCTGCCCGCCGACGACCTGTGCCTGCGCGCCGCTTTCGCGCTGCAGTGCGAAAGCGCGACAAGCTTCGGCGCCGACATCTCGATCGACAAGCAGCTGCCGTGGGGCGCCGGCATGGGCGGCGGCAGCTCCGATGCGGCCTCGACGCTGCTCGCCCTGAACCGCCTGTGGGGCCTGCACTGGCCGCTGTCGCGACTGCTGCCCATTGGCTTGGCGCTCGGCGCCGATGTGCCCTTTTTCCTGGCGGGTCAAAACGCCTGGGTCGAGGGCATCGGCGAGCGCTTGACGCCGCTGCCGATCGCGCCGCACTGGTTCGCCGTCCTGAAGCCCGCCGCCGCCATCGAGACCCGCGCGATCTTCGCGAGCCCGCTGCTGGTCCGCAATACCGAAGCTGCTATACTTGCGGGCTTTCTTGCAGACGTTGGGATCAAGGGCTTGATGCAAGGGTTTGGCCGCAACGATTTGCAGCCCCCGGCGCAGGCTCACAGTGACCAAGTGGCCCAGGCCGCCCACCTGCTCGAAACACGTTTCGGCAACAGCCGCATGACGGGTTCGGGCAGCGCGGTGTTTGCAAGGGCAGGCAAGGTTTCAGATCAGTACAAAGGCACCGAGAGCCAACCCACGGCGACGCTGCCGGCGGATCTTCCGCCGGGATGGGTGGGCAGGATGTGCCGCAGTCTGGAGCAGCACCCGCTGACCGGGTGGGCTTCAAGCTGAAGGGTTGAGGTTCAAGGCGCGAGCCGCGGACCGGTGTAGGGGAGTCGCCAAGTTGGTTAAGGCATCGGATTTTGATTCCGACATGCGAGGGTTCGAGTCCTTCCTCCCCTGCCAGTTGTTTGTTGATCCCGGTGGGCGCCGGGGCTGAACCGAATGGGCTGTGGTCAAGCCCCGAAAGCCTCGACGGAGGGACCGTGCTTTTCAATACCGTGCTTTTCACCGGCAACGCCAACCCGGCGCTTGCGCAGGAAATCGCCACCCATCTCGGCATCGAGCTCGGCAAGGCCAAGGTCGGCCGTTTCTCCGACGGCGAGATGGACATCGAGATCTACCAGAACGTCCGTGCGCGCGACATCTTCATCGTCCAGCCCACCTGCGCGCCGACGAATGAAAACCTGATGGAACTGTGCATCATGGTCGACGCGCTGAAGCGCGCCTCGGCCCGCCGCGTCACCGCCGTCATCCCGTACTTCGGCTACGCGCGGCAAGACCGCCGGCCGCGCTCGACCCGCGTGCCGATCAGCGCCAAGGTCGTCGCCAACATGCTCGAAGCGGTCGGTGTCGAGCGCCTCTTGACCATGGACCTGCACGCCGACCAGATCCAGGGCTTCTTCAACATTCCGGTCGACAACATCTACGCCTCGCCGGTGCTGCTGTCGGACCTGCAGAGCAAGCGCTACGACAACCTGGTGGTCGTGTCGCCCGACGTCGGCGGCGTGGTGCGCGCCCGGGCGCTCGCCAAGCAGCTGAACTGCGACCTGGCGATCATCGACAAGCGCCGTCCGAAGGCCAACGTGTCAGAAGTGATGCACGTCATCGGCGAGATCGACGGCCGCAACTGCGTCATCATGGACGACATGATCGACACCGCCGGCACGCTCGTGAAGGCGGCCGAGGTGCTCAAGGAGCGCGGCGCCCGCAGCGTCTACGCCTACTGCACCCACGCGGTATTTTCGGGCCCCGCGATCGAGCGCATGAAGGCGTCGGCGCTCGACGAGGTCGTCATCACCAACACCATTCCGCTCAGCGAGAACGGAAAGATCTGTTCGAAGGTGCGCCAGCTGTCGGTGGCCTTCCTGTTTGCCGAAACGATACGCCGCATTTCCGACGGCGAATCTGTGACCTCTTTGTTTGCGGAGCAGAACAACAACTTCTGAGCCGCAGCAAGACGGGCGGCCGCGAAGCCGCCTGAATCCGCGAGCCGCAAGGCTCACCACCTGAAGCGCCTGGTCGCGGGCGCTTCGCACTTATGGAGTCAACCATGAAATTCGTCGCTTTCGAGCGTACGTTGCAGGGGACCGGAGCGAGCCGCCGCCTGCGCAATGCCAGCAAGGTGCCCGGCATCGTCTACGGCGCCGGTGCCGCGTCGATGATCGAGCTCGATCACAACGCCCTCTTCTTCGCGCTGAAGAAGGAAGGCTTCCACTCGTCGGTGCTCGAGATGGAATTGAAGGGCAAGACCGAGCAGGTGATCCTGCGCGACTACCAGATGCACGCGTTCAAACCCATCGTGCTGCACATCGACTTCCAGCGCGTCGACGACACCACCAAGATCACGAAGAAGGTGCCGCTGCACTTCAGCAACGAGGAGAACTCGCCGGCGGTCAAGACCGACCACTGCCTGGTGAACCACGTCGTCACCGAGCTGCTGATCCAGTGCCTGGCCTCGCAGCTGCCCGAGTTCCTGGACGTCGATCTGGGCGAACTGGTCAAGGGCCAGTCGCTGCACGTCGACGACATCAAGCTGCCCGCGGGCACCAAGGTTGTCACGCACGGCAAGAAGAATCCGGTGATCGTTTCGACTTCGGCGCAGGCTGCCGAAGAAGAAGTCGTCGAAGTGGCGCCGGTGGTGGTCGCTGCGCCGGCCGAAAAGACCAAGGCCAAGAAGAACGAGAAGCAAAACAAGAAGTGAGCGTCAGATGTTCCTTCGAAGCCCCGCCAACGCGGGGCTTTTTTCATGGGTCCGTTTTGTAGACTCGCACACATGATTCGACTTCTTGTCGGCCTCGGCAACCCGGGCCCCGAATACGCAGCCACGCGCCACAACGCAGGCTTCTGGTGGCTGGACGAGGTGGCGCGCAAGCTCGGCGCGACGCTCGTTCCCGAACGCAGCTACTACGGGCTGGTGGCGCGTGTGAACCGCGCCGACGGCCCCGTCTGGCTGTTGGCGCCGATGACCTACATGAACCTCTCGGGCAAGGCGGTGGCACCGCTCGCGCGCTTCTTCAAGATCGCGCCCGAAGAAATCCTGGTCGCGCACGACGAGCTCGACCTGATGCCGGGCCACTTGAAGATGAAGCTCGGTGGCAGCCATGCCGGACACAACGGGCTGAAGGACATCCACGCGCAGCTCGGCAGCGCCGACTACTGGCGGCTGCGCCTCGGGATCGGACACCCGGGCGTCAAGTCCGAGGTGGTCGACTACGTGCTGCGCAAGCCGCCGATCGAGCAGCGCGAGGCCATCATGAAGGGCATCGATCAGTCGCTGCCGGCGCTCGACCTGATGCTCGCCGGTGAGATGGAAAAGGCGATGATGAAGGTGCACGCCAGGCCGCCGCGCCCCAAGCCGCCCAAACCGGAACCGAAGCCGACCCCCGACACAGAGGAGACGCCGCCATGAAGTTCACCCTGGTCATCGCCGCGCTGCTCGCCGGCACGGCGCTCAACGCCGGCGCCGCCGCGCCGATCTACCGTTGCGGCAGCGTCTATTCGCAAACGCCCTGCCCCGGAGGCAAGCTGATCGACTCGGCCGACCCGCGCAGTGCCGCGCAACGTGCCGAGGCGCGCAAGGTGGCCGCGCAGGAGCGCAAACGCTTGGCCGAGCTCGAGCGCGACCGGCGCGCGCGCGAGGCAGCCGCTGCGGCAAGCGCCGCGTCCGACGCCGCATCGGCGACCAAGAAGACCAAGAAGAAACACGTGAAGCCGGCCAAGCCGATCGTGCCGCTGAAGCCGGCTTCGACCGGCGGCAAGTAGCTCAGCCGGCGGGGCGCACGGGCGGCGTCGCCGCTTGCTGCAGGCGCTGGAACTTGGCCCACAGCGAGTCCTTGCTCTCGATGTTCGCCGGGTCGACCGGGATGCAGCTCACCGGGCAGACCTGCACGCATTGCGGCTCGTCGAAGTGGCCGACACATTCGGTGCACTTCGCCGGGTTGATCTGATAGATCTCCGGGCCCATCGAGATCGCCTGGTTGGGGCACTCGGGCTCGCAGACATCACAGTTGATGCATTCGTCGGTAATCAGCAATGCCATGGAGGGACGCGAGGACTCAATCCTCGCCGTTTTTCACGCGGCGCCTCAGCCGCTGCAGCACCGAGGGTGACACGAACTTCGAAACATCGCCACCGAGAGTGGCAATCTCGCGCACGAAAGTTCCGGAAACGAATTGGTATTGGTCGCTGGGCGTCAGGAACAGCGTTTCCACGTCGGGCATCAGCTGGCGGTTCATTCCGGCCATCTGGAACTCATATTCGAAGTCGCTGACGGCGCGCAGGCCGCGCACCACCACCTTGCCGCCATGGCTGACGACAAAGTCCCGGAGCAGGCCGCGAAAGGCGAGGACTTCGACGTTTGGGTACTTTACGCACAGTTCCTGCGCGATCTCGAGACGTTCGTCGATGGTGAACATCGTGCGTTTGTGGTGGCCGGCCGCTACCGCCAGGATCAGCCGCTCGAACAATCGGCTGGCGCGGCGCATCAGGTCCTCGTGGCCCAGCGTCATCGGGTCGAAAGTACCGGGGTAGACGGCGGTCAGTTTGGTCACGGAGGTCACGGCACGCTCCCGCGCGGAAATGGTCGCGCCCGCAGTTTAGCCGGGTGTTACAGCGCCTGCGCCGGCCTCGCCGCGCTGAAGCAGGTGGAAATGCACGTTGCCGGCGCGGGCGTGGCGGTGCACGCGCAGCCCGAGCGGCGCGACCACAGCGGCCTCGAACGCTCGATCGGCCTCGAGGTAGAGGTAGCCGCCCGCAACGACCAGCGGTGCGGCCGCCGCGAGCGCCGGCCCGAACAGGTTGGCGTCGAACGGCGGGTCGATGAACACCAGCTCGAACGACGCCGGGTTCGCGCGGCGCAGCCAGGCCAGCGCGTCGGCCACTTCGACGCGCACCGCAGTGGCCGACAGGCGCTGCTGCGTTTCGCGCAGGCTGCGCGCGAGGCGGGTGTCGCGCTCGATCAGCAGCACCTCGGCGGCGCCACGCGAGGCGGCCTCGAAGCCGAGCGCGCCGCTGCCGGCAAACGCGTCCAGGCAGCGCCAGCCGGTCAGGTCCTGCCCGAGCCAGTTGAACAAGGTCTCGCGCACCCGATCGGGTGTCGGGCGCAAGCCCGGCGCATCGGCGACCGGCAGCTTGCTGCGCTTCCACTGGCCACCAATGATGCGCACCTCCCTGGGAGGCTTCATTGGAGCCCCTCGACCGACGGGTACGTCGGCCGGTCCCCCGAGGGGACGCGGGCCGGCTCGGGAGCGGCCCAGCGCTCGGCCCGCGCACGACGCGGCCCCGTCATTGCCGGACCGGGATGCCGCGCGCGGCCATCAAGGCCTTGGCTTCGCCGACCGTGTGCTGGCCGTAGTGGAAGATGCTGGCCGCCAGCACCGCGTCGGCGCCGCCGAGCTGGATGCCGTCGGCCAGATGATCGAGCGTGCCGACGCCGCCCGAGGCGATCACCGGCACGCTGACCGCGTCGGACACCGCGCGCGTGAGCTCGAGGTCGAAGCCGATCCGGGTACCGTCGCGGTCCATGCTGGTGAGCAAGATCTCGCCGGCGCCGTGCTCGGCCATCTGGCGCGCCCAAGCCACCGCGTCGAGCCCGGTGTTCTTGCGCCCGCCGTGGGTGTAGACGTCCCAGCCGGCGGCGTCGCCCGGGCGCCGCTTGGCGTCGATCGCGACGACGATGCACTGCGCGCCGTACTTGCGCGACGCATCGCGGATGACCTGCGGGTCGGCCACCGCGGCGGAATTGAAGCTCACCTTGTCGGCGCCGGCGTTCAGCAGCCGCCGCACGTCGGCGACCGTGCGCACGCCGCCGCCCACCGTCAGCGGGATGAACACTTGCGAGGCCACCGCTTCGATGATCGGCAGGATCAGGTCGCGCGCGTCGCTGGTCGCGGTGATGTCGAGGAAGGTCAGCTCGTCGGCGCCCTGCTCGTTGTAGCGGGCGGCGATTTCGACCGGGTCGCCGGCATCGCGCAGCTCGACGAAGTTGATGCCTTTGACGACGCGGCCACCGGTGACGTCGAGGCAGGGAATGATGCGTTTGGCGAGCATGGCTGTTGCAAAGGGATCGGATTGCCACTATACCCACGGAGTCGGGGCGCACCGGGCAGACCCAAGCCGGATGCGGGGGACTTTCTCAGACGCGGCGGACGAAATCCGCACCGCCGCGCGTACACCGAGACCTCAAACCCAGTCCTCAGGAGGGACACCATGCGACTGAATACCTTGCTCATCGGCAGCGCGCTCGCACTTGCCGCCGCTTCGCCTGCCTTGGCTGCGATCACCGTCTACGAGGCGGTGCTCAGCGGAGGAGCCGAAGCACCTCCGAATGCGTCGCCGGGCACCGGCGTGGGCATCGCCACCTTCGACTCGGTGGCGAACACGATGCACCTGGAGATCACGTTCGCCGGATTGGTCGGCATCACCACCGCGTCGCACATCCATTGCTGCACGGCGGCACCGGGTACCGGCACGGCCGGCGTGGCGACGACGACGCCCTACTTTCCGGGCTTTCCGATAGGCGTCAGCTCGGGCATCTACGACCACACCTTCGACATGCTGTCCGCAGGCAGTTACAACCCGTCGTTCGTCACGGCCCACACCGACGTGGCGACCGCCTACGCCTTCCTGCTGGCAGGCATCGCGGACGGCAAGGCCTATCTGAACATCCACACCTCGGCCTACCCTGGGGGCGAGATTCGCGGCTTCCTGGTGGCAGTGCCGGAGCCTGAAACGTATGCGCTGATGCTGTTGGGGCTGGGCGCCATCGGCCTGGCGAGCAGGCGTCGCCGAATCCTCAGTTGAAGTCATACCGGCGAAAGCCGGTATCCACTGGAGATCGATGCGCGTCGAGTGAGAGTGGATCCCGGCGTTCGCCGGGATGACGACGTTCAGCCCGCGAGTTCGTCGGCGCGCCGCTGCGCGGCCGCGAAATCGAGGTCGCCGGTGTAGATCGCTCGCCCGCAGATCACGCCTTCGATGCCTTCGCTCTCGACCGCGCACAGCCGCTCGATGTCGGCGATGTTGCTGAGGCCCCCCGACGCGATGACCGGGATCGACAGCGACTGCGCGAGCTTGACCGTCGCATCGATGTTGATGCCGGTCAGCATGCCGTCGCGCCCGATGTCGGTGTAGATGACACCTTCGACGCCGTAGTCCTCGAACTTCTTGGCGAGGTCGAGCACCTCGTGGCCGGTGAGCTTGCTCCAGCCGTCCGTGGCGACCTTGCCGTCCTTGGCGTCGAGCCCGACGATGATGTGGCCACCGAAGGCGCTGCAGGCGTCTTTCAGGAAGCCCGGGCTCTTGACCGCAGCGGTGCCGATGATGATGAAGCTCAGGCCGTCGTCAAGGTAGCGCTCGATCGTGTCCAGGTCGCGGATGCCGCCGCCGATCTGCACCGCGATCTCGTCGCCAACCTCGGCCAGGATGGCCTTGATGGCCGGCTCGTTGACCGGCTTGCCGGCAAACGCGCCGTTCAGGTCGACCAGGTGCAAGCGTCTGGCGCCGGCATCGACCCATCGCCGCGCGATGGCGGCCGGGTTGTCGCCGAACGCGGTGGAGTCGTTCATGTCACCCTGTTTGAGGCGGACACACTTGCCGTCTTTCAGGTCGATCGCAGGAATGAGCAGCATGGCCAGGGGCTGGTCGTGGGAAGGTCTTGGGAGGAAGGCGCGCGCGCGAAGAGGAAGAGGGGGTGTCAGGGGTTCCAGTGAAGGAAGTTTCTGTACAGCGCCAAGCCGTGATCGGCACTCTTCTCGGGGTGGAATTGGGTGGCGAAAATGTTATCCCGCGCGAGCGCGCAGGTAAAGCGCTCGCCGTACTCGCTTTCACCAGCGCTGTGGCGCGGGTCAGACGGGCGGGCATAGTAGCTGTGCACGAAATAGAAGTACGACTGGTCGGGAACATCCGCCCAGATCGGGTGCGGCTGCACCTGGATGACGCGGTTCCAGCCCATTTGCGGCACCTTGAAACGGCTGCCGTCGGGCTGCAACCGCCCCTCGAGCTCGAAGCGGCGCACCTCGCCGGCGATCAGGCCGAGCCCGTCGGTGGGGCCTTCCTCGCTGCGCGTGAGCAGCATCTGCATGCCCACGCACACCCCCATCAGCGGCTTGTTCGCCGCGGCGTGCAGCACGGCGTCCTGCAGCCCCGAGTCGCGCAGCTCGCGCATGCAGTCGGGCATGGCGCCCTGGCCGGGCAGCACGATGCGCTCGGCGGCATAGACCTCGTCGGGTCTGGACGTGACGATCACGTCGACGCCCGAGCCGCGGGCGACATGCATCACCGCTTGCGACACCGAGCGCAGGTTGCCCATGCCGTAGTCGACTACGGCGACGGTCTTGCCCATCTCAGAGCGAACCCTTGGTCGAAGGAATGACGTTGGCGGCGCGCGGGTCGATCTCGAGCGCCATCCGCAGTGCGCGCGCAAACGCCTTGAAGATCGTCTCGCACTGGTGGTGCGCGTTGTCGCCGTGCAGGTTGTCGATGTGCAGCGTCACGCCGGCGTGGTTCGAGAAGCCCTGGAAGAACTCGAACACGAGCTGAGTGTCGAGCGCGCCGATCATGCCGCTCTTGAAGTCGACGCGCATGTGCAGCCCCGGGCGGCCCGAGAAGTCGATCACCACCCGCGACAGCGCCTCGTCGAGCGGCACATAGGCGTGGCCGTAGCGGCGCAGGCCCTTCTTGTCGCCCACCGCCTTCGCAACCGCCTGGCCGAGCGTGATGCCCACATCCTCCACCGTGTGGTGGCCGTCGATGTGCAGGTCGCCCTTGGCGTCGATGTCGAGGTCGATCAGCGCGTGGCGCGCGATCTGGTCGAGCATGTGGTCGAAGAAGCCGATGCCGGTGGCGAACTTCGCCGCGCCGCTGCCGTCGAGGTTGAGCTTGACGGTGATCTGCGTCTCGGCCGTGTTGCGGCTGACTTCGGCCTTGCGTTCGGGGTTCATCTCAGAGGCTCGCTTTCAGCGCTTCCAGCATCTTCACATTCTCTTCCGGCAGGCCCACCGTGATGCGCAGGCAGCTGGCGAGCAGCGGGTGAATCGACGAGACGTTTTTCACAAGCACGCCGCGTGCCTTCATGCCCTCGAAGACGCCCTTTGCGTCGGGGACGCGGGCGAGGATCATGTTGGCTTCGCTTGGGAAGGGGTGCACGCCGGGCAATTCGCGAAGCTGCGCCTGCAGCTTTTCGCGCTCGCTGCGGATCACGCTCGCCTGGCGCGCGTATTCGTCGGCATGCTCCAACGCGAACAGCGCGGTCTCGCAATTGAGCACGCTGATGTTGAACGGCGGTCGCAACTTGTCGATCTCTGCAATGAGTTCGCGCCGGCCGATCAGGTAGCCGATGCGCACACCCGCCAGGCCGAACTTGCTCATCGTTCGCATCAAGAGCACGTGCTCGTGACGCTTCAGCCGCTCCATCGAGTCGCGTGCGGCGAAGGGCTGGTAGGCCTCGTCCATCACGACCAGGCCGGGCGCGGCTTCGATGATCGCGTCGATCGCGGCGTCGTCCCACAGGTTGGCGGTGGGGTTGTTCGGGTAGGCCAGGTAGATCATCGCCGGCTTGTGTTCGTGCACTGCAGCCAGCATCACCGGAAGGTCGAGCTCGAAGTCGGCCGTCGTCGGAACACCCACGAACTCGAGGCCATGCAGCTTGGCCGACATCTCGTACATCACGAAGCCCGGCAGCGGCGCGACGATCACGTTGCCGGGCACGTCGCAGGCCATGCTGAGCATCGTGATCAGCTCGTCGCTGCCGTTGCCCAGCATGATGTCGCAGCCTTCGGGCATTTGCGCATGCGCCGCCAAGGCCTCGCGCAGCACGTTGCCGCGCTCGGCGGGGTAGCGGTTCAGCGCCACTTGCGCGAGCCGTTCGGCCAACGCGTGTCGCAGGGCCTCGGGCAGGCGGAACGGGTTCTCCATCGTGTCCACCTTGACCATGCCGGCCGACGGTTGCACCGCATAGCCGTGCATCGACTGCACGTCCTGCCGCACCACCCGCTTCATCCGCTCCTGCAAGCTCGCGCTCATTGCGCTTCTCCCTTTGTCGTGAGTCGCATTTCCGCCGCGCGCGCGTGCGCCGGCAGCCCTTCGCCGTAAGCCAGCTCGGCCGCGATCGGGCCCAGCACCTGAGCGCCGGCTTCGCTGACCTCGATCAGGCTCGATCGTTTCTGGAAGTCGTAGATGCCGAGCGGCGACGAGAAGCGCGCCGTTCCTGCGGTCGGCAGCACATGGTTCGGCCCGGCGCAGTAGTCGCCCAGGCTCTCGCTCGTGAACGCGCCGAGGAAGATCGCGCCGGCGTGCTTGAGCAGCGGCTCCCAGCGCTGCGGGTCGCGCGAGCTGACCTCCAGGTGTTCCGGCGCGATGCGGTTGCTGATCGCGCAGCTCTCTTCCATGCTGCGGGTCTGGATCAGCGCGCCGCGGCCTTCGAGCGATGCGCGGATCACATCGCGCCGCGGCATGCCGGGCAGCAGCCGTTCGATGGCTGCCTTCACCTCGGCGATGTAGGCCGCATCGGGGCACAGCAGGATGCTTTGCGCCATCTCGTCGTGTTCGGCCTGGCTGAACATGTCCATCGCGACCCAGTCGGGCGGCGTGCTGCCGTCGGCCAGCACCAGGATCTCGCTCGGGCCGGCGATCATGTCGATGCCGACCTTGCCGAAAACCCGCCGCTTGGCGCTCGCGACATAAGCGTTGCCTGGCCCCGTGATCTTGTCGACCGCGGGTACGGTGGCGGTACCGTACGCGAGTGCGCCGACCGCCTGCGCGCCGCCGACCGTGAACACGCGGTCGACACCCGCGACGAAGGCCGCCGCCAGCACCAGCGGGTTGCGTTCACCCTTCGGCGTCGGCACCACCATCACGATCTCGCCGACGCCCGCCACCTTGGCCGGCACCGCGCTCATCAACACGCTCGACGGGTAGGCCGCCTTGCCGCCGGGCACGTAGATGCCGACGCGGTCCAGCGGCGTCACCTTCTGGCCGAGCAGCGTGCCGTCTTCGTCGCGGTAGCTCCATGAGCGCCCGCAAGCCTCGAGCTGGCGCTGGTGGAAGCTGCGCACCCGCGCTGCCGCCGCATCGAGCGCGCTGCGCTGCGCCGGCGTGATGGCGTTGAGCGCGGCCTGCAGTTCGCTGCGCGGGATCTCGAGCTGCGCGACCGAGCTGGCGGTGAGGCCGTCGAAGCGTTGGGTGTACTCCAGCACCGCCGCGTCGCCGCGCGAACGCACATCGGCCAGGATCGCGCCGACCCGCTCTTCGATCGCCTGGTCGGTGTCGGCCGACCAATGCAGCACGCGCTGGAACTCGGCTTCGAAGTCCGGGGCGGTGGTGGCGAGCTGGCGGATGTCGACGCTGGGCATGATCAGGAAACGATGGCCGACGCAATCGCGTCGATGAGCTTGCGGATGGGCTCGCGCTTCAACTTCAGCGCGGCCTGGTTGACGACGAGGCGCGACGAGATCTGCATGATCTCTTCGACCTCGACGAGGTTGTTGGCCTTCAGTGTGCTGCCGGTGGCGACCAGGTCGACGATCGCGTCAGCCAGCCCCGTCAGCGGCGCGAGCTCCATCGAGCCGTAGAGCTTGATCAGGTCGACGTGCACGCCCTTGTCGGCGAAGTGGTCGCGCGCGATGGTCGTGAACTTGGTCGCGACGCGGATGCGCGAGCCCTGCTTCACCGCGGCGGCGTAGTCGAAGTCGGCGCGTGCCGCGACGCTCATGCGGCACTTGGCGATCTGCAGGTCGAGCGGCTGGTACAGGCCGGCCCCGCCATGTTCGATCAGCGTGTCCTTGCCGGTCACGCCGAGGTCGGCCCCGCCGTACTGCACATAGGTCGGCACGTCGCTCGCGCGCACCAGCACCACGCGCACGTCGGCGCGCGAGGTGCCGATGATCAGCTTGCGCGACTTCTCGGGGTCTTCGGCGAGCTCGATGCCGGCGGCCTTGAGCAGCGGCAGAGCCTCGTCGAGGATGCGTCCTTTCGAAAGGGCGAGGGTGATCATTTGACGCGCTCGATATCGGCGCCGATGCCGCGCAGCTTGGCTTCCATCTGGTCGTAGCCACGGTCCAGGTGGTAGATGCGGTCGACCACCGTTTCGCCGTCGGCCACAAGCCCGGCGATGACGAGGCTGGCCGATGCGCGCAGGTCGGTCGCCATCACGGTCGCGCCCGACAGCTTGGGCACACCGTGAACGACCGCCGTGTTGCCCTCGACGTCGATTCGCGCGCCGAGGCGCACCAGCTCGTTGACGTGCATGAAGCGGTTCTCGAAGATCGTTTCGGACACCGTGCCGGTTCCGTCGGCGATGCAGTTCAAGGTCATGAACTGCGCCTGCATGTCGGTCGGGAAGGCCGGGTACTCGCTGGTGCGAAAGCTCACCGAATGCGGCCGCTTGTCGCTCTTGACGCGGATCCAGTCGTCGCCGCATTCGATCGCAACGCCGGCTTCGCGCAGCTTGTCGATCACCGCGCCGAGGTGCGCCGCACGCGCGCCGCGCAGCACCACGTCGCCGCCGGTCGCCGCCACCGCGCAGAGGAAGGTGCCGGTCTCGATGCGATCGGGCACGATGCGGTGCGCCGCGTCACCCGCCAGGCCATGCAGCGACTCGACGCCCTGGACCGTGATGCGGCTGGTGCCGTGGCCCTCGATCTTGGCGCCCATCTTGATCAGCATCTCGGCCAGGTCGGGAATCTCCGGTTCCTGTGCGGCGTTGAGCAGCACCGTCTCGCCCTCGGCCAGCGTGGCGGCCATCAGCAGGTTCTCGGTGCCGGTCACGGTGACCATGTCGGTCAGGATGCGGGCGCCCTTCAGACGCGCCGCCTTGGCGATGATGTAGCCGTGTTCGACGGTGATGTCGGCGCCCATCGCGCGCAGGCCCTTGATGTGCTGGTCGACCGGGCGCGAGCCGATCGCGCAGCCGCCGGGCAGCGACACCGTCGCCTCGCCGAAACGCGCCAGCAGCGGGCCGAGCACCAGGATCGAGGCGCGCATCGTCTTCACGAGGTCGTAAGCCGCCTCGGGTGAGGTCACGCTGCCGGCACCGATGGTCACCGTGTCGGGCGCCGTTTCGCTGCGCTCGGCCACCGCGCCCATGCTGCGCAGCAGGCGCAGGATGGTGCTCACGTCCTGCAGGCGCGGAACGTTGGTGAGCGTCACCGGGTCGGCCGTCAGCAGGGCGGCGCAGATTTCGGGCAGCGCGGCATTCTTGGCGCCCGAGATCATGACTTCGCCCTGGAGCTGGCGGCCACCGCGAATCAGAAGTTTGTCCATGGCTTGAATGCTTGCCCAGTGCTGATCACGGCCACACGAACCCGCTGGCGCAGGCTCGCCAGCCGCGGTCAACACCGCGGCGGGTTGTCAGTGGTGGTGGGTGGCAGCCGGGGAGGCTTGGTCAGCCCACTCGGCCGGGGTCAGCGTCTTCATCGACAGGGCGTGGATTTGCTCGCGCATTCTATCGCCCAGGGCGGTGTAAACCCGCTGGTGGCGCACCACGCGGTTGGCGCCTTCGAATTCGGCCGACACGATGGTCGCAAAGAAGTGCCGCCCGTCGCCCTCGACTTCGAGGTGCTGGCAGGCGATGCCCTGCGCAATGAAGCGCTGGACGTCGGCGGCGGTCGGGTCGGACATGATGCGGCGATTTTAGTGTCGAATCTTGTAGCCGATTCGCAGCAGGTGTAGGCACAACGCGCAAACCAGCGCCAAGCTCGCACCCACCACGCCCAAGCTCACCCACGGCGACACGTCGCTGACGCCGAAGAAGCCGTTGCGAAAGCCGTCGATCATGTAGAAGAACGGGTTCAGGTGGCTGACCTGGCGCCAGAACGGCGGCAGCGACGTCACCGAATAGAACACGCCCGACAGAAACGTCATCGGCATGATGATGAAGTTCTGGAACGCCGCGATCTGGTCGAACTTCTCGGCCCACAGCCCCGCGACCAGCCCGAGTGCACCCATCATCGCCGCACCGGCAACGACGAACACCAGGATCCATCCGGGCGCAGCCGCCTGCAGCGGCGCGAACCACAGCGTCACCAGCAGCACGCCGGCGCCGACCACCAGCCCCCGCACCACCGACGCGCCGACATAGGCCAGGAACCAGGCCCAGTGCGACAGCGGCGCGACCAGCAGGAACACCAGGTTGCCGGTGATCTTGCTCTGGATCAGCGACGAGCTGCTGTTGGCGAAGGCGTTCTGCAGCACGCTCATCATCACCAGGCCGGGGATCAGGAAGCTGGTGTAGCCGACGCTGCCGTAGACCTTGACGTGGTCTTCGAGCACATGGCCGAAGATCAGCAGGTACAGCACCGCGGTGAGCACCGGCGCGGCCACCGTCTGGAAGCTCACCTTCCAGAAGCGCAACACCTCCTTGTAGAGCAGCGTGCGCGTGCCCGACAAGGCGTTGAAGGCCGCCGGATTCTTGCTCATGCGGCCGCCTGCATGATCTCGAGGAACACGTCTTCCAGGTCGGCGCGGCCGATCTCCAGGTCTTCGGGGTGGCAGCCGGCCGAGCGCAGCGCGGCGAGCACCGCCTCGACCTCGCGTGCGTCGTGGGCCTTGATCTGCACGATGCGGCCGGTGACACGCGACTGCGCCGCCAGCGACTCGGGCAGCGCGCGGTCGAGCTTGAAACGCATCATCGTGCTCGCCGTGCCGGCCAGCAGCGCCGAGGTGCGGTCGAGTGCCACGACCTGGCCTTGCTTCAGCATCGCGATACGCCCACACAGCGCCTCGGCCTCTTCGAGGTAGTGCGTCGTCAGGAGCACCGTGTGGCCTTGTTTGTTGAGCCTCGCGACGAACTGCCACAGCGTCTGGCGCAGCTCGACGTCGACCCCCGCGGTCGGCTCGTCGAGCACGATCACCGGTGGGCGGTGCACCAGCGCCTGGGCCACCAGCACGCGCCGCTTCATGCCGCCCGAGAGCTGGCGCATGTTGGCGTTGGCCTTGTCCGCCAGGCCCAGGTTGGCGAGCAGCTCCTCGATCCAGGCGTCGTTGTCGTGCACGCCGAAGTAGCCGCTTTGAATGCGCAGCGACTCGCGCACGCTGAAGAAGGGGTCGAACACCAGCTCCTGCGGCACGACGCCGATGCTACGGCGCGCCGCGGCGTAGTCGTCGACGACATCGTGGCCGTGCACCAGCACCTTGCCGCCGCTCGCGCGCGCCAGTCCGGCCAGCACGCTGATCAGCGTCGTCTTGCCCGCGCCGTTGGGGCCGAGCAGGCCGAAGAACTCACCGGGCTCGATGTCGAAGCTCACGCCGCGCAGCGCCCGAACCTCGCCGCGCGCGGTCGGATAGGTCTTGCTGACGTTCTGGAACGAAATCGCTGCCATGAGGGGCGGGATTGTAGGGTTGGTGCTAGATTGCGCGATCACCCCAGCAAATCACGATGGCCACCCCAGCGAAGAAGCCGCGCCGCACCGCAGAGCGCATCCTCGAAGTCACGCTCGACCTGTTCAACCGGTTCGGTGAGCCCAACGTCTCGACCACGCTGATTTCGGCCGAGCTCAACATCAGCCCGGGCAACCTCTACTACCACTACCCGGCCAAGGACGAGCTGATCAACAGCCTGTTCGACCGCTACGAGAAGTCGCTCAACGAGCTGCTGCACGCGGCCGACAACGTGCGCAATGTCGAAGACGCCTGGCTCTTCTTCCACATGCTGTTCGAGCTGATCTGGCAGTTCCGCTTCCTGTACCGCGACCTGAACGACCTGCTGTCGAAGAACCGCCGCCTCGAAACCCATTTCCAGTTCGTGCTGAAGAACAAGTCCCTCGCGGTGCAAAGCGTGCTCGACGGCCTGGCGCGCGGCAGCGCGATGCAGATCGACGTGCGCGAGGCCGAACCGGTCGCGACCGCGATGGTGGTGGTGCTGACCTACTGGCTGAGCTACGAATACGTTCGCGAGCCGCGCAAGGCACTCGAACCCGAGAGCGCCAGCGCGTCGATGCTGCGCGGCGCCTTCCACGTGATGAGCCTCCTGATGCCTTACCTCGAAGACCGCCAGAGAGAGCACCTGCTCGGCCTGGTCGGCAACTACAACAATCCCTGATTCAACGGAGACAGACCATGGCCAAGTGGACCGCATTCCCGCATGACAAAGCCGACTACAGCTACGACGCCGCCGCGCTGAAGAAGAACTGGGCCCGCCTGCATGCCGGCGACGCCGAACCGCTGCCCAAGGACGCCAATGTGCTGGCGGCGTGGGCGCTGTTCCACGCCGGCGAGTTCCAGAAGGCGGCCGAGGCGGGGCTGAAGGCCGGCGGCGCGGGCGTGACGGTCGCCAACAAGGCGCAGGCGATCTACGCCAACTACCTCGAGAAGAGCGAGAAGACCAAGCTCGAGCTCTTCATGGAAGTCGCGCAGCGCGCCGAAGCGCAGGCCGCGGAAGACCCGAAAAACGCCAACACCCACTACCTGATGGCCTATGCACTGGGCCGCTACAGCCAGGGCATCAGCGTCGCGAAGGCCTTGGCGCAGGGCCTGGGTGGCAAGGTCAAGGGCGCGCTCGAGACTGCGATCAAGCTGCAACCCAAACATGCGGATGCGCACGTCGCACTCGGCGCGTTCCATGCCGAGGTGATCGACAAGGTGGGTTCATTGCTCGGCCGCACCCAGGGCGCCAGCAAGGACACGGGTCTGTCGATGTACAAGACGGCGCTGAAGCTGAACCCGACGTCGGCGATCGCGATGGTCGAGTACGCCAACGGGCTCGTGATGCTCGAAGGCGACAAGAAAATGAAGGAGGCCGAGAAGCTCTACGCCGATGCGGCGGCGAGTGAACCCATGGATGCGATGGAGCGGCTGGACGTCGAGATGGCGAAAGCGGAGCTCGAAGACTGAACGGCTCCCAACACGCGCGTCATCCCGACGAAAGTCGGGATCCACTCTCCCGGAGCGCGCACTTATCGCCAGTGGATCCCCACCCCGTATCGAGTACGGGACGGCGCTTTCGTCGGGATGACCAGCTCAATCAAGCCGCTTCGCTTGCAGCGCGCGCAGCGGCTTGCAAGCCGCTGCCGTTCGGCGGGCTCGGCGCATGCGCCTCGAAAGCCCCGCCTCACCCCCAAGGCAACATCAGCGTCACCAGCAACAGCTTCTCGAACTCCGGCTCGAAGCCATCGATGATCTGCTGCGGCTGCGGGCACAGCTTCTTGTCGGTGATGAGGCCGAACTGAACCCCGCCGCCGTACGACAGGATGCTCACCCCCACCCCGATGTCGCCCGACTGCGGCACCCAGAACATGGTCTGGCGCAGCGTCGAGCCGCAGAACTTGAGCGGCGTCGCGGGGCCCGGAACATTGGTCATCACCGCGGTTGCCTTCTTCGCGAACATGCCGAGCAGCGCGTCCTGCACCGGCTTGATCAGCAGCCCCGCCACCGACAGCACGGCAAACGCGAGCAGCGGCTGATAACTGCCCTTCAGCTCGTTCATACGGGCACGCACCGCATACACCCGCTCGATCGGGTTGGCGATGCCGATCGGTAGCACCAGCGGCACCAGGCCGAAGCGGTTGCCCAGCTGATAAGCCTTGTCCAAGGGCCGCAGGTTCACCGGCACCATCGCGCGGATTTCCTTGCCGGTCGGGTCGTCGCCCTGCTCGCGCAGGTACTCGCCGATCGCGCCGGCCACGCAGGCGAGCAGCACGTCGTTGACCGAACAATTGAGCGCCTTGCCGATCGCCTTCACCTGGTCCAGCGGAAGCGGCTCGCCCCAGGCCACGCGCTTGGCGCCGATCGGCTTGCCCTTCAGGAGCGTGGGCGAATCGTCGGGCATCATCGCCATCGCGGCCACGTCGCTGACCACCTGGTAGCCGGTGCGTGCCATGTCCAGCCCACCGAACAAGGGCTGCGCCGGGTTCGACAGCACCTCCATCGACTTGGCGACGCCGCCGCCGTACATGCCGATCGCCTTGATGGTCAGGTCGGTCAGCGGCTTGACGACCGCATCGGTCAGCCAGTCGCCGCCGCTGTCGTCGGACTGCTTGGCTTTGCGCGCCGGCGGGTCGATGCCGCCGTCGGTGATCGCCATCATCACCGAGATCAGCGCGATGCCGTCGGCGATGCAGTGGTGCACCCGTGCCACCAGCGCGCTGCCTCCTTCGTAGTTGTCGATCAGGTGGAACTGCCAGAGCGGGCGCGCCGGGTCGAGCGCGGTCGTCGACAGCTCGCCCACCAGCTCTTGCAGCGCCGCACGTTCGCTCTGGCCGCGGCGCTTGTGCAGCTTGTGCGAGACGATGTGGTGCGACAGGTCGAAGTCCTCGTCGCGGACCCAGCTCGCACCCATCGTGTCCTGCACCACTTTCTGGCGAAAGCGCTGGTACTTGAGCAGCTTGTCGCTGACCCGCTCCTCGAGCGCGACGCGCGTGATGCCGGGCTGCAGCAGCCAGACGCCGACGATCATCATCAGGTTCACGTCGTTGTCCATCCGCAACCAGGCGGTGTCCACGCGCGACATGCGCTCGCTGTGAGGGGGCATCGATGTCTCTCCTGCAATGGCAATTCTTGTGAGGCCCAAGATGCTGGGTAACATGCGGCCCGTCAATGCCGATTTTCACCCACTGGAGGACCTCATCATGGCTGACCTGAAGGCTCAATTCGAGAAGGCCGCGGCCGATTCGAAGAATCTGCCTGAAAAGCCCGACAACATGACGCTGCTCAAGCTCTACGCGCTGTACAAACAAGGCAGCAGCGGCGATGTCGACGGCAAGCGCCCGGGCTTCACCGACATGGTCGGCCGCGCCAAGTGGGACGCGTGGAACGAGGTCAAGGGCAAGAGCAGCGACGAGGCGATGCAGGAGTACATCGACCTGATCGAGTCGCTGAAGGAATAGGAGCAGGAGTGTCATCCCGGCGAACGCCGGGATCCACTCTCGGAGGTGCACATCTGCGGCAGTGGATCCCGGCGTTCGCCAGGATGACGGCTTCGGGCTACTTCTTCTTCGCCGCCGGCTTCTTCGCCTTGCTGCTGGCGGCCAGCAATTCATCGAGATTGCGCTCGATCTCGCTCTCGATGGTCTTGCTGAACGCGCCGAGCAGGAAACCGAGCTTGGCGTCGAGGTCGAAATGATCGGCAGCGACGATCAGCTCGCCCTTCACTCCCATGCGCTCGAACTCGACCGTGTCGCTGGTCTCGCCCTCCATCACGGTGCATTCCATGTCGAACTTCTTCTCCACCTCTTCGGCCCATTGCCAAGCCACCTCGCGCGCCTTCTTGAGGCCGAGCTTGTGCTTGCGGTGGATGCGGATGTCGGGCATGGCTCAGTCTCCTGCAGCGGATGGGGGAACGCCGAGCGCGGCACGCCGCTCAGCCTTCGACAGATCGGCCAGCCGCTTCGCCTCGGCATAGAAGCGCTTGAAATCGCGGCCCTCGCGCTCGAACAAGGCCTCGAAGGCAGGCACCAGTTCGTTGTAGGCCGCGAGCACGCCGAACGACGCATTGTTGGCGCGCGCGAACCAGCCGTCATACCCGGAAAACCCGCCCCAGGCGTCGGTCTTCAGCGTCGCGTACTCGGCGCGCATCTGCGCCATCAGCACGGCCTTGCCGGCGCGTTTGACTTCGTCGGTCTCGGGGCCCTTGTAGAGCGCGTCCAGGCGCTCGCGGTACTGGTGCGTCAAGGCGCGGAAGTCGTTACGCCGGCCGTCGAAGCGCTGGTACTCCTCGCGTGCCGCGGGCGCCGCGTGCTCGGCCAGCCAGCGTGCGCCGCCGATGCGCTCGACCGCGGTCGCGAACGACTCGTTGAACACCGTGTCGCCCTTGGCGTACGCCACCTGGTGCGAGAGCTCGTGGAAGATCAGCCGCGCCAGCTCGCCTTCGGGATACTGGATGAAGGTGCTGAGCAGCGGATCGGCAAAGAACTCGCCGGGCAACGCGCCCAGCGTCGAATAGGCCGGCACGCCGTAGACCACGACCTCGAGGCCGAGCGCGCGCTGCTCCTCGGCAAAGGCGTCCGCCGCCGCGCGGTCGAAGTAGCCGCGGTAACCGATGCAGCCGACCACCGGGAAACACCAGGTCTTGAGCTTCAGGCTCAGCTCGGGCGCGGCCACCACGTTCCACACCGCGGCGCTGCGCTTCAGGTCGACGAAGCGCCGGTAGCTCGCGTTGTCGGGCAGCTTCAGATCGCTGACGGCGTAGTCGCGGATGCGCTGGCTGAGCGCGAGCCGCTCTTTCAGCAGCGGCGCGGTCTGTTCGTCGGCCAGCCACTGCGTCACCGGCTTGGCACCCCGCAGCAGATCGAGGTGTCCGCCGACCGACTGCGCGTAGTAACCGAGCGTGCTGCAGCCCGACGTGAGGCACACGGTGGCGGCGGCCAGCGCTGCGATGCCTGCAACCGATAGGCTTGCCATCAGCAGCCAGCGGCCGATCACGAGCCGGCGCGGCCGGCGGCTTGCACCTCGACCAGGCAATCGTAGAACGACGGGGCGCGGCCGATGTCGGTCAGGTGCTGGTGCGTCACTTCGTTGACGTTGGTGCCTTGCATGCCGAGCTTGCGCCACCAGACGCCCAGCCCGTTGACGACACCCGGGCGCGCCCGCGCGCTGAGGCTGGCCTTGCAGACGTAGCTGCCGCGGTCGTTGAACACCCGCACCGTCTGGCCGTCGGCGATGCCGCGCCGGCTCGCATCAGCGGCGTGCATCTCGAGCAGCGGCTCGCCTTCGATGTCGCGCAGGCTCTTGACGTTGACGAAGCTCGAGTTGAGGAAGTTGCGCGCCGGCGGCGAGATCATCGCGAGCGGATAACGCTGCGCGAGCTCCGGCGAGCTGGCGGCCGACTCGTAGTTCGGCACATGGTCGGGCACGCCGAACAGCGGTGAATCGATCAGGCACTTGCCGCTCGCGGTCGGGAAGTGGCCGTCGGCCAGCGGCGCCTCGGGCAACGGCAGCTTGACCCAGCCGTGGCGGCGCAAGGCGTCGAAGGACACGTGCTTCGCGAACGCCACACGTGCCATGTCTTCGTCGCTGTCGCGCAAACACGGCTCGTCGAAACCCATTCGCTGCGCCAGCTCGCGAAACACCGCCGTGTTGGGCCGCGCCTCGCCGAGCGGGGCGATCGCCGGCTCGTTGAGCATCGCGTAGGTGTGGCCGTAGCTCGTGTGAACGTCCAGGTGCTCGAGCTGCATCGTGGCCGGCAGCACATAGTCGGCGTGGTCGGCGGTGTCGGTCATGAACTGCTCGAGCACCACGGTAAACAGATCTTCGCGCGAGAAGCCCTGCACCACCTTCGGTGACTCGGGCGCCACGGCGACCGGGTTGCTGTTGTAGACCACCAGCGCTTCGATCTTCGGCCCGAACGCCTCCGAGCTCGGGTGCAGCAGCGCGTCGCCGATCGTGCTCATGTTGATGGTGCGCGGCCGCGGCACGGGCATCAGGTCGGGCCGTGCCAGCGCGGCCTTGTCGACCGGGAACCAGCCCGAGGCCGACAGCAGCAGCCCGCCGGCGCGGTGCCGCCAGGCGCCGACCAGGCACGGCAGGATCGCAATCAAGCGCACCGCGTTGCCGCCGCCCTTGACGCGCTGCATGCCGTAGTTCAGGCGGATCGCGGCCGGCTTGGTGCTCGCGTAGTCGCGCGCCAGCACGCGCACTTCGTCGGCGCTGATGCCGCAGACCTCGGCGCTGCGCTCGGGCGGCCACTGCAGGGCGCGTTCGCGCAGCTTCGGCCAGCCTTCGGTGTGGCGGGCTATGTAGTCGTGGTCGAGCCAGTCATGCACGATCAGCTCGTGCATCAGGCCGAGCGCGAGCGCGCCGTCGGTGCCGGGCATCAGCGCGATGTGCTGATGGCATTTGTCCGCGGTCTCGGTCTTGCGCGGGTCGATGCAGACGAGCTTCGCGCCGGTTCGCTTGGCGGCCTGCGCGAAGGTCCAGAAGTGCAGGTTCGAGGTGATCGAGTTGCTGCCCCAGATCAGGATCAGCTTGCTCTCGGCGTAGAACTCCAGGTGCATGCCGACCTTGGCGCCGTAGGTTGCGGCCAGCGCCTCGCCGCCGGCGCTCGAACAGATCGTGCGGTCGAGCAAGGAGGCGCCCAGCTTGTGGAAGAAGCGCCGGTCCATGCTCTCGCCCTGCAGCAAGCCCATCGTGCCGGCATAGCTGTAGGGAACGATCGCCTGCGGGTCGCGTGCCGCGATGGCCTTGAGCCGCGCGGCGATGTCGCTCATCGCTTCGTCCCAGCTGACGCGGACGAACTGTCCGCTGCCCTTCGCGCCGCTGCGGCGCATCGGGTGCAGCACCCGCTCGGGGTGGTAGGTTCGTTCGGGGTAGCGCGAGACCTTGGTGCACAGCGCGCCATGGGTCGGGGGGTGGTCGGGGTCGCCTTGCACCTTGATGGCCACCCCGGCTTGCACCGTGACGCGAATGGCGCAGGTGTCGGGGCAGTCGTGCGGGCAGGCGGCGCGCACTGTCGCTGTGTCGTTCATCCGCGAACTATTGCACAGCACGCGCTGCGATGCGGTTCGAAAGGCATCCAAAGCGGTAGCGTTTCTCGGCTCCGCAGCCTTATGCTGCGCCGCTGAGCGGCCGATAAGCCGTCATCCACAGCATTGGAGGGGTCCCCCATGAAGCGTCGTGAACTGATTCAATCGGTGGCAGGGGTCTGCGTCGCCGGCGTCTCGCTGGCAGCGCGCTCGCAAGCCGGCGGCAAGATCGTGCTCGGCCAGTCGGCGGCGTTCACCGGGCCTGCCAGCGCGCTGGGCGAGCAGTTCAAGAAGGGCGCGCTGCTGCACTTCGACCGAATCAACGCACACGGCGGCGTGGCCGGGCGCCAGATCGAGCTGCAAAGCCTGGACGATGGCTACGAGCCCGACCGCTGCGTCGCCAACACCAAGCAGTTCATCGAGCGTGGCGTGTTCGCCCTCTTCGGCTACATCGGCACCCCCACCAGCGTGCCCGCGCTGCCGCTGGCCACTGCCGCCAAGCTACCGTTCATTGCGCCGTTCACCGGCGCCGAGGCCCTGCGTGCGCCGTTCAACCGCTACGCCTTTCACCTGCGAGCGTCGTACTTCGACGAAACGGCCGAGATCGTCAAGCAGCTCACCGCGGTGGGCATCAAGCGCATCGCCGTCTTCTACCAGAACGACAGCTACGGCAAGGCCGGCCTCGAAGGCGTGACGCGGGCGCTCAAGCCGCTGGGCCTGGCGCCCTCGGGGCTGGGCACGGTGGAGCGCAACACGGTCGATGTCGACGCGGCCGTGAAGTCCATCCTCGCCGGCAAGCCCGATGCGATCGTGCAGATCAGCGCCTACAAGTCGTGCGCCGCGTTCATCCGCGCGGCGCGCAAGGCGGGCTTCGGCGGCACTTTCTACAACGTGTCCTTCGTCGGCACCCAGGCGCTGGCGCGCGAACTCGGGACCGATGCGCGCGGCGTCGTCGTCAGCCAGGTCATGCCGTTTCCGTTCACGGCCATCAGCGCGCTGTCGAGCGAGTACCTGGCCGCCGGCCGCGCCGCGTTGGGCGACAAATTCGAGCCCAACTACAGCAGCATCGAAGGCTACGTGGCGGCCAAGGTGGTGGCCGAAGCGCTGCGCCGCGCCGGTAACAACCCCAGTGTCGACGGGCTGATCGCATCGCTCGAGTCGCTGCGCGAATTCAACCTCGGCGGTTTCTTCGTCGACTTGGGACCGCAGAAGCACACCGGCTCGAAATACGTCGATCTGACGATCCTGCAGGCCGACGGCCGCGTTCGGCGCTGACGCCGCGGCGCGCGCCCAAGGCCCGCCCGCCGCCTCGGGCGTGCGGCCAGCGCCCGGTGCACGGGGCACCCAGGGGTAAACTGGATTTGTCCCTGCGCCCCGGAGTTTGAGCATGCGCCTGATCGAATCCATCCTCGCCGATGCGGGGACAATCGCGACCGTGCGGCGCGACATCCACGCCCACCCCGAGCTGTGTTTCGAAGAGCGCCGCACCGCCGACGTCATCGCCAAACAGCTCAGCGACTGGGGCATCGCCATCGAGCGCGGCCTGGGCAAGACCGGCGTGGTCGGCATCATCCGCAACGGCAGCAGCAAGCGGGCGGTGGCGCTGCGCGCCGACATCGACGCGCTGCCGATGACCGAGCGCAACACCTTCGCCCATGCGAGCCAGCACGCGGGCAAGATGCATGCATGCGGCCACGACGGACACACCGCGATGCTGCTCGCCGCGGCCAAGCACCTGTCCAAACACCGCAACTTCGACGGCAGCGTGGTGCTGGTGTTCCAGCCGGCCGAAGAAGGCGGCGGCGGGGCGCGCGAGATGATGCGCGACGGGCTGTTCGACAAGTACCCGGTCGAGGCCATCTTCGGCGCCCACAACTGGCCGGGCATGCAGGTCGGCCAGTTCGCGCTCAAGAGCGGGCCGTGTTTTGCGTCGAGCAACGAGTTCAAGGTCACGATCAACGGCAAGGGCGCGCACGCCGCGATGCCGCACAACGGCATCGACCCGGTGCCGGTGGCGTGCCAGATCGTGCAGGCCTTCCAGACCATCATCAGCCGCAACAAGCGCCCGATCGACGCCGGCGTGATCTCGGTGACGATGATCCACACCGGCGAAGCGACCAACGTGGTGCCCGATGCCTGCGTGATGGAAGGCACGGTGCGTACCTTCACGCTCGAGGTGCTCGACCTGATCGAGCGGCGCATGAAAGAGGTCGCGCAGCACACCGCCGCGGCCTTTGGCGCGAGCTGCGACTTCGAGTTCGTTCGCAACTACCCGCCGACGATCAACCACCCGGCCGAAACCGAGTTCGCGCGCAAGGTGATGGCCGAGGTGGTCGGCGTCGACAACGTGCTCGAATTCGAGCCGACGATGGGCGCCGAAGACTTCAGCTACTTCCTGCTCGAGAAGCCGGGCTGCTATTTCCTGATCGGCAACGGCGACGGCAGCCACCGCGCCGGCGGCCACGGCATGGGCCCGTGCATGCTGCACAACCCGAGCTACGACTTCAACGACGAGCTGATCCCGCTCGGCGCGACCTTGTGGGTGCGCATGGCCGAGGCCTGGCTGGCGCAGCCTCGTCGATGAGCTCGTCGCCGAGCCGCCTCAAGACGAGCTGCGCCCCCGCGGGGGGCCGGCGCGCAGCGCCTTGGGGGCCAACATGAGCCCCGAAGCGCACTTCTCGCAAAGCTATGCCGAGGCGCGGGCCAAGTTCCTGGCGGCGGCCGAGGCGGCCGGTCTCGACGTCGAGTCACATCTGCATCCGCTGCTCGGGCGCGACGGCGAAACGCTCGCGATGGACGTGGTGCGCGACGGTCCGGCAGAGGCGAAACATCTGCTTCTGATCACCAGCGCCTGCCACGGCGTCGAGGGCTTTTGCGGCTCGGGCATCCAGGTCGCGTTGCTGCACGACGCGGCCTGGCGCGCCGCGGCCCGCGCCGCCGGTGTCGCGGTGCTCTACGTTCACGCGCTCAACCCGCACGGGTTTTCATGGTGGCGCCGGGTGACCCAGGAAAACGTCGACCTGAACCGCAACTTCCACGACTTCAGCCAGGCCCTGCCGGCCAACCCCGCCTACGACGAGATCGCGGCGCTGCTGGTGCCGCAGCAATGGCCGGCGCCGGACGACGTGGCCGCGCAGATCGCGGCGCTGATCGCCGAGCGCGGCATCGAGGCGCTGCAGGCCGCCACCTCGGGCGGCCAGTACGACCACCCCGAAGGCCTGTTCTACGGCGGGCGCAACCCGACCTGGAGCAACCTCACGCTGCGCCAGGTGCTGCGCGAACACGCGACGCGTTGCGAGCGGCTGGCCTGGATCGACCTGCACACCGGCCTCGGCCCGAGCGGCCACGGCGAGCGCATCTTCGCCTGCCGCGACGACGCGGCGGCGATGACACGCGCCTGCACCTGGTGGGGCGACCAGGTGACGTCGATCTACGACGGCAGCTCGAGCTCGCCGCCGCTCACCGGCCTGATGTGGCTGGCCGCCTACGAGGAATGCCCGCAAGCCGAGTACACCGGCATCGCGCTCGAATACGGCACCCTGGACGTGCTCACCGTGATGGACGCGCTGCGGGCCGATCAATGGCTCGAGAACCACCCGGAAACCGGCGACGCTCAACGCCGCCAGATCAAGCAAACGCTGCGCGATGCGTTCTACACCGATGAGGCCGACTGGAAGGAACGTGTCGTCGAACAAGCGCGGCAGGCCGCGCGTGAGGCCGTCGACGGCCTCGTGGCCTGATGTCCGGATTTGATCGCAACTGGTCCTGAGACGACGCGACAGCGCGCGGCGAGACACCTATCGTCAGGGCTCCTACACTTGCCCTCGGGAGCTGCCATGAAAACCGCGCTGATTCTGATCGACGTCCAACAGTCCTTTGTCCACCGCCCGTACTTCCAGTCCGAGCCCGCGGCGGCTTTCCTGGCGCGCAGCAATGCCTTGATCGACGGCTGCGCAGCGCGCGACATCCCGATCGTGCGGATCTTCCACGTCGAGCCGGCGGACGCTGCCGGCAACCCGTTTTCGCTCGCCTCGGGCCATGTGCGGCCGATCGACGGCCTGGCTTCATTCACGCCGGCGGTCGAGTTCCACAAGACGCGCCACAGCGCGCTGGTCGGCAGCGGCCTGGGCGTGTGGCTGCGCGAGCAGGGCATCGGCCGCCTGATCATCGCCGGCATCCGCACCGAACAATGCTGCGAGACGACGACGCGGCACGCCAGCGACGAAGGCTTCGAGGTCGACTACGTCGCCGAAGCCACCCTCACCTTCGACATGAAACACCTCGACGGCTCGCCGTTTCCGCGCGCCGACGTCGTGGCGCGCACCACTGCGGTGTTGAAGGATCGGTTCGCCACCATCTGCAGCGTGGAGCAGGCGCTTGAGCGGGCCGGTCACTGAGCCTCTGATCGACGTCCTGTTCGTCGTGCCGCCACGCGCGCTGCTGCTCGACGTCGCCGGGCCGGCGGAAGCATTCCGCCTCGCCAACCAGCACCGCATCGACCGCGGCGAGCCGCCGCGTTTCACGCTGCGCTACACCGGCCCACGCGCCGAGGCGGCGAGCTCGGTCGGCCTCACGCTTGCCGCGCTCGAGCCCTTGCCCGACACGCTCGCCGCACCGACCTGGCTGGTGCTGGTCGGCCAGCCGAGCGCGACGCTCGCCCACCCCGAGCGCGCCACGCAAGAGACCGCGCGCTGGCTGGACCGCGTGATGCGGCCGCTGCTGCTTGCCCCCGGCACGCCGCATCGGCTGGTCACGATCTGCTCGGGCACGCTGCTCGCGGCGCGCGCCGGCTTGCTCGCCGAGCGCCGCTGCACCACCCACCACGGGCTGCTCGACCAGCTGCGCGGCCTCGCGCCGCGGGCGCAGGTGGTCGACAACCGGGTCTTCGTGATCGACGGCGCGCTCGCATCGAGCGCCGGCGTGACCGCCGGCATCGACCTCGCGCTGCACCTGATCGCGCAGACCTGCGGCGACGCGCTGGCCGCCGCAGTGGCGCAGGACATGGTCGTCTACCTGCGCCGCTCGCCGCACGACCCGGAGCTGTCGCCGCTGCTCGCGCACCGGCACCACCTGCATCCGGCGGTGCACCGCGTGCAGGACGCCGTCAGCGCGAGCCCCGAGCGCGACTGGGACATGGCGGCGCTGGCCGGCACCGCGCATGTCACGCAGCGCCACCTGCTGCGCCTGTTCGGCGAACACGCCGGCGTGTCGCCGTTGCACTACCTGGAGACGGTCCGCCTCGAACGCGCGCGCCAGACGCTGCAGCGCGGCGCCAGCGTGACGCGCGCGGCCGAAGCGGCGGGGTTCAGCTCGGACCTGCAGCTGCGGCGGGCCTGGAACCGGCATTGGGGCGGGTCGCCGCGGGACGCGACAACGGCCCGTTCGCGCTGAGCTATCGTCATCCCGGCGAACGCCGGGATCCACTCTGTGCAGATGCGCGGTGAAGCAGCAGTGGATCCCGGCGTTCGCCGGGATGACGTGCCAATCCTAAACCAGCCCCTTCGCCACCAGATCCGCCTCGACCTGCTCATGGCTCAGGTAGTGCAGCGCCTGCCAGCCGAGCGCACGCGCCGCATCGATGTTGGGGCGAAAGTCGTCGATGAACACCGACTCGCGCGGCGCGATGCCGAAGCGTTCTGCCGCGACGCGAAAGATCGCCGGGTCGGGCTTGATCAGATTGACGCGCGACGAGAACACGCCGTCGACGAACCACTCGTGCAAGGGGTGCACAGCCTCGACATGCGCGGCGAAAGGCGCCGGCATGTTGGACAGGAAGAACAGCCGGTGCCCGCGTTCGCGCAGGCGCTCGATCAGCGCCACGGTCTGCGGCATCGGCTGCAGCTCCGCCGGCACGGTGCTGATCAGGTTCAGCACCTCGAGCGGCGCCAGGCCGGTGCGTGCCGCGATGCGTTGCGCCAGCTCCGGCACGCCCAGCATGCCGCGGTCGAACTCGCCCCAGTCGCCGTTGTAGCCCTGAAAAAAGTCGGTCACCAGCGCATGCGTCGACGCCTCGTCGCGGGCGCGCTGCGGCAGCAGGCGCGGCATGAATTCATACGGCTGCCAGCGGAACACGACACCGCCGAAATCGAACACCACGTTCATGCGAGCAGCCTCTTCATCAGCCCGGCGGTCGAGCCGTCCAGGCCCTGCGTGTCGCCGCTTGCCAGGCGCGGCAGCAAGTCGCTGCACAGCGCCTTGCCGAGCTCGACGCCCCACTGGTCGAAGCTGTTGATGCACCACAGCGCGCCGCTCGTGAACACGCGGTGTTCGTACATCGCGACCAGCGCGCCCAGGCTGTGCGGCGTCAGCTGGTCGAGCAGCAGCGTGGTGCTGGGCCGGTTGCCCGGGAAGGTGCGGTGCTTCGCAGTCGTCAGCGGGTCGAGCGCCTGCGACGCCGTCGGCGCTTTCTCGGCCAGCGCCTCGTCGGTACTCTTGCCAAGCATCAGCGCCTGCGCTTGCGCCAGCCCGTTGGCGAGCAGCTTGGCGTGCTGGTCGGCCAGGCCGTGGGTCGGATGCTTGACCAGCAGGAACTCGACCGGAATGAAGTCGGTGCCCTGGTGCAGCATCTGGAAGTAGGCGTGCTGGCCGTTGGTGCCCGGCTCGCCCCAGACGACCGGGCTGGTCGCGAACGGCAGCGTGTTGCCGTCGAGGTCGACCCGCTTGCCGTTCGACTCCATCTCGAGTTGCTGCAGGTAGGCCGGCAGGCGCTTCAGGCCCTGGTGATACGGCGCGACGCTGCGGCTCGTGAAGCCATGGAAGTTGCGGTACCAGACGTCGATGAGGCCCAGCAGCACCGGCAGGTTCTTCGCCAGCGGCGCGGTCGCGAAATGCCGGTCCATCGCATGCGCGCCGGCCAGCAGCGCGCGGAAGTTGTCGGCACCGATCGCGAGCGCAATCGGCAGCCCGATCGCCGACCACAGCGAGTAGCGCCCGCCGACCCAGTCCCAGAAGCCGAAGGTCGTCGCAATGCCGAACTCGGCCGCCGCCTCGACGTTGGTGGTGGTCGCGACGAAGTGCTTCGCGGTGTCGGTGCCGTCGTTCGCATCGAACCAGGCCTTGGCGGCATGCGCGTTGGCCATCGTCTCCTGCGTCGTGAAGGTCTTGCTGGCGATGATGAATAGCGTCTCGGCCGGGCGCAGGTGGCGCAGCACCGCCGTGATGTCGTGGCCGTCGACATTGGAGACGAAGTGGAAGGTGAGGCCCGGGTGAACGAAGGCATCGAGCGCCGGCACGACCATTTGCGGCCCGAGGTCGCTGCCGCCGATGCCGATGTTGACGATGTGGC
>Ga0209515_10002126_pt1 | contig 31165 bp, 29 predicted proteins | sample Subgroupgradi54m_FD_187454 | JGI IMG/M metagenome (GOLD analysis project Ga0209515, IMG submission 187454) | Subsurface groundwater microbial communities from S. Glens Falls, New York, USA - GMW60B uncontaminated upgradient, 5.4 m (SPAdes)... ... | reverse complement strand
AAAGGTTTATGATGAGGAGTTGGCAAACCATCCTCGCCATCGGTAGCGGCGCTTTCTTAGGAGCCGTACTTCGTGCCTATATGAACGGTGTCGTGAATCACCATTTCCCCCATACCCTCCCCTTCGGTACGATGTCTGTCAATCTACTTGGCAGTTTTATTATCGGTGCACTACTCGCTTATTTCAGCTATACGACTTTCTTTAGTCTTCAGATGAAATCATTTCTGACCACCGGATTTTTGGGTGGGCTAACCACCTATTCTACCTTTGCGATGGAGACTTTTCTATTGCTCAGCGGAGGACATCTGCTCATGGCTGCTGCCAATATGGCACTCAACACCTTTGGTACTATAGCGATGGCGGCTTCAGGGTATTATCTATGTAAAAATTGGTTAGCGTAAAAGAATTATTTCATCAGCGCACCATTGCGCTAGATTTTGGTCATGGGTAATCAGCAGCACACCCATCCCCTCTAAATGTTCTAGAATCAGTTTCATAATATCCAGCTGATTGAGATTGTCCAATGCCGAAGTCGGTTCATCAAGCAATAACATTTTAGGCTTCATAAGCAAAGCCCTTAGAATCGAACATCGTTGCAGCTGCCCTCCGGAAAGTTTGTGCGCTAATGTATCGAGATGACTATCCTCTAACCCCATCTGAGCCAGCAGCACCTCATACCCCTCCATCGATGTTACATCTCGTATTTGCTCACGAATTGTATAGGTCGGGTGAAAAGAGCTATAGGGGTCTTGGAATACCTGTGAGAGCCTCTCATGGATGATTGATCCGCTATGAGGTTTTAACCGCCCTAATATCAATTCAAACAGGGTTGATTTTCCGACGCCGCTTCTCCCGACAATCGCTTTTATCTCCCCCTCGCCTAACGCTAAAGAAAAATTATCAAATATTGAGATATCCTTAGTATATCTAAAAGATATATTTTCAATATCTAATACGGTTTTCAACGAATTTGCCCTTTGCCGTAAACTTTGTATTTATAGGTGGTTAGTCCCTCAACTCCCATCGGTCCGCGCGCGTGGAGTTTGTTCGTACTGATCCCTACTTCTGCACCGAAACCGAACGCTCCGCCGTCGGTAAAACGGGTAGAGGCATTAACATAGACGCACGCGGAGTCAATCGCATCCAAAAAGCGTTCTGCCGTTGTGATGTTTTCGGTAATGATCGACTCCGAGTGCCCCGAACCGAACCGGACGATGTGACTGATAGCCCCCTCTACACCGTCAACCACACGAATATTAAGAATATTGGCTAAATACTCCGTATCGAAATCTTCCTCCGTAGCCTCCGCTACCTCGATAATCTGACGGGTCAGAATACACCCTTTTAAAGCGGTTTGCTCACGATCAAATACCTCTTTAAAGAGGGGCAAAACGTCTCGTGCGATAGCAGCGTCGACCAATAACGTCTCTATAGCGTTGCACGCTGAAGGGCGTTGGACTTTTGCATTAACGGCAATTTGGATAGCATCTTCGATTTTTGCATTGACATCAACGTACAAATGACACTGCCCTTTATCGTGTTTTACGACCGGAACGGTCGCATTTTGGCTCACAAATCGGATTAACGCTTCTCCCCCACGAGGGACGATCAGATCCACATAACGATCCATCTTGATAAGTTTTGCTACCCCCTCGCGAGTCGCGTCAGGCAACAAAGCGATCAACTCTTTAGGAAGCTGGTTACGGATCAATACCTGCTGTAAGATATCGGCGATGATTTGATTGGACGCTTCCGCCTCTTTTCCCCCTTTGAGGACACAGCCGTTAGAGCTTTTAAAACACAATGCCGCCGTATCGGAAGTAACATTCGGACGGGACTCATAAATAATTCCGATCATCCCGATAGGGATACTCACTTTCTCGATCTTGAGTCCTGTTTCGGTGACCCATCCCTCGATCACTTTACCGATCGGGTCTTTCAATGCGGCGATTTCCTCAATCGCTACGGCCATCGAGAAGATCCGTTTTTCATCCAGCATAAGGCGATCTTTGAGGGAAGAGGCCAAATTCTCCTCTTCGGCATGCTTCATATCTATGGCATTAGCTTCGATAATATTCATCGTATTGGCACGAAGCGCTTCGGCCATCTCGCGCAAAATTCGGTTACGTTCGCTTCCGCTCAGTGTCGCTAAAACACGGCTGGCAGATTTGGCTTTTTCTAAAAACTGTTCCATAATTGACAATCCTTCTATTCTAAAAAAATTATACCAAACATACCCTGATGCAACACAATTCAAAAACAATTGCCCTAAATGGATTACCGTGTCGAAGCCAAGGGAGCGACTGGTATACTTATCAAATTAAATAGATTGACCATGAGTCTGCTCCTAATGACTCTCAAACATCAGGAGTATAGGATGAATCTGAATCAGACGCAGCAAGCTAATTTTGATGAAATGGGGATGGCAGAGAAGATTGCTATCCTCTTAATGCAGCTTGGCGAAGATACCACAGCCGGTATTTTTTCACGAATGAACGTCGAATCCATCACCCAAATTTCAAAACATATTGCCAACAATCGCTCCATCGAGAAAAATGTCGGTGCCGCTGTTTTGGAAGAGTTTTATGCCATTATCCAGTCCAATCAATACATCAATAGCGGTGGTATGGAGTATGCCCGTGAGCTACTCTATAAAGCGTTGGGCGCTGATGAGGCTAAAAGGGTGATGGATCGACTCTCTAAAACAATGCACAACAGTCAAAATTTTGCCTATCTGTCAAAGATAAAACCTCAACAGCTCGCCGACTTTATTACTACCGAACATCCCCAAACGATAGCCCTTATCCTTGCCCATATGGATCCTTCGGCAGCAGCGGAAACCCTTTATATCTTTTCCGATGAACTGCGCGCTGAAGTCGCCATGCGGATGGCCAAACTCGGAGATATTTCCCCTGCTATTATCAAGAGAGTCAGTGCGGTACTCGAATCCAAACTTGAATCACTTGCCAGTTACAAAGTCGAAGTGGGCGGCCCAAGATCGGTGGCGGATGTATTTAATCGATTGGGTGCAAAAGTATCCAAAGCAACCTTGACCCAAATCGAGCAGTTGGATCAAGAGCTTGCCGCATCGATCAAAGAGATGATGTTTACGTTCGAAGATATTGTCGATTTGGACGGTAACGGTATTCGCGAGATTCTCAAATCGGTCGATAAAAACGATCTTATGCTCGCCCTCAAAAGTGCCCCCGAAGAGCTCAAAGAGAAATTTTACGCCAATATGTCCCAACGGGCCAAAGACGCCTTTATCGAAGAGATGCAGTTCTTGGGTGCGGTTAAGGTCAAAGAGATCGATGCCGCACAACGGAAAATCGTCGATGCCGTACAGGCATTGGCAGAACAGGGTGTCTTGCAGTTAGGTGAATCGGAAGAGATGGTGGAGTAATTATTGATTAAATCAAAGATGCACTCTGATATCTTGTATTAATCTATCGAGCTGGACCTTGTAGTGGTCGAAAAGGCTAAAATAGCTCTGTTCCTGTGTGTCGCTGAGAGCCAGTTTCAGGTTTGAAGCGATTTCACCGAGCGGGTGCGCCCCGATATTTTCAGTTACACCGATAATATCAAGAAGGTATGCATCAGCATCGTGAAGATTATGTGAGCGCAAAAGTTCTCCTAACGTATCAGAAGAATTGCCATAGTCGGCAATGAACTCTGCTAAGATTTCTCGGTAAAAATCTTCATCCCCTCCGCATGTCTGAAGTCCTTTATCCACATCTAAATTTTTTGTCATTTTAGCTTCTATCAACTCATCTGTATCCGTTTCTTTACCTGTATAGGCATAGATGATTTTATAGAGGGATTCCATTCTCAGAGGTTTCTCCAACTGTTCAGACATTCCCGCATTCTTCATTTTTTGTATGTCATCGGATGCAGTGTCTCCACTAAGTGCGACTACTACGATGTGATCAAACTTAGGGTTTTCTCGAATGATACGTGTTGCTTCGAAACCATCCACTCTCGGCATGTGCGCATCCATTAAAATCATTAAAAAATTGGTGTCATTTTCTAATATATCCAGGGCTTCCTGACCATCATTGGCCAAAACTATATCGATACCGCTTCCGGCTAAAAGACCCAAAAGAACTTTTTGGTTGATTACGTTATCTTCGGCTACCAATATTCTCTCACCGGCGAATTCAGAAAAATTTTGTTTTGTTATTTTTCCAAGCTCCGGTACAGAGCGTTTCGGGATGGTTTTGTCACTTTTTCTTCTATTCGCTACCTCTTTGAATGTATCCACAGCAGTCGGTGTTATGACTTCAAAATCTTTTTCTTCTTTTATCTCTGGCGCTATTTTTACCTTCTCTGGGGCAGCTACTTCCGGAATATCATTTTTTTCACGTATATCAATAGGAGTTTGTGGGGTTGAGCGGCTTTTGAAAATGAAGTAAAAAATTAAAAGAGCTACTACTATGGCTACGGTGACTATAATTATTTGTTGAAATTCATTAACCATTAAATACTCTTTTTTTCTTTAATGATATAACATTTTCTTAAAAAAAACAATATTTGTTTTTCCAAAAATAGTTTTATCATTGAGACAATAAATATGAAGAAAAGGAGAAGAATTAAAAAGGGTTAAACGGTTTATGATGCCAAAGGTTGGATTGCTTCGATCTCTTTGGCTTCCGACTGCATAGATCGGTATAAATCCCATCTGATTTGGAGATTGAGCCAAAAATCCGCCGACATTCCGAAATATTTTGCTAATCGTAGCGCTGTCGCGGGGGTAATGCCGCGCTTTTGGTTGATAATCTCATTAACCCGCTGATAAGGAACATGAATCGCATCGGCTAAAGTGCGTTGGGAAATCCCCATTGGTTCTAAAAATTCGGTGAGTAGCATTTCACCCGGATGGGTGGGGGCTCTGTGGGTTGGGATATTCATCAGTTACTCCTTATGAATGGTAATCGGTTATTTCTATATTAACCGCACCCGCTTCACTCCATGTAAAACAGATACGATATTGATCGTTGATACGGATACTCATTTGATTTTCTCGGTTCCCGCGCAGTTTTTCGAGGCGATTCCCAGGAGGAACTTTTAATTCATCCAACATGATGATAGAATCAATCTGATCGAGTTTTCGAGATGCGCTTTTCCATAGTTCCATCGGAAGAACTTTACGAGCGAGCTTACTCTCTATGCCGTTAAATATGTCCGATGTGGCTTGATCTGCAAACGAAATTATCATGCAGAAATTATAGCATGGTATCCGTGATTTCATGCTCATTATTTATTGCAATTGAAATCATTAAATCATCATCAATTTTTAGCATTGCCAAAAATAGTAATTTTAAATAAATAAAATATGCATATTCATGTTTCTCTAATTCGTCTGGGTTTGCTTGAGTGCCATGCAAGTAGCTATTTCTCAAGTCCAATCCATTTGTAAATTCGCTTTTGTTTAGAAAGTAATTAAAATATGCTTGTTCAGGCTTTGAAAACAATGTACTTTCGAAATTAATAATATTTTCGACTTCCATTTGTTGAGCTTCTTGTTGGATGTCTGTCGGATAATGATAATACGAGCCAACTTCGTTGTCATACAGGTCTTTTAGAATTTGTACCCTTGCTCGATTAATTATTTGTATAAAACCATTACTATCGATTGCAATATAACCGTTGTCTATAAGATATGTCAATTGTGCTTTTTGATGGTCTTCATAATTACTGAATTTCACTTGTTTATTCGCAAGTAAATCATAAAATGTATGATATTTTTCTTCTCTATATGGTTCTACATAAGCAAGAAGAGTTTGGTCTGAGAAAAATAAATTTGAACAACCAACCATCACTTCATTTTTTTCATTAAGATAAATGTATTTCTTATCGTTTAGACTTGGAATATCTTTTATCGTAGTTGGTGCAGAGGACATTTGTAAAAGTTCAAAATCAATAACACCATCTTCAACGAAGAGTTTAAACTGTTTTAATGCCGATTCAAATTCAGGCGCTAACAACCTTACTTTATCAAAATAAGAAGTTGCCGTTGGAATTGAAAATCGAGCATTGTTTGCAAAAACATATTTTTCCTGAAATGCAGTTGTAAAAACGAAGTGTAGTATTTCTTCGCATGAAATATTTAATTCAGAGATTATTTTGTTATAACCGGATATCTGACCTTGCGATGTCATTTCAGACAGAGAAAATGCTATTCCTCCTCGATATTCGTTTTGTGAGTGAACCCCCATAAAACTTTCAAACAAACTCATTTGACTTTTTTTGCTTACAAGACTTATTCTACTTTGATTATCTACGTATTCAAATAAATACTTGAAATTCTGAAATAGTATATACGGATTGTTGTTTTGCTTTATAAAATCTAGGCTGTATGAGTAATGTGTAGCAAGATTTTCATTAACAAAACCATCTTTTATTTTGGAAGCATTTTCAAGAAAACTAATAGAAATACCATATTTTATACCTCCATTTTCTGTGAAAAATTTTTGAGTTTTACTTGTATGTAGACGTTTTGCTTTTAACCGTGTTTTATCAGATATTTTAAAATCGTTTCTATTTCTTACATTTTGAATCAATCTAAGATAATTTAAATTCACATTATTTGAATCTAAATAGCTAGAAACAATATTTTCTTTATCTTCTATTGTCAGGCTTTTTGGAATAAATTTTTGAATTCTTCTAAAATCATCTTGTACCTCATGTATTGAAAGCAATATTTCAGCCGATTGAGGATGAATTAATAAAAGGCTCTTAATTTCAGTATCATAGTGATTAACTAATGCTTTATGTTTTAAAATCTCGTGTATTAAATGAGATTCATTTGAAAGAATACTACTAAAAATAGATTTAGAAATCCGTTTAAACACGTTTTGATTATTGACTATTTCCCAAAATGGACCAACATAACCTTGTAAAGTTTTTTCATATAAATCTACAATATTGTTGTCATCAATTTTTGCAAAAAAATGTCCTATAGATTTCCCATATTCAGTTACTTTTTGCTTAAAGTCTTCAATATCTTCTTGTGACCAACCTCTTAAATACAAATCATTATCGATATATTTTTTTATATTATATAGTTCCAAAATATCATTAATGTCACTGTAGTCTGAGGGAGTCTCTTTTCGTAATATATGTTCTCCTTTTGAAAGTTGATGACCACCTGCCATATCTTCTTTGGAGAAAAATTCCACTCTATTTAAATCGTGATTATGCATTATGGTTCTCTTTTTATGTATAACTATTTATTAACGAACATTATATATTTACGAGCTTGGATTTAACTAAATAAATGATCATGAAAATAGTTCATTTAAATTTTGAAATATTACAAGAGGGAGAGACTAAACTTAAGGGGGATGGATCCCCGATCAAGTCGGGGATGACAGAAAGTAGTTACCCTTCGACAAGCTCAGGGCGAACGGGAGAAAATTACTCGATTTCAGCGTCGATGACGTCGTCATCTTTTTTCGCGTGACTTGAAGCAGCTTCGCCGCCTTCATTTTGTTTGTACATTTGCTCTGCCATTTTGTGACTAGCATCTGCCAATTTTTTAGTAGCCGCTTCGATCTCTTCTTTAGAAGCATCGGTATTTTTGAGTACCGCTTTAAGCTCTTCAAGCGCCGATTCAATCGTTGCTTTTTCGCTTGCGTCGATTTTGTCACCCATCTCTTCGAGAGATTTTTCGGTTTGGTTTGCCAAAGCATCCGCTTGGTTGCGAAGATCTACGATCTCTTTGCGTTTTGCATCTTCGGCTTTGTGGTTTTCTGCGTCTTGAACCATTTTGTTGATCTCTTCTTCAGAAAGCCCGCTCGAACCGGTGATTTTGATCTCCTGTGTTTTGCCTGTCCCTTTGTCAGATGCAGAAACGGTCAAAATACCGTTCGCATCGATATCAAAGGTTACTTCGATTTGTGGTACACCGCGACGTGCCGATGGGATACCTGTTAGTTCGAATAATCCGAGAGCTTTGTTATCACGGGCAAACTCACGCTCACCTTGACCGACTGAGATGCTAACCGCTGGTTGGTTATCTTCTGCTGTTGAGAAGATTTGTGATTTTTTCACCGGAATCGTCGTCCCTTTCTCGATGATTTTTGTCATAACACCGCCGAGAGTTTCGATACCGAGTGACAACGGTGTAACGTCCAAAAGAAGTACGTCTTTAACGTCTCCACGAAGAACTCCACCTTGGATCGCGGCACCGGCTGCGACTACTTCATCCGGATTTACTCCTTTGTTAAGTGTTTTACCGCCGAACTCATCGGAAACCATTTTTTGTGCGATCGGAAGACGCGTTGAACCCCCGACCATGATGATTTCGTTGATCTCATTTTTGCTAAGACCCGCATCTTTCATCGCTGTTTTGATGTGAGAGATAGTCTCTTTAACCAACGTATCGATCATCCCCTCGAATTTTGCACGAGTCAATTTCACAACCAAGTGTTTCGGACCTGTCGCATCGGCCGTGATAAACGGAAGGTTGATCTCTGTCTCTTCCGCAGAAGAGAGCTCTTTTTTCGCATTTTCAGCCGCATCTTTAAGACGTTGAAGCGCCATTTTGTCCGCTTTCAAATCGATTCCGTGATCGGATTTGAATTCAGTTGCTAGGAAATCTACGATTTTATTATCGAAGTCATCCCCACCGAGGAACGCATTACCGTCGGTTGAAAGAACTTCGAAAGTTCCCTCAGAGATTTCAAGAACCGTAACGTCGAATGTTCCGCCCCCTAGATCGTAAACGAGAACTTTTTCATCCCCTTTTGAATCCAACCCGTACGCCAATGCAGACGCTGTAGGCTCGTTGATAATACGAAGGACATTAAGACCTGCGATGGTTCCCGCTTCTTTGGTCGCTTTACGCTGAGCATCATTGAAATACGCAGGGACAGTAATAACCGCATCGGTTACCGCTTGACCCAAATATGACTCTGCATCCGCTTTGAGTTTAGAGAGGATTTTAGCCGAGATTTCTTGAGGCGTATACACTTTACCCGCTACGTCAACCGCAGCCATACCGTTTTTATCCACGATTTTATAGGTAACTTTGTCGTGTGCCTCTTTCGCTTTCTCTTCATTCATCATGAGACCCATGATACGTTTGACCGAGTAGATCGTTTTATCCGGGTTTGTGATCGCTTGACGTTTTGCCGGATCACCTACGAGAATTTCCCCTTTATCGGTAAACGCTACAACCGATGGAGTGGTATTTTTACCCTCTTTATTCGGGATAATTTTTGCTTCGCCGCCCTCATAGACAGCCACACATGAGTTTGTTGTTCCTAAATCGATACCAATAACTTTTGACATAATATTCTCCTATTTTTTATTTAAATTAATTTGCAATTACGACCATTGCATCGCGCAATGTTCGCTCTTTATATCGAAACCCTTTTTGGAAAGTGTTTACGATGGCTCCGCTTTCATGATCCGGGCTGTCAACACGCTGAACCGCGTTGTGAATATCCGGATTAAACGGCTCATTCTCATCGACAGGAGTTACTCCATGTTTTTCGAGAACGCTTAAAAGCTGTTTCATTGTCAGCTCCACACCCTCTTTGAGCTTTTCAAGCAAAACATTTGCATCTGCTTCGATAGCCGTTGCACCGATTGCCATAGAGAGTGAATCCACCACGGGAATCAAATCTTTGGCAAACTTTTCGTTTGCATACTCAAGCGCTTGATATTTCTCACGCTCTAACCGTTTCTTGATATTGTCGAAATCGGCATGTACACGAGCGTACTTGTCTTTAAAAGACGCCAATTCTGCTTGGATAGTTTCTAATTCATTCATGCTCTCAGCAACTGCTTCTTCACCCTCTTGCAGGACAGATTGTTCGTCGCTGATTACTTCTTCATTTACTTCGTTAGACATAAGTTTATACGACTCCTTTTTTGAAATCCGGCGTTATTATAGTACATTGAGTCAACTGTTGTCAAGTGGTATATGATTATTTTTATGCAGAATAGTTTAGTCTATTCATATCAAGTATATATACCGACCTAAAATGCTATAATAAGTTCAAAAAAAGTGGGGATCATGTCACTAAGAGTCAAACAACTTTATCCTATAGTATTGCTAGGGATTTTTGCTCTGATCTTGTGGTTTATCCCCCCACCCCTCGCCATCACTCCTAAAGCATGGCAACTTTTTACGATTTTCCTAACAACTATTATAGCTATATTAGGTAACGTACTGCCCATCATTGCCGCATCGGTCATTGCGTTGGCACTCAGTGTCTCCTTTGGGGTAATTGAGCCGGCAAAAGCATATGCAGGATTTTCGGAAAGTTTTATCCTCCTGATCGTCGCCGCCTTCTTGGTCTCCCATGCCGTCCATAAATCGGGACTCGGCAAGCGGCTATCTCTGTATATCATCCGCCGATTCGGCCACTCTACTCTCGGCCTTGGATATAGCCTCATTGCCACTGACATCCTGATCGCCCCTGCATTTCCGAGCAATACTGCCCGAAGTGGTGTTCTCTATCCGATTGTCTACGGACTTGCCCACGATTGTGGTTCTAAAACAGGTGACAATACCCATAAAAAAGCAGGAAGCTATCTAATGATGACGTCTATGGCGGGGCTTACGATCTCTTCGGGGCTATGGCTAACCGCTATGGCCGTCAATCCGATCGGAGCCAAAATTGCAGAAACCATGGGGATTCACATTACGTTCGGTTCATGGCTTTTATATGCTTTATTGCCTACACTCGTCGCTTTCATCCTGATACCGTGGGTCTTGTTTCGTATTTATCCCCCTGAGCTCAAAGCAACTCCCGATGCTCCGAAAATAGCACGCGAAGCACTAATAGCGATGGGGAGGATCAGCCGTAATGAGTGGATTACTGGAGCAGTATTTTTAGGGATGCTCACCCTCTGGTCACTCTCCGGTATCTTTCCCATCGACAAAGCTGCCGTTGCTTTCGGAGGTCTTGGCATATTGATGGCATCAAGAGTGTTCAGTGTCGAGGATTTCAGAACGCAAGGCGAAGCACTTAGTACCCTCATCTGGTTTGCGATCCTTTTTTCTCTGAGCACACAACTGGCCGAAATGGGATTTATGGGCGCCGTTGCCAATCATTTTACGGCCTATCTTAGCGATCTGTCATGGGGATGGGTCTATCTTCTCCTTGTCATCGTTTACGTGCTGATCCATTACCTCTTCGTCTCCCAGAGTGCTCACTTGCTCGCTCTTTTCGGAATTTTTCTCTCCATAGGAGTTTCCGCAGGCGTTCCGGGAGAGTTGATGGCAATGATGCTGTTGTTTGCAACCAACTTTAATGCGACCATCACCCCACAGGGCTCCTCGTGCAACGCTATCTATCTCAGTTCCGGATATATCAGCGCCCGCGATATCTATATCTACGGTGGGGCAATAACGCTCCTTAACCTCACTATCTTTTTAGTAATCGGGACCCCATGGATACTAGCGATGGCACATCTATGAAACGCTTAGCCTTTCTCCGTCGTGCCCTTTTAGGAAAAGTATTCCTCTCCATATTAGGAGTTGTACTCTTGCTGTTTGTACTCTTATTTACCCCATGGGGTAATTTATTACTGAAACCTCTACTAGAAGAACGCCTTAGTGCGCTAAGTGAAACCACCATCACCATTAGTGAACTGAGTTTACGCCATAATAAGTTTCATATCGTTTGCACCGATCCCGTCTCTAATACCTTCAGCGCTCACGGCGGATTTTCACTTCTGACTCTACGTATGTACGGACATTATGATCTTCATTTCTCAGAGTTAAACGGTACAAATCCACTTCCGCTCGCGTGGAAAACATCCGGAGCTTTGAGCGGTGGAATAGCCGCATTTGACATTATGGGTCGAGCTTCGATTAAACAAGGAGAAGTTCAATACCGTCTCCAGCTCCATCGCTTTAAGCTCTCTACTCTCGATCTAACCGTCAATAGACTACCAATCAGCCCATTTATGAACTTGATGCACTACCCAACTAATACCGATTCGGCCTTATATGCTCAACTGCATATGAGCGGTATTGATAAGCGCGATATCACCGGAGAGCTCTCTATCAAAACAGATACAACTCACTTTACTCCGAGTGCCCTTGTCGAAGAAGACTCCAATGAAAGCTTTACTCTCCGAAAATTTTTAGCCGATGAAAATGGAATCGTCAAACCGTTTAAAATAGATCTTATTACCAATGTGTCGTTAGATGAGTTGGGAATACTCGAACAATTGTCCGGTATCCATTTACGCGGAAACGGCGACCTTAACGGATTTATCCGTGGAGATGATAAGTATCTTGCCCTCCATGCACACAGTACCCTTGCCCAAAGTAGTACCAAGGCTACCGTAATCATCAATAATCTTGAACCCTATCACGTTACACTTCATGTACAACATGCCGATCTCGGTGAACTTTTTCATTCAGTCTCACGGAACTCTCCCCTGGAAGGTAAACTTGATATACACACGGATCTAACCCAAGAGGGGGGATTGATCGCTTTTCATCTAATGAATATCCTTACGATACCAAAAGTATTTAAAGACGATTACAATCTGACCCAGCCGTCTATCCGTTTCAATGCATCTGTCACAGCCGATTTGAGCGATAAAGGAGTCCACTACAAAGGAGTTCTCAAATCGAATTTGACCCGGATGGAGATTGACAAAACCACGACTCACGATCAAATGCTTCGAGAACTTTTAAAAAACCTCCGCTGAAGTAATCGCAAAGGGGGAATTTACCCCAAATATTTGACAATCCCCTTATGAAAAACATTACTACTGTACTTGACTACCACGAACGAACCAAACATCGCCCCTCTCGTTATGCCACAAGCTTAGGTTACATGGATTGGGCGACACAGCCTGATCCGTTTCGCCGCTATAGCGGTGCACCTCTTGTCGCATTAACACATACCGAAGTTACCGTCCCCTATCATCTTCTGTTTCAAAAAGAGACTTTAGCGACTGCGCCTCTTTGTTTGGAATCTCTCTCCCATTTGCTCCGATATTCTTTAGGACTAGCCGCGATAAAACAACATGGCGGTTCCGAATGGGCTCTTCGGTGTAACGCCAGCAGCGGCAATCTTCACCCCACTGAATGTTATGTCATTGCACCCTCAATAGATGGTCTTAGTGACCGATCAACCCTGAGCCATTATGCTCCGCGCGAACACGCGCTCGAAATTCTTCATACCTACAATGAGCATTTAGAAGAGGAAACCCTGTTGATCGCTCTAAGTTCAGTGGTATGGAGAGAAGCATGGAAATACGGAGAACGGTGCTGGCGCTATTGCCAGCTCGATGCGGGTCATGCTTACCAATCAATCAAAATAGCAAGCACCATGCTGGGATGGAAGTGTGAGCTCCTCTCTATTGATTCGAAAGAAATCGCCCAATTATGCGGACTTGATCAACTAGATCGCTTTCATCCAAGTGAGTATGAATCTCCTGATCTTCTCCTCCAAATCATCTCTCAAAATAACCTAAAGTTACCAGTGACTCCACCGATAGAATATAAAGCCAACATTCTCAGCCCATCTCACCACGAATGGCCGATTTTAGAAACTATAGACCATGCAACATGCGGGATTTATCCAAAACTCGATTCTCTTCCTAAAACACGAAATATCCCCTCTCCGACCAAAAGTGCTACTGAAATCATTTTAAAACGGCGAAGTGCTCAGATGATGGATGGAAGCGGTATATCGGTTGAACAATTTCAAACGCTGCTGGAGAGCTCTATCGGATGCGCTGAAACGTCCGATGTTCATTTCGTCCTTTTTGTTCATCGGGTTAAGGGATTAGAGAAAGGTTTATATGCCTATGTTCGAAATAATGAGGACCTTGAATCACTCAAATCCACCATGGACACAACATTTTTATGGAAAGAGTCCTTTGAATCTCTTTACTTATTAAAGAGCGGGGATTATCGAGGTGCGGCTCAAATGATCTCCTGTAATCAAGAGATAGCTAAAGACGGAGCGTTCAGTTTCGGAATGCTCTGCAGTTTTTCCAGTTCACTTGAGAAGTACGGAGCTATAGGGTACAAAAATCTCTATCATCAATGTGGAGCCATTGGACAAATGCTCTATCTTGAAGCTACCTCGCTCGGACTGAGTGCAACGGGGATCGGATGCTTTTTAGACGATGAGTTTCATGCGTTATTAGGGTTGAGAGATCAAAAATACCAATCGTTGTACCATTTCACGATCGGACGCGCTATCGTCGATACGCGAATCACCACGATGAAACCGTACTGACTATTTGTTCTCTGCATCAGTGAGAGTAAGGCAGAGGATTACTGTTTTCCCTTGCGCATGAAGTACTTCCGTCGCTTCAGTGAGGGTAGTTCCGGTCGTCACGATATCATCGACTAAAATCACTTCCTCTCCTTTGAACGATGCATAGGCAAACTCTCTTGGATTTATCAACCTCTCTTCGATACTTTTACCGGCATATTTATGATGATTTGTAGCACGAAGTTTTCCATACAAAGGGACAATATTGGGAGATTTAAGGGCACGGTTCAATACCGCCGTATGAGCATATCCGCTTGCGGCATGATCGTCAATCCCGATCGATACGACGGGATAGTCGTATTCCCACTCCTGTGCAAATTTTGCCAATGATCGTGCTGCTAAAATGGTGTAAATGTAATATCCGATATCGGTATGTTTGGTCAATAATAGAGATTCGATCTCGTGATAGGGGAAAAATGAGTAAACCGGTATATTTCCGAGTATTTTACGCTTATGCAGAGTGGGAGTGAGAAACTGTTCTTGACACGAAGGGCAGATATGCGAGAGAAGGCTGAAACGCTCGCACATCATGCAACGCATGACTAGTCCATTTTGAGGACGGACATAAATGCCTCTTGAGGAAGTTGAACTTTCCCGATTGCTTTCATCCGTTTTTTACCCTCTTTTTGTTTGTCGAGGAGTTTGCGTTTACGGGAGATATCCCCGCCGTAACATTTAGCGGTAACATTTTTACCCATCGATTTGACTGTTTCACGGGCGATAACACGATTACCGATAGAGGCTTGAATCGCCACTTCGAAAAGCTGACGAGGAACAATCTCTTTCATGTTCGTTACCAATGCTCGTCCACGCATATCAGCAGAGGTTCGCGGAACGATAACGCTGAGGGCATCGACCACATCTCCCGCCACACGGACATCGAGTTTGACCAAATCACCCTGACGAAATTCGATAGGATCGTAGTCGAAACTCGCGTATCCTTTGGAGGTTGATTTGAGTTTATCGTAAAAATCGACGACGATTTCGTTCATCGGCATAACATAGATGAGCATGACGCGAGTCTCGTTGAGATACTCCATCTTCTCTTGCATTCCCCGCTTGTTGGTCAAAAGGGTGATCACATTCCCCAAATAATCGGTCGGGACGATCACCGTTGCACGAACGTACGGCTCTTCGATTTTCTCAATCGTTTGCGGTTCTGGAAGTTCGCTAGGATTTTGGACTTCAATCATTGTCCCATCGGTTTTATAAACTTTGTAAATAACCGATGGAGCAGTAGCGATGAGATCGAGATTAAATTCCCGCTCTAGTCGTTCTTTAACGACCTCCATGTGCAGCATTCCCAAAAAGCCGACACGGAACCCAAATCCTAGAGCAACCGATGTTTCCGGCTCATAACTAAGGCTACTGTCGTTAAGTTTGAGTTTATCGAGGGCATCACGCACCGCTTCAAACTCATCGGTATCGATAGGATAAAGTCCTGCAAATACAAACGGTTTTGCGGGAGCGTATTCCCCTACCGGCTCTTTCGTAGGGTTGCGAGCATCGGTGATGGTATCACCTACTCGGATAGACCCCACCTCTTTAACACCCAAGATCACAATCCCGATCTCTCCGGCTTTAATGCTTTGGGTTTTTTGGCGACGCAGTGGATGGGGATACATCAGTTCCAACACTTGATGGTTTTCATCATTGTGCATCAATTTAATCATCTGACCCATCTTGATCTCACCGTCAAATACCCGTACGAGTGCCATTGCCCCTTGATACGCATCAAACCATGAATCGTAAATGATCGCTTTGGTCGTCGCAGTCGGGTCTCCGTTGGGCGCGGGGATACGGTCTACAATCGCATCGATGAGAGTTCGGATACCCACACCCGTTTTTGCCGAAATCATTATCGCATCGGTCGCATCGATCCCGATCGTCGTTTCGATCTCTTCGGCAACCCGTTCCGGTTCTGCTGCCGGAAGGTCAATTTTGTTGATTACCGGGATGAGGGTGAGATTGTTTTCCATTGCCATATAGACATTGGCAATCGTTTGTGCTTCGACACCCTGCGCCGCATCGACGATAAGCAATGCCCCATCGGATGATGCAAGAGATTTAGAAACTTCATAACTGAAATCGACATGGCCCGGAGTGTCGATTAAGTTTAGAATATAGTGCTGTCCGTCTTTGACGTAATCGAGACGTACGCTTTGCGCTTTGATCGTGATTCCGCGCTCTTGTTCGATGTCCATCGTGTCCATCATCTGTTTACTTAGCTCACGATCACTGACCGCTCCACACTCTTGGATGATCCGGTCAGCTAAGGTACTTTTGCCGTGGTCAATATGGGCGATGATTGAAAAGTTGCGAATGTTATCCATTAGGTTCTATTGCTCATTTATTTTAATTAGTGGAATTATAGCAGAACACTGCTTAGGAGGATTGGGGTAAAACCCCAAGAAGAATTAGCTAAAAAGTGAGTTCACACTTTCATTGTGATAGACGCGGCGAATCACTTCGGCGAACAACGGAGCAACGCTCAATACTTTAATTTTATCGCTTTGACCGCGAAGGACAAGGGTATTGGAAATAACCAATTCATCGAGTTCGCCATTGTTAATATTTTCATAGGCATTACCGCTGAGCACACCATGCGTAGCACATGCCATTACCGACGTTGCCCCCCGTTTTTTCAATGCAGCCGCCGCTTTGACCATCGTTCCGGCAGTATCGACCATATCATCAATCATAATGATATCTTTACCCGCAACGTCTCCAATAATGTTCATGACTTCGCTTTCATTCGCTTTTTCACGGCGTTTATCGACGATAACCATATCAAGACCAAGCTTTTCCGCAAAATATCGTGCACGCGCTACACCGCCGATATCGGGAGATGCAATAACCGGATTCGGAAGATTTTTAGAGCGAATATACTCTTCAAAAATAATCGCACCGTAGAGGTTATCGACAGGAATATCAAAAAATCCTTGGATTTGTCCCGCATGCAAATCGATCGTTACGACACGGTCAATCCCTGCGGTTTCGAACATATCGGCAACGAGTTTTGCGGTGATAGGAACACGCGGAGCCGCCTTACGGTCTTGTCGTGCGTATCCAAAATACGGTACAACCGCCGTAATAGAACTCGCAGAAGAACGGCGAAGGGCATCGGTCATAATCAGCAATTCCATCAAATTGTCATTGCTTGGGGCACCGGTGCTTTGAATAATAAATACATCGCGTCCACGGACACTTTCAGAGATTTGAACATTAATCTCACCGTCGCTAAAACGTTTGATAAGTGCCTTCGAAAGAGGGACGTCTAGGGTTTTACATACTTCGGTTGCAAATTCGGTACACGCCGAACCGCTGAAAATTTTGTATCCGCGCATTAAGTTATCCTGTTGCCGTTAAATTAGCGGAATTATAGCAAGCGCTCACTTAGCAATTACTAATAAAAGCACATAAGTGTGCGTGAGCACTCTGCTGAAGAGAACCAAGTGTTAACGTAGCCAATCGGGACGTGTTCCGATTGCGTTCAAAATAAATTACGTGCGATAATCCGCATTAATTTTGACATATTCGTGCCCAAGATCACATCCGTAAGCGGTAAACTCACCGTCTTGAAGCCCGATATCACAATGGATGGTAAACGCCGATTTTTGCATAACAGCTGCGGCAAGGGGTTCGAGTTTCTCATCAAATAACAACTCCCCTTTTTTATAAACGCATACGTCATCAAACCAGATACTTAAAAAAGCTTCATCGCACATGACTCCGCTCGCACCGACCGTTGAAGCGATACGTCCCCAATTCGGATCTTGTCCAAACAGCGCGGTTTTAACCAATAAGGAATTACTCAGAGCCTTAGCCGCTATCTCCGCCTCTTTATGGTTGATTGCTCCCGTCACTTTATAGGTGACCAGCTTCGTCGCTCCCTCGCCGTCTCGCACCATCTCTTTGGCCAAGAAAAGCATAATCGCTTCCAAAGCTCCTCGAAATGCTCCGGCATGGAATGCCCCGCTTGTCCCATTGGCCATCAACAGTACCGTATCATTGGTGGAGGTATCTCCATCCACACTCGCTGCATTAAAAGTCGTATGAACACACTCATCAAGAATGCTTTGCATTGTCGCTTTGTCCACTGCCGCATCGGTCGTAATAAAACAAAGCATCGTCGCCATTGCCGGATTAATCATCCCCGCACCCTTCGCCATTGCACCGATGCGAAATGACATACCGCCATCGAGTTTGATCTCAAACGCTATTCGCTTCGAAAAGGTATCCGTTGTCATAATGGCTTCGGAAGCACTAACACCATCTCGTCGGGTGAGATCAAACGCCATTGAGCCTTCAATAATTTTAGCTTTAGGGAGTCGTACACCGATCACCCCTGTCGAACTCATCACCGGATCAATAATCTGAGGAAACTGGGTTTGCACGGCATTCAAAACCTCATCAATATCTGAAATCCCGGCACTTCCCGTCATAGCATTGGCATTTTTAGAGTTAATGAGGACAAAGTTTCCCTCAAACTCCCCCTTAGCCCTAAAATGGCGGATCGGAGCAGCCGTCATTTTATTGGTTGTAAATACCGATGCAATGGCACACAAAGAAGAAGAGTAGATAAATGCGATATCTTTTGCCCCCTCTTTTTTCAGCCCGATATGAATCCCGTCGGCAAAAAAACCTTCCGCCGCACATACACCGCCGTCAATACTGTTTATTGTGTACATAATGTAAAAGCTCCTATAAAAAAAACATAATACGAATTATAAACACTCAAACCAAGGGGTATGTTGAAAGTAAGAAGAGAAATGATTTAAAAGAGTAGAAACGGGAGCGAACTCCCGGAAAAGCGCAGGCACGCCGTGCGAAAGTTACGAATCTTTTTTAAGAGTACGAAGCTCAGAAGCAGCGATGCGAAGTTTTTTAGTAGTACCGTCTTCAAGTGTTACACGAACAGTACGAAGGTTTGGTAAAAAACGGCGTTTAGTTCTGTTTTTCGCGTGAGAAACGTTGTTCCCGCTCATTGGGCCTTTACCGCTAATAGCACATTTTCTTGCCATTTGAGGCTCCTTGCGTAAATTTAGGTTGCGAATTCTATCTCAACCAACCCAAAGTTTACCTTAAGCAATCCAGAATTCTTCCTCTAAAGTTTCCTTTAACTAAGAAAGACTACAATAGACAAAAACATTGGATATCCTAACTCGTGATTACAACCGAAGAAGTTTCTCATTACATACAAAACATACCGCCTGCCCCTTCAGTATTACGACAAACGCTTGATTATCTACGTGAAGATGACCTTACCAAAGCGGCAAAATGTGCTGAAACGGATCCCGCATTAAAGCTTTACCTGAAAACACTTATCAACCGTCCTATATATGGTTTTCGACAAGAGGTGAGCGATCTCGCCCAAATTTTTGGGATTTTAGGGATATCCAGTACCCAGCAAACGCTCTACAACTATCTTTTATCCCTCCTCGTCCCTAAACAATGGTCACTTTTTGCCCTTACCGATCATGCCTTTTACGATTTGCAAGCCTCTTTGGGGCGAAAATGGGAAAAAATATTAAAACATTTAAACCTTCATAATCGCGAGACTGAAAGTGCAATCACGTTACTTCCGGCCAGTATTATCGTCTGCGATGCCCTTTTTGGTGCCCATCGCAATGAAGTGGAACAATTGCGCAGCGTAAAAGCACTCGATTACAATACGATTTTACAGCGGCTCAGTAAACAGAGTCTGTTTGATTTGTGCAGTGAGATTGCCGCGAAATGGGAGATGTCCCCCACCATTGCCCGCATCGTTCATGCGGCTTCGGGATTGGACGTCGAAATAGCAGGAGATGAAAAAGTATTGGCGCAATGGATGCATCTATTGCTCTTTTACGAACTCTCCCAAAACGTTTATGTGACGGCGGGGCTCAATGAATTTATCGATTTTCAAATCGATTTTGTCCAAGATATATATGAATCTTTTATGGAGGTAGTGGCGCATGAGAGCAACGGTTAAAGGGCGCGTCGCTGTTTTCCATCCTCAAGGTTTTTTGGACGGAAATAATGCCCCCTCATTTCTCACGATCGACGATATCAAAGCAACCGAAGCGCTCAATGTTGATATGCTTTTGGTCTCTCTGAAGAAAGTTATTTTTTTCAATAAAAACGGCTTGGATGTTTTTGTCCGACTATTACTCAGCATCCGCAATCAAAAACATATTTCCATCGGACTCTGCGATTACGATTCGGTTAAATTCAAAACCATCAACAGTTTTTACGGAAGCAATCTCAATTTTTCCCTCTTTCGAACCGAAAAAATTGCCGAATTATTCGCCCCCACCAATAAGAGTGACTCAAAAACCGTTTTACTCTACAACGAAGACCCTTCTCAACGCTCTGCCATGGCAATTGAACTGTTCGATTACGGCCATAATCCGGTAATTGCACAAAGCAAAAAAGAGTTTGACGAAAAAAAGCAAAATGCTGATCTCTACTATGCCATTATAGAAGATACCTATCTCGGTCTGTTTGGGCAAAAAATTGCCACGCGCGTCACCGGAAATGCCATTATCTATACCATCGCCAACTTTTTAGATGCCGAAATCGGCAATACCTTCAACATCGCCTACCACAACAACTCACTCAATGTAGGGTTTCGCCTCTTTATTTTTGATGCGTACAAAGTGGTATCAATGAATGTTCACGCCCTCAACTTTTTTACCAAACTTGCCTCTTCTGCAGCCGAATATAATGCAACAATCTGTTTTGTAGGGCTTACCTTTGAAAAAACACCGGTCTCTTTTAAGAACGATCTTGAAGACGCGGGGATGATGTTTTTTGATACCATGGAAGAGATCTTAAAAAACAAAGAACTCCTGCAAGAACTCGGTGGAAGCAGTGCCAGTGCGACAAAACATACTCGCTCACTGACTAAAACACTGGTCAATGAACTGCCCCATTTTATCGATGCAACGGTATCCACCATCGCTATGATGACGAATGCCGTAGCTACAAAAACCAGTGTTAATATCCAAACCCTTGAGGTTAAAGAGACGGCCAATCAATTTGCCAGTTCCATAGGTTTTTACGGCGATGTGGATGGAATTATCATCCTTGTTTTCCCTAAAAATATCGCAAAAAAAGCGTGTGAACTCCTAATCGGTGAAGAGACGGACGATGAAGAGGCTATCTTGGATTCTCTTGCCGAATTTGTCAATATCATCGGCGGACGGGCAAAAGCCCTTTTGGGTGAGAAAAAACATATTGTTGATATCACCTTGCCTCGTACTTACGAAGATGTAGATGCACTGATGCAAATGGCCCAAAATAAAAAAGGGGTACAAGTTGATTTGAGTTTTGAGGGCAGTAACTTCATCTTTTTCCTGACTAGATAAGTTTTTCGCTAAAATATCAAAAAAATAACGAAGGCTTTATTATGCTCGTCGCTCCCAGTATCCTCTCTGCTGATTTCGGTAACTTAGCACGTGATGTACGTGCTATCTGTGATGCGGGATGCGATTTCGTGCATGTCGATGTGATGGATGGTCATTTTGTCCCCAATCTGACCATCGGGCCGGTTGTGGTGAGTGCCATTGCGCAAGCAGCTACCAAACCTCTTGATATTCATCTTATGGTACAAAACAATACCTTTTTTGTCGATCTTTTTGCACCGCTCAAACCGCAATTCATCTCGTTTCACATCGAAGAAGAAAAAAACCCTCATCGACTTATCCAACATATCCGCTCACTTGGGATCAAACCGGCCATCGTCCTCAATCCTCACACCCCTGCCGAATCAATCGAGTATCTACTGGGTGATTTAGACATGGTTCTTGTGATGAGTGTCAATCCCGGCTTCGGCGGACAAAAATTTATCCCTACCGTCATTGAAAAGATACAACGTCTTAAACCTCTTAGAGATCGGATCAATCCTGCATGTTTGATTGAAATAGACGGGGGAGTAGGAAGTTCTAACATAGAAGCACTCAAAGAAGCGGGTGTCGATGTCTGTGTAGCGGGAAGCTACGTATTCGGAGCTTCCGATTATAAAACCGCCATCGATAGCCTCCGCGTATGAGAGTAAAAATTTGCGGTATTACCAATCTCGGCGATGCTTTGATGGCGATTGAAGCCGGTGCAGATGCCCTTGGGTTTGTCTTCTATCCTCAATCACCACGCTATATATCCCTCGATAACGCTAAAGCTATTATTGCCAACCTCCCCCCTTTTATTGAAAAAGTTGCCCTTTTCGTCAATGAGAGTGCTGAGCATATCCGATCCGTCTGCTTAGAAACCGGATGTACCTTGGCGCAGATTCATTTTGATGTAACGGATGATTTTTATGACCGGTTGCACTTTCCCTCATTAAGAGTTATTCGTGCGCAACATCGTGAAGACGTGTTGAGATATCCCGATCACTACCGCCTTATCGATGCTTTTTGCGAAGGGTACGGAGGTAGCGGCAAACGGCTTAATATCGAATGGTTTGAAGGGGTTGATTGTTCCAAAATCATCCTTGCCGGAGGGCTTAGCCCTGATAATATCGCATCACTTAAATCGTTTGGTTTTTACGGAGTGGACGTCAGCAGCGCTGTAGAGGCTTTCAAAGGGAAAAAATCTCCTGAACTTACCAACGCTTTTATCGCACAGGCCAAAGCATGAAATCATTTGATCCTAAAATTATTTCACGTCTCGCTAAAGCTGGTATCCCCAAAGAGGAGTTTGAAGCTCTCCTCCCCCCTCCGAGTGATTTATCACTGGAGCTACTCAAAGCACGGGGGATGAATATTGTCCTAAACGGCAGCCATTACTGTTTTAGCACCTCGTTGAGCTCAATTAGCGATACATTGTTTTGCATCGTTGATATTGAGTCCAACGGTTCAAAACCTGCGCGCCACCAGATTATCGAAATCGGTGCCGTTAAACTCCTAAACGGGAAAATTATCGATACTTACGAAAGCCTGGTTTATTGTCAAGAGATTCCAAAACAGATTCAAGAGATCACCGGAATCGGAATCGAACAAACCCTTAAAGCTCCCGGACTTGCCAAGGTGATGCATGAGTTCCATCTTTTTTTAGGAGATGCGGTTTTCGTAGGACATGATGCCAAATTTGATTATAACTTTGTATCCGCAATGATGGAACGGGTAGGACTTGAAGGGCTGCTAAACCGTTCACTCTGCACGATTGATCTTGCAGAGCGGACGATAGAGTCTGAACGTTACGGTTTAGCCTATCTCAACGATCAATTAGAGCTTTACAAAGAGGCAACCCACCATCGCGCTTTATCCGATGCCATGACCACAACCAAGTTGCTAAAGCGTACATTACCGCTCATCCCAAAATCCATCAAAAATGCTGAAGAGCTGATAGCTTTTTCAAAAGAGGCGAAACGGTTAAAACGGCTCAAACCGAGTCCAAAAATAGTTGAAGAAAAAAAAGAGGAAGAGCAGAGAGGTTAAGCCCTACTCTGAAAATCGACCTACACTTACAAGTCGGTTATAGCGCTGATCAAGACGCTCCTCGTCACTTAACGTGCGAAGCTGGGTAAGTTGAGAGATAAAATAGTTTTTCAATGCGTCTGCAGCACCTGTTTTATCACGGTGGGCACCGATAAGAGGCTCGTCCACAATGTCATCGATCAAATCAAGCGATTTGAGATCGGCACTGGTGATCTTGAGAGCTTTGGTCGCCGCTTCTACTTTGGTCGGATCATTCCATAAAATAGCGGAGCACCCCTCAGGAGAGATGACACTAAAGACCGAATAACGCATCATTGCAAGCTTATCGGCTACACCGATAGCGAGGGCTCCACCGCTCCCCCCTTCACCAATAACGACCGATACGGTAATCGTATTTAGGTTTGAAAGTTCTAGCAAATTACGCGCAATCGCTTCACTCTGGTTACGCTCTTCAGCCCCAAGACCCGGATAAGCACCCGGAGTGTCGATGAGCATCAGCAAAGGGATTTTAAATTTTTCGGCCATTTTTGCGGCGCGCAATGCTTTTCGATACCCTTCAGGATTCGGCATTCCGAAATTACGTTTGAGTTTGTTTTTGGTTCCGCGCCCTTTTTGTTCGCCGATTACCATTACCCGCTCTTCACCAATATATCCGATGTAGCAGATAATCGCAAGATCATCACGAAAATGGCGATCCCCGTGAATCTCATATTTTTTATCGAGTAAAAGATTAATGTAATCAAGTGCATACGGACGATCTTGATGACGCGCCAATTGCAACTCTTGATAGGGAGATAGATTCGTATAGGTTTTATGAACTTCTTTGTCCAAATCCCCTTTGAGGATCTCTACCGCATGATGGTCATAACGAACCTCTGCGGCTATAATCTCCTCTTGGATTTGGCGAATATTTTGTTCAAAATCTAAATAGGTAGCCAAGAAAAGACCCTTAGAGTTTTTTGAAAATCACGACACCGTTAGTGCCGCCAAATCCAAATGAGTTAGACATAACCACATTAAGCTCTGCTTTACGTGCTACATTCGGAACAATATCCAAATCACAATCCGGATCCGGTGTTTCGTAGTTAATGGTCGGAGGGATGATTCCATCACGCATTGCCATAATACTGACAACCGCTTCAATACCGCCGGCAGCGCCTAGACAATGCCCTGTTTGCCCTTTGGTCGAACTGATCGGAGGACAGTTTTCAGCCCCTCCGAATGTCTCTTTCGTCGCCATTGTCTCATACCAGTCATTGTACTTGGTACTCGTACCGTGTGCATTGATATAATCAACCTTCGGATACCCTGCCATTTTCATCGCCGCTTTCATCGCACGAGCTGCACCCTCACCGCCGGGAGCCGGTGTCGTGATATGGTTAGCGTCACCGCTCTCGCCAAAACCGATAAGTTCCGCATAAATATGAGCACCGCGTGCTACTGCACACTCATATTCTTCAAGTACCAATGCCGCTGCACCCTCACCCATAACAAAGCCGGTACGATCCGCATCAAACGGACGAGACGATTTTTTAGGTTCGTCATTACGGGTAGAAAGGGCTTTCATCGATGCAAATCCACCGATTCCGACACCGCAGATTGCTGACTCTGCTGCAACAACAAGCATTCGATCCGCACCGCCGATCATGATCGTTTTTGCCGCTTCGCTGATTCCGTGTGTCCCTGCGGCACACGCCGTTACACTTGAGAGGTTCGGTCCTTTAAGTCCATGCTCAATAGAGACGAACCCGCCGAGCATATTAACAAGGGCTGAGGGGATAAAAAATGGAGAGATACGGCGAGGCCCTTTGGTCTCCAAAATGATCGAATTGGCTTCAATCGCTGCCAAACCTCCGATTCCGGCTGCCGCACTGATACCGAAACGATCTTTGTCGATTTCAGGGTCAAGATTGGCATCCGCCATCGCTTCTTGTGCTGCTTTAAGTCCGAAATGGATAAAACGGTCCGCTTTCTTAACCTCTTTCGGAGGCATTACCGTCTCAGGATCAAAACCTTTAACCTCACCGGCAATCTGAACACTGTGCTGTGACGCATCAAAAATAGTGATCATATCGATCCCACATTCACCCTCACAAATTGCCTTAAAAGAACTCTCTTTATCATGGCCTAACGCGTTGATCATCCCCATACCGGTTACTACTACTCGTTTCACATTTTCTCCTGCGCATCAATGGTCTTAATATCGGGCTTATTTAAGCCAAATACTAAAAACACTGGGGATCAAGGCGTATGCCTTGATTAGTTTTTACTTTGGATGTAGTTCATTACATCTTGAACGGTTTGAATTTTTTCCGCTTCATCGTCAGGAATTTCGATATCGAATTTCTCTTCAAGAGCCATTACCAATTCAACAACGTCAAGGCTGTCAGCACCAAGGTCTTCTACAAATTTAGAATCCTCTTTAACTTCATCCGGGTTTACGCTTAATTGCTCAACCACTACTTCTTTAATATCGTCCAAAAGTGCCATAATAGCTCCTGTTCCTATGAATAAAATCGTAAAATTATAGCATATTTAACTTAAGGAGGCAAAATAGGCCTCCCAAGCTATCACTACATAAACATTCCACCGTTGACTTTTAACGTCTCACCGGTAATATAGCTCGCATGATCACTGAGTAAAAACGCCGTTGCTTCGGCAACTTCTGCCGCATTTCCGAATCGTCCCATAGGAATTTTTGCAGTAAATGCCGCTTTAACTTCCTCTTTGAGCTCATCCGTCATATCGGTTGCAATAAACCCCGGAGTAACACAATTGTAGCGGATACCGCTGGTTGCCGCTTCGATTGCAAAACTTTTAGTCATTGCGATCATCCCCCCTTTAGAGGCTGCATAGTTGGTTTGACCCGCATTGCCGGTTTCACCCACAATGGATGCCATATTAACAATACTTCCGAATTTTTGTTTACGCATCGCTTTCATCGCTTCACGGCACCCGATAAACGCCGAGGTAAGATTTGCGTCGATAACACTCGTAAACTCTTCCGCTTTCATACGCAATGCCAATTTATCATTGGTGATCCCCGCATTATTCACCAAATATGACAATGCGCCGTCCGCATCCACAATGGTTTTCACCGCGTCCACAAATGCCGCTTCATCGCTGACATCAAATCCGATGACGGCAGCAGTACCGCCGGCAGCTTCAATCTCTGCTTTTATTGCATCGGCTGCCGCTGCACCGCTTCGGTAATTGATCCAAACTTTAAGACCATAACCGGCCAACACTTTTGCCACTTCTGCACCGATTCCTCGGCTAGATCCCGTAACTAATACATTTTTACCTGTGAATTTCATCCGTCTTCCTTTTATTAAATAAGTGCCATATCCATCTCAGCTGGTTTTTCAATCCCCATAAGTTTTAGGACTGTCGGTGCTATGTTGTTGAGAGCGCCGGGATGAACGTCATTCACCCCATCCGCCATCACGAAACACCACACTTTACCTACGGTATGATTGGTCAGCGTATTACCCGCATCATCGCGCATCTCTTCGCAATTTCCGTGATCGGAAGTAATGACAAGCGCATACTCATTATTCCGTGCGGCTTCAACGATACGCCCAAGCTGCATATCTACCGCCTCAACCCCTTGCACCGCCGCATCGAAATTGCCCGTATGACCCACCATATCGCCGTTGGCAAAGTTGACCACGACAAAATCATATCCCTCATCCATAGCTTTGATCACGACATCCCCCACTTCGGGAGCGCTCATTTGCGGCTGCATGTCATAGGTTTTTACCTGCGGGCTGGGAATCAGCACCCGCGTTTCGTTTTCATACGGCTCTTCGACACCGCCGTTAAAGAAGAAGGTAACATGAGCGTATTTTTCCGTCTCCGCCGTATGAAGCTGACGAAGCCCTGCATTAGAAATAACCTCAGCTAGTGTATTAGTCGGAGCATCTTTAGGGAACAATACCGGATACGGGAAGTTTTTATCGTATTGGGTCATTGTTGCCAAATGGGTCGGGATAAATTCGCGTGGGAATCCACTAAATTCAGAATCACCGATTGCCGTCGTAAGTTCACGCATACGATCACTTCGAAAGTTGAGCATTAATACCGCATCCCCGTCTTTCACTCCGGTATACCCTTCAAAAGCGCTGGGGGTTATAAATTCATCGGTCTCTCCGGAGGCATATGCATTTTCGATGTAATCAGCTACGCTCTGCTCACTCTTAGGGGTCGCATTCATAATAGCGTTGTACCCTTTTTCGACACGATCCCATCGATTATCCCGATCCATTGCAAAAAAGCGTCCTCCGAGAGAGGCAATTTTGATGTTATTGTCCCCATGCGCCAATACCGTTTGCAAAAAGAGTTTCGCGGATGTCGGAGCAACATCCCGACCGTCGCTAATCAGATGGAGCCATACCTCTTTGCCTGCTTCGGCCGCTATTTCTGCAACCCCCATCAGATGATCGATATGCGAGTGAACACCGCCGTCACTCATCAGGGCGATCAGGTGTAGCTGCTTGCTGGTTTTAAGCAATGAAGCGAATACCTCGTTGTGCACAAATGTCCCCTCTTCCAATGCAAGAGAGATTTTGACTAAGTCCTGATACAAGACTCGACCACTTCCGATCGACATATGTCCCACCTCAGAATTTCCCATTTGCCCCTCTGGAAGTCCCACACTTAGACCGAATGTATCAATCAGAGAATGGGGAACTTCTCGAAAGAGTGCATCGTAGGTCGGTTTATGAGCATGATGGAATGCATTATAGTCTCGTTTAGCAGAGTATCCGATCCCATCGGTAATGACTAAAACGGTTTTTTTGCTCAAGTTGCCTCCTCGATTAATCAAACTTTTGGGGGATTATATTAAAATGTCACTTTCTTTACAATTTACGTTAGCAAAGAGTCTTATAAATGTTATATTGGTTTCATCATTCACTCGGTATCAACCTCTTTCAATACATTACGGTCCGTGCAGGAATTGCCTTTTTTATCGGCTTGCTTCTCCCCCTCTTTTTTATGCCCCGTTTTATTGCCTGGGCGCAACGATCAGCCCGTGTTCAACCGATCAACGAATACGTCAGTGCCCATCAAGGAAAAGCCAAAACCCCGACGATGGGGGGAATTGTCTTTGTCGCATCCACCGTTATTGCCTCGCTGTTGACGATCAATATTCTCAATCCGTATGCGATCGGCGGCCTCCTCACCCTTGTCTTTTATTCCTACATAGGATTCACCGACGACTGGGGAAAAATCCGGGGGGATAACAATTTGGCGGGACTTACGGCCCGTTCTAAACTCCTGCTTCAGCTTGTTTTCGGTTTAGCCATCGGACTTTTTCTCATTTATGTCGCCAAACTCGAAACCGGTTTTTACCTCCCGTTTGTCAAATCGAGTCTTTTTGACATGGGATATTTCAGTATCTTCTTCTGGGTTTTGGTGATCATCGCCACCTCCAATGCCGTCAACCTCACCGATGGGCTCGACGGACTTGCAACCGTCCCCTCGATCTTTGCCCTCCTCTCGTTGAGCGTCATTGTCTACGTTGTCGGTAATGCCGCCTTATCCCATTACCTGTTGATGCCTAAGATTCCCGCAGGGGAAGTAGTCGTCATCGCCGCTGCCCTCATCGGTTCGCTGGTCGGATTTTTGTGGTTTAACTGCCATCCGGCACAAGTGTTCATGGGGGACAGCGGTTCGTTGACGTTGGGAGCCTTTATCGCCTATATGGCGATCATCGGGAAAAGCGAAATTCTCCTCATTCTAGTCGGTCTCATTTTCGTTATCGAAACCGTTTCAGTCATTTTGCAAGTCGGCAGCTACAAACTCCGCAAAAAACGGGTCTTTTTGATGGCACCGATCCACCACCATTTTGAGATGAAACAATGGGCCGAGAACAAAATCATCGTCCGATTTTGGATCATCGCCCTCCTTTCCAATATCCTCGCACTCATCACCTTAAAGATTCGCTAATGAAAAATTCCAATATCGCCTGTTTCGGATACGGTAAAACGACCCGCGCCATTGCTAAAGCATACGGCCCCTGTACTTTTTTTGACGACAAAATAACCGTCCCTTCCATCGATGAAGAGGGAAATTTTCTAAAACCCGTTAGCGAGTTCGATACCCGTGCCTTTACCCACGAAATTCCCTCTCCCGGGTTTCCGCCGACCCATCCGCTCATCACCCAAGCGAACCATCTGATCAGCGAATACGATTTTTTTGCCCCTAAAATGCCCTTTTCGATCTGGATCAGCGGAACCAACGGCAAAACAACCACGACACAAATGATCGAACACCTCCTCTCCGACAAAGGGGCTATCAGCGGCGGAAATATTGGAACCCCTCTGGCCGCTATGTCACCTGATGCCCCTATCTGGATATTGGAAACAAGTTCGTTCAGCATGCACTATACCGACGTAGCACGTCCCAATATCTACGCCCTTTTGCCCGTCACTCCCGATCATGTCAGCTGGCACGGAAGCATGCAGGCCTATTACGATGCAAAACTCAAGCCTCTTTCGATGATGAAAGAGGGGGAAGCGGTTCTTTTACCTAAAATGTTTGCCGATGCACCCACCAAGGGATTTAAAATCATTTACGAAAATGAAAAAGATTTAGCGACCTATTTTGGATTTGATGCCAGTAAGATTAAATTTAAAGGGGCATTTCTGATGGATGCGATGATCGCGATGGGGATTGATAAAATCCTCTACGACCGATGCGATTATGACCGTATCAATGCCTTCATCCTCGATCCGCACCGACAAGAGGAGTTCCGTGACGGCGCAGACCGTCTGTGGATCAATGATTCCAAAGCAACCAATATCGATGCAACTCTAGCCGCATTACGCACGTACAGCGATTACAAGGTCCATTTGGTACTCGGAGGGGATGATAAAGGAGTAGAGCTCGAAGAGCTCTTCACCCCTCTTAAAAAGTACGATGTCACGGTATATGCCATCGGTTCAAACGCGCTCCGCCTCCAAACACTATGCAAACAATACTCTATCCCCTGCATTCTATGCAACACCCTCGATGTAGCGGTTGAACAGATCAGCAAAAAACACAACCGCCATAGTGTCGCCATGCTCTCCCCAGCCGCCGCAAGCTTGGATCAATTTACCTCGTATGCGCACCGTGGAAATCTCTTTCGTGAGCTTGCAAAAGCAACAAAATAGACATTAAGCTTAGTTTTAAGCTTATGAGGCTATAATTTCGGCCTCACAAATATGTGGCCAATTAGCTCAGTCGGTAGAGCAAATGACTGAAAATCATTGTGTCCTTGGTTCGATTCCGAGATTGGCCACCACCTTCCAAATCCACACACTGCAAACAAGATCAAAAACATAAAATGCCCATCAAGCAATAATAATCACAAAATTTGTCCTAATTATTTTACTCAACCAAAGACTCACCCAAGAACTGGGCTGTTTGAGTTAAGTGTTATAAACTTCTACTCTGTTTCTCCCATTTTTCTTCGCTTCATACAGTGCCCCGTCG